>ERZ1645192.3345-NODE-3345-length-13084-cov-4.139612_pt1 | contig 13084 bp, 9 predicted proteins | sample MGYA00575354_ERZ1645192 | MGnify/ENA primary metagenome ERZ1645192 (study PRJEB40844, sample SAMN11349763) | freshwater sediment metagenome | isolation source: river sediment | host: Sediment | place: India: Faizupur Khadar , New Delhi | collected 2017-02-21 ... | reverse complement strand
CCTGATTTATAAACTACCGGATTTACTGATTCAAGCTTACCTTTAATTCTATGCGGCTGACTGGCAAGACAATCAAATGGAAAATGAAACCGGTGATAGTTTTCAGGAGCAAGTCTAAAAAGAAAAAGTGTGCCGCCGGAAAATTCATCTGCCAAACTTTTATCTTTTAAAAAACGTTCAAGATCAAATTGGCAAGTCTTAACAAAAAAATGCGCCTGCGTATTTATCTCCGGAATAACCAAAAGCCTACCGTCTGCAGGAGAGATAACTGAATATGGATCAGAATCAATCACTCTTTTATTTGGTTTTAATTTGCGATAAAAAAACTCATTGAAAGTTTTATATCCATTATCAGGAACAACGTAGTCAGACATATCTATTTTATTACGTTTTATAAATGATTTAATAAAATGTCGACTTACACTTGTATCTGCAAACGCCCCACCCAGTTGAGAGAACCAAATATAAGTCATAGGAAGACGAGCTAGTCTTCCTATGAAATTTTTATAAAAAAAATTGAGCATCACAACTCCTACCAGGCGTAATTCATGCTCAGGTGGAATTCGTAAGGAGATTCGCCCATGTTCTTTTTGCGATCAAGTTTGAAACCCCAGTCAATTTTTGCGGGGAACGGATTAACCAAATTTACACCAAATCCAATTGAATGTCGTAAATCAAACTTGTTTCGCGTTATATAATCTTTTGCATTAAGCGGTACATTCTTGGGACTCAATAATGGTTCGCCTTTTTCATTCGTAAGTGCAATTGGTGGGGTACTCCATCCACAACCTGCATCGTAGAAAACGTGCCCCTTCATCGAATAATCTGCAATCAGTGGAAATATTAACTCTGTTCCAAATAAAACAGCGTTTCTTGCACCAAGTGGCGCATCGCTAGGCCTCCACGCAGGACCAACACCACCCCATAAAAATCCTCTTACAGTATCTTGACCACCCATTTGATAAAGTTCTTTGTACGGTATAGTTCGATTATCCAAACTACCAACTCGCCCGCCTCTGGCTCGCATTGCAAGAACAAGTGAATCCTGACCAATCAAAGCATAATACCAGCTCGCATCCAACTCAGCCTTAAAAAATCCAAAATTATTATTAATGGTTGTCGGTGCAAGTTTTGTGGATAAAATAATTTTGTATCCATCGCTTGGATAAACTTTGTGATTTCGAGTATCTTTGACAAAATCAAGGCCAATCCAAGTTAAATCACCAGCTTGAAATGTTCTTTCAACAATCGGCCTAACCTTATCATTAAGAGCTACCGGATTATTATTTCTAATATGTTCATACCCAAGATCAACAACCATCTGCAATCGTTTATCAATTTTGGTCAATGGAAAACCGAGGCGTAAATTAAACCCGGCAATTTTTTGTATTGGAGTATGGTTAACAGATCCTCCCCATTGGCTAAATTCCATCCAATGCCAATATGGATTCACAAACCCAGAAATGTTGGTATCAAAAATATGGGAGTCAGAAAAACTTCCCTCTAATCTTTGTAAATGGTGCCTACTTGCCTGAACCATGGCACTTGTATCATACCCAAGTCCAAATAAATTATTTTTTTCAACATTAATAGATCCATGAAGAGACGGTTGCGGTGTAATTTTATCACTACCATAACTTAAAGCTACATTCGCGTGACCTGTCTTAGCCTCCTGAACCATCATTTCAAGATCAGCCAAATCATCGGTGATACGATGAATTTTCCAATCCACCCCACCTCGCTCAAAATATCCAAGATACTCTACCTGATTTTTTGATATGCGCATATTTCTACTCGTAATAAGATCACCCTCATCAACATCAAGCTGACGACGGATAACTTTATCATGGGTATACTTGTTTCCGGTGATGTCAATCTTATTGACATACATTCTGTTGCCACGCTCAACATTAAAAGTTATATCTACAACATTTTTTTCTTCATCGGGTTTAATTTGAGGATAAACATCAGCATAGATATAACCTTTCTTACCCCACAGCTCTCGAATTAAATTAATGGAATCTACAAGCTTGGCCTGCGAAAAAGGTTTGCCTGATTCCAAGCTAACCAATGGCATAAGCTCGTCTTCACCATAAATTTCATCCCCAGGGGCACGAATATCCCGAACAATAAATTGCGGACCTTCTTTGATATAAAAAGTTACGGTAACATCTTTTTCATTCCTAGAAAAATCAACCTTACTTTTATAAACCTTTGTCTGCAGATATCCATTATCTCGATAAAAGTATTCGATACGGTGCTTATCTATTTCCACTGCATCTTCGGCATAAGCTCCTGCACCATCGGAAAAACTAAGCAACCAGTCTTCTCTGGTAAAAATAGCTTTTCGCAACTTACGATCAGGAATGTCCTTGTTACCGGAGAAATAAACTCTTTTGACTAAGGACTTTGGGCCCTCATTAATTTTAAATAATAAAACAACCTTATCAGCGTTATCTTTACTTGGGATAAGCTCAAAGTCTATATGCAACTTGTGCCTATTTTCTTCCTGATATGCTTTTTTGATCTCTTTGATTAATTTTTGCGCTGATATTTCATCAATGGTACTAATTTTATCAACATTTAGATCTTCTCTTAATTTTTTAGTTGTAACGGCCTTGTTGCCTTTAAACTCTATTTTTTCAATCAATTTTTTTTCTTCGAGAATAACAACTAAATTCATTGATTCAGGCGAAAGTTGTTCACCCTCAAGTTGTACTTGTCTAAAATAACCAAGATCGCACAGATTATTGATTGCATCGGCACTTTTCACCGTATCAAAAACATCCCCAACTTTATATGGAATCCTGTTTAAGATTACAGGCGTTCCGACATTTTTATTACCTCTGACAATAATCTGATTAATTACCATCTTTGGCTTTTGTTCCACAGAATTCAATTCTGCTAAATCATCAGAAATAGGCATATCTTGGTCTATTTGACTATGCCCAGACAGATCTTGTTTTGATTCAGCTTTAATGAAAACAAAATTTGAAGCCAAAAAGAACAGGCTTGAAATCGAAAAAACTAAACTTAATATTTTTTTACTTTTAACCATCATTCACGTCTCCTGCACGACCGATTGATCAATTGATAAAAAAGAGGTGCTGTAGGTTTCTATGATACCCTGTCAGCAAAAAAAAGCTACGTTTTATTGAAATTTATTGAAATAATGATAACTAATTCTTTAGAATGTTCTTAGAAGAATTGATTTTAAAATTGGGGGAAATCCGAGAAGAGGGGACGTAAATGATAAAAATTAGATTATTCTTACTACTTTTAATTATCATGATTTACAATCTATCGATAAATACTTTAAAATCCGCAAATCCAAATATTTTTAAACAAATTTTAACTGATCTGCAACAAAACCAAAGTCCGGAAATAATTGATCTTTTAAAACAAGCGGAACAAAAAGCTGAAAACTTAGAAAATCAAACGGACTTAAGAGTAAAAAAATTACAAGAAGAAGCAACTGAAGAAGTCACACAAATAAATAACAATCTTGAAAAAGACATAGACGCTATCTCCCAAGACGCACAGGCTGAAACAGCACTAATTAAAAAATCCGCCATTCAAGAGACACAAGAATTAACCGGAGAGGCAAAACAAGAACTAAACATAATTAATAACAAAATAAAAGCAGACATACTAAAATTTAAAAAAGATGCAGCATTGAAGATTCTTGAAATAATAGATAAAGCTGATGAAGAGGCACTTAAAATCCGAAAAGCTCAACGCGAACAAATGACCTTGGATAATTTGCAAAAATCAATCGAACAAATTCCATCAGTTGAGATGCATAATCTGGCAAAATATTCAATCAACCTTGACCCCATACCGGAAAACTTAAAAATTTCAGCTGAAAATGAATTTAATTTCAATACGGGACTTCTGCAAAAAATAATCTTGGACGCAGAAGACCCAACCCAAATAAATGATTTTATGGATAAGTTTGAAAAACAAAAAATCTGGTTTGACAAGACTTTACGCTCATCAAAATACTTATCTGACCCAAATTACACCCAAATTATAAACAAAAACTCTCAATTAGATTCTATCGCAACGGCAATAAAAAAATCCGATTCCATCATTGAAAATTTAGAACTAAGCGCAGCACAAAAAAAACAAATTCGATTAAAGTTTCTTTATGAAATCAATTCTATGCAAAAACAAAAACCTATATCTGATAATGATATAAGAACACTTACAATTAATATAATTGAAGAAATCAGTGGCAAAAAAGCCAGCGAATTCCCGGAACTGAAATTAGCAAAAGTACAATTCAGGGAGAAGGCTGAAAAATTAGGGCATCAGATGTTTGAACTTCAACTTACAAATAAAGAGTTATTAAATAAAGTTGATGAAAATCAAAAAATAACAACCGATATGAAAAAATTAATATCCGAGTTAGGCAACCAAAAAAAAGAATGTCTGAACAAAATAGAATTGACTGAACAAGTATATGACTCCAAAATCAAAGAACAATCAACTTTTAAAATTGAACAGGAAAATAAAAATAAAATTGACTTGGAAATTCAAATATCCGAAAAAGAAATGGCCAACAAATTAAAAAACTCAAAAAATTAGCATACTGTAAATTTAATAAGAATATGATTTTGTTAAAAAATGGGCTTTTTGAATTAAACCATGTTTATAAGCACAAGTACTACAATTTTTAGTTTTTTTAAAAATGCTTAGGACATTAATAGTTCTTATGCTACCATAAAATATAGAGAAGGGTTTACCATGTCTGATTGTCTTAAAATTTAAGCTTCAAGATAATTAGAGCAAAAACCTAGAAAAAGAGGAGATTGCATGAAGTGTCCTAAGTGTGGAGGTTTACTGGTTGTTCAGTCATTCTTTGATCACTTCATCAATTTCGAGGGCTGGAAATGTATAAACTGTGGTAAAATTATAGAAAAAAAAGAAAATACATTAAAAGATGACGCGTTCAGTCTGTTCTATCAGCGTCAAAAGTTAAAAAAACAACACGAATAAATTTATGCCAGTTAGATTTGTCAGCATTCACGGAACACATAATAAACTCGATATCGCACTATTTCAAGACCAAAACTGTCTGGATTCCGTAACAAAATTAGATATACGGGCAAGCTCAAGCCTTCTTCCATTTTTGGATTCACTTTTAAAAAAGCATACCTTATCTCTTACAGATTTATCTTTTATAGCTGTGGACAAAGGCCCTGGAGCTTTTACATCACTGCGTGTCACAATAGCAACCGTCAATGGCATTGCTTTTAATAACAAAATTCCATTGGTAGGGATCAGTGGACTTGATGCCCTAACCAGAGAAGCACTGGATAGTAACTCAGATATAAAAAATATGAATATTCGAAATATCGTCACGCTTCTCAACGCATACAACAACGAAGCCTACTTCTTAGTTTCAAAAACTGACGGCAAAAACATATTAGAGTCAACACAGGGCTGTCAAAATATAGATATCTTACTCGATGACATAAAATTAAAATTTAAAGATCAGCAGAAAATCTTATTCTGCGGTCAGGGTAGCCAACTTTATAAAACTAATATCAAACATATGCTTTCAGACCAAGCAATTATTCTTGACGAGCCGATACTTGCCGGCGCAAAAACAATCGGCCAGATGGGATATGAATGTTGGTTAAAAAAAGAAAATATAGAAAATCAAATTACGCCACTGTACATAAAAACACAGTATTTTGCGATCAGAAAATAAATTTATCTAGCACTTCTTACGCCACCCAACCCGACAATGACGGCCTCACGCGCACGTAAGATTGTAGGGGTAAGAGCATAAGTCTCAAAATCTAAAGCAGCCAAAAGCTTTTCTTCTGGAACCGTCAGGCCACCCTCGGGACCAAAGAATAAAGAGATGTGCAAGTCAGGTGTTTTTTTTGCTGTCGCAACTTTCTTGTCTGTCGTAGCCTTAATCTTTTCAAGTAAATCAACAAAACTGGCACCCGCCGGATCAAAATAGATATTTAAATTTTTAATATCTTGCGTTGCGATATCCTGAATTTTAACAGGCTCACAAATTTCGGGTAAAAAAAAGTTTTTCGACTGCTCGCATGCAGCCACCATTATATTAAAAAGTCGTTCTCGCTCTTTCTTTTCGCCCCACGAGCGTTGCACTTTATCAGACAAAATTGGAATAATTTTATTAACACCCATCTGAGCTGCCGCATACACTACATCTTCAAACGCATCTTTTTTCAAAAGACATGGCATCAACGTTATATTCGGCTTGATGGCTTGATTAGGATTCACAGATTCAATATGCAGAGCTAAAAGCTCTTTTTTAGCAAATGTTTTTTCCAAAATAACTGCTGCAGCATTGATATGCTCATCAAATAGCAACAGCTTCTCCCCAACCCTCAAACGCAGAACCTTAGTAAGTCTCTGCCATAAATCACGATCAGAAAACTCAACCTGGCAATCACTGCCGCCGGAAACATACATGGATAAATTTTTACAAAATAAAGTAAAAAGATGTTGTTCGTTCATGCTTAATTTTTGGGCGCATCAACCTTTTTATTTTTTTGATTAAAATAATAGACAAGCACTACAGCCAAAGCTGTTGCACCCGCAGCCACTCCACATATATATTTACGTTTATTTTTTGAAACATGTTTTATTGCTAAATTTTTAAGTTCACCGGTTGTTATCGCAAACCACAGTAACTGTAACTTGTCATTAAACGTTAAATCTTTTAGTGAATAATCACTTTCGACTAAATCAATCTCATCTACAGAAATATCACTCAAAGAAAGTTCGTCCACAGAAACTGTACCGGAAGAAATATCTTCAGCTAATTTATCAACAGACTCCTGTAAAACACATTCTGCTTCAATCTGGTCAACAGCCTGCACAAACCCAGAGCCCAAACAAATAGAAAATAAAAAGCTCCAGCATAATATTGCCAAATAATGCTTCATAGTGTTACCCTTTTTAAAATTAACAAAATTCGAATTTTAAACATGTTATATTTTAGACTGAACATATGATGCATTGTACCGTAAAATAAGTTTTTTTGAAAATATATCAAAATTAAAGCGATTTACCATGAATAAAACAGATAAAACCCCGCCAATAATGCTTGTGATCCTTGACGGTTTTGGTTACAGCCCCAAATTAACCGGCAACGCCGTAGCTCATGCCAAAATACCTTTCTGGGACTGGTTAACGCAAAACTATCCTCACACTCTTTTGCGCGCAGCAGGCGAAGCCGTTGGATTACCCCCCGGATACATGGGCAACTCGGAAGTCGGACACCTAACAATCGGCTCCGGACGTGTTGTTGAATCTATTCTCAAGAAATTTCATGATGAAATTATTAGCAATAGGTTTTTTGAAAATAAAATGTTAATAAAAAATTTTAATAAAATAAAAGAGACAGACAAAGCAATACATTTGATAGGGCTGCTCTCGGACGGCGGTGTACACAGCCACGAATCACATCTTTACGCTTTTTTAAAATTGGCAAAAAACTTGGGTCTCAAGAATGTCTTTATACACGTAATTCTCGATGGACGGGATGTGGCTCCCAAAAGCGCTTCTATTTATCTCAATAGATTAGAAGACGAATGTAAAAAGCTAAACTGTGGCAAAATTGCAAGTGTATCAGGTCGATTTTATGCCATGGATCGGGATAATAACTGGGACAGAACTAGACAGTACTATGATATGCTGGTAGGGGCTACTCACCAACTACTTATTTTGCCCAATTTGGAATGCTTAAATAGCGCGCTCGTGGTGAGCTTGTCGAACCATCGCCCGGAGGGTGACGCGCCTGGTTATGCGAAAGACTCCGAAAACAAAGCTACTCCCGAAATCACCCCCACCAACTGGCAAACAGTTCTCGATCGTGCCTACACCGCCGGCATAACCGACGAATTCATCAGGCCAACACTACTTGAACCAAAGGGATTGATCAAGCCGGACGACGGCATTGTCTTCTTCAACTTCAGACCTGACCGTGCACGACAAATAACAGAGTGTTTTATAAACCCTTGCAAATCAAACTGCCACGCAATTCATGATCAAGCATCACCCGCAAACTGTCATCCTGAACTTGTTTCAGGATCCATGGATCCTTTATTCTTCATAACCCCAACCAGATACGATGAAAATTTCGCAAAATTTAACAATGACGTTTTGTTTGAACGCGAAAAAATCACAAACACATTGCTCGATGTACTTGCCCAACAAAAAAATGCAGCCAATAACCCTTTCAAAGTGTTTATAATCGCAGAGACTGAAAAATACGCCCACGTCACATACTTTTTTCATGGAATGCATGATCATCAGGCGCCAAATGAAACAAGAGCCTTAATCCCATCAATCAAAACTGAAAACTATATAAACTACCCTGAAATGTGTGCCAACGAAATAACGACCACTGTTTTGAACTCTTTGAAAACAGATTCTGCTGATTTTTATCTAATTAATTATGCCAACGCCGACATGGTCGGGCACTCCGGAGATTTCAATGCAACGGTTAAAGCTTGTGAATGCGTGGACAAGCAGCTTGAACAACTGTACAAAGTTTTTGTTGAAAAAATGAATGGAACAATGTTTATCACTGCTGACCATGGTAATGCCGAAGAGAAAGTAGATGCCGCAACCGGCACGCCTCTTACGGCACACACGCAAAATCCGGTGCCTTTTGTTCTTGTAAACAAAGATATGCAGAGCAAGCAAAACCCCAACTGGCCCATCAAACCAAAATTTGGCATCTCAAGTATTGCGCCAACTGTACTAAATTTTATAGGGTTAAAAGAACCTAAAGAGATGACTGGGGGGAAAATAGAGTTTTAAGTTTTTTAGGAAAGAGGAGAGTTTTAATGAAGGCAAGAAGCATTCTAATATTTTTTTACACACTTTTATTTTATGTCACACAATGTAATGGGACACCAATTTATATCGTCGACAATGATAATGAATCAATCGTTATAGGAACAATTGATGTGGCCCCCGAAACAGAAACGCAAGATTCGTTCTTGGAAAAAATAAAGCAACTTTTAAAATTGACAACCATTGATGGCTCATTCATTCAGGATTTTAGCTTACGCAACACATTCTTTGCTGTAGAAAAAGAACATGGTTGGGTATTTCAGCACCCAATGAATGAACACAATCTTATTACAGTTGAATTACCAGATAAGATACGTAAAAAATTTTTGGTAGAACCAAATATTAAGATTTTAGATTTAAAAAAATTAATAGCAGGTACAACTCTTTATAAAGAACGTGCCCTTCATAAAATAACATATAATAGAAAAGATTTACCTAACTCCCACATTCTCACAAAATCTATGAATGGGAAAACTGTAATACTTACAATCGTTGATGCAAAATCCATCAAATTTAAAGTTATATTGGATGATGAAGAAATACCTGGTGAGTTTTCAATCCCTTCAGATAAAACAATTGGAACTTTAAGATTTGAGATCCTTAAAAATTTAGCGATTGATAATCAAACTGAAGTTACAAAAATAAGTTTTGAAGGAATGTCTGATTACTCAAATACATTTTTGGACCTTGATTTAGATAAAAAGCCTCAACCAATCGAAATAAGAGCATATTATAAAAAAGAAATGCCACGTAAAATGTACTGGAGAGCTTTATTAGACAACTTTTACGAATATGAAAAAAAGGGAACCTGTCAGAATAAAGAAATTAACATTCGCATAAATGAATTAAATTTGTTAATTCAAGACAAGTTACCTGAATTAACAAATTTGGTACTCCTCCAATTTCAATATCAAGATCAGGCCAGAGAAAGGCTTAACCATATCACAACCCCACAAACATCCGAAACTCTAAAAATATTTGTTCAGGGAATTATCTCTGATACATTGATCGCCCATCTGCTAGCAGAATGCGTAAAAGCAAAAAAAATAAGTAACAAAGAAATCAGTTTAAATGAAGTATTGGAAAACCAAATAAACATCGAAGTTGTTCTAAAAAGTTTAAAAACCAAAATTCAAGAAAAATTAGATTCTATAACTGAATCATGGCCAACGTTTCTAATGCTTTTTTATGACTGGAATTGGCATGATCCAGAATCAAAAAAAATTCTCGGTAGTTCCTACGAAGCATATTTTACGGCTAAATCAAATTATTACAAAGATCACTCGCAAAAATTCTGGAAAAATTTCATAGTAATCTTCAGAAATTTTTTCTTTACACAAGATACTTCTGGCAGAGAAATTGCATCTACATCAATGGAAGAATTCAGAGTTTATTTAGCAAAAAGAATTGATTTAATACTAAAATTAACCGGTGAAATTATCGGAACAAAAGATAGTGAAAAAGACATTCTCGCCTTTTTTAATATCTTCAAACCTGAAAGCAACGAAATTCTTAAGGAAAAATTGAACGCAAAAATCAAATCGACAAAGGGAAATGAAAAAGCAATTTTAAACGCAATAGAATCATGCATTTATCAAAATATCCTAAACCCATATCTTAGCACACAAGACAAAAACGCTTTGTATGCAATAATACTAAATGAAATACCTGAGAGCGTAAGGCCTGCAATACAAGCACAAATTGACACAAAATTTAAAAATAAATTAAAAGTATCCGAAACATTAGGAGAATACTTCGCGCAAAGAACTCTTAATGAATATCTATCAAACAAAATCCAAAGTTGGTATATATATGAAAATCGAGACTTATACATGCGTACAATTCCCGCATCATTAGGGCTTAAGGGCGATACTCTTGCCAAATTTCTTGATCTTTTTAATTCCGATTCACAATACTTTATAGATACAGAACTTGCCAAAATTCTCACCACAATTCATTACATTTATATTCCCAGCATAATTTATTATTCAATTACACAAAGAGCGCAAACCGGCTTATCAGAGGCAATGAAACAAAAAAAACACGACCCCATGTTATATGAAATTTTCGCAAGAGTAATTCAGGAATATAGGGAAAAACACGCCAAGTCGGAGCTTGTCGGTAAACCAATTGCTAAACCAATACCCGGACAAATAAATATTCCTGAAGCATTAAAAGATTTATTTGAAGGTCTACCTGCAAAACCGCAGCCAAGCGGAAAACTTCAGTCAAAACTTTTAAAACTTCGAAATAACCTCACTGAATTAAAAACAAAACTACACCAATTAAATCAAAAATTAGAAATTTTAAAATCGCGTTTATAAAAAATTTGTTGGTCCATTAAAAAATAGAGAAAGAGAGACTTATTATGAAAAGATTACAAATACTTTCGTTATCAATATTAGCGCTGGGATTATTTAATCCATGCGTTAATGCCACAGCAGTTCAAACGGATGACGAAACACTCACCTGGGGCGAATTAATGTTAGAAATGAGGCAGGATAAAGAGCTAAAACAGGAAGTTTCCAATTGGATTAGCAAAGAGCTTAGCAGTAAAAAATCCTATGCAAAACCCGAAACTCGCGAAATACTTTTTGAGAAATTTGTATCAGGAATCATTCAAGACACAATCTCAGCACACCTTCTAGCAAACGTAATAAAACAAAAAGTTACAGCAAAAGCCGGAACCGTTCTTCTGAATCCTGAAGACACATCAACATCAAAAAACAACTCCACAGATAGCATTGAAAGTTATATCAGAAAAAATTTGGCACAATTTTGTAAGACATGGAGCATACTAACAAGTAGAAAAATAGAAACCTCAAAAAAGGCACCTATCGAATATCTGAAGAGCTTTATCATACCTGCATTAAAAGACAGATTGGTTCTCATAATAAAAATGGCAGATGAAATTTTAGACAATCAGGGAATTAGCGATGGGTACAAAAAAATCTACAGTCATGTTTACAAAAATACTCCTGCCCAAAACAAAACTAAATCAGGCGTAATTATGGACACGGCACAGGATTTGGCAAAAATTTATGCCGGATATTATTACGAAACAAAGAATCCTGAAACAGTAGTACCCGCAGATGTTTTGCATATGTTTAGTTTTTCATTACTCAGAGATCTTTATCTTCCTACAGTAAGACTTCGAGTAGCATCTACACTGCCCACCGAAAAAACGAAATCTACTTCTGTAAAAAGAAAAACAACAATAAAACGCGAAGCTCGATCAAGAAAGAGAAAAGTCAGGGACAATTAGTACTATTTTTTTAATAATACTAAGAAATTTTATTGGTGTCACACTTGCGTGGCACCATTTTAATTACACCAAGGATTGCTAATTAATCGGCGTTTTTTTACTTGAAAAATACTTTGCAACTGCCGCTGCAATTCCAATTAAGAATATTGATAAAAAAGAAAATGATATTCCAAATTTTACAATATTAAATAACGAAACAAATAAAATATAAGAAGCAGTACAAATTCCTAGCAGTGGAACCCAACGATTCAACCCAAAATTCGCAACGGATTTAGCGGCATAAAATGCAGCAACAGCGCTAAGAAGCATAGCAACCAACTGTGCAAAAACGGCCACATTCATTAATGGAAGTTGAGCACTTGTAATTGCCAATATAATTGCTGCAATAAAACCTTCAACAATCAATGCAACCCATGGAATCTGCTTTGATGAAAGTTTTGTAAGAAAACGTTTGAATGGAAGATGGTTATTTTCTGCTAATGTAAACAAATTCCAGCAATTTGCGGTGAATATCGAAAAGCAGGCTCCTAAAATAGCTGCATAAACAGAACCATTCAATATTCTTCCAATAATCTCATATGCCGGAATAGCCTTCTGGGCCAATGGTAAAATTGGAATTCCAGCCTCTACCATACGATTGCCAAGAGCCCCAAAAATAATACCTTGAAAAACAGTATTTACACCAACAACAATTCCAAATGCAGTTAAAATTACACGCTTAATATTTTTAGACGAATCGGCAATCAAATGTCCAACAGAACATATTATTTCGAAACCTATAGATGCAAAAACACAAACAGGTATAATTAAAAATAAACTTGAGAAATCACTTGTCCCAAATTGGTAAAATGATGAATCAAATGTGATAACACCAAATACAAAAACAAAAATTATAGGCAACATTTTAAGAGATACAAATAGATACTGAAGTTTTCCACCAATTCTTGCTCCAAGAATATGAAT
>ERZ1645192.3344-NODE-3344-length-13084-cov-13.242613_pt1 | contig 13084 bp, 10 predicted proteins | sample MGYA00575354_ERZ1645192 | MGnify/ENA primary metagenome ERZ1645192 (study PRJEB40844, sample SAMN11349763) | freshwater sediment metagenome | isolation source: river sediment | host: Sediment | place: India: Faizupur Khadar , New Delhi | collected 2017-02-21 ... | reverse complement strand
GGCAGGCCTCGTTGACCGCGGTGCGGATCTCGCGGATGTTGGAGATCTGCGAGCCCAGGTGGTAGTGGACCAGCTTGAGGCAGTCGAGCATGCCGGCGCTGGAGAGCAGGTCCACCGCCTGGATGATCTGGCTGGTGTTGAGGCCGAAGATGGAGCGCTCGCCGCCGGACTCGGACCAGTGGCCGCCGGCCTGGGCCGACAGCTTGATGCGCACCCCGAGGATGGGCTTGGCGTTCAGGGCCTTGGAGCGCTCGATGATGAGCGGCAGCTCGTCGGGCATCTCCACCACGAGGATGCAGGTGAAGCCGATCTTGGTGGCGTACAGGCCGAGGTCGATGAACTCCTCGTCTTTGTAGCCGTTGCAGACGAGCACCGCCTTCTTGTCGCGCATCATGCCCATGGCGGCGATCAGCTCGGCCTTGGAGCCGGCCTCGAGGCCGTGGTGGTAGCGCGAGCCGAACTGGGTGATCTTTTCCACCACCTGCTTCTGCTGATTGACCTTGATCGGGTAGGCGCCCATGAAGCTGCCGGTGTAGCCCAGCTCCTCCATGGCGGTGCGAAAGGTCTCGTTGAGATTGGTGATCTGGGCGTCGAGGATGTTCTCGATGCGCAGCAGCACCGGCATGTCCAGGCCGCGCTCGCGCACGCCGTTGGCCACGGCGGCGAGGCTCACCGCCCGGTCCGTGGCGCCCGGCTCGGGCATGACCATCATGTCGCCGTTCTCGGCCACGAAGAAAAAGCCGCCGCCCCATTCGGTGACGCCGTACAGATCGGACGATTTGCTGACGGTCCAGCGTTCCATGGTGTAGTTCACCCGCTTCCTCCTTGCAGAAACAGAAAAGTCTATAATAAACGAGCCGCTGTTGACGTCAACATTTCCCGCGTGACGGCCCGGCGGCGCGCGGGTTCGGCGGCTGCCGTCAGGGCAGCAGCCGGATCTTTTCGCCGCTGTCGGCCATGGGCTGGCGCAGGGTGATTTCCCGGCCGGCAACGACCGCCTCCCGGTAGGCGTCCCGGTGCAGGGTCGTGCCCCGGCCGCGCAGGCGGCGCAGGCGCGGGTAGCGGAAGGCGACGAACCGGTCCAGCCGCTGTTGCTCGCGCAGGGCGGGCAGGTCCGCGTTCGCCTCGGCCGGAGTGGCGGCGCGCGCCCCGCCCCTGGCCGTGCGCTCCCTCGGCTCCAGGGTTTCGCGGAACCCGGCGAGCAGGCCGAGGAAGTAGCTCGTGCGGGCGGTGTGACCGTGGCCGCGGAACCGGTCCCGGTTCCTGGTCCACAGGGTCTGCAGCCGGTCCTCGAGGAAGTGGTAGCCGTGCTCGGCCACGGCCACCCGCTCGCTGCGGCCGAGCAGTTCGATGGTCCTGGTGGTGCGGTCGGTGTGCGGGTCGTAGAGCGAGGCGCAGATCACCCGCACGGCGAAGTGCGCCTCGAGCAGCGCGCAGATCCCCTTGCGGTAGGCGGGCAGGGTCTGCTGGCCGGTGGCGATGGTACGGTGCGCCATGCCCTCGTCCTCGGCCAGACCGTCCAGGTCGAGGTGGTGGCGGGCGAGCAGCTCGCCGGCGCGCCGCACGGCGAGCGCGGCCTCGTGTTCGTTGTCCGAGCCGCCCAGGGCCATGAGCTTGCGCACCCGCTCGAGCACCCGCCGGCCCTGCTCGGTGAGCGGTGAACCGGCGGCCGCCTCGCCCAGTCCCTCGGCGAGATCCGCGCTCGCCCTGCGAAAGGGCGCGTCCAGGCCGAGGCGGGCGCAGGCCGCCACAAAAAGCGGGCCGTGGCCGGCATCGTCCCGGCCGTGGAGTTCGCTCACGACCTGGTGGGCCATCTCGTGCTTGAGCACCTGCAGGGTCACCGTCCACGGCTGTTCGGCGATGAGGTGGCGGCTCAGGCTGAGCCCCCGGTCGGCGGGCGACCATTGGCCCAGCCGCCGCCGGCTGTCGCTCAGGGTCAGCACCGGCGGTTGCAGGCGGACCCCGTACTGGTAGCAGATATCGTTGTACTCCCGGGTCAGCTGGGCAAGCCAGGCCGCTTCCAGGCGGCCGGCAATGTTCATGGCACCGCCCCCGCAGGTTCCCTGGCACCAGGGCGCAGGGCGCGGATGCGGGCCAGCACCGGCGGGTGGCTGTGGCTGAGCAGCACGTTGATCGGGTGCGGGGTGAGGTTGGCGAGGTTGCCGGCGCTGAGCTTCTTCAGACCGCTGACCAGGTGTTCGGCGCCGGCGCCGCCTGCCACCGCGAATTGGTCGGCCTGGTACTCGTGCCGCCGCGACAGCCCGTTGACCGCCACGGCCAGCAGGGCGGCGATGGGCGTGTAGAGAAAGCCGAAGAAGACCACGGATCCGTACACCGACAGGTGTTCCATGCCGAAGGCGGCGAACAGGCCGGGATTGTCGAGGAAGCGACTGAGCAGGAACAGGAGCAGCCCGGTCTGCAGCACCGAGAGCAGGGTCATCACCGGGACGTGGCCGAGCCGCCAGTGGCCGATCTCATGGGCGAGCACGGCGACGATCTCCGCGGTGGTCAGCCGCTCGAGCAGGGTATCGAAAAAGACGATGCGCCGGAAGCGGCCGAACCCGGTGAAAAAGGCGTTGGCCCGGGTGGAACGGCGGGAGCCGTCCATGGTGAAGATCCCGCCCACGGCGAAACGCTCCTTGGCGGCGTAGCGGCTGATGGCCGTGCGCAGTTCGCCCTCGGCCAGCGGTGTGAACCGGTTGAAGAGCGGCAGGAGCAGCACCGGGGCGACGAACTGGATGACCAGCAGGAACGCGCTCACCGCCAGCCAGCAGACCATCCAGGCCGACGGCCCGCCGGTATCGAACAGCAGGAACACGCCGGCCAGCAGCGGCCCGCCGAGCACCACGGCCAGGAGCATCCCCTTGAGGGTGTCGAGAACGAAGGTCAGCGGGGTGGTGGTGTTCAGGCCGAAGCGCTCTTCGATGCCAAAGGTCGCGTAGATGGAGAACGGCAGCTGCACCGCGGCCGCGAGCAGGGCGACGAGGCCGGTGAACACCAGGCCGGTGGGCACCGGGGGGAGTCCGAGGCCGCGGGCCAGGGCGTCCACCAGGTTGAAGCCGCCGGCGAGGACGAAGGCGACGGTGAGCGCCAGGCCGACGGTGCGGCGCACCAGGGCCAGGCGGATGGAGGCCCGGGTGTACTCCTGGGCGCGGGCGTAGCGCTCCGGGTCGTAGACCCCGACGAACTCGGCGGGCAGTTTTGGGTCGAGCGAGCGGAGTTCGACGAGCCCGGCCAGCAGTTCCAGCAGGGTGCCCAGCACGAGGATGCCGAGAATAGAGACCAGGTAGACGTTCATTGTTGTGCACCGTGCTCCCGGCGGTTCTTGACCCTAAAAAAAGTGGGCATGCAATACAGGAGATTGTCCTGCCGCGCAAGCAGATTGATGGCGACAGGAGCCCCGCCGCACCGGGCAACGGCGCGGAATCCCGGCCGGAAAGCGGGGTGGCCGGTGTGGTTGGGTTTGCACTTTGCCGGCCGGCGAGGTAATGCTTGCCCACACTGGGGAAGAACCTTTATCACTGGGGAGACTGAATCATGGCAGAGTTGAAACTGGAAGGGCCGCACACACCGCTCCCGCCGCCGGTGGGGCCCGGGCCGTCCCGGGGACTGTCCGGGCTGCAGATCACCGGCATCGTTCTTGGCGCCATGGCGGTGACCGTGGCGGTGACCCTGTTCCTGGTCAAGAGCTGGCTGTTCCCGGCGCCGTTCAAGCCGGTCCGGCTCAGCGCGGCCGAGACGCAGCGGCTGGAACACAAGCTGGCCGTGTTCGAGCAGTTGGACAGCCGCCCCCAGCCGGAGCAGCGCCGGCCGTTGCCGGACCCGTCCCGGGCCGAGCCGCAGCCCGCGCCGGGCCCGCTCGAACCCGAAGCCTATTCCGAGGAGGGCGCCTCCCGGGAGATCCGCCTGACCGAGCGCGAGATCAACGCCATGATCGCCCGCAACACCGACCTGGCCGACAAGGTGGCCATCGACTTGGCCAACGACCTGGTCAGCCTGCGCATGCTCATCCCGGTGGACCCGGATTTCCCCTTCCTCGGCGGCAAGACCCTGAAGGTGCGGGCCGGCGCGGAACTCGCCTTCCGCGGCAGCCGGCCGGTGTTCATCCTCCGCGGCATCTCGGTGATGGGCGTGCCCATCCCCAACGCCTGGATGGGCGGGCTGAAGAATATCGACCTGATCGAGGTGTTCGGCTCGGAGCCGGGCTTCTGGAAGGGGTTCGCCGACGGGGTGGCCTCCATCCAGGTGCGCGAGGGCAACCTGGAGATCAACCTGCGGGAATAGGGCGGGATCTCAGCGCCGGTTCTTCTTGCGCGCCTTTTTCGCGGCCTTGTTGCGGGCGCGCTCGGCCTGTTTTTTCCTGTCGGCCTGGCGCGCCCGCGCGGCTTCCCGGTCGGTGGAGGCCGGCGGTCGGTCTTCCTTGGGCTGGAACTCGGCGAACCAGGAGATGTAGCGGTGCAGGTCCGCCGGCATCCGCCGCCGGGTACGTTCACGCAGGGCGTCCATGGCCTCGGCTCGGTCCATGGCCAGGCTTCGCTCCACGTCCTCCGGGGCGATGTAGTCCTGCTGCACCAGGTTGTCCGCATAGGCCCGGCGGATCAGTTCCATGGAGTCGCCCGGGTGCAGGTCGCACAGGGTCGCCACCAGGTTGCTCCAGAAGAACGAGTCCGCCTCGGCCTCCTCCCCGGTGAACAGCCCCTGCACAAAGGCCACGGTCTCGTCCCGGTCGGCCACCCCCTCCGCCACCGCAAAGGTGAGCGCCTCGATCGCCGCACCCCGCACGAACGGATCCACCTCCCGGTCGACCACCAGCGCCCGGATCCTGTCCAGTGAGCCGCCGCAGGTCCGGTGGAGCAGGGTCGGCAGGGTCTCGGTGATCATGTCCCCCCAGAGTTCCTCCAACTGTTCCCGGGGCACGGTGAAGGCGCGGATGATCGCCCGGTGCGCGGCAGTCTCCCGGAAATGGCTGAGCAGCGAGACCGCGTACACGTGGCCGTTGCGCCCTTCCAGGGTGTAGCGCAGCGGGTTGTCGGCCAGATCGTCGAGCAGGGCGATGAGATGCGGGGTGATGGCCTCGCGCTGCGCGACCGCGATGTCCATCTCGTCGCGCAGGTAGACGCCGTCGGTGTAGTCGAAACGGGCCAGCAGGGCCTGGATGTCGGCGGTGGGCATGCCGGGTACCTCACAAGGGGTGGCGGGAAAGGGGCGGGATCAGCCGGTGACGGGCGGAATCCGGGTGGGGACGAGATGCAGTCTGCCGGATGCAGGGTCGAAGCCGATGCCCAGCGGCGCCAGCAGTTGGAAGAGCGGCCGGCCGAAGAGAAACAGCTCGCGCTCAAGGCTCAGCCGATGCGCGGCAACGGCCCGGCTGCGCAAGTCCAGGTCGAGGCGGACCCGCGCCTCGAGCGGCGCGAGCAGGGTGGTCCGGTCGGCCGCCGGTTGGCCGAGGCTGCGGCGGAGACGGTCCAGGTCCGGGCAGGGGCACTCGGCTTCGTGTTCGCGGGACAGGGCCAGCTGCGGGTCGTCCGCGGGGAGGCAGTCGAAACGGGTGAGCAGGTCGCGGCCCGCCAGGTCGAGCAGGGCGCGGGTGTCCCGGCAGTCGAGTACCCGGCAGGCCAGCGGCCGGTCATCGTAGCGGCTGCAGCCGCGGGCTCCCTCGTCGTAGAACAGGCAGCACCAGCTGACGCCGGTGCCGCGCAGCTTGAGGAACTCGTGGCCGACCGGCTCAGGATGTTCGCCGAGCGGCGGGAAGGCGAGTTCGCCTTGCCGAACCGTCACCAGGTCGTCGATCCGCAGCCGGCCCGTGCGGATGAGCGCCAAGTCAACGCTGTGCAGGGCCGGCCCGCCCTGGCGGCAGCAGGTGCCGCAGCGCCTGCAGGTCGCGGCGCCGTCCTCCGGCGCGGTCGGGTGGCCTGACGGCTGTCCGCTCACGCCATCAGCTCCGTGCTCAGGTAGCGCTCGCCGGTGTCGGGCAGCACCAGGACGATGTCCCGGTCGCGGAATTCCGGCCGTGCTGCCAGCTGCAGGGCCCCGGCCAGGGCCGCGCCGCCGGAGATGCCCGAGAGGATGCCCTCCCGCCGGGCCAGGGCGCGCGCCTGCGCGAGGGCCTCTTCATTGGTCACGGTGAGGATTTCGCTGAGCACCCTGCGGTCGAGATTCGATGGCACAAACCCTGCGCCGATGCCCTGGATCTTGTGCGGTCCCGGGCTGCCGCCGGAGAGCACCGGCGAGGCGGCCGGCTCCACCGCGGCCACGTGCAGGGCCGGGTTGTGGTCGCGCAGGGAGCTGCCGGCGCCGCTGATGGTGCCGCCGGTGCCCACCCCGGCGACCAGGGCGTCGATGCGACCGCCGCACTGCTGCCAGATCTCCGGACCGGTGGTGCGCCGGTGCATGGCCGGGTTGGCCGGGTTGGCGAACTGGTCCGGCATCCAGGCCCCGGGCGTTGCCGCGCACAGGGCCGCGGCCCGGGCCACGGCGCCGCGCATGCCCTCGGCCGCCGGGGTGAGCACCAGTTCCGCGCCGAGATGGGCGAGCAGCACCCGCCGCTCCACGCTCATGCTCTCCGGCATGGTCAGGATCAGGCGGTAGCCGCGGCTGGCAGAGACAAAGGCCAGGCCGATGCCGGTGTTGCCGCTGGTCGGCTCGACGATGGTCCCGCCCGGCTGCAGGCTGCCGTCCGCCTCGGCCGCATCGACCAGGGCCACGGCCACCCGGTCCTTGATCGAGCCGAGCGGGTTCATGGACTCGATCTTGGCCCACAGGCGGCCGCCGTGCTCGGGTTCCATGCGCTGCAGGCGGACCAGCGGGGTGTTGCCCACGGCCCCGGGCAGGGCGGTGCAGGCCGAACGGATCATATCCGCACCCCCTCGGTGGCGCCGATGTAGACCAGCCGGGGCTGTTCGAGCAGCACCCGGGTGTCCGGGCCCACCGATTCGGTCAGCCAGACGTTGCCGCCGATGATCGAGCGGGCCCCGACCACGGTCTCGCCGCCGAGGATGGTGGCGTTGGCGTAGATGATCACGTCGTCCTCGATGGTCGGGTGACGCTTGCAGTCGCGCAGGCGTTCGCCGGCATCGCGCGGCAGGGACAGGGCGCCGAGGGTGACGCCCTGGTAGATGCGCACCCGGTCGCCGATGCTGGTGGTGGCGCCGACCACCACCCCGGAGCCGTGGTCGATGAAGAAGTGCGAGCCGATCTCTGCGGCCGGGTTGATGTCGATGGCGGTGCGGTGGTAGGCGTGCTCGCTCATGATGCGCGGCACCAGCGGCACCCCCAGTTCGTGCAGCCGGTGCGCCAGGCGGTAGACCATGGTGGCGAACAGGCCGGGATAGCTGAAGATCACCTCGTCCGAGTTGGTGGCCGCCGGGTCGCCGGTGAGAGTCGCCTCGATGTCGGTTTCCAGCAGGTTGCGGATGGTGGGCAGGCTGTCGATCAGGTCCGCGGCGATCTGGTAGCTGCGCTCGCCGCAGAAACTGCAATTCTGGTCGTGGCGGAAGCAGTCGTGGCGGATGGCCGAGCTGACCTGGCTGGCCAGGTTCTCGTAGAACAGGCTCACCTGCTGGCCGAGGTGGTAGTCCAGGTTCTCCGGGCGGAGAATCACCGGCGAGAAGAAGCCGGGGAACAGGATGCGCTGGGCCTGCTCGATCAGGTCGATGATCTCGCACTTGGACGGGATCGGCACCGGCTCGATGTGGCTGGCCCACTGGCCGCCCTTGAAACCGGCGCTGAGCGCCCTGACCACGCCGTCGATGGGGTTGCGCACCGCCCCGGCGCCGGTGGTGTCGATGGCGCAGGAGCCGGTGAGCTCGTTTTTTCTTCGCATGGGCTTCTCTCCCTGGTGCAGGGTTCAGGTCCGTTCGAGCATCATGATGCCGTAGGTGGCCCGCAGGTTCTTCAGCCAGCGCACCACCGTGCCGCGCGACTCGTGGCCGTAGGTGTTGATCGCCAGGTGGCGCACCGTGCGCACCCCGATGGCGCGCAGGAACCGGTTGAAATCATTGATGGTGATCACCCGGATGTTGGGGGTGTCGTACCACTCGTAGGGCAGCTGGTCGTTCACCGGCGCCCGGCCGGTGCAGAGGATCTGCAGCCGGGCCGACCAGTGGGCGAAGTTGGGGAAGCTGACGATCACCCGCCGGCCGATGCGCAGCAGGTCGAGCAGCAGTTCCTTGGGGTCGTGGATCTGCTGCAGGGTCTGGCTGAGCACCACCACGTCGAACCGCTCCGGCGGGTAGTCGCCGACCTCGGTGCGGAAATCTCCCTGGAGTACGCTCAGGCCGCGCTCGATGCAGCGGGCCACCTTCTCCTCGGCCTGCTCGATGCCGGTGCCGAGCACCTGCTTGTGCGTCTTCAGGTGGGCGAGCAGGTCGCCGTTGCCGCAGCCCAGGTCGAGCACCCGCGACCCCGGTTCGATCCACGAGGCGATCACCTGCAGGTCGAAGCGCAGGCCGCCCTGTTCAGGGCTAGCGGCGGCAATCATGGGACACCCGGTCGAGGAAGCCGCTGATCAGGCCGTCCAGCCGTTTGTTGGGCACGAGAAAGGCGTCGTGGCCCCACTGGGCCTCGATCTCGCAGAAACTCACGTCGCCGCCGTTCTTTTTGAGCGCGCTCACGATCTCCCGCGACTGGTAGGTGGGGTAGAGCCAGTCCGAGGTGAACGAGATCACCAGGAAAGAGACCTCGGCCAGGGCTTCGTTGATGAGCAGGCAGCCGTCGCCGCGCTGCAGGTCGAAGTAATCCGCCGCCTTGGTGATGTAAAGCAGCGAGTTGGCGTCGAACCGGTCCACGAACTTGCGGCCCTGGTGGTGCAGGTAGCTCTCCACCTGGAAGTCGCCGGTGAGGTCGAAGGAGAGCGCGCTGCGGTGCAGGCGGCGGCCGAACTTCTCGCGCATGGCCTCGTCGGACAGGTAGGTGACATGACCGATCATGCGCGCCACCGCCAGGCCGTGGGCCGGGCCGGGGGAGCCGTAGTAGTCGCCGCCCTGCCAGGCCGGGTCGGCCATGATCGCCTGCCGGGCCACCTCGTTGAAGGCGATGGCCTGGGCCGAGTGGCGGGTGGTGGTGGCCAGGGGGATGGCGGCGACGAGCATCTGCGGGTAATCGACACACCAGCGCAGCACCTGCATGCCGCCCACCGAGCCGCCGATGACCGCCAGCAACCTGGTGATGCCCAGGTGGTCGACGAGTTCCTTCTGGGCGCGGACCATGTCGCGGATGGTCACCATCGGGAAGCCGAGGCCGTAGGGGCGGCCGGTGGCCGGGTTGATCGACGACGGGCCGGTGCTGCCGGCGCAGCCGCCGAGGATGTTCGAGCAGATGACGAAGTGGCGGTTGGTGTCGATGGGCCTGCCCGGCCCGACCATGTTGTCCCACCAGCCGGGGCGGGCGTCCCCGTTGGTGTGGACACCGGCCACGTGGGCGTCGCCGGTGAGGGCGTGGAGCACGAGGATGGCGTTGCTGCGGTCGGCGTTGAGGGCGCCGAGCGTCTCGTAGGCCAGGGTGATCGGCCCGAGCCGGGCGCCGGAGTCGAGCGCCATGCCGTCGGCTGACTCGGCGAAAGTGAAGAACCGGCGCTCCACCAGCAGGCGGCCGTCGGTCCCGGTGGCCGCGGCGCTCATAACCGTCCCTCTCCGGACCGGGTGCTGCCGGCGGACCCGGAAGGACTACACTGTGGCATATGGAGGATGGGCGGGAGGCGTTCGTTCATGCGCACACAATAGCCATGGGCCGAAGCCTTGACCAGTGGAAAAAAGCGGCCGCGGGAGCGGCCGCCGCCGGGTCGGTCTGGCCACCGCTACTCGCGGGTCAGCTGGCGGTAGCGGATGCGGTGCGGCTGGTCCGCGTCGGCGCCCTTGCGGCGCTTGTAGTCCTGCTCGTAGTCGGAGTAGTTGCCCTCGAACCAGGTGACCTCGGAGTCGCCCTCGAAGGCCATGATGTGGGTGGCGATGCGGTCGAGGAACCAGCGGTCGTGGCTGATGACCACGGCGCAGCCGGCGAAGTTCTCCAGGGCCTCTTCCAGGGCGCGCATGGTGTTCACGTCCAGGTCGTTGGTCGGCTCGTCGAGCAGCAGCACGTTGCCGCCTTCCTTGAGCATGCGCGCGAGATGCACCCGGTTGCGCTGGCCGCCGGAGATCTCGCCCACCCGCTGCTGCTGGTCGCTGCCGGTGAAGTTGAACCGGGCCACGTAGGCGCGGGCGTTGACCTCGCGGGTGCCGAGCCAGATGGTCTCCTGGCCGTCGCTGATGGTCTCGTAGATGGTCTTGGCCGGGTCGAGGGCGTCCCGCGACTGGTCCACGTAGGCGAGCTTCACCGTCTCGCCGATGCGGATGGTGCCCGCGTCCGGCTGTTCCTGGCCGGTGATCATGCGGAACAGGGTGGTCTTGCCGGCGCCGTTCGGGCCGACGATGCCGACGATGCCGCCGGGCGGCAGGGAAAAGCTCAGGTTGGCCACGAGCAGCCGGTCCTCGTAGGCCTTGCGCACCCCCTGCGCCTCGATGACCAGCTTGCCCAGGCGCGGTCCCGGCGGGATGTAGATCTCCAGGTCGCCGGAGGCCTTCTCGCTCTGCTGGCCCAGCAGGTTCTCGTAGGCGGTGATGCGGGCCTTGGCCTTGGTGCGCCGTCCCTTGGGACTCATGCGGATCCACTCCAGTTCGCGCCCCAGCGTGCGCTGCCGCTCGCTCTCCTTTTTTTCCTCCTGGGCCAGCCGCTTCTGTTTCTGCTCGAGCCAGGAGGAGTAGTTGCCCTTCCACGGGATGCCCTGGCCGCGGTCCAGTTCGAGGATCCAGCCGGCCACGTTGTCGAGAAAGTAGCGGTCATGGGTCACGGCGATGACCGTGCCCGGGTACTGCTGCAGATGGTGTTCGAGCCAGGCGACCGACTCCGCGTCCAGGTGGTTGGTGGGTTCGTCCAGCAGCAGGATGTCAGGGTTCTTCAGGAGGATGCGGCACAGCGCCACCCGCCGCTGCTCGCCGCCGGAGAGCACCCCGCAGCGCATGTCCGCGGGCGGGCAGCGCAGGGCGTCCATGGCCATCTCCAGGCGCGAGTCCAGGTTCCAGGCGTCCACCGCGTCGAGCTTGTCCTGCACCTGGGCCTGGCGGTCGATGAGCGCCTGCATGGCGTCGTCGTCCATGGGCTCGGCGAACTGCTCGTTGATGGCGTTGAACTCGTTGAGCAGGTCCACCGTGGCCTGGGCGCCCTCCTCGACGATCTCGCGCACCGTCTTCTCCGGGTCGAGCGCCGGCTCCTGGGGCAGGTAGTCGATGGTGTAGCCTTCGGAGAGAATGGTCTTGCCCTCGTGCTCCCGGTCGATGCCGGCGAGGATGCGCAGCAGCGTACTCTTGCCCGAGCCGTTCAGGCCGAGCACGCCGATCTTGGCGCCGTAGAAGTAGGACAGGGAGATGTCTTTGAGGATCTGCTTCTGGTTGTACTTCTTGCTCACTTTGATCATCGAGTAGATGATCTTGTTCGCTTCGCTGGCCATGGCTGAAGGTTCCTTGCAGAGAGGGTGGGACGGCGGTGCGGGTCGCTGCCCGCCGGGACCGCGAGGCGGACCCGGGCCGCACGATACAAAAAAACCCGCTTTCCTTGCGAGAAAGCGGGCTGCCCTATGGAAAGCCGGAATGTTCCGGACGTCTACCTGGTGGCGATGCAGGGACTTGAACCCCGGACACTACGGATATGAGCCGTATGCTCTCACCAGCTGAGCTACATCGCCGATCTGTGCGCAAGCCGGTTCGCTTGAGCCGGACCAATGTGCCCCATTTCCCCCCGCTTGTCAACAGGAAAGCGGCAGGTCCGGCCCGTTCCCGGCCGCGGCGGCAACGAAAAAGGCCCCGCCCGCTGCCGGGGCAGCGGGCGGGGCCGGGGTACAGCAGCGTACTCGGGCTGCGAGCGGCTTACATCATGCCGCCCATGCCGCCCATGCCACCCATGCCGCCCATGCCGCCAGGAGGCATGCCGGCGCCGCCCTTGTCCTCCTCGGGCAGGTCGGCGATCATGCACTCGGTGGTGAGCAGCAGGCCGGAAACCGAGGCCGCGTTCTGCAGGGCCGAACGGGTCACCTTGGCCGGGTCGATGACGCCCGCCTCGATCAGGTCCTCGTACTTCTCGGAGGCGGCGTTGAAGCCCATGGGGCCTTCCAGGTTCTTGACGTGCTCGACGATCACCGAACCCTCGCAGCCGGCGTTGGTGGCGATCATGCGCACCGGCTCCTCGAGGGCGCGGCGGATGATGTTCTTGCCCAGGTTCTGCTCGCCTTCCAGCTTGAGGTCGTCGAGCACCTTGAGGCAGCGCAGGTAGGCGACACCACCGCCCGGCACCACGCCTTCCTCGACCGCGGCGCGGGTGGCGTTGAGGGCGTCCTCGACGCGGGCCTTCTTCTCTTTCATCTCCACCTCGGTGGCGGCACCGACATTGATCACGGCCACGCCGCCGATCAATTTGGCCAACCGCTCCTGCAGCTTCTCGCGGTCGTAGTCGGAGGTGGTGTCCTCGATCTGGGCGCGGATCTGCTTGACCCGGCCGGCCAGCTTCTCCTTGTCGCCGGCGCCGTCGATGATGGTGGTGTTGTCCTTGTCGATGACCACGCGCTTGGCGGTGCCGAGGTCATTGACGGTGACGTTCTCCAGCTTGATGCCGAGATCCTCGGTGATCACCTGGCCGCCGGTGAGGATGGCGATATCCTCGAGCATGGCCTTGCGGCGGTCACCGAAACCCGGGGCCTTGACCGCGGCCACGTTCAGGGTGCCGCGCAGCTTGTTGACCACCAGCGTGGCCAGGGCCTCGCCGTCCACGTCCTCGGCGATGATGACCAGCGGCTTGCCCATCTTGGCCACGGACTCGAGCACCGGCAGCAGGTCCTTCATGCTCGAGATCTTCTTCTCGTTGATGAGGATGAGCGGCTCGTCCATGCTCACTTCCATCCGCTCCGGGTCGGTGACGAAGTAGGGCGAGAGGTAGCCGCGGTCGAACTGCATGCCCTCGACCACGTCCAGACTGGTCTCCATGGACTTGGCTTCCTCGACCGTGATCACGCCTTCCTTGCCGACCTTGTCCATGGCCTCGGCGATGATGTTGCCGATGGTCT
>ERZ1645192.3342-NODE-3342-length-13088-cov-4.910458_pt1 | contig 13088 bp, 10 predicted proteins | sample MGYA00575354_ERZ1645192 | MGnify/ENA primary metagenome ERZ1645192 (study PRJEB40844, sample SAMN11349763) | freshwater sediment metagenome | isolation source: river sediment | host: Sediment | place: India: Faizupur Khadar , New Delhi | collected 2017-02-21 ... | reverse complement strand
CCGCTTCATGCGCGAAGGCGTTCGCCCCGACGATGGCCTTGTTCGGCGGCACCGGAAAGCCCGTCATACGGGAGACCTGCGAGCTGACGGCGCAGAGGCGCGTCGTGTCGATCGCGGTCTGGCAGCCGAAGCGGTCCTTCCGCGTGCGCAGCCCCATGACGATCTCCTCCATGGAGGCGTTGCCGGCCCGCTCTCCGAGACCGTTGACAGTGCACTCCACCTGCCTGGCTCCGGCTCTGACCGCCGCGAGCGAGTTCGCCACCGCGAGTCCGAGGTCGTTGTGGCAGTGGACCGACCAGATCACGCCCACGGGGTTCCCGGTGGCCTCGATGACCTCGCGGACGAACTCGCCGAACTCGTCCGGAGTCGAGTAGCCTACGGTGTCGGGGATGTTGAGCGTCGTCGCGCCGCACTCGACCGCCGTCCGGAAGACCTCTCCCAGAAAAGAGGGATCCGATCGGCTTGCGTCCTCCGCGGAGAACTCGACGTCCTCGACGAGACTGCGCGCGTACGTCACGGCCTGCCGCACCTCGGCGAGCACCTGCTCCGGGGTCATCTTGAGTTTGAACTCCATGTGGATGGGGCTTGTGGCGATGAACGTGTGGATGCGAGGTTTCTTCGACCACTTGACCGCCTCGGCGGCTGCGAGGATATCTTCCCGCCGCGTCCGGGCAAGTCCGGCGATAATCGGGCCGTCCACCTGCTGCGCGATGAGCTTGACCGCCTCGAAGTCGCCGGGGGAAGCGGCGGGGAACCCCGCTTCGATGATGTCCGTCTTCATTTTCGCCAGCTGCATAGCGATCTGGAGTTTCTCCTCCTTGTTCAGGTTGATCCCCGCCGCCTGCTCTCCGTCTCTCAGGGTGGTATCGAAAATCCGTACGTGTGCGTCGTTCATAATTCTCTCTCCTTTCAAAATCATCCGTGAAATAAAAGTACAAAAAAAGGCCGGAACCTCTAAAAAAGAGGTTCCGGCCTTGGAATGCCGTTACGCAGCTTACCGGGCTGCCGGCGTTCCAGGCGGGAACCGGCAACCGAGGAGGAGGCACAGGGAGGAAGCGTTCATGATGCGTGAACGTACTTCTTTAGCGCCAGTTGCATGCGCTATAAGTGATCGACACAGCTTCTTACTCGCTTCGCTCGTGTTCGCCGGTCGTCTACTTAACATAACTGATTCCCTCCTCTCCTCATGGCTCGGTAAGATTGGTACATTTTGAGGGAGTACCCCTGGAATGTCAATACTCAAACAAAAGAAAAACAAAAGGCGTTTATTCTGATAAAAGGCTATAACTTTGACCGGGTCGCGTGGAAAATCCCGGCGTGGTAGAATGCTTCGCAAAGGGCGCTCCGGCGCCCTTTCGAGGAGAGGTGCGTGCGATGAACCCCGAAAAAGTGAATCGTCGGACGGTCCGGCGGCTGACCGATCTGCCCAACGTCGGACCGGCCACGGAAAGAGATCTCCGTCTTCTCGGCGTTGAGAAGCCGGAAGACCTTGCCGGTCGCTGTCCGTTCGAGATGTACGACGAGCTCTGCGAGAAGACGGGAGTCCGGCAGGACCCCTGCGTGATCGACGTCTTTATGTCGGTGACCGACTTCATGAACGGTTCCGCTCCGCGCGCGTGGTGGACGTTCACGGAGGAGCGGAAGCGGAAAACGGCCCGCTGACGCGGCCCGCGCGGGATTACCTCGGCGGTATCCCGCACTCGCACGGGACGCCGGTCTGGCACTTCCCGCACCCGTATCGCGGGCGGTATTTTTCTTTCGTCAGAGTTAAAAACTCCGCGCAGCGGACGTGATCCTTCCCCTTTTCGATGGTGATGGCGCCGACCGGACAGTTTCGGACGCACGCGCCGCACATGGTGCAGTTTTCATACACGGCCGAGGCGACCACGTTGTCCGGAGGTATCGGCGCGCTCGTGACCACGCTGCCGAATCTCCCCGCGACGCCTTTCGGCGTGATCAGCCCCTTGGAGAGCCCGAACGACCCCAGTCCGCAGACATAGGCGACATGCCGCTCCGACCAGTTGCTGTTGAACGATACCGGCAGAGGAGCGCCGTCGCCGTCCAGAAACACCGTGTTCGTCGTTGTGCAGGAGCGGAAGCGTTCGTCGACGGACGGAGCGACCGCGTCGAATCCTTCTTCCAGAAGACGCTCGACAAGGAACGCGGAAAGACGGTCGATGCACTCCTGCCCTTCGATCCTGCCATGCAGCCACTCGGGGGCCGGTTCGTCCCTGTCGGCGCGGTTTGCGCGGCGCACGTTCTCCGAGAACGGGAGAAAGAACGAAACCACGGCGCGCGCGCCGGGAAGCCACTCCTCCGGCAAAAGGAAGTGCGGCCCCACAACGCTCTCCCTGCGAAGATCCCGGAAGGCGGGGTCATCCGCCGAGGCGACGCCCGTAAGCGGCGCGTCGAAGATCCGGAGTCCGGTCATCTCTTCGTTGATGGCGCGCCCGGCTGCGACCGTGTTCCAACCGGAACTCCGCAGAAAACTGTCGATCAGCGCAGTAAACCGTCCTGCATCCATAGAGATCTCCGTCCTTTCCATATCACGGCGGGGAGCTTTTAATACAACGCGCTCACCGCCTCGTTCACCGCGGGAATCCGCGTCTTCCCTCCCTCGTTTGCAGCCTCTATACTACGTGAAAAGGCCCTGTTTTCCAAGATCTGTCGGTCCATGCCAGTCTTTTTCCGCAAAGCGTCCGATGAAAAATCTGCGGAAATCTTCCGCTATTGTTTGACTGATGCAGCCCATTGGGATATAACGTTGCAGGAACTTCCCGCTGCCGATACTGCGTGCAGGGGGTGCAGCGCGTGTTTTTCAGGAGGAACGTTGATGGCGATGAATGCGGAGTACACCCCCCTCTTTCGAGCGCGGGGGATCACGAAGATTTACCATCCGGGGACGGAGACGGAGGTGCGCGCCCTCGACGGCGTCGATCTCGATCTCTACGAGGGGGAGCTGGCCGTGCTCCTCGGCGCCTCGGGGAGCGGGAAGTCCACGCTGCTCAACATCCTCGGCGGGCTGGACGTCCCGACGGACGGGACGCTCTCGTACAGGGACGAGGAGCTCACCGGCGCGGGCGAGCGGGAGCTCACACTCTTCCGCAGGAATGTCGCGGGGTTCGTCTTCCAGTTCTACAACCTCATTCCGAGCCTTACCGCGCGCGAGAACGTGGCGCTCATCACCGAGATCGCGCCCGATCCCATGGAGCCGGAAGAGGCGCTCGGTCTCGTCGGTCTTTCGGACAGGATGGACCACTTCCCCTCGCAACTCTCCGGAGGGCAGCAGCAGCGGGTCGCCATCGCGCGCGCCATCGCGAAGCGTCCGGAGGTGCTTCTCTGCGACGAGCCGACCGGGGCGCTCGACGTGCACACCGGCATCACAGTGCTGGAGGCGATCGAGCGGGTGAACAGAGAGCTGGGAACGCTCGCCGTCATCATCACGCACAACGCGGCGATCGCGGCGATGGCCGACCGGGTGCTCTCTCTCTCGGCGGGGCGTATTCTCTCCATTCATTCGAACGAGAAGCGCGCGCCGGTGAACACGCTCTCCTGGTGATGTGCAATGAGGATGCTTGATCTCAAACTGCTCAGGGATATCCGCGGAATGAAGGGGCAGATGACCGCCATCGCCCTGGTGATGGCGTGCGGTCTGACCCTGATGATCATGTCGCGCGGACTGCTTCTCAGCCTTGAAACGACGAAGAACAGCTACTACACGGAATCGCGCTTCGCGGATCTCTTCTGCGATCTCAAGCGCGCTCCCCTGTTCCTCGAGCCCGCCCTCGCGATGATCGACGGCGTGGCGCAGGTGGAAACGAGCGTCAGGGGAGCGATCATCCTCGATATTCCCGGAATGAAAGAGCCTGCGGACGGCTTCGTCCACTCGCTTCCGGAGGGACGCCCCCGGCGGCTCAACCGCATCCATCTGCGCTCGGGGCGTCTTCCCGAGTCGGGAAACAGGAACGAGATTCTCGTCAGCGACTCCTTTGCCAAAGCCCACGGCTTCCGCCCCGGAGATAGGATCGACGCCACCGTCTACGGCGTGCGGCGCAGCTTCCGTATCTGCGGCGTCGCCATCTCCCCCGAGTACGTCTACGAGATCAGACCGGGAGGCATGATGCCCGACCCGGAGCGCTTCGGGGTATTCTGGATGAGCGAACGCGAGCTCTCGCGGGCGTTGGGGCTTGAGGGCGCCTTCAACAGCGTTGCCTTCCGGCTTGCGCCGGGAGCGGACGCCGGGATGGTGAAAGCGGACATAGACAGGCTTCTTGAGCCGTACGGAGGACTGTCGGCGTACGACCGTGAACGGCACGTCTCGGCAAAGCTGATGGAGGACGAGGTTGCCCAGCTCAGAGTGTTTTCTGTGGCGTTTCCCGTCGTTTTCCTCAGCATCGCCGCGTTTATGGTGAGCGCGGCGATGACCCGTCTCGTCAAGCTGCAACGCGAGCAGATAGCGCAGATGAAGGCGTTCGGATACTCCGGCTTTTCCGTGGCCTCGCACTACGTGAAGTTCGCCTTTGTCCCGGTGGTCGCCGCAACGCTGCTCAGCGGCACGCTCGGCATGTGGGCGGCCCACGCCTTCATCGGGCTCTACCAGCGCTTTTTCAACTTCCCTGCGTTGATCTTCCGTCCCGACTGGAGCGCCTTGCTCGTCGCGCTGCTGGCGAGCGGGTTGGTATCGTTCCTCGGGGTGCTGGGCGCGGTCAGGCAGGCGGCGTCGCTCCCTCCCGCGGAGGCGATGCGGCCGGAGGCTCCCGCGGATTACTCCCCGTCCTTTCTGGAGAAGGCCGGACTCCACAGGCTGGTGCAACCTTCCTTCAGGATCGCGCTGCGCAATCTGGAACGAAAACCGTGGCAGGCTTTTTTCACCGCTCTCGGGCTGGCGCTCGCCGCGGCCATTCCCGTGCTTCCGGGAGCGATGGCCGACGGCGTCGACTACCTTGTGGACTTTCAATGGAACATGGCGATGCGTCAGGACGCGGTCGTCACGTTTATCGAACCGGGCGGGGGTGAGGCGCTGCTCTCGTTGTCGCGCTTTCCGGGGGTTCTCTACGCCGAGCCGTTCCGGGCGGTTCCTGTCAGGCTGTTCAACGGACACAGGGAGCGGACGGCGGCGATCACCGGAATGCCGGCGGCGCCCCGTCTCAACCGCCTTCTGGACTCGCAGGAACGGGTTGTCCCCGTACCCGGTTCCGGGCTGCTGCTCTCCGAGAAACTCGCCGAAGTGCTGGACCTCTCCCCCGGCGACGAGATCCGAATGGAAGTGCGAGAAGGGCGCCGTCCCGTGCTCGCAACCTTCCTCTCCGGAACTATCACCGACTTTACCGGGGTGGGCGCCTATATGGAGATCGAAGGACTGCGCAGGCTTCTTGGAGAGGGTACGACAGCGAGCGGCGCTTACCTGCAGGTGGACTCGCTGTACTGGGATGAATTTTGGCGGAGGGTGAAAGAAACTCCCCGCATCGGTTCGGTGACCACGACCGCAGGCGCCAGGGAGAGTTTCAGCAAGACCACCGAGGAGATGATGGGCGTGTCGCAGATGCTCTATCTTGTCTTTTCCCTCATCGTCTCCTTCGGAGTGATCTACAACGGGGCGCGCATCGCTCTTTCGGAGCGCTCCCGCTCGCTGGCGACGCTGCGCGTGCTCGGGTTCACCCGCCGCGAAGTGACGACCATTCTCCTTTCGGAACTGGGGCTTCTCACGCTTCTTTCGATTGGTCCCGGGCTCCTGCTGGGGACGTGGATGGCGAAATCCATTCTTGAGTCGGTGGACACCGAGACCATGCGCTTCCCTCTGATACTCGGAGCGAGGACGTATGTCGTCGCAGTGTTGACCGTGTTTGTGTCCACGGTTTTTTCTTTCGTCGTGGTGGGACGACGGATCGCCGGGCTCGATCTGCTCGCGGTGCTGAAATCCGCTGAATAGCGCGAAACGGGGTGGAGTTGGTGAAGTCGAAACTGAACAGAAACGGCGTCAACGGAAAAAGAATCTGGAAAAGGCTCGTGACAGCTTTCGTAGTGTGCTCGGTCATCGGCGCGGCCGTCTTCATGCTGTGGCCGAAACCTCTGGAAGTGGAGACGGGGCTTGCGGAGCGCAGGCCCTTCACCGCGAGCGTCGTGGAGGAAGGAAAGACGCGGATACGACACCGGTACACGGTCTCCTCCCCTGTGAACGGCTTTCTGAACCGTACGGCGCTGCGCCCCGGAGACGTCGTCCGTGCGGGCGAGACCGTTCTTGCGGTTATGGAGGCGGAATCCTCGGGCCTGCTGACGCCTCGGCTTCGTGCGGAAGCCGAAGCACGGCTGAAGACGGCCGAAGCGGCGCGCGCGTTGCGAAAGTCGGAGCTTGAACGGGCGAAGGTGAGCCTCGATCTCGCGAAGAAGCAGTTCGAGCGCCTGGACAGACTGCTTCCTTCGGGCGGAATTTCGAGGCAGGAGTGGGATATCGCCGAGAGCAAAATGCAGGTTGCCATCCGAGAGGTGAAGACGGCGGAATTTGCGCTCCGTATGGCGGAGTTCGAGCTGCAGCAAGTCAGATCCTCGCTCAGCCAGGGGCAGGAGGGCGGGGCGTCCGAGTCCGTCCGCATCCTCTCCCCTGTGGACGGCTACGTGCTGAGCGTCTTCGAGGAGAGCGCCCGGACCGTTCCCGCCGGGACGCCGCTCATGGAGGTGGGGGATCCCGACGATATCGAGGGCGAGGTCGACCTCTTCTCCGTGGACGCGGCCGTCGTGGCGCAGGGTGCTGCGGCGCTTATCGAAGGATGGGGCGGAGAAGCGCCGCTGCGCGGGCGCGTCGCGCTCATCGAACGGAGCGGTTTTACCAAGGTATCGGCGCTGGGGGTTGAGGAGCAGCGGGTGAAGGTCCGGATCGACTTCCTCGATCCCGTGCCGCCGGGGTATCGTCTCGGGGACCGGTTCCGGATTCAGGTGCGCATCATTCTGCGCCAGAACGACGATGTGCTGCAAATACCGCTGGGCGCGCTTTTCCGGCGCGGAGGCGACTGGGTCGCTTTCGCCGTGGAGGAGGGAAAGGCCGTCGCTCGGAAGCTGGAGATCGGCCAGAACGACGGTATCTACGCCGAAGTGCTCTCCGGTCTGTCGGCGGGGGACAGGGTGATTCTGCACCCATCGGAGCACGTTTCGGAGGGCGCCGAGGTGACATGGAAGTAGCGGCGGCGAAGAAATTGGGATACATACCGGCGCGTGTTCTCCGCGCCGGAAGAGAAAACTGAAGAAGGAGCGTGAAAATATGAAGATTCTGGCCTTGAACGGCAGCCCGAGAGGCGCTGCTGGGAACACGGAACGGATGGTGCAGCCGTTTCTGGAGGGGGCCCGCTCGGCGGGCGCGGAGACGGAGGTTCTCTACGTCAAGGATTTGAGAATAGGCTTTTGCAAGGGGTGTTTCGCCTGCTGGACGGCAACTCCCGGCAGATGCGTCCAGCGCGACGACATGGACATGGTGCTCGAGAAGATGGATGCCGCAGATACGCTCCTCTGGGCGACGCCGCTCTACCACTTCGGTATGACCGCCATGCTGAAGGCCGTCATGGAACGGACGCTCCCCTTGGCCGATCCGCATATCGTCAAGGCCGGCGATGTGTACACCCACCCCGGCCGCTCCGGGAAGCGCTTTCCGCAGTACCTCCTTTTTTCCAACTGCGGCTTCCCCGACCAGGGGCATTTCGACGGCCTCAGGGCTCATTTTGAATCGCTCGCCAGGGCGAGCGGAGAGCACGGGACAATTCCGGCGGTCTTTCGCGCGGCAGGAGAGCTCTTACGGCAGGAGGAGGTCCGGCCGCACATACAGTGGTACTTCGACGCGCTGCGCCAAGCGGGAAAAGAGTACGTCGAGCACGGCGGCATCTCCGGCGAAACAATGGAGGTATTGCACCGGGATCTCGTCCCGCAGGAGATGTACATTTCGCAGGCGAACGCGCACTGGGACTCGGTGTTGAAGGGGAAATAAGAAGGCGACTGTGCTATTATTACCCTGCCGTAAGCGAGCGTACCGCCTTTCGTCCGTCGGCCCTACACTATTTTCTTGGGAGGTTGTACTGTGAATCCTTTGGGTATGATTATTTCCTTCGCTCCGTGGCTTGTGCTCAAGATCTTGACCAGCATTCCTTTTTCCGATCCGCTGACCAGGCTGAAAACGGCGCTTGTCATCGCGATTTTGATATGCATCTACCAGTCGCGAAGCGCGGTGAAGGGCTTTATTTTCTGGGGAACCATCGCGTTCTTCTCCTTCAGCTTCGTCACCGTAGTGCTGATGACGAACATGTGGGTCATCGATCGCCTCGGTCTGCTGTCGCAGCTGACCATGTCCGCCATCGCCTGGGGATCGATCCTCTTTAAACGGCCCTTTACGCTCGACTACTCCAAACAGTACGTCCCGTCCGAGTTCTGGACGCACCCCGCCTTTCTCCGGAAGAACTACCTGATCACGGGCGTATGGGGGTGCTACTTCCTTCTGGGCGTCGCGATCAACGAGATACGGATCTACGAGCCGCAGATAAGCCACCTGCTTCTCGAAGTGCTCGACAACGCCTCGATGCTCGCCATCATCCTCTATACGTCGCACGCTTCGAAGCGGCGCAGCGTTTCCGCTTCGTCGGAAAACGGACATGATACTCCGTAGAAAAATAATTGTGTGTTGTGCTGTTTGAGGAATCATTTTTATTAAAGTCTCATAAAATATCTTCGTTATCGGAATACACTCTGAGCATAAGAAGAGTTCAGATGATGATGAAACGGCGGACAATGTGTCCGCCGTTTGGGTTTCGCTATTCGCCGTCGTAACGCGGTCCGGGAGGAGTGGTAAGTTTTTCCGTCTCAGCCGATTCTCCCCGGTTCCTCGTCGAAACGGAATTCTTTCTCCCGGAAAAGACGCAGACAAGCGTCCGCGACATCGGGGGCGAACCCTTTCCCTCTTTGCGAGGCCACCTCTCCCAGGGCGGCTTCTATTCCTTTCCCCGCCCTGTAGGGACGGTGCGACGACATGGCCTCCACCGTATCTGCGACCGCGATGATGCGCGCCTCCATCAGAATGTCGGAGCCGCTGAGCCCGCGGGGGTACCCCGAACCGTCCATTCGCTCATGGTGTTGATGGATGATCTCCGCCAGCGCCCATGGGACCTCGATCGTCTGAAGAATCCTATGCCCGGCAGCCGGGTGGGTCTGAATCAGCCGGTATTCGATATCGCTCAATTTGCCTGGTTTCGAGAGGATTTCCGAGGGGATTTCGATCTTTCCGATGTCGTGAATCATCGCGGCAAGTTCAACCTGACGCGCTTTCCTTCTCTCCATGCCCATTTCGCAGGCAATAGCCGCAGCCAGCCGGGCCACCCTGCGCTGATGCCCCGACGTGTACGGGTCTCGCACCTCCGAAAGACTTGCCAGAACGAGGACGGTCTGCTCCCATGATTTTTTGAGCGCGGAGACGGTTCTGTTCAGCTCCCGGATGATAGAGCCGATCCGCTTTTCGTTCGCCGCCTGGAGCGAGATGTCCTGGAATACCGTGTACGTTCCGAGCATCTTTCCCGAAGGAGTCAGCGGAAAGACGATGCATGCAAGCGGAACCGTAGTTCCGTCTTTTCGCTTTCCTTCTGCATGGAACTCCGAGGAAAAGCTTTCTTTCGTAACTGCGTCTTTTTCATCTCTTTTACCGCTGCGCCGGATGAAGTCTTCGACCTTTTCTCCGAGGATATCCGCACTTTCCAGTCCGAGCATCCGAAGCGCTTCCGCATTGGTCCGTTTGATCGTCCCGTCTCTTCCGGAGAAGAAAAGTCCCATGGGCGCGTTGTCGAAGAGGCGGGTTAACTCCGCGGCCCTCGAATCGGCCTGCCGTTTGAAGGCGAAAGAGAGGATTCCTCCGAGCAAAGTCAGAAAGGCGAGGAGCGTAGCGGTTGACTTCAGCCATGTCGGGATTACCATGAAGACGGGACTGGAGGTCCATTGGGCGAGCGAGCTGAAATAGACAGAATCAGGGTTTCTCTTCATCTCGCGGAGGTGTTTGTCGATAGCTGCCGGAATCGCCGGGTCGGAATCTCGAGGGGCGGCGAAAAAGAGGCGTGTCGGATTGAAGCTGATGGCTGTGTCTTCGAGGTTATAAGCGCGCATGTGGTGCGCGCCGAAGAAACGGTTGGTGAGCACCGCGTCCGCCTTTCCGTTGGCGACGGCCTGGAAGGCGCTTTCGAAGTCGGAAAAGGTCACGAAGGAAACGGAGAGGCCAAAATCGCGGATAATCCGGTCGAAGATCTCCTGCTGGATGGAACGGTAGAGCACGGCGACCCGTTTCCCGTCGAGATCGGGAATCGAGCGGATTCCGCTTCCGCGGCGTGAAAAAACCTGGAACCAGCTGTACAGCGCAGGGTCGGAGTGAAACGAGAAGAGTTTTCCGCGCGCCTCAGTGTAGGCCACGTCGGGCATAAGGTCGATATCGCCCTTTTCGAGACGGTCGAGCCCCTGACTCCATGTTCCGTGGACGAACCGGAGCTCCCACCCCTCTTTTTCGGCTATGTACCTGATGATGTCCGCAAAAATGCCTGCGGGAAGGCCGGATTCCGCAGTGAAAATCTTCGGACTGTTCTCGTAGAAGCCTACGCGGACAATTTTCGCTGCAAAGAGGTCTGTCGGAAAACATGCCGCACAAAGGATGAGAAATACAAACAAAAGGAGACCGTATACGCGCATCCGGAACGGCGGATTACTCTGGCGACTGCGTATGCTGCCCATAAGACCAGCCTCCTCTTTCTTTTGTTCCCAAACATAGAATACACTACTTTCACCGAAAGGCAAAGAGAAGAGCAGAGGGCGAGTAACTCTTTTTTCTTCCCCGTCGCCCTTACCAACCGGGGGGGACAAAAAAGACCGCCCCGGGTTGAGGGGCGGCCCTATTGTCGTCGGAAGAGAGAGGGTTACCGCATGTTGTACTTCTTCATGACAGCTTCGTACGAGCCGTCGGCCTTCATATCGTCAAGCGTCTTCTGAATCGACGCTATGAGGGCGTCGTCAGTGTCCTTGTGGAATGCGTAGTAGAGGTCGCTTTCGCTGAGCGTCCAGACGCTCTCGTAGTCGTCGGCATTGAAGCCAAGGCTCTGAATCTGCCATTTCGCCACGCTTTCTTCAAAAACCCATATATCGATCCGGCCTTCGGTCAGCTTCTTGATGTTCTGGTCGTTTGAAGGAACTCGTTCAATCTGTTGAATACCCGCCTGCTTCGCCAGTTCGTCGCCGATATCGTCTCTGACGACCCCGGCCTTCAGGTTGGCCAGATCGCTTGCGGAAGTAATTTTCAGCCCCTTGCTTTTCAGCGCCAGCACGCCGACCTTCGTCGGAGCGAGCGGTCCCACCCATTTGAACAGAGGTTTGCGTTCGTCCGTGAACGTCATAAGGAAAAGGCATGTGTTCGGGGTGTTTTGTACTTCACGGTATCCTCTCGCCCACGGGAGCACCTGGATATCCTTTACAGTCTTCGCCGCCCCCAGTTTCTCAAAGATGCCGACGAGTACCTCAACGGACGCTCCTGTCGCCGTTCCGTCCGCTCCCGCCATGTTGAACGGAGGATAATCCTCGGTCATGAACGTAACATCATCCACCGTCAGCGCCCACGCGCTTACCGAGAACAAGCAAAAAGCCATTACGAGAAAAACCTTCATCAATTTCACTATGTTTCCCCTCCTCTTGGTGTTTTGGGCGCCGGTTTCGATTGATTCATTCGATCCGGAGCAGTATAGAATAAAAGAGTGATTGCATGGTATAAATAAAATATATCAAAATTGCTAAAAAAGTCAAGGTTTTTTATCTGGGGCGTTGGCGAAAAGAAAACGAAACAAGGCCGCCCGGATTGAGGCGGCCTTGTCAGGTACAATTTAGAAAGCGTTTTTTGCTATTGTACGTTGTACTTCTTCATGATTGCTTCGTACGCGCCGTCGGCCTTCATCTCGTCGAGGACCTTCTGCATCGACTCGATAAGCGCATCGTCGACGTCCTTATGGAAGGCAAAATAGAGGCCGCTCTCGCTCATACGCCACACGCTTTCGTAGTCGTCCGGATTCAGCCCCATCTCCTTGACCTGGAGCTTCGCGCTGCTTTCTCCGAAGACCCAGATGTCGATGCGGCCTTCGTTCAGCTTCTTGATATTCTGGTCGTTGGAAGGCACTCTTTCTATCTGCTTGATACCGGCTTTCTGAGCGAGCGCGTCGCCGACATCGTCACGGATGACTCCGGCCTTGAGGTTGACAAGCTCCTCGGCGGAGGCGATCTTCATTCCCTTGCTCTTGAGGGCGATTGCGTCGAACGTGTTGACGACGACCGGACCGACCCACTTGAACAGGGGTTTGCGCTCGTCCGTGAGAGTCATCAGGAAGAGGCAGGTGTTCGGCGTGCTCTGAACTTCCCGGTATCCCCGGGCCCAGGGAAGAACCTGAATGTCCTTCGCCGTCTTGGCCGCGCCCATTCTCTCGAAGATGGTCGTCAAGGTATCCACTGCCGCGCCCGTTGCCACTCCGTCCGCCCCCGCCATGTTGAACGGAGGATAATCCTCGGTCATATACGTAATATCATCCACTGTAAGAGCCCATGCGCTCCCTGAACAAAGACAAAAGACCAGTACAAGAGCAATCTTCAACAACTTCACGACGTATCCCCTCCCAAAATTATGGAATTATGGTGATTCTGATACATGGGGTAATGGTACGAACCAATTCCTTTTTCTTCGTACAAAGAAACCATCAAGGCGTTGATTGGAATATATCAAATTTGCTCCAAAAGTCAAGCCCGGTTTCACCAGTTGAAAATTCATGGTTGACAAATCGGCGTTCTTTGCCTAAAATCACTCAACATATCGTTAGATTTGAAAAAGCGATGAACCGGATCGCCTTTTTTTAAAAAGCGTCGCGTACAGAGAGGAACGTTCATCGGCTGAAAGACGTTCCGGCGGCGGAGAAGAAGGCCCAAAGCCCGGTGAGCTGGAATGGAAAGACGAGCACGGAACGGTGTTCGCTGGAGTACATTCACGGTCCGGACCTCCGTTACAGTGTCCGAGCGGGACATATTTCGACATGTCCAATCAGGGTGGTACCGCG
>ERZ1645192.3341-NODE-3341-length-13094-cov-5.452335_pt1 | contig 13094 bp, 10 predicted proteins | sample MGYA00575354_ERZ1645192 | MGnify/ENA primary metagenome ERZ1645192 (study PRJEB40844, sample SAMN11349763) | freshwater sediment metagenome | isolation source: river sediment | host: Sediment | place: India: Faizupur Khadar , New Delhi | collected 2017-02-21 ... | reverse complement strand
GTCCCCTTGAAGGACAAGACTAGCCGGGCGATAATCGCCTTTGCCATAAGTGGCGAGTTCTAAGTTCGTATTGTCAAGCGAATAACTTGGATCTATTTCTTCATCATAGACGGTCGTCGTCCCTAAGGGATTAAGTTGCTTATAAAGAAGCGATGAATAATCATCTTTGATCTCCAGTTTTGCGCCATAGTATAGGTTGGTTAAATGCGAAAAAGCATTGATATGTAAAATATAACTTGTGTCATGCGTTTGTAAGTGAAGGTATTGTGGGTTCATAAGTAAATAACAATTGTATTGTATCATAAATACAATAGTAAATAAATTTCTCGCGATGAATAATTATCAATTATGTTAAGATAAATCTATGGAACAAGCGATTAACTTTAACTGGCATTTTATTAAGGGATTTTCCCCAACATATCCAAGTAAAATCCCCACCCAAACACTCCCCATCAATCTTCCTCATAATATGGTTGATTTTCCCTTCAACAATTTTAGTGATATTCATCACCAAATCGTTGGTACCTATTTTAAACATTTACACATCCCCGACTATAATCCTGAGCTCTCGTATTTTTTAAACTTTAGTGGCGTAATGGTGACCGCGACCATTTATGTGAATGGCAAAGAAGTCGGCAAATATTCGCATGGCTACCTTCCTTTTGAAGTCGACATCACTAATTATGTCACTCAAGAAAATAATCTCTTGGTCGTCAAAGTCGATGGCCGGGAAAATAATGAAATCCCACCTTGGGGCAATGTTGTCGATTATTTATCGTTTAGCGGTATTTACCGGGGCGTTAAACTTTTCTCCCGGCAAGCCCTAGACATTATCAGTGCACGTGTCGATGGCACTTTAAACGGTGAAGTAATTGTCCGTCCAACCTTTTGTAATGACAATGCAGCAATTTTTAGCGCAATCTATCAAGTCTATGATAAAAATGACACCTTACTCATCGAAAAAAACTTACCCCGTTTTACGGTCCCCCAATTTCAACTCTGGACCCTAGAAAACCCCAATCTCTACCGTTTAAATATTGTTCTCACCAGTATTGATAATAAAGTGCGGGCCGAAAAAAGCTTTACGCTCGCCTTCCGTTCGGTCGAAGCGAAACCTAAAGGGCTCTATTTAAACAATCAATATGTCAAACTCGTGGGCCTAAACCGCCATGAAACGTATCCCTATATTGGTGGAGCGGCGACGAAATCACTCCAAGAAGATGATGTCAAAATCTTAAAGAATCTTGGAGTCAATTATGTCCGTTGTTCCCATTATCCGCCGAGTGAAGACTTCCTCGATGCCTGTGACCGTTATGGCATTCTTGTCATGGATGAAATTCCTGGTTGGCAACATATTGGTGATAAGAAATGGCAAGCCGTTCATTTAGATAACATCAAACGGATGATTACCCGTGATTATAATCACCCTAGCATTTTTAGCTGGTCGATTCGCATTAACGAATCAGCTGATCATCATGAACTCTATGAAAAGGGACAAAAACTAGCGAAGAAACTTGATCCATACCGTCCAACTACCGGTGTCCGTAACTTCAAGAATAGTGAATTGCTTGAAGATATGTATTCTTATAATGATTTCTCGCATCATGGTCCCAACAAAGGACTTCTTAATAAAAAACAAGTAACAAAAACCGACAAACCCTATATGGTCACCGAATGTAATGGTCATATGTTTCCGACCAAAATCTATGATGGTCCCGAGAAACAAATGGCCTTTGTTAAACGCCATTTAAGTGTTTTAGATAGCGCCTATCACTATCAAGACATCATTGGCATTTCGCCTTGGTGTATGCATGATTACTATACTCATCAACAATTCGGCAGTAGTGATCACATTTGTTACCATGGTATTTTAGATAGCTACCGGAATCCAAAATTAGTCAGTTATGCCTATCAAGCGCTTTTGAGTAATGAGGTGGTGATGATGCCAACCTTTAGTGTGAATAACGGCGACATCCCCGAAGCAAAACTGATGCCTTTTTATGTGCTAAGTAATGTATCTTATATCGAGTTATCGCGTGGGTCAGATTTCATTCAATCATTTAAACCACGTCATGACCTCTTCCCGCACTTAAAAAATCCTCCGTTTGTGATTGATTATTTTATACGAGAAAACTTCTTGGCTAAATTTAAGACTGTCCGTAAACCCGCACGCACTTACTTTGGCAAAATCTTAAACTATGCTGCGTTACATGGACTCAACAATATCCATCTCCACCATCGGCTCTTCCTAGGGTATATGATGCTTCGTTACAAGATCAAGTACCAAGATCTCGTCGAGATTTGGGGCGAGAACGTGACGAGCTGGGGTTCGGATAATGGTGTTCTCACCTTAAAGGGGTATAATGAACACGGTCAATTAGTCGCAACAAGGACATTAGGTCCGAGTTTGCATTATCATTATGATGTCAACGCCAGTACGACTAAGCTTATCAATCAAGACACCTATGATACGGCGAAAATCGTGATTACGAGTCTCGATAGTAACTTGATGCGTAATCCTTATGACGCTAGTCCCGTCTCGATTAGCACAAATGGCCTCGTCACGGTCCTAGGTCCTGCCTTACAAAGTTTACATGGGGGTGCCTTAACCATCTATGTCGCTTCATTATTGGGCAAGGGCAAAGGGACCATCACTGTGACGATTCATAACCAACAACATACATTCGACTTTGAGGTCGAATAGAAAGGAGCATGATGGCAGAAAAAAGTCTCGCACTATTAATTGATGCGGAAAATGTATCGCCGGATTATATGTCGATTATTCGCGATGAAGCGAATAAGTATGGCACGCTGTCCCATAAACGGATTTATGGCGACTGGTCCAGCCCAAATCTCACCAAATGGCGGAAGATTTGTACCGAATACAATCTCGATCCAATCCAACAATTCAATTATGTGTCTAACAAAAGCACCAGTGACTTTACACTCGTGATTGACGCGATGGATATCCTCTATCGTGGCAATGTCCAAGGCTTTGTCATTGTCAGTAGTGATAGCGATTTCACCAAACTTGTGAGCCGTTTACGGGAAAACAATATGTTTGTGATGGGCATGGGCGAATCCAAAACCCCGCTTTCACTTGTCAACTCAGTTGACTTATTTACTTACTTAGACAAAATCAAAAAGATTCGTGAATCCAACGAAACAAAACGTAAAGTCAAACCCACGAATAATGGGAAAGAAGAAACAAGTACCGATGGTACTGGGATTATTCCGCTTGATGATTTGATTGATGTTCTCACCAACATCATCAGTGAAAACGCTGATGAAGAAGGCTGGGCCTATTGGAGTAACACCAACAACACCCTAGTGAGAAAATATCCTGGCTTTGATCCACGTAACTATGGATTCAAAGGCAAAGCCTTACAGTTCTTCTTAAAGAATGGCTTCGAAAAACGTAATCTCGGTCTCGATGTCTTCATTCGTCCAAGCGAAGACATGAAAAAAGTCTAATACTTCCGTACTAGACTTATCGACTTAGTTTGAATAGGAATAGCAATGTTCCTATTTTTTTATTAGGCGATATGTTTTAGTTCTTCTAAGGTATGGTTACCAATATTGCCTTCTTCAATATCCAAACAGATTCTGGCATAGGCTTTTTCGGTAATGAAGAATTTCTTACGAATGAGTACATACGAAACAATAAAGAGTAAGACGGGTAGAATCGTCATCCCAAAGAGAATCGCGGTTAACACTAACTGAGGATTTCCCGCATTGGCAATAGCCGCATCGGCAAGGGTAATCACTTCGGCACTCGTGTAGGTCCCTAATTCTTTATCTATCTCTAATTGACTGATGTCGCCCGTAATCGCATAGATGCCGCCAATCGTCAGAATCAGGAAGACGATTAACGTTTGTAAACTACTACTCATTTTCGCAGCAAACGGACGGGCGGCAAAGATCACGCTTTCTTTTCTCTCCCCGGTGGTCCATTGGTTATATTCAATCGTGTTGGTCACCATCACAAGGAGAACCATGTAGAAGAGACCTTGGGCCGCAAAGACAAAGACACCAATACCAGAGAGTAGATAGATGTTTAAATCGGCTAAGACATTAAAAGCATGAAGCATGCCATAACTGAAGATAATTAGATACCCAACAATCATCGTAATAAAACTGGCATTTAAGATTTGACTGCGCGTGAATCGCTTGGCAATCAGCGCATATAATGCCTGAGGAATAATGGTTCCAACCGCATAAGCAACCGTAAAGAGGAACATATTTGCCCCACCGAGCTGATAGCCATAGGCAAAGATGAAATAGTTGAGACCAAAAGCGTTTAATAAAGCACTACCTAAATAATAGAAGGTAATCACAAACATCATCACCCATAATTGTTTATTCTTGAAGATGGTGGTAAACATTGTTTTTAAGGATGTTTTTTCTTCGTTTTCATCTTCTCTTGCCCGCTCTTTACAAGTAAAGACCAGGAGGAGTTGTGAGGCTAAGAACAGTGCCGCAATCACAATCCCCGCCCAGAAAAAGGCGGAACTTGCTTGCCCTGGATAAATCGTCGGTAATAAGCCTCCGACTGCGAACGCGCCAATACTAGCGGCTAGGGCGACATAAGTCGTTAATTGATTACGGGTTTTTTCATTTTTACTTAAGGAAGGAAGCATCGACCAATAGGCAATGTCATTCATCGTGAATGTCATTTCCCATAAAAGGTAGAATACGCCAAACAAGGCGACAAACCACCACCCACCGGGACGGACGGTAAACATTAAGGCCAAGATGACGGCATTACTAACCGCACCAATCAAAATCCATGGTTTATATTTACCCATTTTAAAGCGGGCGTTTTCAATGATTGAACCCATCATCGGGTCATTGACACCATCCCAAATGCGCGTGATGATCATGATAATCGTAATCACTAACATTTTTTCTTGATAGCCGCCTTCTTTCCCTAATGTAAATTGGACATAAATCATTAAAAAGAGTGAGACTAATGTGTAGGCCGCATCACGAAATATCCCCGAAAATGGATAGACATACTTCGTGAGACGTGGAACCTTATCACCTGTAAAAGTTTTCGTGTTCATATGATTATTTATGTAAAAGAAATTTTTACCCTTTCCTTTTATTACTTCTATTCTAACAAAATAAAGTGAATATAAAAGATATTTTTCGTCATTCCTAGCAATCACTCTATTTTGAATGTCAATTCTAATTGTATATAATTAAAGAATGGAAAAAACCTTAAGAATTACCCTAGCGCTTAAAATGATCACCGGCTTCGTGGCCGCCTATTTGCTCGCGCTTTTATTTAAAATTGATTACAGTTACACTGCGGGAGTGATTGCCGTCTTAAGTCTTGCTTTAACCAAAGAAGCCGTCATCAAGCAAGCGATTATTCGCTTCAGTGCATCCTTAATAGGCATTGGTATCGGCGCGTTAACCTTCTTCTTACTTGGGTATCAAATCTATGTCCTCGTGATGGTCGTCATTCTTCTCATTGTCGCCCTTTATCTCCTCCGCTTTGAAATTGGGATTGTCCTCGCCCTCGTTTTGATCAGTCAAGAATACTTAGGGGGCTCACCTGCCTATGCGCTCAATGCCTTATATGTACTCCTGATCGGTATGGGTGTGGCGATCCTCTTAAATTTCTACTCGCCCACTCCTAAGAAACTTGTCTATACCAATATGCTCAAAATTGACCAACAAATTAGTGATATCTTCCTTCAACTATCTTCCGAACAAAAGGTCGACTTTTCAAATCTCAAACAAGCAATTGCAAAAGCGAAGTATGATTTAATCCTCGCCAAAGAAAATCGCTCGTTTAAAGATGTTGAAAAACGAATTTCCTATCTTGGTATGCGCGAATATCAAACCTTAGTGTTGGAGCGAATTCATACCATTCTATCCGCCCTTCCTCCCTCGATTCATAAGGAAAAATTAACGACTTATCTTGGTACTTTTGTCAATCATATTGGCACGATCGATTATGCAACTGACTTACTCAATCGGCTCGATTTACTCCATCAAGACTATGAAAAACTCCCGCTGCCACAATCACGGAAAGAGTTTGAAGAACGAGCCGAGTTATTCCATGTCCTCAGTGAAGTTCGTTCGTTCTTAGAAGCAAAAATGAACTATCACCAACACTACGACAAGTAAAAAGAAAAGAGAGTGTTATCAGCATTGATTCACTCTCTTTTTTGTTGAATTTATTCAGGTTTTGCGTCGCGGACGATTTGTTCAACAACGTAACTTGGCACTTCTTGATAGCTATCAAACTTACGGTTGAAGAAACCACTACCTTGGGTCATAACCCGTAATTTAATCGCATAGTCCATGATTTCACTTTCAGGCACTAAGGCGACAATTTCTTGTTGACCAAAGCCTTTTTCGTCCATATTAAGAATACGCGCCCGTCTTTGATTCAAATCTTTCATAATCGAGCCTGTATATTCATTGGAGACTTGGACGGTGATTTGCATAATCGGCTCTAATAGCGTTGGTTTACATTTGTTATAGGCTTCTTTAAAGGCGAGAATCCCTGCCATCTTGAACGCTTGTTCGTTACTATCAACCGAGTGGTACTTCCCATCAAAGAGCGTACCTTTAACCCCGATGACTGGGAAGCCAGCGAGTAAGCCTTTTTGGGTCGCTTCTAAGAAGCCTTTTTCAACGGCAGGATAATAGTTACGCGGGACAGCGCCGCCAAAGACTTCTTCGGTAAAGACGTTATCTTCGGTCCCACTTGGACTAAAACGCATCACAACCACGCCATAGAAACCACTACCGCCCGATTGTTTGACATAACGACCTTCCGCTTCTGCGGTGGTCTTAATCGTTTCCCGGTAATTAATTTTAGGCGCGAAGGTTTCAACTTCAATCCCATAACTATTCTTAATTCGCTCTAAGACATACGATAAGTGCGAGTCACTTAAGCCACCTAATAAGAGTTGTTTCGTCTCTTGATTTCGCTTCATTTCAAAGCAAGGATCTTCGAGTGAATATTTACTTAAGGCTTGGCCAAGCTTTTCTTCATCTTTAGCGTTCTTGGCTGCGACAGCACGGTAATAAACGATGGTAGGATATTTAGGAATGGGGAATTTGATGGGATTAGCTTTCGTCGATAATGAATAGGTCGTAAACACGTTTTCGAGTTTGGTTAAAGCAACGATGTCACCCGCAATCGCTTTATCCACCGGGGTTAAGGTCGCCCCAAATAGACTTGAAATTTGCGTGACTCTAAAGGAATCATTACTATTGACACAGAAGACTTCATCACCGAGATTGAGCACGCCTGAGTTGACTTTAATGATATTGGTCACGCCTTTATATTGATCAAAGGTCGTTTTAAAGACATAGGCACTAAAGGGTTGATCCATCTTGGTGACGACTTCAACCACTTTGCCACTGGGATCAAAGGCTTCATAGGGTTTAAGTTCACTGGGGTCGGGTAGGTATTCAATCATCATTCTTAATAGTGTTTCGACACCAATGTCTTTTTTTGCACTACCGACTAAAACAGGGGTGATTTCACCATTGATAACCGCGGTATGGAGCCCTTTACTAATTTCTTCATGACTTAAGGTTTCACCACCAAAGAACTTATCTAGAAGTGTATCATCGGTTAAGGCTACTTGCTCAGCTAAAGTATTATGTAATTCTAAAACAATCGGTTTCTTATCGGGATAAATTTCATCATCGACACAGGTCGTTCCATTATATTTACGCGCCTTAAGACTAATGACATCAATAAAGCCATCAAAGGCTTCACTACGGCCGATTGGATAGACAAAGGAGACGGCTTTTTTGCCTAAGACACGGTTAATTTCTTCAAGTAAAGCTTCGAAATCAATCTTTTCTTTATCCATTTTATTAATAAAGATAAAGGTGGGAATCCCATGTTTTTTTAACATGTTGAAGTGTTTAATCGTTCCGACTTCAATTTTCTTGGTCGCATCAATGACTAAGACCGCAGCTTTAACGACTTCAAGAACGCCAATAATATCGTGGACGAAGTCATCATTACCTGGGGCGTCTAAGAAGTTGAGATGATAATCCTTATAATCGACACTCACGACCGAAAGACTACATGAACTTAAACGACTCTTTTCTTCGGGTGAGTTATCACTAATCGTATTTTTACGTTCGATTTCGCCTTTTGGTTTGCCAGTGACAACACTGGCTAACGATTCAACTAGCGAGGTCTTACCCGTACTTTGGTGACCTAAAAAGATAATGTTACGGATTTTATCAGTTGTGTATGCCATAACAACCTCTATTCAAGTCCGCCGATAAGCTCAAGCGCTTTGGCGAAAATCATATCTTGATCACAGTTAGTGGTATCAAGATACTTACGAGGAATGACTTCATCTTCTTTTCTAAGTTTATTGACATAGTCACTAAATTCATCGAGATTTTGTAAAGGATGGGTTAAGTGAACTGGGTGACGGTTTTGATACATTTCACGATATAAAAAACGTTCGTATAGCACATCAATATCTCCCGTCAAATAGACAAGGTCAACTTTATGATTTGCAAACGAACACTCTCTTTGGATTTTTTCTAAATCATCTTGGTGGAAGTTAGCTTCTAGAATCACGCTTCCTTTTACTTTCGCAAAGCGTGAGGCCAGGTGGACGAGGATATCCATCGCCCCGCGTGAAACCATTTTATTCTTGTCGACGCCTTCGAATTCGATTTCTTCGCCAAGGATTTCTTTCAGCCGTGATTTTTGAAAATAGGGGATTTCAAAATGCCGGGAAAGCCGCTTGGCGAGGGCTGACTTTCCGGCTGCCAGGTCTCCGGATATGATGATAATTTTAGACATAAAAATCTTCCTTTCTTTTTATTTTGTTATGTCGTCTTGGTGATATTATTCTAGCATAGATTGGGGAAGAATAAAGCCCAATCAGTCATTTTTGGCAAAAGAAAACACCTACATCCTGTGTAAGTGTTTACATCTTCGAATTTCTTAGGCTTTTTTCTTAATCCGCCCTTTATTAGCCCCTTTAGAGTTATGAACGAGATAGGTACCACCATTGCTTGCACATAAAGCTTGAACATATTCAATCGCTTCTTTTTGTGTGTTACAAAGTTTTAACACTTTCTTCCCGCCTGTGAAGATAATCGTCCATTTGTTATCTTGTTCACGTTTATTTAAGTGATAGACCCGTTTGGGTTCAACCTTGGAAGGTGTTTTTACTTCTTTCGCCGCTTTTGGTTCAACAGCAACGGGTTTAGCTTCAACCTTTGCTTCTGGTTTAACTGGTTCATTTTTAGTTTGCGTCTTAGGTTTTTTCTCCGCCTTTGGTTTCACTTCCGTTGGTTTCACTTCCGCTAGTTTCGCTTCAGTTACTTTTACTTTAGAAGTTGAACTCGCTTTAGTGGTGGAGACTTTTTTGGTTGTACTCTTTTTAGCCTTGGGTGCGACGACCTCTTCTTTTGGTTGTGGTGACACTTCAACTTGAGTTTCTACCTTAGTTGCCTCTTGAGTAGGTTCTACGACCTTAGGTTCATAAGGAGTGGTTTCTTCTTTTTCGACTACAGATGGTTCTTCGATCACTTTTTCTTCTTCGGCCTCAGGTTCTTCATCTTCTTCAGGCGTAATCGTTGGTGGAATTACAATCGGGTCTTCTTTATGCACTTGGCCTTTTAAGAGTTGTTGCTCAAGAACTTTACGGCGATCAACGGGGGTATAAGCAAGACAAATCGCACTAGCAATAATTGCTAGGATAAAGGCGGTTAAGCCAAAAAGATAACTAATTAGTTGAAAAAGAACTGGTGGTTGAATATATATCATTAATTCGACGGGTAGTGGACTAAACATATTTTCAGGGGCAAACGCTCGCGCCATAATCGGTGTAATAAGAATCATCACAACTAAAACCATGAAGGCGGTTAGGATTTTGCCTTTATGTTTCTTCTTTGAACTCGCAATGATAAGGAGCACGAAAAAAGTAAGACCAATCAATATGGGTAAGAAATATAGGAGCGCAGGAAAGGTGAAGACAAAGTAACTAATGATGACAGGAATTGGGTCAATAATATTAATGAATGAACCCATCCCTGGAGCGTGGACAAAGATATCAAAAATCAGTGCCCCGATGCCTAAAATAGCTAAACCTAACGCTGTTATTCCTAAAACAAGGACACTTTTTTTCATAAATCATTTCCTCCGATTGTCAACTCTACTAGCTCAAGTATATGTGGAAATACATTATTTGTAAAATATTCTAGCAAATAAACATTAAGTTTAATGTTGAAATTGATAGGGATTATTAACTTTTCGCTTTATAATCTAGGTGATGATACTCATTAAATCACGAGGAACCGTATGCACTTTAAACTAACCAAGGCCGATGAAGCAAAACTCATCCAATTATTCGAAGTCAAAGCGATGAATATCGCCTTAAGTGAGTTCGCACTTGAACTCGTTGATCATTTTGAAAATGATGATTTAGCGGCTGAATTCATCGACACTAAAAATAAGATAGACTATATCAACATGATCAAAGCACTGTATGAGGTAGATGAAGAAGACGCTTATAGTGTCGAACTCGTTAATAAACTCGCATCGATGATTAAAGAAAAAGACCTCAGTAACATTAAAAACAATTCATATTATCAAACAATAAACGATGTTGAACTTAAAAGTAAAAACTTAAAATTCATCACGAACACCTATGAAAAGAATCAATTATTTATTGATAATGATGTCGATAGTCAAGCACCGATGTATGAAGAAAAACTCAGTTTGGCCTATACAAAAGAAGCGTTTCCTTATCTAGCTTTAGTTGAAAATAACAAAATCTGGATGGCGATTATTCCTCATGAAATGAACACGATGAAAACGGCAATTGAGCTTGCGCATGGTCGCGTCGCTGTCTTAGGGTTAGGCTTAGGATATTTTCCCTTTATGATTAGTGAAAAACCAGAAGTAAGTGAAATCGTAATCATTGAAAAAAATCAACGAATCATTGATTTATTCAATCAATCAATTATAAATAAATTTCCTCACAAAAATAAGATAAAAATTATTAAAGACGACGCCTTTTCATATCTCAAAACCCATCACGCTGATCATGATTATGCTTTTTTTGATATCTACCGTGATAGTAATGATTTCCCCCTCTATCTTAAAGCCAAGCAAAATGAAAAATACTACCCAAATCTTCAAATCGATTATTGGCTAGAAAGAACAATGATTGCCTATCTTAGACGAGTTGTCATCACCGCGCTTGAAGAAGCGTATTATCAAGTCCAAGCCGAGGGTGAAAGCGAACTCGATTTACTCATCAATTCAATTAAACAAAAACTTGTGAACGAAACCTTTAGTACCTTTGATCATATTAGTCATCTCCTCGAAAAAGAGTCGCTTCTAAACTTAGTCAAAAAATAATTCTATATTTCTTCTATTGATTCACAAAAAAACACTGGTTTGAAGCCAGTGTCTTTATATAATTTGAGTTCTTCTTACTTTTCGAAACGACGAGCAACTTCTTCCCAATTGACAACATTGAAGAAGGCATTGATGTAATCTGGACGACGGTTTTGATAGTGGAGATAATAAGCATGTTCCCAGACGTCAAGCGCTAGAATTGGTTTACCAAGTGCAAGTGGGGCATCTTGGTTAGGAGTTGATAAGACTTCAAGTTCACCCTTCTTGTTGACGATGAGCCAAGCCCAACCACTACCGAAGCGAGTTTTTGCAGCATTGGCAAACGCGTCTTTGAATTTGTTAAAGTCACCAAAGGCTTTATTGATAGCTTCTAATAATTTGCCACTTGGACCATGGCCGTTGTTCACTTTTAGAAGTGACCAGAATAGGGTGTGGTTATAGTGACCGCCCCCATTGTTTCTGACTGCCATCTTTATATCTTCAGGAATGAGATCAAAGTTGGTTAACATTTCTTCCAAACTAACGGTGTTGGTTAATTCAGGATGTTTTTCTAAAGCGGCGTTGAGGTTATTCACATATGCAGCGTGATGTTTACTATGATGGATTTCCATCGTTCGCGCATCGATATAGGGTTCAAGCGCATCATAGGCGTATTTGAGTTGTGGTAATTCATATTTCATATAAATTTCCTCCTTAATAATTAGTATATAACTAGTTTAGGCGTTTAAGCGATGGCATTCAATCAATGTGCTTAATTCCTGCAACTTAAAAGCCTCTTTCATACGATTTATGCATGTGTTCAGGTGCATATTTCTTCGCAATTTTAAGGACAAAGAACGGATTGAGGAGTAATTCTCTGCCTAAGAAGACAAAATCGACTTTGCTTTCATTCAAGATTTCTTCAATATAGTCCGCCTCACGAATGAAGCCGCCACCAATCACTTTATAGCCCGCCTTTTTAATCGCTTCAGCATAAGGAATTTGATAACCTTTAAAGACATTGGGTCGAACGGAAACGACCCCTCCCGCACTGATATTTACACCATCAATGTAGGGGCGAATGAGTTCAAGGACTTTTAAGGTATCGCCAATTTCATGACCGCCAGGCGCAAATTCAACGGCAGAGATTCTCACGGTTAATGGTTTTCTCCAGACTTCACGAACGGCTTTGACTATCTCCACAAGGAAAAGTGCCCGTTTTTCTAAGGTTCCACCATAGGCATCTTCACGATGATTCGTTAATGGCGAAATAAATTGGTTAATAAGATAACCATGCGCACCATGAAGTTCAATTAAATCATAACCGGCTTTGTCGGCACGGATTGCCGCTTGTTTAAAACTCAAAACGAGTGCTTGGATTTCTTCGACAGTTAACGCTTTTGGTGTCAAATATTGTTCACTATAGGCGATCGCACTTGGGGCGACAATCACTTCTTCGCCTTTGGCCCCACATTTTCTACCAGCATGTCCTAATTGGATACCAACTGGGGCTCCAGCTTCATGGACTTTATCGACACATGGCAACACTTCAGCGTGCCCATGCACGAACTGACAGAAGCGTCCTTTGAAGACGGGTTCGGTTTTGACGGTTCTTCCATGAGAGCATGGCAGAACATTGATAACTCCGATATGAACGTAATCCCTGAACTAGGTACAGCAAAAATCGATCCGTTTTTCAAAGTGCCCACGCTGGCCATTATCGGCAACATCTTTG
>ERZ1645192.3339-NODE-3339-length-13098-cov-6.254466_pt1 | contig 13098 bp, 12 predicted proteins | sample MGYA00575354_ERZ1645192 | MGnify/ENA primary metagenome ERZ1645192 (study PRJEB40844, sample SAMN11349763) | freshwater sediment metagenome | isolation source: river sediment | host: Sediment | place: India: Faizupur Khadar , New Delhi | collected 2017-02-21 ... | reverse complement strand
TGGAGTTCGGGCTCGGGTTTGTCCTGTCGTTCCGGTACTGGTGCACGAACTTCCTCGTGGTGCAGCGGCCCATGGCCGCGAAAAACATGACCGCCGCGCGCCGCACGCCGCTCATCGCCGCGGTGCCGAAGATGCTCTTCCCCGCTCTGGTGATCGTTCCCGGCATGATCGCCGTGGCACTGATGGCGATGCCCAACAAGAATTACCGCGTGCCGCCGCCCGCCATTTCCGCCCAGGCGTACACGACCGCGGCCGAGACAGTGAAAACCTTCGGCGAGTTCGATGCCGAGGCGGCCATTGACGAGGTCATCAAGGTCATGGGCCACAAGATGGATCGCGCAAAGCTGGAGGAACTGGTCAAGAACAGCGGCACGATGACCGATGCGCAGATCAAGGATGGCATCTACAACGCCGTGGCCGAGTTTGATTACGACGGCGTGATTCTGTCCCTGGTAAAACGGTATTGTCCGCCCGGCCTGCTCGGCCTGGCGCTGACCGCCCTGCTGGCCTCGTTCATGTCGGGCATGGCGGGCAACGTGACGGCGTTCAACACGGTCTGGACCTATGACCTTTACCAGGCCTATTTCGCGCCGAACAAGAGCGACAAGCACTACTTCCGGATGGGGCAGGCCATTACAGTGGTGGGCATTCTGCTGAGCATTGCCTGCGCCTATTTCGCGGCGAGATATAACAACGCGATGGACATCATCCAGTTGGTGTTCGGGTTTGTGAACGCGCCGCTTTTTGCCACGTTCCTGCTGGGCATGTTCTGGGCCCGGACGACCGGCACCGGCGCCTTCTACGGCCTGTTCGGCGGCATCGCCGGCTCGACCATCTTCCACGCGCTCACCGTGGCCAGCGGCAACCCGCCCGGCATCAAAGGCGGTTACCTGGGCGTGGTCCAGACCTTCCCGAGCGAAATGGCCCAGAACTTCTGGCTGGCCAGCTTTGCATTTATCGCGTGTTTCACGCTGACCCTTGTCATCTCGCTGGCCACGCGCCGGACCAAGACGGACGAGGAGTTGAAGGGGCTGGTTTACTCGCTCACACCAAAGATTGTGGACACGGAAAAGGCATGGTACCTGCGGCCGGCCACGCTCGGCATTATCCTCCTGGCGTGCTGTGTCATTCTGAACATCATCTTCCGGTAAACTGAAAGGAAACGATTATGGGTCTCGATATACGATTGCCGATCGGTTACATGTTCTCCCTCATTGGTGTCATGCTCGTCATCTACGGGGCTGCGACCGGATCGAATTCCGAACTTTACAAGCGCTCGCTCGACATGAACGTGAATCTCTGGTGGGGCCTGCTGCTCGTGGCCTTCGGCGCGTTCATGCTCATTTCCGCATGGCGCGGCAAAAAGCGGGATAGCGCCGCCACCGATTCCAAGTAGCGGTCCGCCCGGAATGTCCGGCAGAGGGGTGGCAAGGGCAGCTTTTATGGCACATAGCATTACCAAAACGGCTTTCGGCAAGCTGCCGGATGGCAGCGCTGCCGAGCTCTTCACCCTGCAAAACGCCGGGGGCCTCACGGCAAAAATCACCAATTACGGCACGATCATCACTGAACTGCGCGTCCCGGACCGCAGCGGCCAAATGGCGGATGTGGTGCTCGGCTTCGATTCCGTCGAGGGTTACGTCAATGGCTGGCGTCCTTATTTCGGCTGCACGGTGGGGCGCGTCGCAAACCGCATTGCAAATGGACGGTTCACCCTTGATGGCAAGACGTTTCAGCTCGCCGTCAACAACGGCCCCAACGCCCTGCACGGCGGCCTAAAAGGCTTCGACAAGGTCCTTTGGAAAGCAGAGCCCCAGTCGGGAGCGGTGCTGAAGTTTCGTCACCTGAGCCCGGACGGCGACGAGAACTACCCGGGGAACCTGGATGTGGAGGTGGTGATGTCGCTGACCGACAGGAACGAGCTGGTGCTCGATTACACTGCCCGAACGGATAAGCCCACACCGGTGAACCTGACCAACCATTCCTATTTCAACCTTGGTGGCGCGGGGTCCGGCAACATCCTGGACCACATCCTCACGCTCGCGGCGAGTCATTACACACCCTCGGATGCGAACCTGATTCCGACCGGCCAGGTCAAGGCGGTCGAGGGCACCCCGTACGATTTCAGGCGGCCGACGCCGATCGGGGCGCGGTTCAGCCAGATCGGGGGCGACCCGTCCGGCTACGACAATAACTTCGTGATTGATGGCGGGGGCAAGTCCCTTGTGTTTGCCGCGCGGGCGCATCACCCCGGCAGCGGGCGTGTCATGGAAACCTACACCACCGCGCCGGCTGTTCAGCTTTACACGGCGAACTTTCTGGATGGCTCACTCCCTGGCAAGGGCGGCAAACCCTATGGCCGGCACGCGGCGTTTTGCCTCGAGACCCAGGGCTTCCCGAACGCCGTCAACCAGCCCGAATTTCCCTCCATCATCCTGCGTCCGGGTGACGTTTACCGGCAGACAACGATTTACAGGTTTTCCGCAGCCGCATAAAAAAACACGCCATGAATCTTACTGAACTTGGAACATTCGTCGCCGCTGAATACAAAAAGAGTTACGGCAACGACCCTCTCTGGGTTGCCGCCGCGCCGGGCCGCGTGAACGTGATCGGCGAACATACGGATTACAACGACGGCTTTGTCTTTCCCATGGCGATTGACCGCTACACGGTCATGGCTGCGGGGCCGGCGGAGCCTGGCGCAACCGGAATTCAAATACGCGACACCGGCGGGGCCGCGCCTGCGATGATCAGCCTTTCGGAAACGCTCAAGCCCGCGCCCAGGGGCGCCTGGCATAACTACCCCATGGGCGTCATTGCCGGGTTTGTGGCCAGGGGCATTCGCCCGCCCGCTTTCAACGCCATGCTGGGATCCACTGTTCCCATTGGCGGCGGATTATCCAGCAGCGCGGCGCTCGAGGTCTCAACTGCCACCCTCCTGGAGGTCATCACCGGCCATCGGCTGGATCCTGTCGATAAGGCGCTCCTGTGCCAGAAGGCGGAGCACGATTTTGCGGGAATGCCGTGCGGCATTATGGACCAGTTCATTTCGGTGATGGGCAAAAAGGACCACATCCTGTTGCTGGATTGCCGTACGCGCGAGACAAAGCTGGTGCCCATGACGGATCCCTCGGTGGCGCTGCTGATTACCAACACGAACGTGAAGCACGAGCTGACCGGGGGCGAATACGCAAAACGACGCGCCCAGTGCGAGGCGGCAGCCGCGGCGCTCGGCCTCAAATCGCTGCGCGACGCCAATGCCACCATGCTCGAACAGCATCGCGGCAACATGGACAGCGTGGCGTTCCGCCGGGCAAAGCACGTCATCGGCGAGATCGAGCGCACGCTCCACGCCGCGGATGGCGTTCGCGCCTCAAACTGGCCGACCGTTGGCCAGCTCATGTATGCCAGCCATGCATCCCTGCGGGATGATTACGAGGTTAGCTGCCCCGAGCTGGACACAGTCGTGAACATCGCCGGGGAGATCGGACCCGCCGGCGGCGTTCACGGATGCCGCATGACCGGCGGCGGTTTTGGCGGCTGCACCGTCGCCCTGGTCCAGGCGGATAAGATAGACGCCGTATCCGCCCGGATCGCTTCCGAATACGAAAAGCGGACACGCATCAAACCGACTTTGTTCGTGTCGCGTCCCGCAGCCGGGGCAACGGTCCTTAAACAGTAAAACCCATTTCCCCGGGCTTCGAGATCACCGGCGTGCCGTCCGGCGCCTCCGGGTATTCGAATACCTTGCCTTCGTAGTTGCGGATCACCACACGGTCCGCGTTGCGGCTGAGCACGTATTCCGGCGAGACCGGCACCTTTCCTCCACCGCCCGGCGCGTCAATCACGTATTGCGGCACCGCGTAGCCGGTGGTGTGCCCGCGCAGCTTTTCCATGATCTGCAGCCCCGTTCGCACGCTGGCGCGCAAATGGGCGGACCCGGCAATGAGGTCGCACTGGTAAATGTAGTAAGGTCGCACCCGGCACATGAGCAGCTTTTGGACATGGGCTTTCATGATCTCGGCGTCATCGTTCACCGCCTTGAGCAGCACGGACTGGTTCCCCAGCGGGATGCCGGCGTCCGCCAGCCGCCCCAGGGCCTCGCGCACTTCCGTGGTCAGCTCGCGCGGATGGTTCGAATGAATGCTGATGAACAGCGGGTGAAACTTCCGAAGCATCCCGCACAGGGCGGGCGTGATCCGCTGCGGCAGAAACACCGGGATTCTCGTCCCAATTCGCAAAAACTCCACGTGCGGTATGGCCCGCAACTGCGTCAGCAGCGCCTCCAGCTTTTCGTCGCTGAACAACAGCGGGTCTCCGCCGCTCAGCAGCACGTCGCGAATGGCCGGGTTCCTGCGTATGTAATCAATCTGTTTGTCAAACTGGGGATGAAAATCGTAACCGGTGGCGTTGCTCACCAGCCTCGAGCGGGTGCAATAGCGGCAATACGAGGCGCAGCGATCCGTCACCAGGAACAACACCCGGTCCGGATACCGATGCACCAGCCCGGGCACCGGCGAATGCGAATCCTCGCCGCAAGGATCGGTCATCTCCCACGGGGCGGTATCGGTTTCCTCAAGCCGGGGGACCACCTGCCGTCGTATTGGGCAATTCTCGTCCGCAGGATCAATCAGGTTGAAAAAATAAGGCGTAATCGCCAGGGCCAGCTTATGGTTGGCCAGGGCCGCCCCAGCCCGCTCTTCCGGGGTGAGCGTCGGCATCAGCTTCTCGAGCTGTTCCACATTCGTAATGCGGTGTTTTAGCTGCCAATGCCAATCGTTCCAATCGGCATCCGGCACGTTGTGCCAGTATCCACGGCCGGGACTGTTAAACTGTTTCAGTGCAAGACACGACGCAGGGGGCTCCTCGTCGGCTTCCAATAGGTTTGTTGAATGCATTTATGACTAATAAAAGCCATCGCACTATAATTTTGATCCGGAATGTGTCAAGCGAACGCAATGCCTGATATCAACATTAATAATTTATAATCAACGGGTTGCGTTTTGTTGATCCGTTGTTGGCAGCCGGCTTTCAGGGGCATTCGTGGCTTCATTCGCCTCCAGGGCATCCAACTGATCAAGCTCGAAGGCAGCCTTGACCGAGGCGGCCACAAGGCCGGAGGAGCGTCCGATGCCGAAGGGTCCGCCGGCGCTCTTGCGCTTTTGAAGCGCTTCGAGCAACACACGATGGTACTTCTCCAATGTTGCGAGGTAGTCGGGGCTCGTGCGCAGGCGGAGCATTTCGAGTTCGCGGAGCTTGCGTTCAAGCACGCTGTTCTGCTGCTCGTCGTTCCATTCGCGGAGGACGGTTTGCAGGGGCACGGTCCGGGTGGTCGGAAGGGTGTTGGACGCGCTGTGAATGCGGGCCGGCACCTGCAATAGCTCCCGCAGGGCGGACGCGCTTTCGGACCGCGCCCATGATCCGCCCTTGTCCTGCCGGCCCAGGAACGTCATTTGCAGCGCCCACCATTTCTCGACATCCAACGGCGCCTGGAAATGCTGCCTGAAGGCTTCGAAGAACGAGGTTTGCCAGTTCTGGTAGCGCGGCATCGTTTCGATCCATGAGCGAAAACATGTCTTGCTGTTGCGCAGGCGGAGCAGGTGATGAGTGAAGGCGTGGGCGCTGGCGGCGTATTGGGGCGCGACAGGACCATCCAGGCTCTCCGGCAACGGCCAGCTTAACTCCTCGAAATTGAGCGTTCCGGAAGTCTTCAGAACATCCATGGATTCCTGGAGGGGATTGTTCTGGGTCTGCGAAACAACCGTCGGGGTGAAGGCCACACCGCGTGACACGGACCCGGGCTGCGAGAGACTGACCTCGATTTCCCGCGAAGCCAGGATGTGGCGGGTGAGCCCCTCGACGAGCCACGCGGGCGGCTCGGTGGCGCCGGCGCCGGCGTTGCGGCTGATCATTTCCATCAGCACCACGCGCACGATGGCCCGGACGTAAATGGCTCGATCAATAGGCGTCGGCAGCGCAACGTGATACTGCCACGATTTCCGGTAATGATCGGCGGTGATGAAGACCCCGCGATCGTTCAACGAGGCCGGCCGAATGGATAATAGAACCTTTCCCTGCCACGGGCTTGTGACGCCTAAATCATTTACCAGGTATTGCTTGATCCGTTCGCACGATATTGGAACAAGCATCGGGCTCAGGTCGATCGAGTTGCTGTTGGTCAGGGCGGGGTCCGGAACCGAAGGCAGGACCGGGGCCGTCGAGGAACCGACAAGAACGAACTGTCCCGAATGGCTGCGTGTGCCGGTCGGCGGCCCCTGAGCCGCAGCCGGGAGGCACGTCCACACGCCAACCGCCAGCGAAAGCCAGACTGCCAGGCGCAAGCGCATGAACGGCCGGCAATTCATTTCTTTCCGGGCGGCGCCGCCGCTGGTTTGGTCTCGGCCTTGGCCGGGGCGGGTTTGGCATCCGGGGATGCCGGCTTGCTGGTGGACGAAGATGAAGAATCTTTTTTGGCGGCTTCCTTGTATTTCTCGCTCCGGTAATCCGTGATGTAGAAGCCGGATCCTTTGAATATGATGCCCGCGCCCGCGCCGATCACGCGTTTCACTTTGCCTTTGCCCCAGGTCTTGCGACCGCATTGATCCTTCGGGCAGGTCGTCAACGCCTTGTCCGCAATGGGCTGGAACTTCTCAAACTCATGTCCGCATTTCTCACAAACATATTGGTAAGTCGGCATAACCAGCATCTTAAATAGACACCCGGGAGGGCGGGGTCAAGATCCCCGGCAGGCAAGATCGTTCGACTTTGGCCGGCGCCGTGGCATACTGCCGGCGAATGGAACGGACCGAAGCCGAGCTGATCCGGGCTGTGCTCGAAGGAGACCCCTCCAGCTTTGAGCCTTTGGTCGAGAGGTATTCCCCGAGGCTGTTTGCAACGGCGCGGCGGTATGCGCGGCGCGAGGATGAGGTTCGGGACATTGTGCAGGAGATCTGGCTCAAGGCTTACCAGAAGCTGTCCAGCTACCGCGGGGATGCGCCATTCGAACATTGGCTCATGAAAATGGCCGTGCACACCTGCTACGATTTCCTCCGCGCACACCAGCGAAACCGGGAGACGGCCTTCACGGATATCAGCGAGCCGGAGCAGGACTGGCTGGAGCGTTGCAAGGCCGATCCGGACACCGCCAGCGAGGATGCCGAGGCGGCGCGGCTGTTGGTGCGCCGCATCCTCGAGGAGCTTTCGCCCCAGGCGCGCATGGTCATCACGCTGCTCGAGATCGAGGAACGCTCCATCAAGGAGATTTCAAAACTCACCGGCTGGTCCATCCCACTGGTCAAGGTGCGGGCGTTTCGCGCAAGGGCCGAAATGCGAAAGGTGCTCAGCCGCCTGACCCGGGAGAAGTACCTGTAACAAGCCGCGAGAGCCGGAGAGCGCACGCTGTTCAACACGTCAATTAACTGTCGGCGCCGCCCATAATCCCGGCAGTTGCAGCCAAACGCGATCCGGCGCGAAAGAAGCCCCGTTTGCCCAAGCAACTCCAGGGAGAACAACCAGCCACGCAATCCGTCCGGAACCTTCTCGCCAACACACACCGCCTTTGCTAAGTCATTCCAATGGCGAAGCAGAAAAAGCAGAAAGAGCCGAAGCCAGCGAAGGTCCGGACGAGATACTCCATCGGTGAGTGGTACGGCGTTGGTTTCGAGACGATTGTCCCAGCCGACCGCTTTCGCCTCGCTAAGACAGAGTGGGACTTGGACGCTCTGACCGAGACTGCCTGCCCATTCCTGCCAGGTGCTAATTGCAACAAGAAGGGTGGCATCTGCTCGCTCCGCCTATATCAGCAGACCGGTGACGGTCCCGTCGCTGGTGTCGGCCCCGTCATCACCACCTGTCCGCTGCGGTTCCTTGAAGCCAAGACGATCTTTCGCTGGGTTGGTGAAAATCTCCTGCAAACCAACGAGCCAATCGTCCTCAGCGAAGTGGGTTTTCTCGACCGTCTCAGGCCGCAGGAAGCACCAGCGAACGACGATGAATATGACACTCGTGACTTTATCGGCAGGATTGATAACGTGCTCGTGCATCCGACCAAAGACCCCCTCGAATGGTGTGCCCTCGAACTCCAGGCGGTATATTTTTCGGGCAAGAGTATGAGGAACGAATTTAAGATGCTCTGCGAGGCTGAATCGCCAACGCTTCCTTACCCGACAAAGCACCGCCGGCCAGACTGGCGAAGCTCAGGCCCGAAGCGCCTTCTCCCCCAGCTTCAAACGAAAGTCCCAACGATCCGCACATGGGGGAAGAAAATGGCTGTGGTCATTGACGAGGCCTTCTTCGCCTCCCTGGTTGGACTTGAACGCGAAAAACATCCTTCCAACGCCGAAATTGCTTGGTTCGTCGTCGGGTATGACCCCGCTCCAAACGGCTGGAAACTGGTTCCTCGCCAGGTCGCCTTCACCAAACTCGATGCCTCGGTCAAATCATTGACCGGCGGCGTCCCCCTCTCCAAAGAGAGATTTGAAGAGCAACTGCGTTTCAAACTGGCGACAGCCTCCCCAGCGCACCATCTCGGAATCACACGACCTTGACAGTCCAGCCCGACGCTCACTCCTTTACCCACGACAAGTCCCTCCCGATGAGCAACTCCGTCATCTTCGCGTGATGCGTGTTTTTCATCGCGATCGCACGGCTCTCGAAGCCATGCTTCTTGGCTAACTGCGCAATCTCAGCCGTGTTGTCGTAGCTCATTAGGAAATCGCCCCTGCACTCCGCCATGGCCCTGAAGAGCCGCGCATGGTCTATCTTCCAGACCCTGTACAGCCGCTTGGCCGCCAAAGTGTAGGGGGGGTCGATGTAGAACACGGCGTCAGCGTCAGCCTTGTGCTCCTCAATCAGGGTGAATCCGTCACCCTCGACAAACGTCAACCGGTCCTTCTGCTGGTTGATCTCCCGGATCCGCCGCGCCAGCGTCTCAGGGTACCACCGCGAAAGCAACCCGCGCCCATTCTCGCCCGTTTTCACAAGGCCAGCGCCCGCTGCCAGAATCCCGCCGCGCTGCACACGGTTCCGCAAGACCGTCTGAAAAGCTCTTTCTTGCAAGCCGGAGGCTTCACGCCAAAGAATCTCAGTAACACTCTCCGGAGTAACCTCAAAGCTCAGGATCTGTTTCGCCAGCCACTCCGCTTGTCCGTTGAGCACCGCGCGCCACACCGCTGCCACGTCCGCGTCAAGCTCCGCGAATATCACATGCCGGGCCAGCCTCTCAAAGGCTGTCGTCAAACTCACAATCGCCCCGCCAGCGAACGGTTCTATCAGGCGCGCCGGCGTCAGCTTCTTGCTTCGCAGCCAGTCTCGAATGTAAGGCACCAACCAAGTCTTCCCACCAGGGTACCGGAAGGGGCTCCGCTGCGGCACACTAGCCACATTGATCGGTTTGTTGGGTGTGTAATTCACCCGTCCCGCCGGCACCAACTCAAGTACGAAGCTGTTCCCGTCCTCGCGCAGACAGTACTTTGGCGAAGCATCCATTCGTCGCGCGATGTCCAGGAGCTGGTCCGCAATCCGCTCAGGAACGCGAATCACGGTAGTCTTCCCGGAAGCCCACTTCCGTGGATACGTGGTAGAAGATCTTGCCATGCCCGAGGTATGGACGAAAACGCCTCTGATGTCAACCCTGTTACAGGGTTTGATTTCCCTGTAACAAAAACCTAACAGCACACCACCCGTGTCCATCTACCGCACCAATCGCACCGAAGGCTTAGCGCCAGGCCCCCACGTACAGTCCCCCCGCTGTCACGCAGGAGTAACCCTCGTTGTTCGACGGATGCTCTGTCCACCTTATTAATGTTGATCCATCCAACTTCGTGTCAAAAGAAACTGCATGCCAACCAACCAAGCGCCGCTGCACGAACCCATGATATGATCTCCACGGTTATCCATCAGGGGCCGAAGAGAGCCCGTCCGAGAAGCTCCCCGCAGGTCCCGGCACTGTCCGTCCGCTTATCTCGGCTCGAGCCGCAGGATGCGGTCCGGCTTGTTCAGTATCACGTACAGGCACCCGTCCGGACCGGATGCGACATCGCGCACCCGCCCGATGCCCTTGAAGATGAGCTCCTGTTCCACGACCTTGCGATCCCTGATCGAGAGGCGCCGCAGTTCCTCGCTGGCGAGCCCTGTGACAAACAGGTCGTTCTTCCATTTGGGGAACTTGTCCCCCTCGTAGAAATCAATCCCGCAAACCGCGATCGAGGGCGTCCAGTGGATGACCGGCTGTTCCATGCCTTCCTTCGATGTGATTTCGGTGATGGGAGTGCCGTTGTAATTCATGCCGTGGGTGATGACCGGCCAGCCGTAATTCAGCCCTTTGCGGACCAGGTTCAGCTCGTCACCGCCCCTCGGGCCGTGCTCGGTCTCCCAGAGATCCCCCGTTTCCGGGTGGGCATCGAGCCCTTGAGGATTGCGGTTTCCATACGTCCAAATGGATGGGATGGCGTTGGAGCGTCCGGCAAACGGGTTGTCAGGCGGAATCCTTCCGTCATCGAAAACGCGATGGATTTTGCCGTTCGGCCGTGTGATGTCCTGGGCGTCCTGCATGTGTCCGCGCTCGCCGATCGGGAAGAAGAGGAAGCCATCCTTGAACACAAGCCGACAGCCGAAATGAACGCCCGTGCTGCGATAGGTCCACGCCGGCGCACGAAAAATCGTCTGTTCATCGGTCCACTGGCCGTTCCTGATCCTGCCCCGCACGATGGCGGTCAGGCTGGCGTCCGGGCTTGCCGGGTCCGGTGACGGGTCGGAAAAGGCCAGGTAGATCCATCGGTTGGTTGCGTAGCCCGGGTGCAGCGCCACTTCCATCAGTCCGCCCTGGCCGCGCGCGCGCACCCTGGGCGTTCCTTGAATGGGAGCGGGCAGCAGCTTTCCGGACGCCACCACGCGCAACGCGCCGGGCAGTTCGGCCACGAGCACGCGGCCATCGGGCAGGAACGCCATGGACCAGGGGGTGGAGAGGCCGGCGACAAAAGTCTCGGCATGAAAACGGTGTTTGCTCGTTTGAACTACTTCGCCGATGGCGGGCTTGGGGGGGGTGGCCCCTTTCCGGGCTGCCTGGTCGCCCTTTTCGCGGATGAAGACCACCATCGCCCGAATCTCCGCCTCGTTGAGCAGGCCCTTGAACGGCGGCATGCCCTCCTGCTCCGCCCCATCCCGAATGACGCGCGCAAGGCTCACATCGTCCGCGCCGTGTCTCCACGTGTCATCGAGCATGCTGTCGGTCTGCCCGCCCTCCATGTTTGCGCCATGGCACCCGCCGCAGTGATTCGAGTACAGCTTTGAAATCTCCCTCGACTGCGGGGCGCCGCTGGCGCCCGCCAGGGAAATGATGGCGCAAAAGAGCAACACACCCGCATGGCGCGGCGCGGTTGTCCGGAAGAAAGCCCGGCGGAAGTTCATGGATGAAACGTTGACTGTTCGGGATGTGCTGTCAAGGAATGGGTTAAGCGATGTCCAGGCCACGGGGCTGAATGGGGGCTCGCGCCGCCTTTGCCCGCACGGGCGATGTTTCGCGTGAGCATTTGGGTTCGAGCCTGTCCAACCGGATGACGATGAGAACCGAAGGGAGCAAACTGTGAGCGCCGTGTGCATTTTAGCGCCCGTGGTGATAGCCGCGTGGCCCGCGTTGAGCGCGGCGGTGGTTGCCGCCGCGGGGTCTCTTGGTTACCAGGTCGCGGCCAGCCAGCGGGTTGAAGAAACCGCCGTGAGTGACAATGCGGCGGTGCGGCTGGAACTCGAGCGGAGCGAGGTGGTGACGTCCCAGCTCGGGCGGGACCAGAGGATCAGCGTCACAAAAGACGGCGTGACGATCACCTTCTCGCGGGATGCGCGGGGCCGGGCCGAGCTGTGCGTCACCGGCGAAGGTTACGAGCAGGAGCAACTTCGCGCCATGGGCGAGGAACTGAGCAAGGCGGTGATACAGCAATACGTTTTCCAAAAGCTCCAGGACGAGATGCGGGCGCGAGGGTTCAACGTGGTGGAAAAAGAAGTGATGGAGGACCGCAGCATCCGGCTGAAAGTGCGGCACTGGGAGCAATGATTTATGGCGGTGCGCGAATTTGAAATAACGATAGACCCCGCGGGTTTCGTGGAAGTGCATGTGAAGGGCTACAAAGGCCGCACATGCATGGAGGTGGCGAAGGTTTTCGAGCAGATCGTGGGTGAGATGCGCAGCCACCAGCTCACAAGCGAGTTCTACGAGCCGGAGGAACAAGTGCAGTTCCGAATTGATCAGAAGACCTGAGGCGACTATGAGACCGCTGACATCCGCCTACTACCCGCCGCGCGCGAGCGCCGGCGCCCGGTGGCTGGCGTTGGCAAAACGGTCCCGCGTGTTCGGGCTCCTGCGAATGGCCCTGACGGAGGGGTTCTCCATCGTTGCCGGCCTGCTGCCGGCCACGGTGTGGCAGATTGCATTGTCAGTCCTGCTGCCAGGGTATGGATTCCGGGTTGCCGGACGAAAGTGGCTGGCGCGAATGGTTCTGTGGGTTGTTCCCGCGCTCATTTTGGCTTTCGTCGCATTTGCGGGAAGCGTCGTCAGCGACGCCGCTGTTGCGCTCCTGTTGTGCCTCCACGGAACAAGTTTATGCTATCTGCTCGAGCCTTGCCTGAGCCGTGTGCGGCTGCTCCAACGGATGGTGTTTTCCATTGTAATCATCGCGGGACTGGCGATCCTGCTCTATTCCCCGATCCGAAACTTCATCGGCAACCACCTCTTTTGCCCTGTACAGATCGGGGACAAAGTGCTGGTTGTGCGACATATTTCCAATGTCCAGAGCCTCCGCCATGGCGATGTCATCGCCTACCGCATGGATGGCGGGCAGGCTTCCGGCCGCAACGATGCGAACGGGTACAACGTTGCTTTAAGGATTCAAGAGGGTGTGGGCATGGGACCGGTCATTGCCAAACAGGGTGACAGGGTCGAGTTTTATCAAGATCATTATTGTGTGAATGGGATAAAGCATGGAAGGATGCCGTTCATGCCGCGAACCGGGCGGCTGGATGTGGGGCGCAAATGCCTCTTTATCTGGCCCCAACTAAGGCACAGCGGCCTGAGTCTGCCAAAGGATGTGGATGCCGTGCTGATGCGCC
>ERZ1645192.3338-NODE-3338-length-13102-cov-12.265655_pt1 | contig 13102 bp, 9 predicted proteins | sample MGYA00575354_ERZ1645192 | MGnify/ENA primary metagenome ERZ1645192 (study PRJEB40844, sample SAMN11349763) | freshwater sediment metagenome | isolation source: river sediment | host: Sediment | place: India: Faizupur Khadar , New Delhi | collected 2017-02-21 ... | reverse complement strand
CGCTTCAACGTGCTGATGCGCGACGACAAGAGCTTTCCCTATATCCTGCTCACCGCCGACCATGCCGCACCGATGCTGACCAAGCATCGCGGCGCGCGCAACCGCAAGGGCGATTATTTCGGCCCCTTCGCCAATGCCGGCGCGGTCAACCGCACGCTCAACGCGCTGGAGCGCGCCTTCCTGCTGCGCTCCTGTTCGGATTCGTATTTTTCCAACCGTTCGCGGCCCTGCCTGAAGTTCCAGATCAAGCGCTGTTCGGGACCGTGCACGGGCGAAATCTCGCGCGAGGATTACGCCGCGCTCGTCGCCAATGCGCGCGACTTTCTCTCGGGCAAGAGCCGCGCCGTGCGCGAGGAGCTGGCGGCCGAGATGCTGGCGGCGGCAGAGGATCTCGCCTTCGAGAAGGCGGCGCGGCTGCGCGACCGCATCGCCGCGCTTTCGGCCATTCAGGGCGCGCAGGGCGTCAACCCGCGCACGGTCGAGGAGGCGGACGTCTTCGCCATCGTCGAGGAGGCGGGGCAGTTCTGCATCGAGGCCTTCTTCTTCCGCGCCTTCCAGAATTGGGGCAACGCCGCCTATTACCCGCGCGCCGATCGCAGCCTGCCGTTGAGCGAGGTGCTCGACGCCTTTCTGGCGCAATTCTATTCCGACAAGCCGTCGCCGCGCCTCGTGCTGCTGTCGCATGCGATCGAGGACGCCGACCTTCTGTCCGAGGCCCTGTCGGAGCGCGCCGGCCACAAGGTCGAGATCGCCGCGCCGCAGCGCGGCGAGAAGCGCGAACTGGTCGAGCATGCGGCGCAGAACGCGCGCGAGGCCTTGTCGCGCAAGCTCGCCGATGCGGCGGCGCAGGAAAAGCTGCTGGGCGCGCTGGCTCAGGCCTTCGGCATCGCCCAGCCCTTGCGCCGCGTCGAGGTCTACGACAATTCGCACATCATGGGCGCGAACGCCGTCGGCGCGATGATCGTCGCCGGCGGGCAGGGCTTCATGAAGCAGCATTACCGCACCTGGAACATCAAGGACGCGACGCTGACCCCCGGCGACGATTACGGCATGATGCGCGAAGTGCTGACGCGGCGCTTCGCCCGGATGATCAAGGAAGAAGCCGCCGCCGCTGAAACCCTCTCGCCGCAGGCGGGGAGCGGGCAGGTCGCCGATTCCGAAGCTGAAGCCGCGGCCCCGCCGCAAGGCGCTCCCCCCGCCCGCGCGGAAGCGGAGGAATTTCCGTCGAAACCCGATCTCGTCATCATCGACGGCGGCCGCGGCCAGTTCGACGCGGCGCGGGCGGTGATGGCCGAGCTGGGCGTCACCGGCGTGGCGCTCGCCTCCATCGCCAAGGGCGTCGACCGCGACGCGGGGCGCGAGACGTTTTTCGTCGAGGGCCGGGAACCGTTCCGCCTGCCGCCGCGCGATCCGGCGCTGTATTTCGTCCAGCGCTTGCGCGACGAGGCGCACCGCTTCGCCATCGGCACGCACCGGGCGCGGCGCAAGAAGGATTTCGTCAAGAGCCCGCTCGACGAGATCGCCGGCATCGGCCCGGCGCGCAAACGGGCGCTTCTGCACGCCTTCGGCACGGCCAAGGCGATTTCGCGCGCGGCTCTGTCGGATCTCGAGCAGACGCCCGGCGTCAACAAGGCCACCGCCCGGCTGGTCTATGATTTCTTCAACGAGGGGCGCGGCTGAGCGGCCGCCTCACGCCTCCGGCTCGTTCTCCTGCGCCGCCGCGGGCGCGCCGCCCGGAATGAAAGCGTCGAAGCCGGCCCAGAACTGGGCGCGGATGGCGTCGCTTTCCTGCAGGATTTCATGCTCGGAATAGGGGATCGAGATCACCCGCCCGGCCTTGAGCCGCGAGGCGAAGCGCTCGACCGCGCGGGCGTCGACGACGCGGTCGCCGCCGGCCGAGAAGACGAGCGTCGGGGTCAGGATGCGGCGCGCATATTCCGTGTCGGCGAAGGCGTCGATCAGGCGGAAGGCGGCGTGCGCCCAGCCGACGGTCGGATCGCCGAGATTGAGCAGCGGATCGGCGGCCACGAGCCGCGCGTTGCGGGCGTAGCGCTTTTCGTCGCTTGTCAGCGGATTGCCGGCGAAAGGCTGCGTCATGATCGAATAGGGCTTGCCGCCCGGCACGAACGCGCCGCCAAGGCCGAACGTATCGAGCGTCTCGGCCAGCACGCGCGCCGCGCGCGGAAAGCGCAGGCCCCAGATGTCGATCATCGGCGCGGAGAGCGCCAGCCGCGCGAAGGGCGAACGCCCGGCATGCGCCTGCATCAAAAGGATCGCCCCGCCCATCGAATGGGCGAGCCCGAACCACGGCTGCGGGCAGAACGGCGACAGCACCTGCAGGACGAGCGCGTCGATGTCGCGTTCGAACAGCGCGAAATCGTCGATGTGCCCCTTGGCGACATTCGTCATCTGCCGCGTCGACAGCCCCTGCCCGCGCCAGTCCATCGCCACGACGACGAAGCCGCGCGCCAGCGCCTCGCCGATCGTCTCGAAATATTTCTCGATGAATTCCGCCCGGCCGCCGAAGACCGCCAGAGTGCCCCTGGGCTCGCCTTCGGGAACCCAGCGCGCGACACGCAGCTCGACGTCGTCGACGGCCCGCGCCATCGAGACGACGGCGCCGGGCGGGGCGGGATTGTCGGGCGTTTCGATCAGGCGCATGGCGAACTCCGGTCCTGGCCCGTTATCGCCGGGCGTCGTGACGAAGGAAAGACGTCGTCAATGCCCGCCGAAGGCGACCAGCGTGCGCACCGGCACGCCCAGCGCCTCCACCTTGGCCGCGCCGCCAAGGTCGGGCAGGTCGATGACGAAACAGGCGGCGACGACATTCGCGCCGATCTGCTGCAACAGCTTCACCGCGCCCTCCGCCGTGCCGCCGGTGGCGATGAGATCGTCGACCAGCACGACGCGCTCGCCCGGCTGCACGGCGTCGGCGTGCATCTCCATCTCGTCGACGCCATATTCGAGGCTGTAGGCGATCGACAGCTTGGTGTGCGGCAGCTTGCCCTTCTTGCGGATCGGCACGAAACCGGCCGACAATTGATGCGCCACCGCGCCGCCGAGAATGAAGCCGCGCGCCTCCATGCCCGCCACCTTGTCGATGCGCTGCCCCGCCCACGGATGCACCAATTCGTCGACGGCGCGGCGGAAGGCGCGCGCATCGCCGAGCAATGTGGTGATGTCGCGGAACATGATGCCGGGCTTGGGATAGTCCGGAATGGTGCGGATGGCGGTTTTCAGCGATTCTTCCAGCGTCATGGTTTCCCCCTTCAGGCCTGAGCCGCTTCCACTCGCGCCAGCAGCGCCTGCAATTTGTGAACGACGATCGGATCGCGCGCCTCGCGCGCCGTGATCAGCGCCGTGTCCAGCGCCCGGTCGGAGCCGATCGGGCACGGCTCGTGCTCGGCGGGGAAATCGAGCAGCAGCCGCGCCAGCAGGAGCGAGGCCTTCTCTGAATTCTCCGCGACGATCTTCAGGATGCTGGAAACATCGACCGCGTCATGGTCGGAATGCCAGCAATCGTAATCCGTCACCATGGCGATGGTGGCGTAGGAAAGCTCGGCCTCGCGCGCCAGCTTGGCCTCCGGCATCGCCGTCATGCCGATGACGTCGTAGCCAAGGCCGCGGTAGGTCAGCGATTCGGCCAGCGAGGAGAATTGCGGCCCCTCCATGCAGACATAGGTTCCCCCACGCGTCAGCGCGATGCGCAGGTCGTGCGCCGCCTGTTCGATGCGATCCTGCAGCTTCGGCGCGACCGGATGGGCCATCGACACATGCGCGACGCAGCCATTGCCGAAGAACGACGAATCGCGCCCGCTGGTGCGGTCGACGAATTGGTCGACCAGAACGAAGCGGCCCGGCGGCAGATCCTCGCGAAACGAGCCGCAGGCCGAGACGGAGACGAGGTCGGTGACGCCCGCCGCCTTCATTGCGTAGATATTGGCGCGGTAATTGATGCCCGAGGGCGACAGCCGGTGGCCGCGGCCGTGACGCGGCAGGAACACCGCCTCGGTCTGGCCGATGCGGCCGAAATGCAGCGTGTCGGAGGGATCGCCGAACGGCGTCGTCACCCGCTCCTCGCGCAGATCTTGCAGGCCGGGCAGATGATAGACGCCAGACCCGCCGATAATGCCAACCACCGCCTTGACCATCGCGCCCTCATATCAGCCGGAAATTCCGTCGCCATTTGCGCCAAGGTCGCGGCGCGGCGCAAGCCGCATCGCGCAGCCGTGATTTGCCAGTGCGGCGCCCCCGCCCCAGTTTCCAGCCAGACAAAAGAGCAGGGAGACCCGCCATGCTGATCCGCACGCCCAGGCGCTGGCAATTGCCGGAGCGCGAGGCGACCCCCGAAAGCGTCTTCCTCGACCGCCGCGCCTTTCTCGGCGGCGGCGTTGCGCTCGGCCTGACCATCGCCCATCCGGCCCGCGCGCAAAACGGCGCGCCGCGCAATGGCGCCTTCACGCTCGACCGCGAGCTGACGCCGGAGAACGTGTCGAGCCGGCATAACAATTATTTCGAGTTCGGCTCGACCAAGCGCATCTACACGGCCGCCGAGGCGCTGCAGACCAGCCCGTGGACCGTCAAGATCGACGGGCTCATCGACAATCCGCGCGAACTCGACGTCGCCGACCTGATCAAGTCGATGCAGGTCGAGGAACGGCTCTACCGCCATCGCTGCGTCGAGACCTGGGCCATGGCCGTGCCGTGGACGGGCTTCGCGCTGAAAGCGCTCGTCGCCGCCGCCGGACCGAAGCCAGAGGCGAAATTCGTCGTCTTCGAATCCTTCCTCGATCCGAAGGTCGCCCCGAGCCAGCGGCAGACCTGGTATCCCTGGCCCTATCGCGAGGCGCTGACCATCGCCGAGGCCGGCGCCGACCTCGCCTTCATGGTCACCGGCGCCTATGGCAAGCCGCTGCACAAGAGCTTCGGCGCGCCGCTGCGCCTCGCCGTGCCGTGGAAATACGGCTTCAAGTCGGCCAAGGCGATCAGGCGCATCAGCTTCGTCGCGCAGCGCCCGAAAACCTTCTGGGAAGCGGTGCAGCCGGAGGAATACGGCTTCTGGGCCAATGTGAACCCGGAGGTTCCGCATGCGCGCTGGAGCCAGGCGCAGGACCGGATGCTCGGAACCGGTGAAATGCGCCCGACGCGCCTGTTCAACGGCTACGCCGAAGACGTCGCCGGGCTCTACAAAGGTCTGGAGCGCGAAAAGCTCTGGACATGAAAAAAAAGCCGGGCGCAAAGGCCCGGCCATTGCCCGGAAACCCGGGCGTCTCAGAGGGGAACAGCTTGCGAGATCAACCGAAACGTCGGGGAGGGAGGACGACAGGCGAACCCTCAAGCTGCTAAGAATATGCTGTGCTGCGCCGAGCCCCGCAACGCGAGAGCTTGCATGTTAGATATGCGACAAACGCATAAGTGCTTGCGCAAACATTCCAACTTGGCATTTCACGCCAAACTTCCCTCATGGCGAAGCGGCGGCGAAAAGCCGCCTAGAATTGCCAGCGCTGCGCCTTGGCGACGAGGAAATCGCGGAAAACCTGCACGCGGGCGACGCTTTTCATCTCTTCGGGATAGACGAGATAGCATTCGAGCTCCGGCGTCACCGCCTGCGGCAGCAATTGCACCAGCCCGGAATTGTCCTCGATCATGTAGTCGGGCAGCACGGCGATGCCGACGCCATTGTCGACGGCCTTGCGCAGCGCGTTGATGTTGTTGACCGACAGGGTGGGCACGCGCGGGTTTTTCGTCTCGCGCCCGAGCGTCAGCGCGGCGTTGAGATTGTTGAGGAAGTTCGACGTCTGCACGCCGTAGCCGAGAATGCGGTGGCGTTCGAGATCCTCCACGACGCGCGGCTGGCCGTGGCGCTTGAGATAATCGGGCGAGGCGTAAAGGTGGTAGTGCACCGTGAACAGCCGCCGCCGGATGAGATCGGGTTGCGAGGGCTCGCGCATGCGCAGCGCGATGTCGGCCTCGCGCATCGACAGGTCGAGCTCGTCGTCGGACAGGATCACGCGCACGCGCACGTCCGGGTAAAGCTCCATGAATTCGCCGAGCCGCGGCGTCAGCCAATTGGCGCCGAAGCCGACCGTCGTGGTGATGCGCAATTCGCCATGCGGCTTGTCGCGCGTCTCCGACAGCCGCGTGCGCGCCGCGTCGAGCTTGAGCATCACCTCCTGCACCGTGCGGTAGAGCAGGTCGCCCTGTTCGGTCAGCAGCAGGCCGCGCGCGTGGCGGTGAAATAGCGGCGTCTCGAGGTCGTGCTCAAGCGCGCTGACCTGCCGGCTCACCGCCGACTGGCTCAGCCCGAGGCTTTCGCCGGCGTGCGTGAACGACCCCGCCGCCGCCGCCGCATGGAAAATGCGCAGCTTGTCCCAATCCAAGCATTCCTCCCCTCAGGACGCCGCGTTGATCGCGGTCGTTCTTATTCGGCCGCCGCCTTTGCGTCGGCCTGCGCCGCCAGCCAGCGCTCGGCTTCGAGCGCGGCCATGCAGCCCATGCCCGCCGCCGTCACGGCCTGCCTGTAGATGTCGTCGGTGACGTCGCCGGCGGCGAAGACGCCGGGAATATTGGTCGCGGTCGAATCCGGCGCGGTGCGGATATAGCCGTTGGCCTTGAGTTCGAGCTGGCCGGCAAAGAGTTCCGAGGCCGGCGCATGGCCGATGGCGACGAACACGCCGTCGACGGCGCGCTCGGACACCTCGCCCGTCTTGACGTTCTTCAGCCGCACGCGCGTCACGCCGGGCGGGTTCTGCTCGCCGAGGATTTCCTCGATGGCCGAATCCCAAACCGTCTCGACATTCGGGCGCTTGAACAGGCGCTCCTGCAGGATCTTCTCGGAGCGGAAGGAATCGCGCCGGTGCACGACCGTCACCTTCCTGGCGAGATGGCTGAGATAGAGCGCCTCTTCGACGGCCGAATTGCCGCCGCCGACGACGATGACCTCCTTGCCGCGATAGAAGAAGCCGTCGCAGGTGGCGCAGGCCGAGACGCCATAGCCCTTGAACGCCTCTTCCGACGGCAGGCCGAGCCATTTGGCCTTGGCGCCCGTCGACACGACCAGCGCGTCGCAGGTCCAGACCGCGCCGGAATCGCAATGCAGCGTGAACGGCCGCTGGCCCAGCTCCACCTTGACGACATGATCGGAGACCATGCGCGCGCCGACATGCTCGGCCTGCGCCTTCATCTGCTCCATCAGCCAGGGCCCCTGGATCGGCTCGGCGAAGCCCGGATAATTCTCGACGTCGGTGGTGATCATCAACTGGCCGCCCGGCTCGAAACCGGCGATCAGCACCGGCTCCAGCATGGCGCGCGCCGCATAGATCGCGGTCGTATAGCCGGCTGGCCCCGAGCCGATGATGATCACTTTGGCGTGGTTGGCCGCAGCGGCCGTAGCGGTGGACATGCAATCCTCGTCGAAATCGTTTTCCGGCGGCGCACAGCTATGCGCAAGCCGCTGAGCTCATTGAAGAGCACTGTATTTGCCGCAACGCAGCGCGACAAGCGAAGGGCCTCGCCCTATCCCCCAAATTTTCGTGAGCCGGCAGAGCGAAAGGCGCGGTAGCGCTGCGCCAGCGCCGCGGCGACGACGGGCGTCGCGTCGACCGGCCGGTAGCTCCAGCGCTCGGCCCGCCCGCGCCAGAAGCGGATGATGCCGTCGCGCTCCAGCGCGGCGAGATAATGCGTGATCTTCCGATGGCCGCCGCGCGGGCGATAGACATGCACCGGCGCGCCCGTGGCTGCCGCCTCCCCGACCATGTTGACGCTGTCGGCGGTGACGACGATGAGATCGGCGTTGGCCAGCATCGACAGGAACGGATTGTCGCCCTTGCCATCCCAGAAGAACGCCCGCCCCGGCGCGGTGGCCAGCACGGCGCGCACCGCCAGGACGACCGCCGGCGGCGTGCGCCGCGACGCCGTCGCCATGACGCTGACGCCGTCGTCGAGCAGGCGCGCGGCGATGGCGGAGAGATCGCCCGCCTCCTCGCCGTCATAGGGAAAATGCTGGCTCTTGCCGCCGATCAGCAGCGCCGCGCGCGGCCCCGGCAGCGCGCCGACGCGCGGATCGGGATGGGCGCGCGCCGCCGCGAGACGCTGCGGCGACAACAGGTGCGGCGACGTCGTGGTGACGACGACATTGTCGCCGCGCAAGGCATCATGTTCGGGAACCCAGATCAGATCCGCCGCCCCGCCGCCGATGCGCGGATCCTGCATGAAGGCGGTGAAGGTGCGCCCGTGCGACGCCTGCTTGACCGCGCGCAGATAGGGCACGGTGGCCCGCCCCGAGGCGATGGCGATGTCGGGAAACGGCGGCGCGATCGGGCTGCCCTTGCGCGCCGGCGCGTCGCACGGATCGACCGGCCCGCGCGGCGCGAGGATATTGAAGGGAAAACGCGGCGCGACGCGGCGCACCTCCGGCTCCAGACCAAGCGCGCGCAGGACGCCGAGGCAATTGACGTCGCTGCCGGTGCGGCCGGCGGAAATCAGCCAGGCTTTCGTCCCCTGCGGCAACGTCGTCTCGTCCATGTCGCGCTCCGGCGGCCGGCGCGGATTGTCACCCGCCCCGCGTCCATCTAAACCCTGTTGGTCAGAGCGCCAACACGCATCGACCGGATTCGCCTTGACCCAACGCCTCGACGACATCGACTTTGCAATCCTGCGCGAATTGCAGGCGGACGGGCGCATCACCAATGTCGAACTGGCGCGCCGCGTCGGCATATCCGCTCCGCCCTGCCTGCGCCGCGTGCGGGCGCTGGAGGAAGCCGGCGTCATCAGCGGCTACCGCGCCCTGGTCGAGCCTCGCGCGCTCGGCTTCGACGTCGCCTGCTTCGCCTTCGTCCAGCTCGACGCGCAATCGGAAGGCGAACTCGCCGCCTTCGAATCGCGCGTGCGCGGCTGGCCGGAAGTGCGCGAATGCTGGACGCTGTCGGGCGACGTCGATTTCATCCTGAAATGCGTGACGCGCGACCTCGCCGCCTTTCAGGCCTTCGTCACCCGCCTGTCGGCGACGCCGAACGTGCGCAACATCCGCACCTCGCTGGCGCTCAAGGCGGTGAAGAACGAGCCCGCCGCGCCGATCGGCTGAACGGCGCGGCTTTTGAATATCGGCGCTTGCGCCAAGCTCATCGCCGCCGCGTCATGTGCGAAGGCGGCAAGCCCGCCTCAGATGAAGGCGACCTTGAGCACTTCGTAGCTCTTGCCGCCGCCCGGAGCGTTGACTTCGACCGTGTCGCCAACGGTCTTGCCGATCAGCGCGCGGGCGATGGGCGAGGTGATCGACACCTTGCCGCTCTTCACATTGGCCTCGGTCTCGCCAACGATCTGGTAGACCTTCTCTTCCTCGGTGTCCTCGTCGACGAGCGTCACCGTCGCGCCGAACTTGACGGTCGAGCCCGACAGCTTGGAGACGTCGATGATCTCGGCGCGCTGCAGCTTGTCCTCGATGTCGGCGATATGGCCTTCATTGTGCGACTGGGCTTCCTTGGCCGCATGATATTCGGCGTTTTCGGACAGATCGCCGTGCGAGCGGGCTTCCGCGATCGCCTGGATGATTCGCGGGCGCTCGACCTGCTGGCGGCGCTTCAGCTCCTCTTCGAGAGCCGCATAGCCCGCGGCGGTCATCGGGAACCTCTCCATCTCGTCTCTTTCGCCTCTGGGGGCCGCTTCCGGCCCGTTGATCGGTGGCGTCGCGCCAGTCAGAGCGGCGCGACGAAGGGAACAGTCTGAAATTTGCCGGGCGCCAAAGCAAGTTTGCTTTGACGCCCGGCGACGAATCTCAACTTGGACTTCAGGCGGAAAAATAATCCTGCAGCGCGCGAACTTCCAGTTCGCCCGCGACATAGGCCGCGATGCCTTCGGCTGCGGCGACCGCTCCGGCCAGCGTCGTGTAATAGGGGGCCTTGTGCAGCAGCGCGGCGCGGCGCAGCGAGCGCGAATCGGACAGCGCCTGCGCGCCTTCCGTCGTGTTGAACACGAGCTGGATGCCGCCGTTCTTGATGGCGTCGACGATATGCGGCCGGCCTTCCGACACCTTGTTGACCTTCACCGCCGGCACGCCCTCGCCCTGCAGATAGCGCAGGGTGCCGCCGGTGGCGCAGACCTTGAAGCCGATTTCCACCAATTGCTTGATCGCCGGCAGGATGCGCGGCTTGTCCTGATCGCGCACCGAGACGAACAACGTGCCGCTCGTCGGCACTTTCACGCCGGCGCCGAGCTGGCTCTTGGCGAAAGCCACGTCGAAGGAACGGTCGAGGCCGATCACCTCGCCGGTCGAGCGCATTTCCGGGCCGAGCACCGTATCGACGCCGGGGAAGCGGGCGAAGGGGAACACCGCTTCCTTGACGCCGACATGGTCGGCGCTCATCGGCTTGAGATGGAAGCTGGCGAGGCTCTCGCCCGCCATGATCCGCGCCGCGATCTTGGCGATCGGCTCGCCGACGACCTTGGCGACGAAGGGCACCGTGCGCGAGGCGCGCGGATTGACTTCGAGCACGTAGATCTCACCGTCCTTCAGCGCATATTGCACGTTCATCAGGCCGCCGACGTCGAGCGCCAGCGCCATCTTGCGCGTCTGCTCCTCGAGCTTGGCCAGCATCTCCGGCGACAGCGAGCGCGGCGGCAGCGAGCAGGCGGAATCGCCCGAATGGATGCCCGCTTCCTCGATATGCTCCATGATGCCGGCGACGAACACGTCCTTGCCGTCGCACAGCGCGTCGACGTCGACCTCGATGGCGTCGGCGAGATAACGATCGAACAACAGCGGGTTCTTGCCGAGCACCGTGTTGATCTGGCCGGTCTTGTCGTTGGGATAGCGCGCCTTGACATCGGACGGCACCAGACCCGGCAGGGTGCCGAGCAGGTAATCGTCGAAAGCCGCCGTGTCGTGGATGATCGCCATGGCGCGGCCGCCGAGCACGTAGGACGGGCGCACGACCAGCGGCAGGCCGAGTTCCTGCGCGACGAGGCGCGACTGCTCGACCGAATAGGCGATGCCGTTCTTCGGCTGCTTCAGCCCGAGCTTGTCAAGCAGGCGCTTGAAGCGGTCGCGGTCTTCGGCCAGATCGATCGAATCGACCGACGTGCCGAGGATCGGGATGCCGGCTTCTTCCAGCGCCGTGGCGAGCTTCAGCGGCGTCTGGCCGCCGAATTGCACGATGACGCCCTTGAGCGTGCCGGCGCTCTGCTCGGTGCGCAGGATCTCCAGCACGTCCTCGCTGGTCAGCGGCTCGAAATACAGGCGATCCGACGTGTCGTAGTCGGTCGACACCGTCTCGGGATTGCAATTGACCATGATGGTCTCGTAGCCGGCGTCCGACAGCGCGAAACAGGCATGGCAGCAGCAATAGTCGAATTCGATGCCCTGGCCGATGCGGTTCGGGCCGCCGCCGAGAATGACGATCTTGTCGCGGCTCGACGGATTGGCCTCGGACACCGGCGCGCCGGCGAAGGGCGGCGCGTAGGTCGAATACATATAGGCCGTCGGCGAGGCGAATTCGGCCGCGCAGGTATCGATGCGCTTGTAGACCGGATGCACGTCGAGATCGGCGCGCAGCTTCGCCACGTCCTGTTCGCTCTTGCCGGTGAGCGAGGCCAGGCGCATGTCGGAGAAGCCGTTGGCCTTGAGCAGGCGCAGGTTATGCGCGTCCTGCGGCAGGCCGTGGGCGCGCACGCGCTGCTCGAGATCGACGATTTCCTGCAGCCGGGCGATGAACCACGGGTCGATCTTGCAGCATTGATGGATCTCGTCCGCACTCATGCCCATGCGCAGGGCCTGGCCGACGACGAGCAGGCGGTCGGGCGTCGGCGTGCCGAGCGCGGCGCGCAGCACGTTGCGGTCGTCGCCCTTGCCCAGCCCCTCGATCTCGTGATCGTCGAGGCCGGACAGGCCGGTTTCGAGCGAGCGCAGCGCCTTCTGCAGCGATTCGTTGAAGGTGCGGCCGATGGCCATGGCCTCGCCGACGCTCTTCATCGCCGTCGTCAGCAGCGGCTCGGCGCCGGGGAATTTCTCGAAGGCGAAGCGCGGCACCTTGGTGACGACGTAATCGATCGTCGGCTCGAACGAGGCCGGAGTCGCGCCGCCGGTGATGTCGTTGGCGATCTCGTCGAGCGTGTAGCCGACGGCGAGCTTGGCCGCGACCTTGGCGATCGGGAAGCCGGTGGCCTTCGACGCCAGCGCCGACGAGCGCGACACGCGCGGATTCATCTCGATGACGATCATCCGGCCGTTTTCCGGATTGATGGCGAACTGCACGTTCGAGCCGCCGGTCTCGACGCCGATCTCGCGCAGCACCGCGATCGAGGCGTTGCGCATGATCTGGTATTCTTTGTCGGTCAGCGTCAGCGCCGGGGCGACGGTGATCGAATCGCCCGTATGCACGCCCATCGGATCGACGTTCTCGATGGAGCAGACGATGATGCAATTGTCCGCCTTGTCGCGGACGACTTCCATCTCGTATTCCTTCCAGCCGAGAACGCTTTCCTCGATCAGGACTTCGGTCGTCGGCGAGGCGTCGAGGCCGCCGCGGATGATGTCGAGGAATTCGTCCTTGTCATAGGCGATGCCGCCGCCGGTGCCGCCCATGGTGAAGGACGGGCGGATGATCGCCGGCAGGCCGATGTCGTCGAGCGCCTCGATGGCCTCGGTCAGGCCCTTGGACACATAGCGGCGCTTGCGCTCCGGCTCGTCCGAATCCCATTTGCGCTGGAAATCGGCCTTGGCCTTTTCCAGCTCCGCGCCGGCGAGGCCCGAGGCCTCGATCTTGGCCAGCGCCTCGCGGTGTTTTTCCTTGTCCGCCTTCTTCAGGTCGGAGGCATTGGCCAGGCGCGCGCGCGGCGTGTCGAGGCCGATCTTGGTCATGGCGTCGCGAAACAGCTCGCGGTCTTCCGCCTTGTCGATGGCTTCCGCCGTCGCGCCGATCATCTCGACGTCGAAACGCTCGAGCACGCCCATGCTTTCGAGCGACAGGGCGCAGTTCAGCGCCGTCTGGCCGCCCATGGTCGGCAGCAGGGCGAAGCCGCCGGGAACGGCGTAGCGCTCCTTCTCGATGATCTTGGCGACGACTTCCGGCGTGATCGGCTCGACATAGGTGCGGTCGGCCATGTCCGG
>ERZ1645192.3336-NODE-3336-length-13112-cov-8.780424_pt1 | contig 13112 bp, 10 predicted proteins | sample MGYA00575354_ERZ1645192 | MGnify/ENA primary metagenome ERZ1645192 (study PRJEB40844, sample SAMN11349763) | freshwater sediment metagenome | isolation source: river sediment | host: Sediment | place: India: Faizupur Khadar , New Delhi | collected 2017-02-21 ... | reverse complement strand
CCAACATCGGGCTGCACCATTTCGCGATGCGCGTTGAAAGCGCAGACGCGCTCGATGCGCTCTACGCCCAACTGAAAGCCACCGCGGGCGTCGAGATCGAGTTTGCACCCGAACCGCTCGGCGTTGGGCCGAGCCGCCACATGATGTGTTTCATCCCGGGCGGCATTCGCACGGAGTTCATCGCGCTGGCGTCCTGAGGCAACACTCTTGGCTTTGCGGCGGGTGCAGCCATGAGCGACAGCGGCTGGAGCCACGAGTCCTCGCCGTTTCACGCCGGCGAGCAGGCCGTGCAGGAACGGCTGGGGGTGCGCGACAAGCTGGAGAGCTTTGGCCGGCGCGTCATCCGCGATTACATGCCGGAGCAGCATCGCCAGTTCTTCGGCCTGTTGCCGTTCCTTGTCATCGGCACCGTTGATGGCGAAGGCCGGCCATGGGCATCGATCCTCGCCGGGCCGGCCGGCTTCGTCTCCAGCCCCGATGCCCGCTCGCTGCGGATCGCTGCTAAACCGTTGGCCGGCGATCCGCTGCAGGCAACGCTGCACGAAGGTGCCGACGTCGGCATTCTCGGCATTCAGCTGGAAACCCGGCGGCGCAACCGGTTGACCGGCCGTGTGGCCGCCGTCACCGCCGACGGCTTCGAGGTCACCGTTCGGCAGTCCTTCGGCAACTGCCCGCAGTACATCCAGACTCGCGCCGTCACCTTCGCACCGCGCCGTGGTGCCGCGGCGGGCCCCCCTGCTCATGACGGCGACCGGATCGATGCTGGTGCGAAAGCGCTCATTGAGCGCGCTGACACGCTGTTCATCGCCACGGCCTATGCCGACGGCAGCGACGAACCAGCCCAGGGTGCCGACGTGTCCCACCGCGGCGGGAAACCGGGGTTCGTCCACGTTGAAGACGACCGCACCCTGGTCTTTCCCGACTACTCGGGCAACCTCCACTTCAATACCATCGGCAACATCCAGTTGAACCCGCGCGCGGGGCTCCTTTTCATGGACTTCGAGCGGGGTGACGTCCTGTACCTGACGGCGCGGGCAGAGGTCGTCTGGGAAGGCGAGGCCGTGCGCGCGTTTGCCGGCGCCGAACGCCTGCTCCGGTTTGCTGTCGAGCGGGTGATCCGGGTCGAGGCCAGCCTGCCTCTCAGCTTTGCGTTCGGCGAATATTCGCCGTTTCTCGACGCCACCGGCAGTTGGAGCGAAGCCCTGGAGACGATCGCCGCCAACCGCGAACGCGACCGTTTCATCGGCTATGAGGTGTTCAAGGTGGAGGCGGAAAGCGAAACCATCCGCTCCTTCTCCCTCCGCCGCGTCGACGGCAGGGCGCTCGCCGACTACGCGGCGGGACAGTTCCTGCCGATCCGCCTCACCATCCCGGGGACGGCGAAACCCGTTCTGCGCACCTACACCGTTTCAGATGCCCCAAACCGCGGATCCTATCGGATATCGGTCAAGCGCGAGGCCGGCGGCCTCGTCTCCAATTTTCTGCACGATCACGTCGAACCCGGCTTTCGCCTCGAAGCCATGGCGCCGCGCGGCAAGTTCGTGCTCGACGCGGCGGCGGCGCGGCCCGTTGTGCTGATTTCCGGCGGTGTCGGCATCACGCCGATGATCGCCATGACCAACCACCTCATCGATGAGGGTCGCCGAACTCGCAACTTCCGGCGCACTTTCTTCATCCACGGCACGACGAATGGCCGGGCGCTCGCGTTCGGCCGCCACTTGCGGTCACTCGCCCGCGTCCATGAGTCCCTGACGCTGCACATCCGCTTCAGCCGGCCGTCCGCGGACGACCGGCTTGGGGAAAGCCACGACAGTGTCGGCCGTGTCGACATCGACGTGTTGAGGAGCGTGCTGCCGTTCGACGACTACGACTTCTACCTGTGCGGACCGGCGGGCTTCATGCAGTCCCTCTACGACGGCCTGACCGGCCTTGGCGTGCGAGAGGAACGGATCCATTCCGAGTCGTTCGGGCCGGCAACGGTCCTCAAGCACGACCAGAAACTGCAGCCTGTAACGCCGGGCAAGATCGCCGACGGGCCGGTTCTCGTCCGCTTCGCTGCATCGAATGCGGAGGCGCTGTGGTCGCCGGAGAAAGGAACGCTTCTGGACCTGGCGGAGGCCGCGGGCCTCGCTCCCAATTTCGGCTGTCGTTCCGGCATCTGCGGGACCTGCGCAACCCGCCTCGCATGTGGCGCCGTCGATTACGTCGAGACACCGGTCGGACCGCGCGGCGACGGCGAAGTGCTGATCTGTTGCGCAACACCCAGGTCAACCTCGGGGCCAGAGACGTGCGGCGATCAACACGGCGTCATTCTCGACCTTTGACCAGGATCGGCCGTCAGGGCTCGACTGACGCCGCGCCGACGCAACAGACCGATGGGACGATCATCGGCGCGAGCTCAGCAGATCTGAATGCCCGCCGCGAGTGCTGCGCCTGGGCGGCCGGCCGGAGCTGGCTGAGGGCAGCCGGACCGATGGCGATGCGTTGCACCCTTGCTGCGGATCCGTCATGGTCGACAGGACGGGACAACGGCGCCGGGCAGAGCATGAGCGGAGTTGAAGTCCGCTGCGACCATCCGGAATGGAGCCAATGGATGGCGGCGGCGCAGGACGGTGACACAGACGCCTACCGTCGGCTGCTCCGGGACATCACCCCGCTCTTGCGGCGGGTTGCCGCCCGCCGCCTTTACGGTGCGCCCGCCGCCGACATCGAAGATGTCGTGCAGGAGGTCCTGCTGTCGGTGCATGCCGTTCGGCACACCTACGACCCGGCGCGGCCCTTCCTTCCCTGGCTGATGGCGATCGAACGGCACCGCGTAGGCGATTGGATCCGGCGCTCCCGGCGCCGCGCAAGCGAGATCACGGTCGACTCCTTGGAAGAAACCTTTGCCGATCAGGCGGCGAATACGGAAGGCGAGGAGGCGTTCGATGGCGGTGAAATCCACGCCGCGGTCGCGGGCCTGCCGAAGGCGCAGCGAACCGCGATCGAACTTCTGAAGCTGCAAGAGATGTCGTTGAAGGAGGCGGCTGCACAAACGGGAATGACGGAGACGGCACTCAAGGTCGCAACCCATCGCGGGATGAGGACGTTGCGCCGGCTCTTCGGCAAGGACAGCGTTTGATGGTCGATACGGATACCGTCATCGAGCGGCTGGCGCGGAACGCGCGGCCGGTGCAGCGGTTGCCGTCGCCGGGCCGCCGGGTCGCGCGCTGGCTTGCCATCGGCCTGCCGGTGATCGCCGTGTTCGGCGCCGTGATGGGGGCGCGTCCCGATCTGGGCCTCAAACTGGCGGAGCCCGTGTTCCTGCTGCAACTGCTTGCTGCCTTCGCAACAGCCGTCTGTGCCGCGCATGCCGCTTTCGCCTCCGCCGTGCCCGGCGCGCCACGATGGTGCCTGTGGCTGCCGCTGCCGCCCTTTGCGCTGTGGATCGGCAGTCTCGGCCGCCAGTGCTGGCAGGATTGGCTCCGCCTCGGGCCGGACGGGATCGTGTTCACGGTCGATCTCGTCTGTCTGCCGATCATCGCCATGGTCGGCACGGCCCCGGCGATTGCGATGGTGATCATGACACGCCGCGGCGCCTCGTTCACGCCGCGCCTGACCGCGTTTCTGGGCGCATTGGCCGCGGCGACCCTCGCCTACGTCGGGCTGCGCCTGGTCCACCCGCTAGACGCGGCCTTCATGGTGCTGGTGTGGCAGTTCGGCGCCGTGGCGCTGTTCGCCACCGTTATCGGCGGGTTGGGACGCCGGCTCCTGTCCGCACGGCAAGGTGCCGCCGCCGCTGTCCCACACTGACGCCGCAGTCGCAGGCGGTGGCCCCTTCGACATCGCCTTTAGCCGGCCGGGTTTCGCCGAGATCGAAACCCCACTCAGGTTCGTGCTGGACAACACTTATCCACCGGGCGGCACCGCCTGAGCCTGTCTTGATAAGGAGAGACGACAATGCCCCACTGCGTCCGCTCGAGGCTCGCCTCTTTGATGTTTGGCGTTGGGATCATCGTGATGGCGCTGGCCGCAATTGCCGTTGGGAGTGTGCCGCTCGTCGTCAAGGCAAGCCCGCACGATGTCGCGACGACCGTCAAGCGACTTGAGGAGGCGGTGAAAGCGAGAGGCGCGCAAGTGGTGGCGAAGATCGATCATGCCGCCGCTGCGTAAGCCAACGGGCGTTTCTTGCGGCCGACGGTGCTGGTGGTGTTCGGCAATCCGAAGCTGGGCACACCCCTGATGCAGAGCCAGCAGACAGCCGGCCTCGACCTGCCGCTTCACGTCCGTGTTTGGCAGGATGCCGGCGGGGCAACCCGGATCGGTTACGCACCGCCGGAGGGGATCGCCGAACGCCACGGCATTACCGATCGCGGCGATGTCATTGCGAAGATAAGGGGCGTCTTGGGCGCGATCGCAGCCGAAGCGACGGCGCCCTGAATGCGAACTCGTCCCTGATTCCTTCGGTTAACCGGGCCGCCCACTTCAGCGCCGGTTTTCGGCCGTGGTCTGCGGCAAACCGTCGCGGGAGAATGCGGAGAGAGCGAAGGGAGGACGCTGCCAATCTCCTTCACAAAGGCTTGACGCGCCAGCAGATGCGCGCTGCCGGACACGCTTTCAGCAGCCGCCAAAACGTCTCCGAAGCGTCACATAACGTTCATCAGCTAGCCATGTCCTTGCTCTAGACGCGGATCCGTTTACCCAGAGGCGGGATCACGGCAGCCGAGCGTCTGCGCGTCATCAGGGCAGCGTCGGCTTGCGTCAGGATGCGAGCGGCACAGCACACAGGGAGACAGCGCACATGGCCATCAAGCTTGAGCGGATCGGCGAATATCGGAGCGGGCTCTTCGATCAGGGTGCGGCGGAGATATCCGCGTTCGATCCGGCGACCAATCGTCTGTTCGTCGTCAATGGCGCGACCGAGGACTCTGCCGGCGCCGAGCGGCTGCCCGGTGTCGACGTCCTCGATCTGAGCGATCCGAGCAAGCCTGTCTTGCAGTTCTCGATTGATTTCGGCGGCCGCGCCGCGACCAGCGTTGCCGTCGGCAACGGTTTGCTCGCCGTTGCCGTGCCGAACGATCCGAGCACCGAGGCGGGCGATGTGTTCTTCTTCCCAACTTCGGTGGCGAATCCAAAGCAAAGCCTGGGTAGCATCGCCGTCGGTGCCCTGCCCGACATGCTGACGTTCACCGCTGACGGCAGCAAGATCCTGATCGCCAACGAGGGCGAACCCGACGGCGACATTGACCCCGAAGGCTCGGTCTCGATTGTCGACATTGCCGGCGGCCTGATCGGCGCCAAGGCGCAGACGGTCGACTTCACTCCGTTCAACGGCCTCGAAGAGTCGCTGCGGGCGGAAGGGGTGCGCATCTTCCCGGGCAAGCATGCGGCACGCGACTTCGAGCCGGAGTACATCGCCGTCAGCCCCGACGGCAAGATTGCCTTCGTCACCCTGCAGGAAAACAACGCAATTGCCGTCATCGACGTCGAGGCGGCGAAGGTGCGTGACATCATCGCGCTTGGCAGCAAGGACCACAGCTCCTCGCAGCCGACGCTCACGACCTTCGATCTCAGCGGCGAATTGCCGCTTCTGGGCAAGACCGCGGCCGGTCAGGAGATCAAGCTCGGCGGCTTCTCGGGCCTCTGGTATGACGGCACCACCGCCGACGGCCAGCTTCGCTTCCTCACCATTCCTGATCGCGGCCCCAATCCCGCCACCTCGGACCTTAACGGCGACGGCAAGGACGATCGGCCGTTCGCGTTGCCGCACTACCAGGCGCGCATCGTCGAGGTCGTGGTCGATCCGGCAACGGGCGAGTCCGAAATCGGCACTCAACTGCCGCTAACGCGCCTCGATCCTGCGCTCACCGGCGGCTTCCTGCCAATCAGCGGCATCTCCAACAACGCCAAGGACGAACCGCCGGTGGATCTGTTCGGCAACAAGCTGCCGTTCGATCCGTTCGGCGGCGATTTCGAAGGCATCGCCGTCGCCCAAGCCGACCACAGCTATTGGCTGGTGGATGAGTATCGGCCGGCGATCTACCATTTCAGCGCCGGCGGCGTCCTGATCGACCGCTTCGTTCCCGACGGTACCGCTTCGGCCGTCGGTGCGGCCGAGGGAACCTTGGGCACGGAGACGCTGCCCGCCGATTACGCGAGCCGGCGCGCCAACCGCGGCTTCGAGGCGGTCGCGATCGACGAGGACGCGGGCATCGTCTACGCCTGGATCCAGACGCCGCTCGCCAACCCCGATCGCGCGACTTCGGACAAGTCCGACGTCATCCGCATCCTTGGCATCGACGCTGCAACCGGCCAGCCGGTGAAGGAATTCGTCCAGCTGCTCGAAGCGCCGGACTACCGCGATGGCAAGGTCGACAAGATCGGCGATGCGGTCTTCGCGGGCAACGGCCGGTTCTACGTCAACGAGCGCGACGACAGCGGCGAGGCGTTCGGCAAGAAGCCGGTCTTCGCGATCGATACCTCCAGGGCGACCAATGTCCTCGGCATGACCTTGCCCGGCGGCAAGACCTTGGAGCAATTGACCGCGGAGGATTTCGCCGAGCTCGGGATCCGGCCGGTCGAAAAGACCAAGGTCCTGAATTTGCCGTCGATCGGTTATGTCGGCGTCGACAAGACCGAGGGGCTGGCGCTGCTGCCCGATGGCCGGCTGGCGGTCCTGAACGACAACGACTTCGGCCTGTTGGACGAGCCGGTGCCCGGCGATGGAACGCTTGCTCTCGACCCGACACCGCAAAAGACGCTGTTGGGTCTGATCGCTTTTGACGGTCAGAGCAACGGCCTCGACGCCAGCGATCGCGATGACGCGATCAACATCGCTGAGTGGCCGGTCAACGGGCTCTATATGCCGGACGCGATCGCACGCTATGTCGACAACGACGGCGCGCTGTTCTTCGTGACGGCGAACGAGGGCGACGCCCGGGATGAGCCGAAGCGGATCGGTTCGATCGAGCTTGACGCCGAGGCGTTTCCGAACGCCGCCGAGCTGCAGGACAACAAGGCGCTGGGCCGGCTCGAGATTTCATCGATCGATGGCGACACCGACGGTGACGGCGATTTCGATCAGCTGTTCAGCTACGGCGCGCGGTCGTTCTCGATCTGGGACCAGTACGGCAACCTCGTTTTCGATTCGGGCGATCAGTTCGAGCGGATCGTTGCCGAGCGCCTGCCGCAAAACTTCAATGCGACCAACGATGAGAACGACTTCGACGGCCGCAGCGACAACAAGGGCCCGGAGCCGGAAGGCGTCGTGGTCGGCAAAATCGACAGCAAGATCTATGCCTTCATCGGCCTGGAGCGGATCGGAGGCGTGATGATTTACGATGTCACCGAAGCGCAAGCGCCGCTATTCGTCGACTACGTCAATGACCGCGACTTTTCAGGCGATCCGGAGGAGGATACCGCTGGTGATCTCGGGCCCGAGGGGCTGACGTTCGTTGCTGCTGCCGACTCGCCGACCGATGCGCCGTTGCTGATCGTCACCAACGAAGTCAGCGGCTCAACTGCCATCTACCAGATCGAACCGGAGCTGCTGCTCGCCTAAGTACCACGCTCCCCCACGCGGGCGGCCATCCCGGCATCGCGCGCCGGGCCGCCCGCGCGGGGCTTGTCGACAGGAAACCGGTGTTGCGCAATGAGCCGATCGGGGCAGGCTGGCGCTTTGGCCGGCTCGATGCCACCACGGTCACGGCACGCCGGGACGGGCGCATCGCGGCAGCCGCCGATCGTGGCAGCCGTCGCGGTGGGGGTGGCGCAATCTCTTGACTTGCGCGCTCCAGGTCGCGTCGGCATGTATGTGGGTAAGGGGTGTGGGACGACAACGCCGTCGAGGGCGCAATGAAGCCTGAGGTCGAAGAACTCCTTCGCGAAATTAATGTTCTTCTGCAGCGATTGGCGATGGCGGTCGACGGTGATGGCAACCGGTCGGCGGCTCACCCCGAGCTGGAGCGGCGCGACCCGGGCGCAGATCGCGTCTATCACGCACCGCCCGCGACCTACCGAACGAAGGGCGACGTGACCCTCGCCATTGATGGCGACAGACCGCACTGGATCACCACCAACGCCACCGGAGCGGCCGTCCTTCGCGGCTGTAACGGCCAACAGACCGCGGGCGAGATTGCGCGCGCGCTGGGCCGACGCTACGGCGTTGCGACCGAACAGGCGCTCAGCGATACGCTTGCGTTCCTCGAGCAGCTGGAAGCGGTCGAGTTCGTGAGCCAATCGCCGCGGATGGCGCCCGGCTACCGCGGGCGCGCCAGCGCCGTGGATCTGGGCCGGCTGGCTGACGTCTACCTGTTCGTCACCAACGACTGCAACCTGCGCTGCACCCACTGCTACGTCTCCTCGGGCGAGTATGTGCCGCCCCGCGAAATGACGACGGAGGAGATCCTGACCCTGGTCGATCAGGCGCGCGATCTCGGAGTGTCGCGCTTTCTGGTCACCGGCGGCGAACCGTTTATGGTCCGCGACATCTGGGACATCATCCGCCACATCACCGCCGAGTCCGATCTGGTCATCCTGACCAACGGCATGTTCTTCAGCGATCGCAATCTCGCGCGTCTCAAGGAGAGCCTCGGCCGCGGCCGGATATCGTTCCAGATCAGCCTCGACGGGCCGACTGCCGACATGCACAACGCCATCCGCGGCAAGGGCGCGTTCGAGCGGACCACGGAGGCGATCCCCCGGGTAATCGCCGCCGGCTATGAGGTGGCGATTTCAACGGCGGTGAGCCTGCATACCGTCGACCATATGACGGAAATGACGCGGCTGGTTGGCCGGCTGGGTGCGCGGGCCCATCATATCTTGTTCATGCAGGAGTGGGGCCGGGCAGTTGACAACAAGCCGGCGCTGATGATTCCACCCGCCCGGGTCGCTCAGGTGTTGCGCGACTGCGTCGCCGTCGGCAGCGAGATCGGCGTCACCATCGACAACGACGCATCGCTGCGCGTGCGCATCCGCGGCAAACGCGGGCGCAAGACCGACCTCTGCAGCTGCGGCTGGGATACGCTCGCGGTGTTCAGCGACGGCCAGGTGTATCCCTGTGTCTGGCTGGCAGGGGCGCCGGGAATGGAGTGCGGCAGCATCCTCGAACAATCCCTCGCCGATATCTGGCGCGGCTCGCCGGTGCTGGAGCAGGTGCGCAACGTCTCGGTGCAGAACAAGGAGGTGTGCAGCGACTGCCATCTCAAGTTCCTTTGCGCCGGCGGCTCGCCCTGTTCGTCGCACTTCGCAAGTCTCGCCACCCGCGGCAGGAGCGATCTGCACGCGGCCGAGCCCTACTGCGAGACATTCATGGACGCGACGCACGCCATGCTGTGGGAGCTGGGGCAGGCCGGTGCTCCTGCCACCAACGGCAGCGGCGACGGCTACGCTGCGCCGCGGCTGTACAACGCGATGGACGGCGCCGGCGCCCACTGCGCCAGACCCAATACGCTGGCGCGCGACCGGGCGTTCGAGGTCGGCTCCTACCACTGTGTCTGCGTCCTTGAGAGCGACGTGGCGGAGGGCGAGGCCAGCCGGCCGGTCCCGGCGGGCGGGGCAGAGACTGCGGACCCCCATACCCCCGCCGCCAGCTTCGATGCGATCGGCCACGCCTGCGTCGAGCTCCTGTTGCCGATGGCGAAGATGGTCCGCAGCCTTGATCCGGGCCAGGTGCTCAAGGTCGTCACGGACGACATCGCCGCCCGCGAGGATCTCGGCTCGTGGTGCCGGATGACCGGCAACGAGCTGGTCGATCGCGTAAAGGGCGAGGGCTGCGAGAGCTTCTACATCCGACGCGGCAGGGCGATGTGACGGAAGCGACGCTCGCGGGCGATCGGCCTCGTTCCGACCACGTCCTCGACGCCGGCGAGGCCGCGTGCGCGGATCTGCTGATCCGCCTCGTGCGGACAATCCGGCCGCTGCCGAAGGGGACGATCCTCGAAGTCGTCGCCCACAGCCGCTCGGCCATTCACGACCTTCCGGCGTGGTGCCGGCTGACCGGAAATCCGCTTCTGCACATGGAAGAGTCCCGACCCGCCCGCTTCTTCATTCAGAAAGGGGAGAGCCCGCATGAGCAAGCTCGTCGTCAGCATCACCTTCGCCAAGGATAATCCCGACAAGGCGACGATCGGCCTGGTCGTAGCCAACGCCGGCGTTGCCTCCGGTCAGGAGACAACCGCCTTCTTCAGCAGCGAGGGCGTCTGGCTCGGCAAGAAGGGATATGCCGAGGACGTTCACGAGGAAGGCTTCGCGCCGCTGAAGGATCTGCTCGACACCTTCATCGAGAACGGCGGCACCCTCTGGTTCTGCGCGCCATGCTGCAAGAAGCGCGGTATTGCCGAGGAGGATCTCGTCGCCAATGCGAAGATCGTCGGCGGCGCCAAACTGGTCGAGGTGCTGTCGCAGGGCGCCGCCTGTATCTCCTACTGACGCCGGGAGCCGCTTTGCGCGATGCGGCGTCGGGGCGGCGCACGAGCGTGCGCGGCACGCCGATAGGCACGCGGTATCGAAACGATAGAGGCGTCCGCCTGGGCTGAAAGCCGTGAGCCTGCAATAATTGCAGCATCACGACGGACGCTTTCCGTGCCTGCGATTCGGCAAACGATCCGCGTGACAGGGAGTGTTGGCAGCTCTGTCCCGCCGTCGGCGCTTTTGCGCTGGCGGGGTGGATCAAGGAAATCGTAGCGGAGGGCTCGATGCGCACGGACCCGTTCTCGGACGTTATTGCCTGGCTGTTCGACTTCCGCTGGGAGACGCTTGTCTATCTCGCTCTGCTTGCGGCAAGCATCGTCCTGGCCTCGCTCAACTGGGCCCGCGATCCCCAGCAACGCACGGCGGAAAGTGTCGCGATCTGGGTGTTTCGCCTTTTGATCGGTGCGATGTGGTACCAGGGAACGACCTGGAAGCTGCCGCTGCCGGTCTCCGACGCGTTTGCCCACTGGCTTGGGGAGACCGGCAAGTTTGCGGCTTTTCCGTTCATCCGCGCGCTTGTCACCGATGTCTTTCAGCCGCTGCTACCGGTCGTCGGCACTCTCGTCTATTTCGCTGAGTTGTTCTTCGCCGTGACGATAACGCTCGGGCTGCTGACGCGGCTGGGCGCGCTGGTGGCGCTCGGTCAGGCGACGTTCCTGTGGATCGGGCTCTATCAGGCAGCGAACGAGTGGCCGTGGAACTATGTCTTCCTGATCGTCGTCCATGGCTTCTTCATCGCCACGGCCGCCGGCCGTCATCTCGGCGCCGATGCGATGTTGCGCCGCCCGGGTGGCGTCGTCGATGAGTCTACCGGCCTGAAGCGGACGTTTCTTCGTCTGGCGACGTGATCGCCGTAGCCCCTTGCGGCGCGCGCCGGGCGGCGGCAATGCGAACGAATGTACGGGCGATCCGCGCCGCCGCGGCGATCGTTCCGGCCAGGTCGCCGGAGACCTTGGAGACGCCGCCCGCCCTCCGGCGGTGATCGACAGGAATTTCCAGGATGCGGAGGCAGGCCCGTGCGGCCTGCATCTGCATTTCCAGGTTCCAGCCGTACGTCTCCTCCCGCATGCCGAGGCGGGTAAGCGACTCCCGCCGGATGGCGCGAAACGGGCTCATGTCCGTGTAGCGGACGCCGTAGACGAGCCGGCACAAGAGACCGGCCAGGCGGCCCGCCAGCCGCTGCTGCGGCGTCAGGCTGCCGGCTTCGGCGCGGCCGCGCAGGCGCGAGCCGATGACGAAGTCGTGGGAGCCGGCGACGAGCGGCGCCAGGAGAGCCGGAATGAACTCCGGGCAATCGCTGCCGTCGCCGTCGAGAAACACGATCACGTCGCAATCCGGGTGCACAGCCGCAACGCCCGCCCGGCAGGCGCGGCCATAGCCCCGCTGCGGCTCCGTGACGACCCGTGCCCCGGCGGCAGCGGCGCGCGCGGCGGTGCTGTCGGTGCTGCCGTTGTCGACAACGATCACCTCATCGACCGGCTGCGCCAGTACGGCGCACACGACATCGCCAATCGGCTCTTCCTCGTTCAGCGCCGGGATCACGACCGAGACCACCGGGCGGCCGGTGGCGCCTAAAGGCTCCATCGCAGTCCGCAGTTGGTGCAGGTCGGCGGCGGATCGTCGCTCAGCAGCCGGCGCCGGAACGCGCGATAGCGCTCACCGTTCCAGATCACGCGCAACGTTTCCTGAGTGGCGTCGCCGAGGGTGAAGTTCTCGTAGCCCCGCAGCGCAAACGGGGCGATGCAGCAGGGAAGCGCGCGACCGAGGGCGGTGAAGTACATGAGTGTCCACGGTCGCCGGCAAAGCGACCAGGGCCGATCCTCGGTCTGCTTGGCAAGACTCGTGCCCGGCTCGGTGGCGCCCGACGCGTTGAAGACAATGCCGAGCGCGCGTGCCCGCGCCTCCGCGGCGTTGATCCGCGCCGTTTCCGCCTGCGTCAGGCGCTCGAACAGCGCTTGGTCCGCGGCGGCGAGGCCCTGGCCGTCGGGAAAGTAGACAAGCCGCTGCAAATAGACCTCGCGAACGCCGATCCTGTCCGCCAGTTCGACGAACGCCTCGAGCTGCTCGATGGTCTCCTTCAGGCCGGTGAGCCAGAGCGAGACCCGGGGCACAAGGGCGCCGGCCTTCGCCTGCATGGCGACAAAGGCACGGACGTTGCGGACGATCCGATCGAAGTAATCGCGCCCGCGTACGGCGCGGAAGCTCTCCCGCTCCGCCGCGTCGAGCGAGACGCGGAGCTCATCGAGACCGGCATCGATCAGCGCTTGGCCGTTCTTCGCGGTCAGCACCGTGCCGTTGGTATTGAACAGCACGTAGGTTCCGCGCGCCTTCAGGTAGCGGATCATGCGCGGCAGATCTTCGACCAGCATCGGCTCGCCGACGCCGTGCAGGACAACCCGCTCGATCCGCGGGACCTGGTCGACGATCGCTGTGAACAACTCCCAACTCATGTCCGCCGGCGGTTCGAGGTCATCGAAGGTCCGGGGACAGGTGCCGCACAGAAGGTTGCAACGGTTGGTGACCTCCAGATAGAGGCACACCGGATCCTCACCGACGTGGTCGCTCCGGTCCGGCGCCGCTTGCTCGAAATAGCGCCGCGGGTCGATCGGGCGGAAGGACGCGGGAGGCTCGATGGTCATGACCAGGCGCTCGGTTTCAGCCGT
>ERZ1645192.3333-NODE-3333-length-13117-cov-5.918006_pt1 | contig 13117 bp, 6 predicted proteins | sample MGYA00575354_ERZ1645192 | MGnify/ENA primary metagenome ERZ1645192 (study PRJEB40844, sample SAMN11349763) | freshwater sediment metagenome | isolation source: river sediment | host: Sediment | place: India: Faizupur Khadar , New Delhi | collected 2017-02-21 ... | reverse complement strand
CAGTTGCCACATGGCATGCCCTACGGTGTGGCCGTGGGCAACCACGAGATGGAACCCATAGGGGACCCGACGGGAACCACCATTTACTACAATCAGTACTTTGGCGTGAACCGCTTCCTTGGCAGGTCCTACTACGCGGGACACTACGGAACCAACAACAACAACCATTACGATTTCTTCAGCGCCAGCGGCCTGGAGTTCGTGGTGGTCTATTTTGAGTACAATCCCGAGCCCCAGGCCGCCCTGCTGGCCTGGGCCAACGATATTCTGCGCACAAATGCCAACCGCCGCGCCATCATCGTCGCCCACAACATGGGCAATACCCAGACGCCCGTTGCGGTCAGTCCGCAGTGGACCGCCATGTACAACGCGCTCAAGACAAACTCGAACCTGTTTCTGATGCTGGGCGGACACGTCACCGGCCAGGGCTCGCGCGTGGATAACTACAATGGAAACGACGTCTATACCTTTGTGCAGGACTACCAGGGCTGGGCCAATGGCGGTAACGGCTACCTGCGGCTGTACGAGTTCTCTCCCAGCAACAACGTGGTGGTGTTGCAAACCTATTCACCGGTGCTCGATGAGTGGCTCACCGATGAATACAGTGAGCTTTACTTCCCCTACCAGATGCATTCCATCGACTCCGGAGAGCCCTGGACGACCCTGGGCACGACGAACTCGGCGGATCCCGGCTCGGTGATGGGCTTTGTCTGGCCGGGGCTGCAAGCCGACACAACATACGAATGGTATGTTCGTGTGACGGATTCGGGAGGGGCGACCACGATCAGCCCGATCTGGGATTTTGTCACCACAACCAACAACTCCAGCCCGGTGGTGGTCAGCAAACTGGTGAACATTCAGGGGGATTCCTCAACGAACCTGGTCCTGACGGCCACAGACCCGAACAGCGACCCGATCTCTTTTGAAGTGCTGAGCCCGCCCGCCCGTGGTCTTTTGCAGAACTTCGATCCGTTGGCGGGCACGTTCACCTACACTCCCGCTCGCGGTTACCGCGGGTCCGATCCGTTGAACTTCCGTGCCAGCGACGGGAAGGCCGCCAGTGGCAGCGCCCTGCTCAACCTGATGGTGGTTGGGCCTGCAGACTCGGATTTTGACGGCATGCCGGATGATTGGGAAGCGGCTTACGGCGTGGGTGATCCTGATGGCGATGCGGACACGGACGGGGAGAACAACCTGGCCGAGTACCTGGCGAATACGAATCCGACCAACAGCGCCTCGATATTCCGGATTACCAGTGCTGGATGGCTTACGAACGGCTTTTTTGGTCTTTCGTGGGATTCGATTGGCGGGACCCGGTACCGTGTGGAGTACTCGAATGGGAGGGGGGTTGGAGCGGCCTTTACAGAAGTTGTGAGAGACATTTCCAGCGAAATGGACTCGAACGCCGTTGGCACTGCAGGCACGCAAACTTTCGTGGATGACCTGTCGCTGACCGGACCGGCGACCAATAGCGCCCGATACTATCGCGTGCGCGTCGCCCAATGATCCCGGCCAATCGCAAGAAGGCAGGTATGACTTTCAGGTTTTCCTCAAATCAGCATTCGGGAGCCAGTGAAACGGGTCGTGGCCGCCCTCGATGCGCTTCTGTGTGCGTATTGGTTGCCTGGCTCCTTGTGTCCCTTCCTCCGGCCGTGTTTGCGCATGGCGATCTGTTTCTGCGAATCCAGGACCTCACCGCGAGGATCCAATCCGGTACAAATCCAGTGGCTCCTCTTTACCTCGAGCGCGGCGAATTAAAGCGCACCCACGGCGACCCCGCAGGCGCGCAGGAGGACTACGAACTGGCCGCCAAAGCCTCGCCCGGCATAGTGGATGTGGACTTGTGCCGGGCCAGATTGCTTGTGGACACAGAGAAGCTGCAGGATGCGCTTGCGCTTTTCGATAAGGTGGCCGCGGCCTCTCCCGAACACACGGAGGTTTTCATTGACCGCGCCAGGCTGAAGATGAAGCTCGGAGACAGAAAGGGAGCCATCGCCGACTACCGGAAGGGGGCTTTTTTGGCAGCCTCGCCCGAGCCCGAGATTTTCATCGAGTGGGCCCGGGCGCTCGCCGCCGAAAAACAGGTTCCCGAAGCCTTGAACGCACTCGACACCGGGGTGAAAACGATCGGGCCCCAAATTAAGCTCCATGAGTGCGCGCTCGATATCGAGTTGCAACGGGCAAACACCAACGCCGCCGTTTCCCGCATTGATGAAATCATCAAAATCGCCTTCCGAAAGGAACGGTGGTGGGCGCAACGCGGCGATCTGCTGTCAGGCATGGGGAAAGCGCCCGAGGCCCGCTACTCTTACGAACAATCCATCAAGGCCATGGACAAGCTGCCGCCGCGCCTGCAACAAACCCCGGCAATGATCACGCTAAGAAAAAATGTGGCCGCAGCCTTGGGAACCGTGTCACAAACAGGACCCGTTAAATGATCTTCATTATAAAAACCAGAATTCCGCTGTCTATGAGTCCCGCCCGGTTGCTTTCTTATTCCTCCTGCGCGCTCGCAGGCCTCTTTGGCTGGATCGTTCTCTGCGCGACCGGGCTTCAACTCTATGCCGGACATGGCGTCTCGGCAGCAAACCTCCGGGTCCTTCAGAACGACCTGGCGAACACGACGAACTCCGTAAGTGTTTCAGTCGAGCAATCCATCAATGACTTCCGGCTGCGCGATGGGTCCAACAGGGGCGATTACACGGTCCAGATCGGGGACACTGCCTCCGACGACGTGGCCACAGGTGTTCTAATTTCCTGCGTCGCCCGGAATGGACAGGACAACGGCGAGGAGAGCTATCCCGGCACAAACTTCTGCACCGCGGCGATACACTCCTCCATCGGCGAAGGGTCTTACTTCATCCCGGTGTTCAACACCCCCGACGGAGCCGAGTACAACAGCGACGTCGCGGCCGGATTTTTCGACTACACCCGGTGGCTCGGGGGCTATGCGCGCAACTCGGGCGACACAACCGGCGGAGTCAACGATCTCCTTACCGCCTCGGCCGGAATTGCGCTGGGCACGCATTTCGTTGAAAAGGGGAGTGGAGCATTCACCGTGGACCTGAGAAGCTTCGGAATTGACTCTCGAACCGATGGCGTACTGCTGGTGTGCGGCGGCAGAAACGAGGACAACTACGCGCTCTCGCAGGCCAATGACTCCGACGGCACATGGAATGTCTGGGTCAAGGACAATGGCGCTGATAAAGATGCTTTCGAGCAGGATCCGGTCGCCTTTGTGTTCGTGCCGAAAACAAACACTTCCGTCATCTGCGGCAAGTTCCAGGGCAATGGCGCAATCCTGATCCACAGCGGAGGCAGGGCGCCATTCTCTGTCACAAATCTCGCCACTGGCGTTTGGCGACTGCAAATTGATGGACAAACACCGCAAAGCGGCGTGCTCCTGGTTTCCCCGGAGGGCGGCACATCCGTGAGCCAGGATAATATCGTCACCTTCGAGGCGGCTGGCGACGGCTGGCTGATTCAATCAAGAGATCTCCCGCAAAGCCCGCCCGGTTTGCAGACCCCGGCCGGACCCGTGGCTTCGTTCGTCTTTATCCCAGTGGCTGGCGCCTCTCTGGTCGCGCCGCTGGCGAATGCCGTGGTTACAAACTCGACCAGCCTCGAGGTCGCCCTTTTCGACTCTGTGCCGGGAGATGTTACCGTGACGTATTACGGCCGCGAAGCTCCGAGTCCCTATCCAGGCCCCGATTTCACAATCGTCGTTTTGCCGGACACGCAATACTACACCGCGGAAGCCAACGGCGGAGTCAAAGGCATGTTCATTGCCCAGACCGAGTGGGCGGTCACGAATCGTCTGAGCCGAAATGTGGCCTACGTGGCCCACCTGGGCGATATTTCGAACAACGGGGATACCAGCCACACACAGTGGCGAAACGCCACGAATGCCATGTACCGGCTCGAGGACGAGGGGCGGACAAAGATTGCCAGGGGCATACCCTATGGCCTGGCGGTGGGCAACCACGATCAGTATCCAAACGGGGATCCCGCGGGCACCACGACTTATTACAACCGTTACTTCGGGATTTCGCGCTTCGAGGGACGCCCCTACTACGGCGGCCACTACGGCACGAATAATGACAATCACTTCGACCTGTTCAGCGCCGGGGGGTTGGATTTCATCGTATTGTATTTCGAGTATTTCAATGGCGGGGACGCGAACGCGCTGGCCTGGGCGCAACAGGTTCTCAGCACCAATTTGAACCGCCGCATCATTGCGGTGACGCACTACATGGGCGCGGCCCGCACACCCAGCACTCATAGTCCCCAGGGGGCCGCCATTTACAACGCGCTGAAATCATATCCCAATCTCTTCCTGCTCCTGGGTGGCCACGTCAGCGGCGAAGGTTCGCGCGTGGATTCCTACAATGGGGTCACCACCTACACGTTCATCCAGGATTATCAAAGCCGCATCAACGGCGGCAACGGCTGGATGCGGCTGTTCGAGTTCTCCCCCAGCAACAACGTGGTGACGGTTCAAACCCATAATCCCTGGACCGGTGAATACGAAACCGATTTCGACAGTGAAACGTATTTCTCTTACGACATGCAGCTCTCCGGGGGGGCCGGTTCTCCAGGCACCCCTTATGCCCCCATCGCAACGAATACGGGCGTTGCACCTGGCACTCTCAGCGCCGCTTTATGGTCGGGAATCCAGGCCGGCAAGACCTACGATTGGTATGTCGTCGTCACCGATTCCGCGGGTAACACCTCTACATCCGGCCCTTGGGCGTTCTCCACGCCACCGAACCACGCCCCGGTTGCGAGCAGCAAGCTCTTCAACATCCCGGGCGATCAAGTCTCGGTGATCCAACTGATCGCTTCGGATCCCGATGGGGACCCGATCATTTACCGGACCAACTCCCTCCCGCAACGCGGGATTATTACCGCCTTCGACACCAACACGGGGAGCATCGCCTACGCTCCGGTGCGGGGCTATCGTGGCTCCGATCCTTTCTCTTTCAGTGTTACCGATGGCAGAAAAAACAGCGGCACAAATCTTGTGAACCTTATGATTCAGAACCCGCCGGATGCGGATTATGACGGACTGCCCGATGCGTGGGAGGCCGCTTTCGGCGCGGAAGATCCGGCGGTGGACAGTGACGCGGACGGCCAGAACAATCTGGACGAATACCGCGCGGGCACAAACCCGACAAACAGCGCATCCGCCTTCCGGATTATCAGCACCGCCAAGAGCGTCGATCGCTACGATATGCATTGGTCCTCGGTGGGTGGGACTCGCTACCGCGTTCAGGTTATGAACGCCGACCCGGGCGGCGGCCTCTCCGGAACTTTTGCGGATGTCGTCCGAAGCCTCGATAACGAGCTTGACAAATCCCTATACGGAACGGCATCCACACAGGGGTTTTTCGAAGTTTCCAGCCCGGGGGCAACCAATGGGCGCTATTACAGGGTGAAAACTGTCCAGTAAAGTATGTCAACTCATGTTTCAGAGGAACAACTGCGTCTGGCGGCACGACTTTACTATCTCGACGGCCTGCCGCAGGCCGAGGTGGCCAGAATGGTCAAAGTCTCGCAGGCCAAGGTCTCGCGACTGCTCGCGCTCGCGCGTCAGCGGGGTGTGGTCCGTATTTCCGTAGCCGAATACGAGCCTCGAAACAAAGAACTCGAAGAGGCTCTCTGCCGTGAGTTCAAACTCAGCGCCGCAGTCGTCATCAAAACCATTCCGGGCGCGGGAGTGGAAGAGGCGCGGCATGCCGTGGGCTACTTCGGAGCCACCATACTGGCGGACATGGTGCCCAGACATAGCACGGTCGCTATTGCTGGAGGGCGCACCATGCGGGAACTGATCCTCTCATGGCCCGAGAACAGGGAGTTGGGAATAACCGTCGTTCAGGCCATGGGAAGCATTGACTTCACCTCGGTCCCGGCGGACGCGCTCGAATTGGGCCGCACGCTGGCCCGAAAATCCGGCGGCTTTCTGGTCACCCTAAACACACCCGCCATGGTCGCCGACAAGCGGACCCGCGATTCCTTTATGGCGCATGAGCAAATTCGCGGCGCCTTTCAGCGTCTCAGAGAGACGGATATCGCTCTGGTTGGCATCGGCACACTGGAAAACTCCGTTTTCGTGGATCGAGATGTGCTGAAGCCTGCCGACCAGGCGGCGATGCGAGACTGCGGGGCGGTCGGCGAGATCTGCGGACGGTTTTTTGATAACGCAGGCAACGAGTGCCACTCCATCTGGCGCGATCGCGTCATAAGCATCGCCCTGCCGGTGCTCCGGCAGACGCCCCTGGTCGTCGGAGTGACTGTCGGCACGGACCGCGCCGATGCTGTTCGCGCGGCGATTCGTGGCGGACTGCTAAAAGCCCTTCTCCTTGACGAGGTGGCTGCCTTTGCAATTCTGGGCCGGACCTGCCCGGAAGCAAACCGGCCTGGTGTCCGGGCGCAGCGCACCCTAAGGCTCGCGGAAAGCCATGCCGTCCAGGCAAGACACGCGCAGATTTGAAAGCGGGTCGGGGCCCCATCGCTTTTCTGTCGGGCTTGCGGAGACTCCTGTTTGGCCTCTTTTTGTGGTGTTCAAGTCGCCTCCTTTGGTAAGCTGCTTGGACAAACGCATTTGAACTGCGGGCGCAAAACAACAGTCGTTTTTCACGATTGACCAGGCAAAGCATGCGAACACAAGTCTTGAGAAAATTATACCGGGAGCTGCTCCTGGACGGCATTGTGCCCTTTTGGGCAAAGCACGGAATCGACGAGAAATTCGGCGGAGTGCTCTCCTGTATGAAGGAGGACGGCACACCCATCAGCGGCGACAAGTTCATCTGGTCGCAGGCGCGCTGGGTCTGGGTCTGCTCGGCGCTCTATAACCGCGTCGAGAAGCGCACGGAGTTCCTGAAATGGGCCCGGTCCACCATTGACTTTCTCCTGCTTCACGGGCGTGACGAACGGGGTCGCTGGGTTTTTCATACCACCCGCGAAGGTGCGGTGATCGAGGGTGCAACCAGCATTTATACGGACTGTTTTGTCGTTTACGGGCTCAGTGAGTATTGCAGGGCTGTGCGTGACCTGGAGCTACTTGGGCTAGCCAAAAAAATCCTTGCTGACATCCGGGTCCGCATTGAAGCCGCGGACTTTTCCGAAACGGCTCCCTACAAGCTGCCTCCGAACCGAAGAAACCATGGTGTGCCCATGATCCTCACAGAGGTGGCGGGCGAACTTGCACTCACCACCAAAGACCCCGCCATTGAACAGGCCGCCGATCAATTCGCGGCAACCGTCATGAGCCATTTTGTGCGGCCGCAGAGGAAGTGCCTGCTGGAGTTTCTGGACAGAAACTACGCCGAGGTGCCCGCGCCGGAAGGCACATTCATCATGCCCGGCCACGCCATCGAGTCCATGTGGTTTGTGATGCACCGGGCGCTGGCGCGCGGCGACCGCTCCCTTGCCAATCGGGCGGCCGAGGTGATGCGCTGGCATCTCGAAAAAGGCTGGGACCCCGAATACGGCGGCATTTTCCTGGGCATTGATGCCGAGGGGCATCCGCCCTTCATGCCGAATTCCGATGTGAAGGTCTGGTGGCCTCACACTGAAGCGCTCTATGGCACGCTTCTGGCAAAAGAACTGACCGGGGAGCACTGGTGTGAAGAGTGGTATGACCGCGTTCACGAATGGGCTTTCTACCATTTCTCAATGCCGGAGGTTGGGGAGTGGCGGCAACGCCTGGACCGAAAAGGCGGTCCGATCTCTTCAGTCATCGCCCTCCCCGTCAAAGACCCGTTCCACTTGCCCCGGGCGGTGATTCTTATTCTCCAGCTTCTTGCTCGTGGCGACGTGTGAACCAAAGAACCCTATGAATCGGCGATTCACGATTCCCAGGCTGGGCTGGGTGATTGCGGGAATGTTATTCCTGATCACCTTGATTAACTACACAGACCGGATGGCGCTTTCGGTCCTCGTCGGGCAGGTGCGAGAGGATCTTCGTCTGACCGAGGCGGATTACTCCCATATCGTGACCTTCTTTTTGGTCGCCTACGCGCTGATGTATGGCGCCTCGGGTTACATCGTGGACCGGCTTGGAACCAAGCGCGGGCTGGCTCTGTTTGTTTTTAGCTGGTCCGTGGCGCAAATGCTACATGGCCTGGCCATCGGCAAGTGGTCCATGGCGGGCTGCAGGTTTTTGCTCGGGCTGACCGAGCCTGGAAACTTTCCCGCCGCCACCAAGGCCATTCGGGAATGGTTTCCGCCACAGAAGCGGGCGCTGGGAGTCGGCATTTTCAACCTCGGGTCCTCCCTGGGCGCTGCGGTGGCCGCGCCTGTTGCCGCGTTCATCGGGTTGCGGTATGGCTGGCGCGCCGCGTTCGTCATTACCGGCCTTTTTGGCCTCGTCTGGCTGGTGGCGTGGGCGGTGCTCTACGAGGCTCCCAGGAAGAACCGCTGGTTGCGTCACGAGGAGCTCGCACAACTCGAAGCCGAAGGGCTCTTCCGCGAAAAGGAAGAGGTTCGCCCCAGGGTCAACTGGCTGGCCGTGTTCAAGAGCCACCCATGCGTGATGCTCATGGTGGCGCGTTTTTTCACGGATCCTGTCATCTATTTCGTGATCTTTTGGCTGCCGGCATATCTCCAGAAGGAACGCGGGTTTGGGCTGGAAGACATCGGCAAGTACGGCTGGGTGCCTTACACGTTCGGCGGGTTGGGTTATCTGATCGGCGGGTGGCTTTCCGGCAAGCTGATTTCCACGGGCTGGTCTTTGCCGAATGCGCGGAAGGCAGCCATGGGCCTGGGTGCCGTCATGCTGCCTGTGGGAATTCTTGCCCCGGTGATGCCCACGGCTTCCCTGGCTATTGCGGCCTCGAGCTTTGTTGTGCTGGGTCATGCTATCTGGATCGCCAACCTGCTCACCCTGCCGGCGGATATCTTTCCATCTCATGAGGTCGGAACTGCCTCCGGGCTCTCGGGGATGGGTGGCTCCATCGGCGGCATTCTAGCCACCATGCTGACGGGCTACATCGTTACGAAGTTTTCCTACACGCCTCTTTTCATCTGGGCGGGGCTGATGCACCCGCTTGCATTCTTTCTGATCTGGCGCTACATGCCGAACAGGCTGTTTCCGCAGCCACTTCGGGCTGCCTGAGAAGTGACGTCGTTTATCTATTGCTTATGAGAACATCGCGCGCATTGGCATTTCTTGCCGCATTTCCGCTGGTTGCCATGCCATGGGCCAGGGCCGCTGACACTTCCAGCACCGCCATCATTTACTCCGCTTCAAACGCGGAGTCTCTTAAAGACCTGCTGGCCACAGGCGGGTTCAAGGCCAGTGTTTGCAACGAAGCCCAATTGGCGGCGGTGGACCAAACACGGCCCGATCTGGTTGTCATCGGGGAGGGAACAACCTTTCCCCCTGCGGCCAGGAGAGCCCTGAGCGAGTACCTCGCAAGACGGGGCAACCTCGTGCTGCTGTCGCCAAAAGCGTTCGAGTATCTTCCGAAGTCCGGGGATAATCGAACCACCTCCGCATTCGAACCTTTGGGAAACATCCGGAAGGTGCCGGCGAAGAAAAAGCTGCCGTTTAAGAGCGACGATATTACCTCAAGGCCTGTCTCGATACCGGGACTCGCCGGGGCGGCGGCCGAGATCACTACTCCGTTGCTCGGGATGGCGGACATTCACGTGGAAGTTCCATTGGATCGTCTCGACAAGGATCGCTCCCTGATCTGTTTCTGGGCGAAGGGCGATTACGAGATGGATGTTCTGAGCGTTAAAGTGGCGGACAGCGCGGGAGTCGAGTGGGTGGGCTTTCAGGAGTTGGGCAGGGATTGGGCCTACTACCAGGTGCCGATGGCTGATTTGATCCGCACAAACGTGCCTGGCGGAGGCAGCGAGGGCACGCTGGACCCGGCCCGGGCCAGAACACTTCTGTTGGGGCTGAATCGCAGTATGGTGTGGTACGACAAACCGGGCAGCTTTGCCGTGGGCCGCGTTAGCATCGAGAGGCGAGAAAACTTTGCTGGTGTGCCTACGTCTGATCTGCGCAGATGGCGCGTCTGCCTGGAAATCGCCAAAGCCGCTTTCCCCGAATGGATTGTGGATCCGTTCCTCGATACGGAGCAGTTCAACGACATTGCACGGCTTTCCATGCCGCCCAATCCTGTCCACACAGGCCGGTTTGATAAACCTCCTGTTTCTTCTGCATTCCTCGTGCCCGGCTACAACCTCCGCGCCAAAAGCGATGCCCGAACCGGCGACAAACAAACTGCGGACGAGTTCCGCCGGGACGCGATGCGCCGGATTCCGTTGATTGAGGCTTTTGATGGCTCGGGCAAAAAGCTCGGTCCGGTGGCCGAAGTCCGCATCCATTCCGGCGGGCGCTACGAAGGCGCCGGAATGGCGCTTTTCGGACTCCCGGTGCAGGATTATTCAGCATCGAGTTCGATGGGCAGGCTGTTCATAGCGGCGGCCAAGTACCTCGTCGAAAACCCGCGTATCATCGAATACGTGCCGTATGGGGGCTCGCTGACTCAGGCCCCGGGCTTGCTGCGTTGCGACTTGGCCGTGCAGAATCCGCGCAACACACGCGCCCAGGGAACAATTACGGTCTCTCTGGCGGGCCGTGTCCAGGCCCGCACAAACGCCTTGCTCGCTCCAAATGCCTTGCGCCGCTTCTCGATGAATATCGGTGAAATCGCCGAGGACTTCCCCATGAAACGGTTTGAATGGTCCATCGAATTTGCCTCCGGCCCGGGCAAAGACACCTGGAAGGACGTCGCAGACGTCGAGCGCGCCGCCATCAACAATTCCGTGCACATGTTGAAGCTCTCCAAGACGCATCGTGACGGGCGGATGAGCCACCACTTCTTCGCGGACATTTACAGTGCCCGCATGATGCATGCGCTAGGCATTTACCTGCAGGCAAACCCTGCCTCCGTCGAGAGAAACAGTGATCTTCTCGGCATGGTGAAACCTGCGGACCTGACACAAGCCGCCCGGGCATTTTGCGACCTCCTTGCTTCCGTCCAGGATCCCGACGGCTCCGTGCCGCTCGGTTACTCCGAAACGGATAAAGTCCGGTGGGTTGCCGATGCGGGATCCATGATGCTCGGGATGGCGCAGCTCAGCACGTGGCAGGATGATGCAAGGAAACAGAAGTACTTGGACGTCGCCCGGAAGTACTACGATTGGAAAAACACGTTTTACATTTCGGAGGAGAAATCCGCCGAGTTGCAGCGCATCTACGGGCAAGGCGCGCCCTGGACACGCCCCGGCACTTACGGCCTGGGCCTGATGTCCTACGATATGGTCACCAGAGAACATTGGGGAGAACGCCGCCGCGCCGAGCGCGGACCGGACTATGTGCTGGGCATCGTGCTGGGGGTAAACGGTATTCTTGCGAAACTGGACGACAAGCCGGAGTACCGACAGATCATGCTGCGCGATGCAAAGCGCTTTTTGGATGGGAATTACTCCGCTGCCAGCTATTTCCAGGCTGAGGGCGCCTTCTGGATGCACTACCTTGTTGAAGACCCAAAACTCAAAGCGGCTTTCGCGAAAGTGCTCGAGACTTCCTTCCTGCCCTCCGTGGTAAACAACGATAAACACGACTGGTTCACCAAAGGAGGACGCGAAACGTTGCTTTGGCTCACCCTTGTCAGCTACCAGCAGCACATCGAGAACTCGCCGCGTGTCAGAGCCGCCCTGGCAAAGGCCGTGTGGGAGCATTGCTCGCCAAGTTCGGCCTTCTCTGTCTTCACCGCCGCCGAGCGTTTCTCCCACTCTTCGCACGGCAACTCGATTGCGGTCGCCAAATACGCGGGCGGCTGCAGTGGAATATGGTTCATGGAGTTGATCAAGCCCGACTCGACTCTCCTCAAAACCCCGGTAGCAAAACCGTAGCAATCTCGCCGTGCAAACTCCGCCATCCCGAGCCGGCGATGTTGCGGACCCACAGTTCCATCTTCCATTTGAGGCGAAAGCGAGGATGTGTTTCTTCCGTAATCTGCGGCCGCCGAAAGCGGAGGCCCGGGCGGCTGCTCGTGGAGTGTTCCCGGCTCGCGTCAACTCTCCGTCGGAAACGATTGCATTGCGTCGGCGTCGGTTGTTTTTTAGATTCCCGCAGCAACTGCGCAACATGCCCGAGACAGTTCGAGTTTATCGTGGCAAAGCGTCGCATTCAGATTGGGGCGACGCCACCGCTGAATGCACCATGCGCGTGCAGCCGCATTCCATCATCGGCGAATGTGAGACCGGCGTTATCGAAATGCCGCTGGAGGGGTTGCAGATCGGATACGAGGGGGCAAAACTTCCCCGATTCCAGTTCACACACCCCGGGCAACCGGGTTGGTCCCTTTTCACTTTTGACAAGGCCATACTCGAGAAGCTTTTGCGCGTGCGCAACTTCGAGGTCTGCAAGCAAGTCCGCGAAATCAACCGCCGAATGGACGATATGAAGCGTCTCAAGGTAACTCTGGCGTTTCTCGCGGGGTTCCTCGTTTTTGCGATTGTGGCCATGAACGTTACAGGCTGGCTGCTGGGCTTTGTTGTTCAGCGATTGCCGGTCAGGCATGAAATCGAGCTTGGAAAGAAAGCCGCTGTTGAAGTGGCGCAGGAAGTGGATTTCGTGGCTGCGGCTCCGACGAACGAAATAAGGGCGGAGTTGGTGAAGATCCTCGGCAAGGATCTTGCCGCGCGTTACCCGGTGCATGTTGCTGTTTATGAGAGTTTCATGCCCAACGCGTTTGTCCTTCCCGGCGGTTACTTTTACGTGAGCACGGGCCTTTTGGATCTGGCGGAGACCCCCGAGGAACTCGCCGGTGTGCTCGCCCACGAAGCGGCCCATTTGAAGCTCAGGCACGGGCTCCGCTCGATCATTGCCGGCCATGGCCACGGCGTTTTCTTTAAATGGATGTTCGGTGGAAGTCGCAACCTGGTCGCCACGCTGTCCGCCGGGGCGGATCTGCTCGTCGGCCTCAGTTACTCGCGCGAGATGGAGCGCCAGGCAGATGACGACGGATGGGATATTCTTCTTGCCGCCAACATCAATCCTCACGGGATAATTACTTTGTTCGAAAAGCTGGAGAGCATGGAGCCGTCCGGGGACGAAGATGGCCCGCGTATTCTGCAGACGCATCCGCCGCCC
>ERZ1645192.3331-NODE-3331-length-13124-cov-10.467825_pt1 | contig 13124 bp, 11 predicted proteins | sample MGYA00575354_ERZ1645192 | MGnify/ENA primary metagenome ERZ1645192 (study PRJEB40844, sample SAMN11349763) | freshwater sediment metagenome | isolation source: river sediment | host: Sediment | place: India: Faizupur Khadar , New Delhi | collected 2017-02-21 ... | reverse complement strand
GCACTGGCAATCTTTACGGTGTCAGCCCGACCGCTGAAGTAGTGGGCGTTTTCTATAATAAAGACATCTTCAAGAAAAACGGTTGGGACGTTCCCACCACGTTTGAAGACTTTGAAGCCTTGCTCGCTGACATCAAAGCCGCTGGAATAACCCCGATCTCCTTTGGATCGCTGGATGGTTGGAATGCCATTCATGAGTTCAGCGCCATCCAGCACTTGCTGGTTTCGCTGGATTACATTAACAACCTCACTTACGGTGTCAACAATGTCAGTTTCGACACTCCCGAGAACCGCCAGGCTGCTCAGATCCTGCAGGACTGGTCAAACGCTGGCTACTTCAGTGAGGGTTTCCCCGGAATCGGCTATGATGACAGCAACAACCTCTTCAAAACTGGAAATGGCGCCATGACCATCACCGGTTCGTGGCTCGCGCCTGAACTGATGGTCGGCACCGACCAGGAATTCGGTTTCTTCCTGTTACCTCCATACGAAGGCAAAACCAGCCTGGCTATTGGAGGTGTGGGTATTCCTTTCTCCATCCGTAAAACCTCTGAAAAACAGGACCTGGCTGCTGAATACCTCAACTGGATGATCAGCCCCCGTGCAGCTGAGCTCTGGGCAGAAGCCGGCATGCTCCCCGCCATGGCGCTTCCTGCAGACAGCAAGGTGGACACCAAAAACCTCTTTGGTGACACCCTGACCGCCTGGAACACTATCAACCAGGGTAACGCTGTCGGTCATTACATCGACTGGGCAACCCCAACTTTCTATGACACCCTGGTTGCTGAACTGCAAAAGCTGCTTGGCGGCATTTCAACTCCCGCCAATTTTACCGAAGCAGTTGAAGTGGACTACAGCGCTTACCTGCAGTCCAAGTCTGAATAGGCAAACAGATAAAAGACCGGTACAAAAAGTACCGGTCTTTTTCATTCACAAATGGCAAAGGTAACGAACAAGTATCCTGGTGAATCGCGCTGGAAAGGTTGGTTGTACCTCCTGCCAGCCTTGCTGGTTTACTTGTTTTTTACATTATTACCCATCCTCGAAACCATCCGCAGCAGTTTCTACCAATGGGATGGTTTCAGCCAGAACCGAGTCTGGATTGGGCTGGCGAATTACGCTGAGTTGTTCACGGACCCGAAATTCCACAATGCTTTACGTAACAACCTGATCTTTGTCGTTTTTTACAGCATCATCCCGATCCTGGTCGGCCTGTTCCTGGCTTCTCTCCTGAGCCGTCGAAAAATACCCGGATTTGCCTTCTTTCGCACAGCACTTTTTCTGCCCCAGGTGATCAGTATGGTGGTGGTTGGTGTGATCTGGCGCTGGATGTTCAACCCAACCTTCGGACCAATCAATTCCTTCCTGCGCCTGATCGGACTGGAAAGCCTTGCGATCAGTTGGCTGGGGGATTTCACCTGGGCATTGCCATCCGTCGGGAGTATCGGCACTTGGGTTCAGTATGGCTTCTGCATGGTGTTATTTCTGGCAGGCATGCAGCACATCCAGGAAGAGTATTACGAAGCTGCCAGCCTGGATGGTGCTGGATCTCTTAAGCAATTTATCCATATCACCGTTCCCGGGCTGCGGGCTGAGATCGCTGTAGCCCTGGTGACCACCATCATTGCAGCCCTGCGCGTCTTTGACCTGGTCTACACCACCACTCGCGGTGGACCGGGAGAAACGACCATGGTGACAGGTTTCCTGATTTATCGTGCTGCCTTCACCACCAACCGCATCGGCTACGCAGCAGCGATTGCCACCGTACTCACGCTGATCATTCTCGTCATTTCTTTGATAATCCGCCGCTTTCAACAGCGTGGAAATGAGGAGAACGCATGAAGTACCCCTGGAAGAAGCTCCTGCCCCGCTATGTAATCCTGGTCGTTTTCATGCTGGTAGTGCTTGTCCCCATCTGGGGCATGTTCACCAGCGCGTTCAAAACCAGCACCGAGGTGATGGAAGGACCATTTTCACTGCCAAGCGTCTGGAGCCTGGAGAATTTCGAGCAGGCCTGGCGGGTGGGACGCTTCAACATCTTTTTCAAAAATAGCGTCATCGTTGCGACTGCGGTAGTGATATCAAGCGTTTTTCTATCCACCCTCAGCGGCTATGCCTTTGGCTCTTTGCCTTTGCCTGGAAAAACCTGGCTTTATCCGCTGATTCTTATCGGCTACATGGTACCGTTCGAGGCAGTCATCATCCCGCTCTACAACCTGCTGGATAAATTTGGCATCACCGACACGCTCTGGGCCTTGATCCTGCCCCAGGTTGGTCTGAGCGTCTCATTTGGTACGATGTGGATGTCGTCCTTTTTTGAAAACACCCCCAGGGAATTAACCGACGCTGCCACGATCGACGGCTGTTCCAGGTGGCAGACGCTCTGGTACATCCTCTGGCCAATCGCCAAACCTGCCGTCACCACGCTGGTGGTCCTGATCTTCATGTGGACCTGGAATGAGTTCCTCCTCGCTCTTGTCATGGTACAGAATGAGAGTTTACGAACCCTGCCAGTTGGTTTGGCTTTCTTCCAGGGCAAATACACCGCCAACATCCCCCTCATGGCAGCCGGAGCGATCATCGTCGCCTTGCCTACCATCCTGATCTACGTTCTCTTCCAGCGCTTCTTTATCCGCGGCATGCTCGGCGGTGCAGTAAAGGGTTAGTTCACCGAATTAACAATCTTCTTATCCGTTTACCTGTACATTTCTTTGCCTGCCACAGCCTGCTTCTCTATAATTAATCTAAAAGCATGGAAATTGGACGCTATGGACAACAAAAAGAACAACCTCCCCTTATCACCCGATGAACTTATCGCCGACTACCGTCTCGGTTATCGCTCAAGACAGGCTTCCATCATCGGCCGCCGCGAGGTTCTGACCGGTAAAGCCAAGTTCGGCATCTTCGGCGATGGCAAGGAGCTTCCCCAACTGGCAATTGCCCGGACTTTCGGAAAGGGCGATTGGCGTTCAGGATATTATCGCGATCAGACTTGGATGATGGCGCTGGATTTGCTCACGCTTGAAGAATTCTTTGCGCAACTCTACGCGCATGCCGACCCGGCTTTCGACCCCAATAGCGGCGGTCGTAACATGAACGGGCATTTCTCCACGCAACTGATCGACGCGGACGGCAACTGGCTTAATCAGACGGAGCGGTACAACTCCTCAGCAGATATCGCTCCAACTGCTGCTCAGATGCCGCGTGCGGTTGGCCTGGCATACGCTTCAGCGCTCTATCGTAAAAATGCAGATCTGAAGAAGTTCGACAATTTCAGTAAAAACGGTAATGAGATCACCTGGACCAGTATCGGCAATGCCTCCACCTCGGAAGGGCTTTTCTGGGAAACGGTCAACGCCATCGGGGTGCTTCACGCCCCGGCGATTATCAGCATTTATGATGATGGATATGGCATTTCTGTTCCCAACGAATTCCAGATGGTCAAGGAAAACATTTCTGCAATTTTGCAAGGCTTTCAACGTGTGCCCTGCCCGGCTGAACAATGCGACCGCGGCTACGACCTTTATCAGGTTCATGCCTGGGATTACCCTGCCCTGCTTCAGACCTACACAGAAGCTGCCGACACAGCCCGCAAGTATCACATTCCCGCTTTGGTGCACGTCACCGAAGCCACCCAACCCCAGGGGCACTCCACTTCCGGATCCCAAGAACGCTACAAATCCAAGGAACGGTTGGAGTGGGAGTACGATAATGACTGCTTACGTGTTTTCCGCCAGTATCTGGTTGATAACAACGTCGCCTCCGACGAACAATTAACAGCGTTTGAGGCTGAAGACAAGAAAACCGTCGAACAAGCCCGCAAGAAAGCCTGGGAGAACTTCCAAGGCCCCATCAAGCAGTTTGTCAAAACCACATCCCAAAAACTAACAGAATTGTCTGTCAGCGATTCCTCACAAAAAGCGGAAATAGATGCGATTAACAATCACCTTGTCAGCATCCAGGACCCCATCTTCAGCGATGCGGCTTCCGCGATTCACGAGGCGCTTGTTCTTACCAAAGATCATCCGACTGACGCCAGAAAAGCGCTGATTGACCTTTCGACCAGCCTGGAAACTGAACGCCAGGCATACTATAACAAGTTCATATTCTCCGACTCAGCCAAATCACCTTTGAAAATCAAACCGGTCGAAGCCAAGTTCAGCGAGAAATCCCCCACCCTGATGGGTTTTGAAATTCTCAATAAAACCTTTGATGAAATCCTTGCCCGGGAACCTCTGATGGTTGCATTTGGTGAAGATGTCGGTCATTTGGGCGATGTCAACCAGGCCTTCCGCGGACTGCAGGAGAAATACGGTCCATTGCGAGTTTCTGATACAGGTATTCGCGAAGCCACCATCCTTGGCCAGGCAATAGGGCTTGCCCTGCGCGGTTTCCGCCCGATCGCTGAGATCCAGTACCTCGATTATCTGCTCTACGCGCTGCAGATCATGGCCGATGATCTATCGAACTTGCGCTGGCGCACCGTTGGTCGCCAACAAGCTCCTGTGATTGTTCGCACACGCGGTCATCGTCTTGAGGGCGTCTTCCATTCAGGTTCACCGATGGCCGGCATCATCAACCTGGTTCGGGGCATCCATGTGGCAGTCCCCCGCAATATGACCCAAGCGGCCGGTTTCTATAACACGCTCATCGAAGGCGACGATCCTGCCCTGGTGGTCGAAGTGCTCAATGGTTACCGCCTCAAGGAACGCCTGCCGGACAACCTGGCGGAATTCAAACTGCCTCTTGGCGTGCCTGAAGTGCTCAGGGAAGGCAAGGACCTGACCCTGGTAACCTACGGCGCTACTGTTCGCATCGCACAACAAGCCGTCGAACGATTGGCTCAGATCGGCATAGACGTGGAGCTGATCGATGTCCAGACGCTTTTACCGTTTGACGTCAATCATATGATCGTAGACTCGCTCAAGAAGACCTCGCGTGTCCTCTTCGTTGATGAGGACATGCCCGGCGGCACCACCGCTTACATGATGCAGGAGGTGCTGGAGAAGCAAGGCGGTTACCAATGGTTGGATTCTGCTCCGCGCACTCTTAGCGGGGCTAATCATCGCCCGGCTTACGGTACCGATGGCGACTACTACAGCAAACCAAATGCGGAAAGTATTTTTAATACCGTCTACGATATCATGCGGGAGAGCGATCCCAATCGCTTCCCTGCCATTCTTTAGGAGGATCAATGGCTACGAAATTAATCGCCCCAAGACCGGGCGAAGGTGTGGAAGAACTGACAGTGGTTGCCTGGCTGAAGCAAGTTGGCGACCGTGTGGATGAATTTGAATCCGTGGTGGAACTCGAGACTGATAAGGTCGTCACCGAATTCCCCAGCCCGATTGCGGGTACCCTCCTGCGTATCGATGTGGCGGCCGGGGAAGCTGTAAAGGTGGGCGAGAGCATGGGCTTGGTCGGCGAACCAGGCGAATCATTCGAAGACAACGCGGAAAAGACCACACCGGCTGCACAAATTGAAACTACTCCGGTAGAAGCAGTTACGCAAGAAAAACCAGTTGTGGCTGAGAAATCTGCTGCCAAATCGATTTTCCTTTCCCCACTTGTCCGGAAAATGCTGGACGATCATCAGCTTGACCCAGATCAGATCGCGGGAACAGGCGCAGGTGGTCGGATCACCAAGCAAGACGTGGAAGCATACCTTGCCAGCCCGAAGAAAGAAACCGTAAAAGCTGAAGAAGCCAAACCTGAGCTGAAAGAGAAACCTGTACAGCCTGTCAAGGCAGCGCCAGTACCCACTGACGTTCCCGGCGTTCTCATTCCCCACACTTCCACCCGCAAGCAGATTGCTGCCCGCATGGTGGATTCGGTTCTGAGCTCGCCGCACGTATTGACTGTGATGGAAGTGGACATGAGCCGCGTGTTGGCTCACCGCAAGGCAAATAAAGCCAAATTCGCCGCTGATGGGGTCAATCTAACCCTGACAGCCTATTTTGTCTCAGCACTGGCCAAAGCATTGAGCAATCACAAAGTCATAAACGCCACCTGGACTGATGAAGGTCTGTTCACATACACGGATGTCAATATTGGAATGGCCGTGGCGCTGGGCGAAGGTGGGTTGATCGTGCCAGTTATCAAGCAGGTCCAGAACCTCTCGTTGAAAGGTATCGCTTCCCAGGTTAACAACCTGGCGGAACGTGCTCGCAACAAGAAACTGTCCCCTGATGATGTCCGTGGTGGCACCTTTACCCTGACCAATCACGGCACAGCCGGTTCGCTCTTCGCGATGCCCATCATTAACCAACCCCAGCTTGGCATCCTGGGCACGGGCGCCATGCAGAAACGCGCGGTTGTGATCACAGACGAGAACGGAAACGACTCCATCGCGATTCGCCCGATGGTTTACCTCTCGCTTGTATTCGATCATCGCGCGATCGACGGCGAAAGCGGTGACAACTTCCTGGCGGATGTCAAGAAAACATTGGAAAACTGGACCGATTGAGTGTCCACCAGAAAAATCGGATTACTCGATTAATTAAGTAAGGCTTGTTCTGTCGAACAAGCCTTACTTTTGTAACCACATCCTGGGCAGCTTACTTAAGGTATAACCCTGCCAGCTTCATGTCTTTGTCAAAACTGATAGTGTACGTGATCTCCCTGTTTGCATATTTCGCTTGGGCGACCACGGCGGCAAATGTGATGCCATTTTCCGTCGCACCTGTCATTTTCAGATCGCTAATCTCCTGGAAAGCACCTGAATCCTTCACAAGCGCGAAGATTTGCGATTGAACATCATCAGTCAGGAGCGCTTTCATGTCATCGCTCATTAATGCGGTCAAGCCCTCGGAGTCATTCTTGTTTAACAGGTCAATCACATTTTCCGCAGCTGCCTTGACTTCTGCTTCGTCAAATCCTTCAGGTAACTTGGCAGCGCAACCGCTCAACGCTCCCAAGGTTAGTACTGCTAGTAAAACAAAGGTAAACACCCGGTAAAAAATTGTTTTATTCATAAGATTCCTCTTTTCGGTAATATTTTTTAGAGTAGAAAACATAGATCAATAATAGCGCTGCTATGCCCGCAATCATGCCCTCCAATACGAACACGCCCCACCCAAACTTGCCAGCCAGTGGGATTAGAGCATCCACCAATCCATGTCCTGCAATTGCCAGGATGAGGTAACGAACGCGCTTATCCAGTTGGAATCCGTTCCAGATCATAACGGAGAAGCCCACGTGAATCGTGATCGCAAGTAATCGTTCCACCACAGGCAGAATCAATTGAGATGGTTGAAGCAGGCTGATCGACCCCCAGAAAGCGGAAAAAATCCACACCGCTTCGCAAATCCCGTGCCCCAAACCAAAAATGACTGGTTCTGAAATTCGTGACTTGGCTGGCTTAATTGCCAGGGCTTTGAAAGCAAAGCGACCGCTCTCCTCGAAAATCCCTGCGGTAAAAGCGATCATAACTCCGCTGAACACGGGGTAGGACATTGCCCAGACGAGAAATCCTGGCTCCCCTTGCAGCCAATTCAAGAGTGGCACTCGTGTAAACACCTGGGTGACCAGGAAACACAATGCTCCCAGGAAAAAGACGAAGATAAATCGTCTGAGAGAAGGCTGTTTTTTACTTGGTTCTATTGTTTCAGGGGTTTCGTTTTGCATAGATAAATTTTATTACAAACTGTGTCTCCTGAAGAAAGATAGAACTTACATGGGTGTTTACAATCAACCTCTGATAAAATCAGCCCAAGGAGAATTCACATGACACCAAAACAATGGACAAAAAGCCCGGAGTTCAAGCTTGATTTGCACAAGAAATACTCCGCCATTCTTAAAACTGATCTTGGCGATATAGAGGTTAGCCTCTTCGCCGACAAAGCTCCCAACACTGTCAACAATTTCGTCTTCCTTGCCCGGGAAGGGTATTACGATAACACCATTTTTCACCGTGTTATCAAGGACTTCATGGCGCAGGCTGGAGACCCCACAGGAACTGGTCGTGGCGGACCTGGCTATTCCTTCCGCGATGAATTCGGTGCTGGTCTGAAACACAACAAACCCGGCATCCTTTCCATGGCAAATGCCGGTCCAAACACCAATGGCTCGCAATTTTTCATCACCCATGTTCCCACCCCCTGGCTGGATGGTAAACATGCCATTTTTGGTGAAGTGGTCAATGGTCTGGACGTTCTTTTATCCATACCCGAGCGCGACCCGATGCGTTTTGGCTCGCCTGCAGTGAAGCTGCACACCATCGAGATTGTCGAAGCCTGATTTCAGCTGAAAAAGGAGAATATTCATGGCAATTCTGGCGCTTAACGGTTGCTCACTCACCCTAACAGAGCTTGTTGAAGCCGCAAGAAACCCCACCACCGAGGTCACCCTTGCCCCTGAAGCCATTCCTGGCATTCAAAGGGCTGCTAAAGCGGTGGCAAAATTTGTCAGCGAAGGGCGCATCGCCTACGGCATCACCACTGGTTTTGGCGCTTTCAAGGATCGCCTGATCCCGCTTGAAGACGTGGAAAAGCTGCAGGAAAACATCATCCTCAGTCACGCCGTTGGCACCGGACCCGAATTGCCAGCAGAAGTTGTGCGCGCGATGATGATCATCCGTGCCAACACCCTCGCCAAGGGGCACTCCGGCATTCGGCTCGAAACGCTTGAGCTCATGCTTTTGCTGCTCAATAAAAACATCCTGCCGATCATCCCTTCAAAAGGATCCCTTGGCGCTAGTGGCGACCTGGCTCCGCTTGCCCACATGGCTCTGCCGCTAATTGGGCAAGGTGAAGTACGTTTTCATGGTGAAGTCAGACCCGCAATGGAAGTCCTGCAGGAAAATGACCTGAAGCCAATCAGGCTGAGCGCCAAAGAAGGGCTTGCTCTGACCAATGGCACCACTCTGATGACTGCCATCGGTGCATTGCAGGTATTTGATGCGGAAGTCGTGCTGAAGTCCGCCAATTGCGCTGCGGCACTCTCCCTTGAAGCCCAAAACGGCACACTCTGCGCTTACTTTCCCCAAATTCATGCAAGTCGTCCACAGGCTATGCAAGCTGAAACAGCCGCCACTCTGCTCGATATACTGGCAGGCAGCGACTTAACCCGCCCTGATAATTCATTGAACGTCCAGGATGCCTACACCCTGCGCTGCGTGCCACAGGTGCATGGCGCCATCCACAGTGCAATTAACTACGCGCAAAAGGTCATTGAAACTGAGCTTAACTCCGTTACCGATAATCCCTTGCTCTTTTTTGATGAGAACGATGATGTCACAATCCTATCTGGCGGAAACTTCCATGGTGAACCATTAGCGCTCGCTCTGGATTTTCTTTCCATCGCGATGACCGACCTGGGCAACATTTCTGAGCGGCGGATTGCCAAGCTGATCGATAATCACCCCGAACACTATCCTTCATTCCTTGCAGCCCAGGGTGGCTTGAACTCGGGTTTCATGCTGCTCCAGTACACTGCCGCAGCTTTGTGCTCGGAAAATAAAACCCTTGCCCACCCCGACAGTGTGGATAGCATCCCCTCTTCCGGCAACGTTGAAGATCACGTCAGCATGGGCGCCAACGCCGCGTTGCACTGCCAGCAGATAATCGAAAATGTGCGCACAATCATTGCCATTGAATTGATGAGTGCTGCCCAGGCGGTGGAATTCAGGTTGCGGGAGAACCCAAGCCTAAGCCTCGGTCAAGGCACACACAAGGCTTATCAGAAGATTCGTGAGGTCGTGCCATTCTTTGAACAAGATGCTTACTTCAAGCCCAGCATGGATGCTGTAGGTGAAATGATCAAACAAGGAAAATTTACTATCGCTTAAATTCTATTTAGCCAAAAAGTAGAGCTACCAAACGCCTGCAATCCGAAATCCACATTTCGGGCAGGCGTCTTTGTTTAATCGCACAACCGGGTCCACGTACCCCATCCGCCGAATAACGCGTTCACCACAGTTTGGGCAACTGGTGACTGTGGATGTCTGCAAATTCCCACCATACACGTACCGCAATCCTGTTTTTTTTCCAACATCCATGGCGTGGAAGATCCGTTCGGGAGGTGTCGCAGGAATCTGGTGGAATTGCGGCTGTGGGAAGTATCGGCTGACGTGCCAGGGCACATCCGGACTGAGTTTGGTGGAGATGAAGCCTGCCAGCCCCTCCAACTGTTTTTCGTCATCGTTTATCCCAGGTACCAGCAGCGTGGTCACTTCCAACCAAACACCAGCCTTAAGCAACGCAATACAGGAATCCAGCACAGGCTGCAGATGCGCCCCGGTGTAGCGCCGGTGGATCTCCTCATCGAAGGCTTTGATGTCCACATTGGCAGCATCCAGCGTTGGGATGGTCAACTCGAGCATCTCCGGGGTCATATAGCCGTTAGTGACATAAACGTTCTTTAGCCCTGCATCGTGCGCAAGCTGACTTACCTCGAGATTATATTCAACCGACAGAGAAGGCTCAGTATAGGTGTAGGAAATGCTTTTGCAACCGGTTTCGATCGCCCCCTCCACCACCCTTTCTGGACGCACAAAGCGCGGTTTGTCAGGTTCATTCGCGGAAGAGATTTGCGATATGTCCGCGTTCTGGCACCACTGGCAGCGAAAGTTGCACCCCGGAGCTGCAATCGAATAGCTCGTACTACCTGGCAAAAAATGATAGAGCGGTTTTTTCTCGATCGGGTCAACATGCGAAGCAATCAACCGACCATAACTCAGGCTAACAAGCTCCCCGTCACGATTTTCGCGTACCCGGCATATCCCCTTCTGCCCTGGGCGGATCAGGCACTTATGAGCGCAGAGCATGCAACGAACTTTTCCGTCTTCCAAGCGGCTTACCAACAGAGCTGGATGTTCAGACATCACAACCTCCAGGATTAAGAAACCTGGTCTGCAATAGCAGACCAGGTTGAATTTGATTTACGCGCCGAACTTTTCGAGCCTTCCGGCAAGCGCCAGTGCCAGGGGCATCAACTCGTTTGCGTCAAAGCGTGCGCCCAAGCTGCCCTGGAGGCAGGCTCGTTCACCGAAGCTGGTGATGCCATCCGGGCGCGCATCTTTTGCATATAACATGGTTGGGATGGGGTGCCAGGAGTGCGATTTCAGTTTGGCGGGGGTGGAGTGATCGCCAGTGATGATCAGCACGTCCGGGTTCAACGCCAGGATGCGCGGCAGGAGGGCGTCCACTTCTTCGATAATGTGAACCTTGCCTTCGAAATTGCCATCTTCCCCGTAGCTGTCTGTTTTCTTGATGTGCACGAAGAAGAAGTCATAATCCGCCCAGTTCTGTTCGAGCATGGTGATTTCTTCTGCCATCGACTCAGCTGGCGGCATAACGGTCATCCCAACCACCTTTGAAACCCCGCGGTACATCGGGTACATCGCGATCGCGAGCGATTTTGTGCCCCAAATTTCCGGGAATTTCGGCCAGGCGGGCATACCGGCAAATCCGCGCATCACAAAGCTATTGGCAGGGTGCTCATTTTTGAGGATTTCATTCCCCTGGCGCACAAATTCACGGATCAATTCAGCAGTCCGTTCGCCCGCAGGGCTGGTTGCTGTGGCGATATGCGCTTTCTTTCCAACAGCCTGGGGATCTGTATCTGAAACGTCACCGCTGAGCCCTTCGCCCCGTAAAACAAAGACGAAGCGATATTCCTTCTCAGGGGTCAGGAAGAGTTCGACACCAGGCAAACTTACTTTCTCTTTCAGCAAGTTGCACAATCGCTCCCCTACTTCGGTCGGGATGCGTCCGGCACGGCGATCGGTGATCACACCGTTTTCGTCCACGGTACAGAAGTTGCCGCGGGCTGCGACATCGTTCGGACCCAGGTCAAAGTCCACACCGAGCGCGCTCAACACACCGCGCCCGATCTCATATTTGACTGGATCGTAGCCAAAAAGCCCCAGGTGGGCCTGCCCACTGCCGGGAGTGATCCCATATGGAACGGAGTGATGCAGACCAAGCGATGACTTCGCTGCCAGCGCGTCCATATTAGGCGTGTGTGCAGTTTCAAGCTCCGTCCAGCCTTCCGGTGTAAGGGGCAGACCGCCAAGTCCGTCCATGACCAGCATGACGATTTTGCCCTTTGCGTCCTCTTTCAAAAGTGGTTTGATAAATTGGAAATCCATGTTTTCTTCCTCCGGTTAGTTATCAGTTTTTCGGATTAACTCCAATAAAAATGATTATTGCCTTGTTAATCCGCTTAGTTTTCTTCGATGGTTTTTAGGTGCGTGTCGTTGAGCAGTTCCAGCATGTGGATGACCGCAGAGTTATCCAGATCGCCTTCACCAAGCGCTACCATGCCGTTAAACAACTGGCTGTTGAGCGCTGTGCCAGGCAAAATAGCCTGGTACTCACGGGCTGTATCAATCACAATATTCAGGTCTTTCGCCTGCAAGCTCGACTTGAACCCGGGAGTCCTGTTCCCTGCCAGCAATCGTTGCGGTTTGACATCCAGCGTCCAGCACTGCGCTGCGCCACCTTTGATGGCTTCGATCACGCGGGCAACATCCACACCTGATTTCTGTGTAAATACCATCAATTCTGCTTCCGCCACCATCTGCGCCGCAACCATGATCTGGTTGGCTGCCTTCGCCACCTGACCCGCGCCGGCATCGCCCACAAGCGTGATTTTCTTGCCAATCGCTTCCAGCGCCGGCATCGCTTTTTCGAGTGCTTCCGCATCCCCACCGACCATGATAGCCAGAGTGCCATTCTTCGCGCCAATATCGCCGCCGCTCACTGGAGCGTCCAGTGCACTCACGCCAACCTCGTGGAAACGCTGGTAAATTTCACGGCTGGCTGCGGGCTTGATGGTGGAATTGTCAATCAGGATCATTCCCGGGTGTGCGCCTTCTATCACACCATTAGCCCCAAAGAGAATTTGCATTACATCAGGAGTATCCGAGAGATTGGTAAAGACAATCTCGGTACGGCTGGCAACCTCGGCTGGGGTTTCTGCCCAATACGCACCTGCCTCAAGAAGAAGAGTAGCTTTTGAGGGCGTGCGATTGAAGACTGTGAGCGGGAAACCTGCCTTGAGGATGTTCATTGCCATGGGCGCGCCCATGGTGCCGAGACCGATGTAACCAACTCTCATTTTTGTCATAACGCAGCGTACTCCTTAGCGCTAATTATAGCCAGTTAATGGGTGAGAAACAGG
>ERZ1645192.3330-NODE-3330-length-13126-cov-39.141535_pt1 | contig 13126 bp, 6 predicted proteins | sample MGYA00575354_ERZ1645192 | MGnify/ENA primary metagenome ERZ1645192 (study PRJEB40844, sample SAMN11349763) | freshwater sediment metagenome | isolation source: river sediment | host: Sediment | place: India: Faizupur Khadar , New Delhi | collected 2017-02-21 ... | reverse complement strand
TGCCGAGGCTCACTTGGGCTCCGCCGTTTTCGTTCGGTACGACGATGTCGAGTTCACCGTCATTGTTCACGTCCCCGAGCGCTATCGAATAGTGACCAGTTCCACCGGTCGCCACCGCCGTGCCGGTCTGGAACGTGCCGTCGCCGTTGCCGAGGCTCACTTGGGCTCCGCCGTTTTCGTTCGGTACGACGATGTCGAGTTCGCCGTCATTGTTCAGGTCCCCGAGTGCGACCGAATAATGGCCTGTTCCACCGGTCGCCACCGCCGTGCCGGCTTGGAACGTGCCATCGCCGCGGCCGAGGCTCACCCCGGCTCCGCCGTAGTAGTCGGCCACGACTATGTCGAGATTGCCGTCGTTGTCGGCGTCACCGAGCGCTACGGAAAGCTGGAAAGACCCACCTGTAGCCACGGGTGTGCCGGCCTGAAACGTGCCGTCGCCGTTGCCGAGGCTCACCAACGCTTGGGCGCCCATGTCGGCCACGACGATGTCGAGATTGCCGTCATTGTTGATGTCCCCGAGCGCGATGCCTTGTTGGTCGATTCCGCCTGTTGCCACCTCCGAACAGGTTTGGAACGTGCCGTCGCCGTTGCCGAGGCTCACCTCGGCTCCGCCGAGGACATTGGCCACGACGATGTCGAGTGCCCCGTCGTTCGTGCCATAGACGACGAAGTCGATGATCCTAATCGTTCCGTCGAGGGTGGTGATGGTGAAGTGTTCCACCTTCGTCTGGCCGGCATTCAGATACTGGATTGCGCTGTTGTCGACCGCATAGACATAGGTGCCATCGGCGGCGAGAGTCAGGCTGCCGAGGTTCTCAGCCGCCGCGACGACGGTGGTGCGGAAGGCACTTTCTCCGGTGTCGGCATCGGAGATCGAGATCGTCCCACTCGCCGTGAGCTTGCCGCCGACGACATCGGTGTCCTCCGTCACCGAGGCCACCGTCGGGCCGTTGATCACCGGCACGTCGTTGGCGCCGGTCACCGTGATCTCGAAGGTCTTCTGCGCGATACCTCCATCGTGATCGTCGACGGACGGGGTGTAGGTGAGCGTGACAGTCTCACCTTGCGCCAGATAGTCGAAGACGGTCGAAGCCGCCGAGAAGGACAGCTGAACCGTCCCGGTGTTCGACCCTGCCGCCTTGGTGACGGTTTCGACCGAAACGAGGGCGGCGAGCTGGGTGGCATCGAGGGTCAGGCCGGAGGTCGCGCCCGAGACCGTGACCCCGTCGATCCTCGCGGTGTGACCGACGTCGTTCAGATCGGCGTCGGTGAAGGTGGCGGAGAACGACTTCGTGATCGGCGTGGCGTCGGTCGTTTCGGTCAGCGGCTGCGATGCGATCGCGGCGATGACGGGCGCGTCGTCGGCGCCGACGACGGTGATGGTCGCAGTGGCTTGCGAGGTGTCGCCATCGGCGTCGGTCACGACGTATCGGAAGCTGATGGTCCGGGTCTCGTCCGCCGCCATCGCCTGGAAGTCGGTCCCCGCCGGCGCGGTCCAGGTGAAGGTGCCGTCGGCCGCCATCGTTACGGTGCCGCCGCCGACGAGCGAGTTCGGCACGATCACCACCGACTTCACCAGGTCGGGCACGCTGTCGTTCACGAGCACATTGCCGATGACCTTGTTGCCGGCAGCGGTCGCGGCATCCTCTCCGACGGAGACGGCATCGTTCCTGGCGACGACCGCCTCGTCCTTGGGATCGAGATCGCTGCCGTCGACCACGATCTCGAGCTTTTCGAATTCGCTGACCGTGATGCCGAGCGAAGCGAAAGTGAAGCTGCGGCAGTCGGCTTCACCGCTGCGCGTGCTGGTCACCGTGTCGAGGAACCGCAGGAAGGCGGCGACGTCCCTCTGGACATCGGCGCGCAGCCAATCGTCGCGGGTCAGTTCGAGATGCAGGATGTCCTTGCCGGACCCGCCTTCGAAAGTGTCGCGATTGCCGCGATTGAGTGTGGAGACCCAGGCGACGGTGTCGTCGCCCGAACTGGCGTCGACCCGGTCGTTTCCCGAGCCGTCGGTGATGATGTCGTTGCCCGACCCACCGAGGATCGTGTCGTTGCCGCGATTTCCGTCGATGACGTCGTTGCCGGAACCACCATCGATCCAATCGTTACCGCCGGCGCCCTTCAGGATGTCATTGCCCTTGAAGCCGATGATGATGTCGTTGCGGTTCGATCCGGTGATCGTGTCGCCGTAGTTCGATCCGAAATAGAGGCTGAAGAAGCGACCGTAGGAAAACGCGGACGACATGAAACTCTCCTCCTTCGACGACGTCGGATCTCCTCACGTCGCCGGGGCCTCGGCCGGCGTAATCGATGAGGTTAACACTAAGCTAATCATTGGCAGAGTTACACGTGTGAAAACAGCGCACCATACCCCAGATGGGTTATGAGCCGGGAATGGCAACCAAACAGATCAGATCGGACCACATGCGGCCAAAACCATTCTCATATACACTGATGGTTACAGGAAGGATTCGGCAATCGTTCATGGGTTTCTCGCGACATGTTTTTCGACCTGTTAAGACGGCTTCGCCGAAATTCGGCAGCCCTGCAGCAAGATCTGACACGCGTATTTCGTGTCATTTTCTTTCCAAAGCGCAACAAAGAGATCGTAGAGTCTGCCGCGCCGAACGAAAGTTGCGAGCAACTTTTCTGCTCTCTCCAGTTTCTTTCTCGTCATCATGGCCGTTTCGTGTCGAGAGCAGCGATACTTCATGGGCTGCCACTCGAACGGGATCGCCTGAACGCTACTCTCCTTGAGCGGGCAGCGGCAAACGCACATCTGGAAGCCCAGTTCGTCGAGCGTTCATTGGACAGAATTCCGAAGATCGTGCTGCCCACCATACTTTTTTGTAAGACCGGCCTTCGGATCCTCATCGATCTCGATACCGACAAGGTTCTTGCTACTGTAATCGATGTGACCACTGTCTCTTCTGAGCAAAAATTGGTCGTCCCACTAACCGAACTTAATGATATGTATTCTGGCTATGCAATATTTTGCCGGCCGCTTGAACCAGAAAGCAGCGAATACGGTCGAGATGAAACGGCATCCCGAGCGAATTGGTTTTGGCGCGTCGTCCTTCAGTTCAAGGAAAATTACGCGCATATCGCGGTAAGTGCTTTCTTGGTGAATATGATCGCGCTGGCATTTCCTCTCTTCACCATGGCGATCTATGATCGTGTTCTGCCAAATTTCGCCGTATCGTCCCTGGTAGCATTGTCGAGCGGTGTGGTCGTAGCGTATATTTTTGACGTCGTTATCCGAGTTTCCCGCAGTCGAATGATCGACATGACAGGAAAGCAAGCAGATGTCGTTCTTGCGTCTCGTATTTTTGAGCAAATAATGAATCTCAAATTGAGCGCAAAGCCTATAGACATCGGGGTACTCGCAAATCAAATCAGAGATTTTGATGTGGTTCGAGAATTTTTTACGTCAACAACCATGATAGCATTTGCTGATCTTATGTTTTCTTTTTTATTCATATTGGTCATGATTCTCGTCGGTGGCCCTTTGGCTCTCGTGCCGATCGTGATGCTTCCGATCGTTCTGGCCATCGGATTGTTCGTACAGAAACCACTCGATCGAGCGGTGAGGAACCTTCAGGCCGAATCTTCCGCTCGGCATGGAATTCTTATCGAAGGCATCGCCGGACTGGAGACCATCAAGGCACTCGGCGCAGAGGGGCGGATGCAATACAAATGGGAGAGGTCCGTCGCGGCTGCAGCCCGCTCCGGAGAAGACGTCCACATCTTGACGTCGACTGCCCTCACCTTGTCCGGTTCCGTACAGCAGTTCGCCCAACTCATCATGTATGTTTGGGGCGTGATGCTCGTCATGAGCAACTCTCTCAGCGTTGGTGCACTGGTCGCCTCGACGATATTGGCAGGCCGCGTTCTTTCACCCGTGAGCAATATCGTAGCGATGCTATCGCGTGGAGCGCAGACGTTGGTGGCCTTGCGGGCGCTGGACCGCATCATGAACCTTCCCGTCGAACGCCCCGAGAACAAGATATTCACGGAGAGGTCCATTCGTGACGGATCGGTAGCCTTCGAAAAAGTGACGTTCACCTATCCAGAGGCGCGAATGAGTGCGTTGCAGGATGTATCCTTCGTGATCGCACCTGGAGAACGAGTCGGGATCATCGGCAAGATCGGATCCGGAAAGACGACCGTCGGCCGACTACTGTCGGCACTCTACGAACCCGAGGGTGGGCGCATAAGGATCGACGGGATCGATCTGCGCCAGTATGACCCGGTTGACATCCGCAAGTCGATTGGTTTCGTGCAGCAGGACGTCGATCTATTTCACGGATCGCTTCGTGAGAACATCATATTGGGCAAACCGGACGCGACGGACGAAGATATCGTCACTGCATGCCGCCTCGCTGGGGTCGACGATTTCGTCGCGAACCATCCGGAGGGCTACGACCTACCCGTTACCGAAGGCGGGCGAAGTCTGTCGGGAGGCCAACGGCAATCGATCGCTCTGGCGCGCATTCTGATCCGGAAGCCGAAGATCCTCTTCATGGACGAACCCACCAGCGCACTCGACATGAAGTCGGAACAGGATTTCTGTTTGAGGCTCGATCGCCTGCTCGGGCGTGACACCACCTTCATCGTCAGCACACACCGCGTTTCATTGTTGCACTTCGTCGAGCGCCTGATCGTATTCGATGGCGGAAGGGTCGTCGTGGACGGCCCGAAAGACGCCGTCCTCAAAGCACTCGAGTCATCTGTTCGCCAAGAGCGCAACAAACGGATGGGATGAGATGCGCAGCACCGATTTTGCTTTTGCGAACGATGTGAGGGCAGCCATCGAAATGCGCGTCCCCAGGACGTACCGTCTACTCGTTCGCTCTGCTTTGGCATTTGTTGTCGTGGCGCTGATCTGGTCCTATTTCGCTATTCTTGACGAAGTTACGCGGGGCAACGCTCGTGTGATTCCTTCCCGCCAGATCCAGGTCGTCCAAAACCTCGAAGGCGGCATAGTCGAAGCCATATTCGTGCAGGAGGGATCCGTCGTGCAAGAGGGCCAGGTCCTGGTCCGCATCGACGGCACCAATTTCTCGTCTCAGTTCGGAGAATTACGAGAGCGCCGCATGGCATTGATGGCTCGTGTCGTTCGCTTGAAAGCCGAAGCGGGCGGGCAACCGAAAGTCGAATTCCCGGAAGAATTGGAAAGAGGCGCACCTCAGGTCGCTGCCGCAGAGCGATCACTGTTCGATGCTCGAATACTCAAGCTTCGGCAGGACATCGAGGTTCTCACCCAGCAGAAGGCGCAAAAAGAAACAGAAAAGAACGAAATCAAAGCCCAGGAAACTCGCTTGTCGACGACCCTCGAACTCGCAAATCGAGAGCTTGCGATCACTAAAAAGCTCGCTAAAGAGAAGGTCGTTCCCGAAATTGAACTGATCCGGCTAGAAAAGCAGATGGCGGACGTGGAAGGGCAACTGGCCATCGCTCGAATCACGATTCAGAAGGCGGACGTCGCAATCAAAGAGGCGACCGCCCGATACGACAATGTGACGTCGACGTTTCGCGCGGTAGCTGAAGAAGAGTTTTCCAAGAGTAGATCGGACCTCGCGGTCGTTGAAGAAGGCATACGGTCGGCTCAGGACCGAGTTCGCCGTACCGAACTACGCTCACCTGTCAACGGTATCGTCAATAAGCTGAACGTGACGACGATCGGCGGTGTGGTCCAGCCCTCTCAAGCAGTGGCGGAAATCGTACCTCTCGATGATACGCTCCTCGTAGAAGGACGCATTCGACCGGCCGATATCGCTTTCATCCGACCGCAGCAGAGTGCCGTCGTCAAGATCAGCGCCTACGACGCGAGCATCTACGGCTCGTTACGCGGCTTCGTCGAGCGGATCAGTCCCGACACTATCGCCGAGAAGGAGGGTGAACCCTTCTATCGCGTCATGGTCCGGACTCAGAAAAGTTACCTGGGAACCGAAGCAGCACCCTTGCCGATCATCCCGGGGATGGTCGGAACGGTCGAAATCCTGACCGGGCGCAAATCGGTTCTCGCATATATATTGAAGCCGGTCCTCAAGGTCACGAACGAGGCATTGAGAGAAAGATAACCACCAAAGAGCACCTATCGTTCATTAAAATTTTTATTCAATTTTGCACCAATCATGTAATGTAAATATTCAGCATTTCTATAGTACACCTTTGATCAACCAATCCGCTTAACGTCAGTCTCGGAGTTCTGTGAAAAGCTGATCCCTGTAAAGAGCGGAACCTTTCGGTGAGGACCGAGAAAATAGCGCCATGGATGGCGTTGTTCCGACGAAGACAGGGACATCGAACATGTTCTCGCATATGGTCCGGAGGTTCGCTGGGGGTGGGGCCTTGGCTCTTCTGTCGTCGATCCTGCCCCACCCCATCGACGCACAGGCCTTTTCCGCTCCTACCATCTACCGACAGACGCTCGATCGGCCGGCGCCCACGACCGCGGAAACGCCTCGATTCTTCTCGATCAACAGTGTCATGGCGAAAATCGGTCGAACACAGGACGAGACGCTCGTCCCGTACCGGGGGAGACTACAATTTTTCGCAGAGACCGCCGCTCAACCCACGTCACCGCACGTCATGACCTCCCAAACACCGTTCTCCGATCGAGGCCTGCAATTGTTCGGCCTTCTGGAGAATGATGTCGGCGGCAAATGGAAATCGGTTCGCGAGAATTGGATCATCGAAAAACTCGAAATAGCGCTTTGCGAAAGAGGTCCGGAACGTTGTTCCGTCCCCGTCCAAATCTTCACGAGCATTTTCCACGAAGCAGCCACTCTGGATGGGTTAGCTCGACTCGATTATATCAATCGGCGGGTCAACGCTTCGGTAAGTTACCGATCGGATCTTCATCGATATGGTATGGGTGACGTTTGGAGCACTCCGCTGGCGACGCTCGGACAGGCTGGCGACTGCGAGGACTATGCGATCGCAAAGTATTTTCTCCTTGCCGCATCCGGACAAGACGAGCGGGACATGCGGATACTTCTGGTGCGCGACACGCGGGTCGGCGAGGATCACGCAGTTCTGGTCGTGCGCCTGGATGGCGCATGGCATGTCTTGGACAATCGATGGAACAAGATCGACGTCGACGTCGAACTGAACCACTACGATCCGATGTTCTCTATATCGGCGCTTGGAGCATCCGTCTTCGCCATTTCTGCAGCGAACGCAGGTGCCACGAGTCCTGACGACTTCCTACCTTCTTCGTCAGAACTTTCCAACATAACGATCTATTGATATTGCATCAGATGTTGTGCCAGACACTATCCTTGATAGGGCCACGTCGTCTCAATTGTAATCTTCACGAAATGCATGACGAAACGATTTGGCGATCGGATCCGTGAGGTATTCCAAAAACGTGCGAGTGCCTGTGATGATGAACACCTCGGCCGTCATGCCTGGTACGAGGACGACGTTCTTCGCCTTGTCCATTTCTTTCCGATCGATCAGTACTTTCACCTGATAGTAGCGCTGCGCTGCGATATTCGGATTGCCGGTCTCTACGATGACGTCGGAACTGACGTGAATGACTTTTCCTTCGAGCATCGGTGTCCTTCGTGAGACATAGGGGTCGAGGTGCACCTGAGCCGGCAGGCCCGCGCGCACGACATCGATGTCGTTCGGTGAAAGTTTGGCGTCGATGATCAAGTCGTCATCGTCAGGAGTGATCTCGAAGAGCGATTCGCCGGCCTTGACGACCCCCCCGATGGTCTTGAACCGAGAAACGACGACCGTGCCCTTGACGGGTGATGACACGTCGGCGCGTGCCAAAATATCGCTGGCCGAAACGACCGAGCCTTCGATCTGCGATATATCGCGCTTCGTCTTTGTGAGTTGCTCGGAAAATTGATCGCGGTACAGTGTCTCGACGGAGATGATCGTGAGTTTGATTTCCTCGATCTTCTGTTCCGCTCGAGAAATATCTGCTGATGAGCCGCCAATTCGGCCTTCGAGGTCGGCCTGTGCCCGTTCGAGCGCCAGAACCTCCGGCTTACGTACTAGATTTTTCGCTTGCAGTATTCGTTTGTCTGATATTTCTTCGGCGATAATTGATAATTGCTTTTTATATCCATCTATTTCTTTGCGTTTGCCGCCTATTTCTTCTTCCAATTGCCGCATTTGCTGAGTCAATACATTCTTCCGGTTTTCGATTTCCTGCTGCTGGCCGTCGAAGAGTTTTCTTTGGTCTTCGATGAATGCGTGGATTTCCGCGTTCTTTTCCGTGCGGAGGAACTCGGGAAGTTCCAATTTCGGGAGTTTGCGATCCAGGGCTTCCAGCCGCGCCTTCATAGCTTGCAGACGGAGCCACTCACCACGACGGGCATCGAAGTTCGCTTTGGATTGGGTCACATCCAATCGCATGAGCCACTGACCGACTTCGACGTGGTCGCCCTCCCGTACGAAGATCTCGCTGATGATGCCGCCTTCCAGATGTTGAATGGTCTTGCGGCTGCCGTCGGGACTGACGACACCCGGCGCGATCGCCGCACTCGTCACTGGAGCCAAGCTGCCCCAGAACCAGACGACCAGCAGGAGTGAGAAGACCACGGCGATGGTCACCGAAACGACCGGGCGCAAGATGCGCTGCAATTCCAAGTCGTGGTCTATCGTGGACAACTGATCCATAGATGCACGTCCTGTCGTCAATGCCCGGTTGCTTCTGTGGTTCGACCTGGGGCTGGCGAGCCGGATGATCCTCCCTCGCGCGCCCGTCTGGCGAGTTCCTGCATGACCGCCTCGCGCTCGCCGAACATGTCTACGGCACCCTCGCGCAGGACAGCGATGAAATCGACCGGAGAGAGAACCGAAAGCCGGTGACTGACCAGAACGACGGTCACCCCACGCTGTTTCAGGGCGACGATCGTTGCGACGAGAGCCGATTCTCCTTCGGCGTCGAGATTGGAATTCGGTTCGTCGAGCACGACGAATTTCGGATTTCCGAAAACCGTTCGGGCCAGGGCGATGCGCTGTTTCTGCCCGCCACTGAGGTTGTTTCCACCTTCACCGAGGTCCGTGGCGTACCCGTCCGGAAGTCTCAGAATCAGCTGGTGGCACCCGGCGAGTTGCGCCGCCGCTACGATCTCTTGGTCCGCCACCGTCTTCATACGCGAGATGTTGTCGCGAACACTGCCGTTGAACAGTTCTATTCCCTGTGGGAGGTAACCGACCCAGTCGCCGATCTGATCTCGCGCGATATTCTGCACGGACGCGCCGTCGAGGCGAACGCCGCCCGCGGTGGGTAGCCATGACCCTACGAGGATCTTGCACAGCGTGCTCTTGCCGCTTCCTGACGGTCCGACGAGTGCGACGATGGAACCCGCAGGAACGTCCAAATTGATGTTGCGCAACACGAGTCGTTCCGATTTCGGGAAGCGAAACGATACGTTCTCGATCTGAATTCGACCGACCGGATCGGGAAGGCGGATCGCCGGCATCGCGCGATGTGCGGTCTTCGCCACGGCCTCGTTGATACGTCCATAGGCTTCTCGTGCTGCGACGAACGCTCGCCACGCCGAGATCGACTGTTCGACCGGTGCCAGTGCCCGACCCAGAATGATCGACGACGCAAGCATCGCGCCGCTCGTCACTTCGCCTTTCGTCACGAGATAGGCACCGATCCCCAGAACGAGCACTTGCACGAGGATGCGTGTGAATTTCGATATTCCTCCGACGATCGCTCCGAAGTCCGTCGCGCGCTGGGTATGATCGGCGATCCGTCTGGTCTCGTTGCCATACCGATCCATGGCGGCGCCGAACATGCCCATTCCGTGGACGACGTCGGCGTTCCTCAACAACGTGTTCGAGAAGGCACCGACACGGACCTGTGCAGCCGATATTCCGGCCATTCTCCGCCGTGTCCCGAGGTCGTTCCAGAACGCCAACAGGAAGAGGATAGCGGCGGAGATCAGACCGATGGCACCGAAAGCCGGATGCAGGGCGAACATGAGGGCGAGGAAGAGCGGCATCCAGACCGCGTCGAAGAAGGGGACGACCTGCGGGCTACCGACGAAGTTGCGCAGAGCGGTGAGGTCGGAAACCACTTGGCCGTTGATCCTGCCCTCGGTCCGAGCTTGTTGCAGAGCCGCCCCGAAGACGCTTGTTCTCAGGCTCTCGTCCGTCCAACGACCGATACGGGAGAGACCGACGTTCCGTAATGTGTCGATCGCTCCGAGGAAGACCAACGCACTGACCGCCATCAACGTGAGGAAGATGAGCGTCTCCAGATGTTGTGTCTGCACGACGCGATCGAAGACTTGCTGCATATAGAGAGGTGAAACGAGAACGAGGATGTTCAGAAAGAAACTCGTCGCGATGACGAAGAGCATGCCGTAGCGGCTCTGTTTCAGGAGAGCCCCCGGGGTCACGACGAACGCTTCTTCGTCGTTCATCTCGCCCTGCCGGGGTACGCTCGTCTCAACGGCTTTCCGCCAGAACATAAGTCCGGAGAACGGGGACCGGAGGTCGGCCGTGCGTCGCTTCAGAGGGTCGATGAAATGAACATCTTGCACCTGCCAGGCAAGGCCCTCGATGCGGATCTTCGCGACCTTGAGGAGGTGTTCCAGACCAAGGAAACGAGACACTGGAAATTCCCCTGTGGAAGGTGCCGTCGAGAGGAACATCGACAGGCCTAGGTCGGCAGAACCCGCCCACGATAGCGGAAGGCGGGACACGCGAAACGAGTATTCTGAATCTTTCGTTAACCCCGCGATGCCTCGTACGTCGATCAGTTCCCTTCGAAGCGGCATGTAGTCGACGAAGTGACCTGACGCCTCTCGACCGATGTCGTCTCGCGCTTCGAGAACGCGAATGGCGGGCCCAAGAGCCCGCCATTCGTCGTTTCACCGATCAGACCAGCAAGATGTCGCTGGCGCTCAGTGTATGCAGAACGTGGCTGCCGTCCGTTTCGATCGTGGCGACCTTCGCCATATCGGTGAGGGACGCTTGCGGCGTTCCGGCCGTGGCGTTCGTATTGCCGTCACGGTCGTACCAGAGTTCGCCGGAGTCCTCGTAGAACTTCAGCTGCGCACCGTCGGCTTCGGCGGCGGAACCGGATGCGAGAACGTCGTCAGCCGTGCCGGCCACACCGTCCGCCCCCTTGTTGGTGTAGATCACCAGCTTGTCAGACGACAGTGTCGTCGGCTGACCGGAGTTGTCGAGATCACCGAGACCGAACGATTGCGCGCCGGTTCCATGCGTGAAGGCGATCTTGTCCGTCCCCGAGGTGAAGTCGAGGATCGTGTCGGAGAAGTTGCTGGTTCCTGCACCGGAGATCGCCGTTCCCGCGGTGTTCGACACGAAGACGTCGCTCTCGAGCTTGGTTCCGCTGGTGGAAACCCAAGTGTACTCGAAGACGTCGGCTCCTGTCGGGTTAGTGGCGACCGTATAGTCGTCGGAACCACTCGGCAGCGTCGGCACCTTGTAGGATGCATCGCCACCGAGGACATCACTGCCCTGTCCGCCGATCAGGATGTCGTCACCGGCACCGCCATAGAGATGATCGTCGAAGGAGATCGTCGTTCCCGCCTTTTCGGAAGCCGACTGACCACTCGCCTGCAGGAAGTTGCCGACGAGAACATCATCCCCATCGCCGCCATCGGCGATATCCGCACCGGAACCGCCGATCAACCAGTCCGATCCCGACCCACCGAACAGCTTGTCGTTACCGGTACCACCGTCGAACTGGTTGTCTCCCGCATAGGAGGTCGTGCCCACCGAGATGGTATCGGCACCGGTGTTGCCGAGCAGGACGTTGTTGCCGCCGAGACCGACGATCGTGTCGTTTCCGGCCTTACCGTCGTAGTAGTCGCTCATCGCCATGTCGGTGCCGTCGGTGGTCACATCGTTGAGCGTCACATTGTTGTTGCCGATCGTCGCGACGAAGGTCTGACCGACCTCGCTCGTCGTCCACATTTGCTCGAGCCCGAAGAACACCACCTGCGTGGCGCTCTGATGCGTGCCGTCCGCTCCGGTGTCCGTCGCCTTCACGTAGAAGGTATAGCCGAGCATGTCACCATCCACCGCGGTGATGACGCTGTCCGGATTTCCATAGGTCGAGGTATCGAGCTTCGACGGATCGGCGACCCGGACGATACCCGTATCCTCTTCGAGGTAGATCACACCGTCGTTGTTGCCGGCGATCTCGTTTCCGTCGGCGTCGACCAACGTGTAGGTGATCTTCTGAGACGTTTCGGCGTTCAGAACCGATTCCGGACCGACATTCCCAGGATCGAAATAACCACTGTGATTGGTGGAAGACGTCACCTGACCGATGATCACACCGATCCGCGTGAACTCCTGCGTGACCGGCATGGGGTTGACGGCGTCGACCCCGTAGGCACCGCCGACCCACTGCACGTCCGTCGGTGTGTCGTTGGCTCCGTTGATGTCGATGACCAGAGTCTTCGTCGCCGAGGCACCGTGCTCGTCCGTCACCGCGACAGTGAAGGATTCGGACAAAGTCTGTCCGCCGTCGAGCGCGTTGATGGCCGCGGCACCCGCCTCCGAAGGCGTGTACACGTAACTTCCGTCCGCATCGACCGTGAGTGTTCCGTAGAGCCCGTCGAGGCTCGTGCTGCCACTCAAGGTGACCACCCCGGCACCGGTGACGCTGTAGGTGAGATGGTTCCCGGTGTCGACATCGTGGCCGAGGCCGGCGAGGGAGCCGGTTCTGGTCAACGAAGCCGCCGTATCACCGTCGACGGTATCGTCTACGACGACCGCTGCCGGAGTATCGAGAGTCGGCGCGTCGTTGGTGCCGGTGACCGTCCAGGAGACGTGGGCCGGCACCGTGGCGGTGCCGTCGGTGACCTCGTAGGCGACGGTGACCGTCGTGGTGGCACCGGCCGCCAGAGACTGGTAGGCCGCGTTCGACGGATCGAGGGTGAAGCTGTGGCTGGCGGCGTCATAGGTCACGCCGGCCGGAAGCTCGGTCGGAACCGAGGCCACCGACAGGGTGTTGCCGACGTCGACGTCCGAGGCGTTGGCCAGGGCGTTCAGCGTCGAGACCGCTCCGTCCTCGGTCGCCGTGCCCGCCACCGTGCCGGAGACCTCCGGCGCGTCGTTGGTGCCGGTGACCGTCCAGGAGACGTGGGCCGGCACCGTGGCG
>ERZ1645192.3329-NODE-3329-length-13127-cov-10.901086_pt1 | contig 13127 bp, 14 predicted proteins | sample MGYA00575354_ERZ1645192 | MGnify/ENA primary metagenome ERZ1645192 (study PRJEB40844, sample SAMN11349763) | freshwater sediment metagenome | isolation source: river sediment | host: Sediment | place: India: Faizupur Khadar , New Delhi | collected 2017-02-21 ... | reverse complement strand
CGGAACTCATCTGCTCCCATGTCTCTCCATCCCGAGACCGCCAGCAGTCGTTCATGTATTCGATAGGTGGCGCAGACTCGTTGCGTCCACCGACCACATAGATATAAGCCCCTGCCTTTACGCAACCGAAAGCGCAACGCGGCGGGAGGTCGCTGTCTTTTTTGGTCCATATCTTGCCGAGCGCGACGGTGATGGGGTAATCATCCTCTTCGGCGGCCCCGGCAACAAAATCGACATGACCTTCGATTGATGCATCCGTAACGGTAGGAGCCTGCGTGCCGGTTGACGAGATTTCAATATCGACCGTCTTTGTCTCGCCGATCTTGACGGTTCCGAAATCGACGGACGCCGGATTTGCGGTCAGTATCTTTGTCATGCGCTGAATGTCACCCCCGCCATATAGAGTACCGTACCCTCGGGAAGTTCCCAATTATTGCGCTGGATGCCGTTCACGAATATCGTCAGATCGGTTATCGTGGCGGGCGCTATCTGTGCGACAATCGCCGCCATAAGGCCGCCTTTTGAGAGTTTGTCATTCCGGTCTGTGTCAAGGTCAACGCCGGAAATAAACGGCTCAAGGCCATAGACATACTCGTCAATGACATCCTCAATGTCGCCTTCAAGGGAACTGTCTGAAAGGCCATAGACAACCACCGTCGTTCCGAGTTTCAGCATCGCAAGGACAAGGAGATCGCCCGCCGTTTCCGGTTGCCCGGTCAACGGGTCTTCAATCTTTGCCAGCACTTCGGCAATGAGCGCGGACCCCGGCGCGCCGTCCGGGTTCGCCTGCGTCTTTGTCGCCTGCACATAGACCTTCATGTCTCCGAGATATTCCCCGCTGTAGGGATAGACTTTATGAAGCCCGTCAATGCCGAGGCACCAATCCCGGTAGTCGCCTTTCCCGCCGCCGCGTGGCTTATTGCGGAGCGCGGTAACTATCGCGTCAAGATATTCGGCGTCAGTCTCTTTGTCGGTCGGAGCCGTGACGATAGTGTTGACATCGGCTTCGGAGCCTACACCGGCAACCTCTATGTCCATCGTGAGCGTGTCGCCCACCTCAAGTGCTACTTCTACACCGGCACCGGACGATTGAACCTCTGCGGTCGCTGTGGGTGCAGTCGCGTCGGCGGTCAACAGATAAACAAGGTTCGTCTCGGTGTTTGTGAATACCGCACCGGCGCGGACAATACCGGACCCCGTAAGCGTAATTTTATATTTGCCCTCTGTTGCGCGAAACGGGACGCGCCCTAGTATCGCTATTCCCCAGTTTTCAAGTTGCCCCAGATCGTTCTTCTCTTTCGACGAGGCGGTAAGCGGGCAGGCTTCCCGCGTTGCCTGCTCCCCGTATTTCTGGAGGAGCCGGATTTCGGCTCCGTTCGCAACACCGACCGCGCCCTCAAAGGTCTTTGTGACATCGGTATTCTCACCGAACGCCGGGAACACCGAACGAAGCGCCTGCGCGATTGCCCCGCGTATCCGCGAAATGATTGTCGCCGTCGAATATATCACCGTTTCCTCCACAAGAATTGATAGGTTGACGGCAAGCCGTTCGGCTTTTCGGCCGTTATGGTGGTCTCTATCTGTATCGCCGACTTGATTGAGAAAGTCACCTCAATGCTCCCGAGTATCTTTGCCCGGACGAGCCAGTCAAGATCGGCAAGCACCGCCCGCTCATATTCAGCGAATCCGGCAGAGGTAAACGGCGTGCTCGTCAACACGCGCTCGAAAGACGAGTTGAACTTTTCCGACCCGATACCGGCAAGGTAGAGGTTGCCGAACCAATCCTTATTCTCTACCCCGATCGGTTGCCGGTCCTGCCCGCTGTCGGCTTCGATGTTGCCGCCGAAGAGAGACAGGAGAATAGGGGTCCACAGGGTATCATCGTTTTCGATCTTGCCGGTGTCGATGCACAGTTCGCCAAAACGGGTATCGGTGAAAGCCAGTTTTATCATCGTGCGCCTGCCGGACTCATGGTGTTCGTGATATTGAATATGCCGCCGGTCGCTGTTTCCACTTCGGCCGCCGCGCCCTTATCGGTCTTTATGCGGAGGTCTATCTGTTGCCGGTCCTTCTTCTCGATGATTCGCTCAACGAAGTTTTCGTAGTGATCCCGGCGAATGGTTTCCGGGGTGATGAGTTCGGCCGGAGTTTCCATTGCGGCACCGACCGGGAAGTCTGCCGAACTGCTCTGCGGAATGCCGATATTCGCGTCGCCACGCCCACCGAGAGACCAGAGATATTGTTTTTCCCAAGCGGCCGTTTCTCGGAAGCGACGTCCCTGCTCTTTGAGTTTCTCGTTTCTTTCGGAAAGCGGCGTTGATAATGCCTCTCCGATGTAATCGGTCATTTCACCGAAAGAGGTTTTGAGATTGTCCCAATTGCTGTAGAGTTGATATGCCGCAGTTCCTACCGCCGCAAGCGCGATAGGAATGAGAAGCGCGGTGCCAAGCACGGCTCCCAGCGGGACGGCAAGAGTCCCGGCAAGAGCCGCCGCACGGCCGACGATACCGAGGCCGACAGCGACAGCGCCGAGGCCGGTCCCTACACCGACCATGCCAAGCGCGATTTTCCCGATCCCCTCGATTTTTTCTTGATCGACAAGGACCGAGAACTTGTCAACTATTTCAACGAATTTCGGCGCTACTTTCTCAAGGGTCGGGAGCAGTTTTTCGCCGACGCTGATTTTCAGGTTATCCATCTTCGCGTTGAGTTGTTCTATGCGGAAGGCCGCAGAGGTTGACATCTTTTCAAAAGCCACATCAGCGGCACCGACTGAATCGGCGGCACCCGATATGTTCTTTGAAAAAACCTGCGCTCCCGCTCCCGTCAACTGCATCGCCGCGTTTCCCGCTTCAACCGACCCGAACATATCGATCATACGCTTGCCGGACTTTTGGGAAGCCTTCTCCATGATGCCGAGCACATCGGCGAGGCTGTTTCCTTTCTTCATGAAGTCGATGAAGGAAACGCCTGCGGTTTGTCGGAATATCTTTGAAGTTGCAGTTGTTGACTTTGAGAGTTCGACAATCGCTTGCCGAAGTTGCGTTGTCGCAACACTTGTTGGAGTGCCCTGCGCGGTCATTGATGCTATCGCCGCCGTCACATCGCGGAACGATACTCCCGTTGCCGCCGCCAGCGGGATGACTTGGAACAGCGATTTAGACAACTCCTGAAAGGTAGTTTTACCCGCTACAACCGCTTGGAACATCATGTCGGCCGCCGTCTTTGCCGACATATTCTGCTTGCCGTAAGCGTTGATGACGGAGGTGAGGCCGTTGATGGAGGTCTCGACATCCGACACGCCCGCGATTGCCGCACGGGACGCGACATCAAGGGTCTCTTTTACCGTTGCAAGCGTGGGGTCCACCCCGGCGCTTATCGCCTGATATGCCGCCTTTGTCATCACTTCGGCAGACTGTCCGTATGCTTCAGACATTTTCAACAGCATCGGCCCGAACTGCTGTTCAACCTCTTTGACGGACATCCCCTTTATGAGCGTTGAAACCTCGTCAACCCGCTTGTAGAACGCGGCCGCTTGTTTCGTCGCGTCGGCAAGGCCATAAAGGATAGCGCCGCCTCCCGCCGCAAGCCCCGCACCGACCGTGCCGATGCCGGATGCCGCGAAGGAGGCGGTCGCTCTGAATTTTTCGCTTGCCCGCTTTGCCGAAGTTTCCATGTTTTTGAATGACTTGTCGGCGTTCTGTGACATGGCGGAGAACATCGGCGACATCTGATCGACGCCTTTGAATACTGTCGATACCGCGAAAGTAGTCACTTTTAGTTCTCCGGGTTCGCCGTTTTCTTCATTTCAAGAATCCCGTTATACCACCAGAAAAGTCCCATGTAGTCGATATCGTCAAGGTAGAGATGCCCGATCCGTGCCGGTAGGTGGTGATATGTCGCTGACACCGACCAGAGTACACCGCTGATATCTCCTACATGATGAAGAAAAAACCGAAAACCGCTTGCGCTACCGCCCAATCAACCGAGTCCATCCCGCGTATCTCGGCCGGGGCAACGTTGGTGAGTTTCGCTATCGCCTGCCGCTGATACTCGTACTCGTTCTTTTTCGACAGAGCGCGGCACTGTTCGATCTCGTCCACGCGGAGCCGTGACTTGTAGGTAAGCGCTTCGATGCCGTTCACCGCCTCCGGGAACAGGAGCCGTTGCACCATTTCGCCGTCAGCGTTCAGCGAAAGGCGGCCTTCCATGAACAGTTCGACAAGGCCGGTTATGGCTTCGCCGATGTTCGCCCGCTGTTTTTCCGTGACGCGACGGATGTCGAGCCATTTCTCGACATCCTGCCGCGCCGTCTCTTGATCTACCGTGTTGAACTTCTTCAGAGTCATTGCGTTGGCCTCCGAAAAAAGGTTTGTCTTAACTCAACTTGTCGAGACTGCCGGGACCCGACATGGTTAGCGCCGTGTAACCGCTTCCCTCGTTGTGTTTGACGTCGCCGGTGATCTGGCCCGTCCCTTTGTAGGCGACGCCGTTCACGAAAACGATGGTGAAAATGCAGTCGTCGAGGCTGTTGGCCGCGCCCTGAAGGAACTCTTCCGCTCCGTCCGACAGTTCGATGTTGACCGACTCTATCATCCAGCCCTTGCGGGTCTTTTTGATATGGCCGGTCCCGTTGCCGTTCATCGAATTTTCATTCGAGAACCCGCCGAGGTCGAGCGTTATTTCGTCGTCCGACTTGCAGGGGAAGGACCGGGAAGCCCCGGTCTCTTTCACCATGATCGTCAGGCTGTCGGGCGATCCGCTTGTTCTTGCCATTTCTTCCCTCCCTTATCCGAAGTAGTACGAGGCATAAGCGGTGGTGGCGAACTGGTTCGCGCACTGCGTCCGCTCATACCGGAACGAAGCGTTGAGACGCCGGGGGTTGCTCCCCGATATCGACACATCGGCCGTGTCCTTGACCGTCTGCGGGTCCGCGACGAGGGCGAGGTCAATGGTGAGTGCGTCGGCAAGGTCGAATATCGCCGCCTTGACATCTTTCGGATGAATGCAGTTCTCCGCGTTCGTGGTGACATCATCGGGGATGATGGTTTTGTCCATCGTCAGCGGGATAACTTTCATCAGATAGTTGTAGTAGACGTTCATGTCGAGGAAAATGTCGCGTTCCCATTTCCAGTCGATGTTCAGGGGGTCTTGCGATTCCGGCCGACGGAACATACAGGTGTCCTCGACATGGTACGCGCCCGCCGTGAAACTGACCGTCGAGACGCCCGCCTTTATCAGTTCGTCGCGGCTCGAATAGTCGGCCATGTCGCCGATTATCTCATCGTCCGGGGCGATGATGTCGGGCAGTTCGTAGGTCGCGGTGGTGCGGTGCGGCGCGTTATTGTAGACGGTAGCCGACAGACGCGCGTGAGAGGCCGCGATTTCCCACGAGGCGCTCGGGCTATTCGGCGCGGTGCCTATGCGGTTCGTCATGTCGTTTTCACGCGACGCGGCAAAGGCTTTCAGCGTGACTTTCGACGCGCTGTTCGAGCCGAAGACCGCAACGAACGGCTTCATCACCAGAGAACTCCAACGGCCGGTGCCGCCGGTTGTCTCGTCGGGAGCGCCGTTGAAATCTTCCAGCGAATCGAAACACTCCGAGCCGAACGGGTTGACGACGATGGTGTCCCAGACGTTGCCGAAGTTGGCAAGAGCGGTCTGAACATTCGCGTCATGGGTGCCGGTGCCGCCGGTGGGCTGAACGAGCGTGTAGGTCATACCGGCGTCGATATCGTCCACTTCCTCAACGGAAATGGTGATCTGGTCGCCGGTGGTGCCTTTCCACTTCGCGGTGAGGTTGACGAGAGCAGAGCCGTCCACGCCGTCGGACATACCGGCAATGGTCCAATCGGCCGCGCCGGTGCCCGTTTTGGTGATGGACACGTTCCCCGCGATACCGTAGGCATCGTTGGTGAGCGCGATACTCGCCGTCGATTTGACCGCCGTGATGTCGAGGTCGCCCGCCGCTTTCGCCGCTACGATCTGGTTGTAGAGGTTGGTGATGGTGGTCGCATTGTCGCCGCCTACCGCGAAGGCATACGAGCCGGAGCCGTCGGCCTCGAAGCCGATGGGGGTGTTCACGCCGTCGCTGATGGTGATGATGTCGCCAGCGTCACAGTTCGCGGACCCGAGGGCCACGCTGCCGGTCGCTTTTACGCCGTCATAGTCCACCGCCGAAAGAGGCGCATTGTACATTCCGTTGATAGCCGCGACGATCTTTTCGGCAACGTCTTCGGCCGTGTCGCCGGTCAGTACGGAGAAGGACGCCTGCCGCCCGTCAATGGTCGAACGGCCATTGAACTTGACGATATGCGTCGCGTTCGCCGTTGCGGTGCCGACGGGGGTTATGCTCCCGGCCGCCGCCGTAGCTCCCGCCGCGTCTTTGATGGGGAACACGTCGAGCGGTATGGTGCCGAGACCGCCGCCCGAAAGCGGAATGAGAATGCGGGTCATGAAGTAGCCGGGACACACGCCGTACAGATCATGGAACGCCTTGAGACTGGTGATCTCCTTGCGCTTGTGATAGTCGGCTTCGGTGAATCCGGCAACCTTCGAGGTGGCAATGGGGGTGAACAGCGCCACACGCTGGGGAAGGTATTTGCCCGCTTTGGACACATCCTTAAACCCCGTGATGTAGCCGAACGCCCGCGCTATCGCCGTGTTCTGGATAGCGTTGCTGGTAGCCATGCTTTTTATTCCTCCTTTTAGGGTTCAACAGGTGGTACTTCCGGGACATCATCAACGACGCCGTTGAGCACCTGATATATCCCGGTGTTCGGCTCTATGGTGCAGACGATTGTTTCGAGCGTAACGGGAGCCGCCGTTATCGCCGCATCGTCAAAATAGACTTCCACTTCAAAGCGGGTAACGACGATGTTTGATATCTCATCATTCGCCGCTTTCGGGACGAAGGTTTCAAGGTCTTTCACTTTGCGCCAACCGATATAGTCCACATCGAATCCAAGGCGCACATAGTATCCGCTGTTGAGTATCTTGTGGGCTATCTTTGCGATGCGCTGGACGGTACGGCGGGCGATAGTATCGCCATGCTCCGAGTCCGTTGCAGGCGCACCGCCGATAACGAGCACTTCGTAAACGGCGTTGACCTTCTTTTTTACATTCGACCCGTCCTCATACCGTTCAGAGGTGTTGCGTATCACGATGCCGTTGAGTTCTTCTTCCTGCAACGGATCGTCGCGGTCAAGGTAGATTTTCGGTGTACTGCCCGACATGAATGTTGCCAGCATCGCTTTCGTTGCAGTGTCCGAGGTGATCGTGTGCTGTTGCGCTATTTCAAGAGACAGTATCAAGGCGATACGCTCCTTAACCGCTTCCTGCTTTTGTGAGCCTATCGCGGTGGTGATGGAGGCGGTCATCGTCATACTTTATCCCCGAGCGCACAGGTAACGGCCCCAAGTGTCGCCGACGGCCGCGCATCGGTGACTACGAACGATTGCGATTTCCCGAACGCATCGACGAAAGACACCTTGAATCCGCGCAGGACCGGAAGGTCAGGCTTCAGCGTGTCGGTGAACACGGAAAGCCCTGCCTCGACAAGCGCGGCTATCGTGATGATAGCGTGCGCCTGCCGCCCCGATACCGGGAGTCCGGTCTGCGCGTCAATTGAGGTGTGGTGCATGGTGGCGATACCGTTTACCGTTGCGGTATTGCTCGACTTATCGGTGACGGTCAGAGCGGCTTCAAAACCTTCCGACTCTATCACTTCGCGGGCCGTGTCGCGCAGTTCGGTAAGCAGTTCGCCGGTCATGCTACTTCTTTTTCGCCCCTCTGCGTTTTTCCGATTTCTTTTCTTCCGGGACTTCTATCGCCGGTTCTTCGGCGACAGGCGCGGCCTCCGGGATCGGGGTTTCGGTTTCTATCGTCTCTTCCTCATACGCGACGGCGCGGCCGTCCGCGATATGTCCGGCGGCGCAACCCTCGGGGAGGTCAACGACCTCCCCCGCGAGTTTCACACCGTCAAAGAACGACAGGGGCTTGAGCAGTTTTACCTTCATCTTTTCCTCCGCTTACGCAAGCACCGTCAGGCGGCCAAAGGTGTCTTCGGTCTTCGGGACATAGAGCGGCGCTTTCTGGACGTTCAGGAGCACCGTATTGTCCTTGACCGAGGTGAACACATAAATCATTGCCGCCGTGGTGCCGCTGATCATGCGAACCGCACCTTTGGCGTCGCCCACGATATTTGACAGGTCAACACCGGGCACGTCGCGCACGGTGTCGATGCCAGCGTGGAACACTTCGTATTCGCCGTCGCCGATGAAGTAGCAGGACTTCGCATTGAGGAACGGGGTCAGAGCGGCACCGCCGATGCTGTATTCCTCATCGAAGGTGAGAATATCGACCATCGCGCCGTCAAGGAAGAAGGTGCCGATATAGCCGATGCCGGAACCTTCATCGAAGGTGCGGGGGTCAACCAGTCCGCGATTGAGGCGCAGATTGTCGAGAGCGGCCTGCACGCTGGCATTCGCAAGGAACCAATAGAGGGCGGTCTTGCCGAGGAATATCTTGCGAATACGGGTACGGCCCGCGCTGTTGGTGCGGATGGTCTGGCAATGCGTTTCGAGCATGACGAGCGGGAGGGCGGCGGTGTTGTCCCAGTAGTAGGTAGCGGCGGCGGCGTTCGCGACGGTCGCAAAGTTACCGGCAGGCGCAGAGAAAGAGATGTCTTCCAGACCCTTGCCGAACGAGCCGGTAAGGAACGGGATGGTGCCGCTGTTCAGGATGCTGGCAACCTGAAGGGTTTCGGCACGCTGAATCTTTTTCAGGAGCATACCGACTTTCTGCGCGGTGAACTCGGAAAGAGCGGTGATCTGTTCGGGCGAACCGACGGCATACTTCGTGTAACCGGGTTGCCGTTTTTCCAGTTCGGTCATCGAGAAAACGCATGATTCCTTGTAAACCGGCGGTTTCACGGTGACGTTGACGAACTGATTGTCGCCGTTCATGGTCGTTTCGCCGGTGCGGTTCTTCGCATAGGCGGTCGCGGCCTTTTCCTTGATGCGGTCGTATTCTATCTCGGTCGCTTCGGTCACATTGCCGGGGCGCGACTCGAACAGAGAGACGAGGCCATTGCGGGCCGGGGACATGACCCGGACCAGCGAGGCGAAAAGGGTCTTGGTGTCATAAGCCATTGTATTCCTCCCTTACTCGGTGATGCTTTCGCGGTCGATGAGATTGAACTTGCCGTCTTCGGCGAGTTTGTCGGCGATGGTCTTCACGCTCTCGCTGTACGCGATAACGAGGTCCATGCGCGGGGTAGCGGCGGTAGTGCCGTTGGTGATGGCGATGGTGACGCATTCCCCGGCCGTAAGCACCTTGTGGGTCGCCGACAGGGAGCCGAGGTCGTTGATGTCGTTCGCCGTCGGGGGCGTGGTGCTGTAGGTCTTGGAAACGATGGCGTTCGTCGAAGCGTCCGCAAGAGCGACGGCGCAAGTGTTCGAGCCGTCGATACCGGCCGACGCGCCATGAAGGAGCAGGCCAGCGGAAATGAGCGAACAGGCTTTCGCGTTGTAGAAAGCGGTGCGGGCCGCGATGTCAACACCGGCCGCGAGTGCTTCGATGGGGATAAAGCGGGTGAACAGGTCAAGGAACCCGTCGGTCACCGCCACGCCGGACGGAAGAACGATCATGTTCTTGTCGATGTCGCCGCTGACGATAACGCCCACGTTGGCGCGCGAGGTTTCGGCCGCGCCGAAGGTGATCCCGCAGTTCGGAGCGATGAAGCCGAAGATGGGCTTCCCGGAAGCGAGGGTCCACTTGACGAGTTGCTTGCTGTCGTTCAGCATGAGCGCCTCGCCTTCCGCGAACACGTCGAGCGCGGAGCCGTACAGGGTCTTGTACACGGTGACATTGTTCCCGAGAACGAAGCACCGATTGTCGTAAGAAGTGACGGTCATCTTTTCCTCCCTATCACTTGTTGTTGGTGTCGATGTCGTAACCGAGCGCCTTCAGTCCATCGGCGACTTTGGCGGCGGTGTCGGCTTTCTTCTTTTCCTCTTCGGAAAGAGCCGTTACCGAGTCTTTCTTCGGCAGGGCGACCGGAGGCGTTTCCTCTTTCTGCCGCGCCAGTTCTTTCGCCGCGATGGACTGGTCCGCGTACTCGCTGACACAGGCATCGAACGGCTTGTCGGCCTTGATGTTCTCAATGACCGTCTCGATCTTCGCGCCTTTGGGCACCCACCCGAGGTGCGCGAGGATGTTGGCTTTCACCTTGGCAACCGCCTCGGCAATAGCCGCGTCCATCTTTTCTTTCAGCAGTTTCTCGTCCATTTCTGAACCCTCCTGTGATATGGTTGCTATGGTCTGGATTCGGTCTATCATTCCGGCCGACATCGCTTTCCGCGCTATCATAACCGCGCCTTCACCGTACTTTTCCTCAACGGTATCGACGGTGGTTCCCCTGCCCGTCGCAACGGCCTGCGCGAATATGGCGTAAAGGTCATCAAGTCGCTCGGTTATCTGTGCGCGGCCCTCTTCGGTCGAGACATCGGCAACCTTTTTCGGGGATTTCGTAGAGACGATATAGTGCCGCTCAAAGCCAAAATCTTTAAGGAATTTTTTGTCATCATACGCGACGACCACAACGCCGATACTGCCTATCATCGCGGTTTCGGCAGTCGCTACGATCTCGTCGCATTGTGACGCAAGCCAGTACGCGGCAGACGCGCAAAGGTAGGATACCCGCGCCTCGGTTTCCTTCTTCGCGGTGCGTATCACTTCGGCGGTCTGGAATACGCCGTCAACTGTGCCGCCCGGGGAGTTGATGTCGAACACGATCTTATTGACCTCTGGCGACGCTTCCGCAATGGCGACGCTTGCAACGATCTCCGCGTAATAGTCCGGGTCAAGTTCATCGTCTATGCGGATATGCGCTTCGTTGCCAGACACCGAGTAAATAGGCGGGCGCGGCGATTCTTCAATAAGGAACATGAAGGCCCCGGCCGCACGCGCTTTCTCTTCACGCGGGACAATGTTCCCGTCATAGTAGTCGAGGTGGAGCGCATAGGCGGGGTAAGGCTTGCGTATCGTCATGCCCTTTTATCCTCCATCATCTTGATGAGCGTGTCTATCTTTGCGGAAAGTTCTTCGGGAGCCGGGGCTTTCGCCGGATTGTCGGCACGCGATGCGCGGTACTTGTTATTGATGCGGATGTTCGTCTCTACATCGGTCCCGAAATACTGTTTTGCAATATCCTTATCGTTCGCCCAATTCCGGTCAACAGCGGTCGAAAGGGCATTTACCATGCGCTCGACAGAGAGTTCCGATTTCGGGAGTCCTATCCATTGCGCCGAACGCCATGCGCCTATCACGTCGAAATAGCGCGGGTCATACATGGTGGCAAGGTAGTTTTCCGCTTTGATCTTGCCGGTCAGTATCATGCCGGTAAGCCATTGGTCATAAATCGGTTGCAGGAACGAAGCGACGAAAATTGACTGCGCCTGCTTCGTATGGTTCTGCATCTCGTTTATTGCCTGCGCGGAGGCCGAATAATTCGAGTTGAACGAGAGCATGAGCAGTTCGGGCGGTATCCCGAGGCCAAAAGATATGGTCTTCAGACAGGTCTCGACGAACGGGCTGAAGGATATCGTCGGCCGCTTCGTATCGTATGGCTCTATTTTTTCGCCGTCATTCAGGTTCGTCATGAAGAAGCCGGGTTGCATCCTGCGGAAAGTGGCGGTCCCGTTATCGTCGGTGACGCTCGTTTCGCCGACTATCGCGCCCTTGAGAACATTCCCGACCGGTGCCTGTTTCGGGGCGCGTGTGTGAATCATTGCGATGTAGGAGTTGACGAGCGCGGCCCGCTGTTCGCTGTCGAGGTATTTCCCGAGTTCGTTGATGTTCTGCATGACAACGGACAGGATCGGCAGTCCGCGATTCTCTCCTATGCGCCCGTCGGATATCTTGACGAGCCATGCGGTGCGGATACCGCCGCGATAGACCGGCACGCGGATCGGAGTTTTCATCATGTCGAGTTCGTTTTCGACATAGTAGGCCACTACTTGACCGGTCGCTTTGTCGGTTTCAACGCCGTTCGTTATCGGGTTGCCGTTTTCCGCGAACGGCGCCCAATCGTTGCGGACATTGATTCCGTCCACTACTTCGATCACCGGGAGGCCGGTCACTTCGGACACGCCGAAAACCACAAGGCAGTCGCCGGAACACATCGCGGCGCGGAATACTTTGCGCTGTAACTGGTTGAATGTGGCATCGCGTGAAACGGTCACAAGCCGTTTGTCCTCGCCCCATATCCTAAACAGTTCCGCTGTCCGCGTAGCCCAATTTTGTAGGGCTTCTTCGTCGGTATATGGGGCAAGGACATCGTAAGAGGGTGACGGCGACAGTTGCATACCCGCGTTAATGACATGCGTTTCAAGCCGCCCAAAGACGGCAGACGCATAGGGATTCTCGCGCATGAGTTGTAGCGAGCGGAGTTGTAAATCGTCGAGACTGACGAATCGAAGATCGCGGGTTAGACCGAAGCCGTCAAAGAAATTCGTCTTGGAGCCTGTATATCGGGAATATATCTGGTCTGCCATATCAAAGAAAGTGATTCGCCCGGCCGCGAAATCGTCGGCAACAGAGCGAACTTCGGACGGAGCGCCGGAGGGCATTGCCGGAGGAACATTCCCTCCGAGAACTTTTATCGCCCAAGTCCTAACTGACATAGAACCCCCGCGAACCGGTCAAAGAAGCGTATTCGTCCGCATCGGCGGCGCGAAGTTCCCGAAGTTCGGCAAGTGAAAGGTTGTCAAACGAAGTTGACATTTGACCGTCTGACATCGACGCCGACTTTTTGCCGGATGTAAGAATCCTGCGTATCGCCGCGTCAATCAGCGCGATTTCAGCGACTAGATCGTCCGCTCTCGACATAGCGTGTCACCTCAAGGTTACACTTTGAGGTTGACACAAATAAAAATGCTGTCAACTTTTTTTTACAGAGGATGAATCAGCGGAATGCTATTTGGATTTTTTCGGCCTGCCGCCTTTCTTGCCATTTTCGCGGCTCGACGCGGCTTTCTTTGCGCTCTTTACCGCGCCACCTGCCTTACCCATGACAGCGGCCGGGTTGATCTTTGCGCCGCATTTAGGACACTTCATTTTGCGCC
>ERZ1645192.3326-NODE-3326-length-13130-cov-11.064551_pt1 | contig 13130 bp, 13 predicted proteins | sample MGYA00575354_ERZ1645192 | MGnify/ENA primary metagenome ERZ1645192 (study PRJEB40844, sample SAMN11349763) | freshwater sediment metagenome | isolation source: river sediment | host: Sediment | place: India: Faizupur Khadar , New Delhi | collected 2017-02-21 ... | reverse complement strand
ATCGACGAGCCCAACGTCAACATGGTGACCTGCGGCGGGCAGGCGACGATTCCGATCGTCAACGCCGTCAAGCGCGCCTCCAAGCGCGTGGTCTGGGGCGAGATCGTCGCCTCCATCTCGTCGAAATCGGCCGGCCCCGGCACGCGCGCCAATATCGACGAATTCACCGAGACGACGCGCAACGCCATTGAAGTGCTCGGCGGCGCCGAGCGCGGCAAGGCGATCATCATTCTCAACCCGGCCGAGCCGCCGCTGATCATGCGCGACACCGTGTTCACCCTGTCGCAGGGCGGCACGAAGGAGGACATCGAGGCCTCCATCCTGCAGATGGTCGCCGACGTGCAGAAATACGTGCCCGGCTATCGCCTGAAGCAGAAGGTGCAGTTCGAGAACATCGGCGACAACATGCCGGTGCGCATCCCCGGCATCGGCCCGGTGTCCGGCCTCAAGACGACCGTCTTCCTCGAAGTCGAGGGTGCGGCGCATTACCTGCCGGCCTATGCCGGCAATCTCGACATCATGACCTCGGCCGCCCTGGTCACCGCCGACCATTGGGCCGCCCGCGAACGCGCGAAGGAGGCCGCATAATGGCCCGTCCCAACCCCAACAAGCTCTATGTGCAGGACGTCACCCTGCGCGACGGCATGCACTCGATCCGTCACCAGTACAGCCTCGACTCGGCCAAGCAGATCGCCCGCGCGCTCGACCGCGCCAAGGTCGACGCCATCGAGATCTGTCACGGCGACGGCATCACCGGCTCGACCTTCAACTACGGCTTCGGCGCGCATGACGACGTCGAGTGGATTTCCGCCGTCGCCGAAGAGTGCCAGCACTCGGTCGTCACCGTGCTGCTCATCCCCGGCATCGGCACGGTCCACGACCTCAAGGAAATGTACAAGGCCGGCGCGCGCTCGGTGCGCGTGGCGACGCATTGCACCGAGGCGGACGTCTCCAGGCAGCATATCGAGGCGGCGCGTTCGCTCGGCATGGATTCCATCGGCTTCCTGATGATGGCCCACATGGCCTCCGTCGAGACGCTGGTGGAACAGGCCAAGCTGATGGAAAGCTATGGCGCCGAATGCGTCTATGTGACGGATTCGGCCGGCGCGCTGCTGCCGCATCAATATACCGAGCGTGTCACGGCGGTGCGCGCGGCGCTGAAGCCGGAAACGGAAATCGGCGTCCACACCCACCACAATTTGACGCTCGGCGTCGCCAACGCGGTGGCCGGCATTCAGGCCGGCGCGGTGCGCGTTGACGCCTCGCTTGCCGGCATGGGCGCCGGCGCGGGCAACGCCCCGCTGGAGGCTCTGGTGGCCGTGCTCGACCGCATGGGCATCGCAACCGGCTGCGACCTCAACATGCTGATGGACGCCGCCGACGACCTCGTGCGCCCGCTGCAGGACCGCCCGGTCCGCGTCGACCGCGAGAGCCTGTCGCTTGGCTATGCCGGCGTCTATTCGAGCTTCCTGCGCCACGCCGAAAACGCCGCGAAGCTCTATGGCGTCGACGCGCGCGAGATCCTCACCGAGCTCGGCAAGCGCCGCATGGTTGGCGGCCAGGAAGACATGATCGTCGACGTTGCGCTCGACATTCTCAAATCCCGTGGAGCCGCGGCATGACCTCGCTTGCAGAACTCGCCCGCACCGTCGACGAGGCCGCGCGCACCGCGCAGGCCATCCCGCAGCTGACCGATACGCTGCCCAACCTCAGCGTCGAGGACGCCTATGCTGTGCAGGCGCTGTCGATGCAGCGCCGCTACGCCCGCGGCGAACGCCGCGTCGGCCTGAAAATGGGCCTGACCAGCCGCGCCAAGATGCAGCAGGTCGGCGTCTCGGAAGTCGTCTGGGGCCGACTGACCGACGCCATGCGTCTGGCCGAAGGCGGGGAATTGTCGCGCAAGCGCTTCGTCCATCCGCGCGTCGAGCCGGAAGTGGCCTTCATCATGAAGAAGCCGCTGGCCGGCATCGTCTCGGCGGCGGAAGCCCTGCTGGCGGTGGAGGCGGTGGCCCCGGCGGTCGAGATCATCGACAGCCGCTACCAGAACTTCAAGTTCGCGCTGCCGGACGTCGTGGCCGACAATTCGTCGTCCTCGGCCTTCTTCCTCGGCCAGTGGAACAGCCCGGATACGGACGTTTCCAACCTTGGCCTGACGATGGACGTCAACGGCCGCCCGGTGCAGATCGGCTCGACGGCGGCGATCCTCGGCCATCCGCTGCGCTCGCTGGTCGAGGCGGCCCGCCTCGCGGCCCGCGCCGGCGAGCGGCTGGAAGCCGGCGACATCGTGCTTGCCGGCGGCGCGACGGCGGCCCATCCTCTCTCGGTGGGTGAATATGTCCGCACGTCGTTCCAGAACCTCGGCGTCGTCGCGTTCACCGTCGTCGAATAAGGAGCCGGCATGCCGATCGTCGAAATCACCATCATCGAAGGCCGCACGCCCGAGAAAAAGGCCAGGCTGATGGAAAAGGTCACCGACGCCATCGTCGAGTCGATCGAGGCCCCGCGCGAATCGGTTCGCATCATCCTGCGCGAGATCCCCGGCGAGCATTTCGCCGTGGCGGGCGTCGCCAAGGGCAAGCCCAAGAGCTGAGATCGCCGGCGTTTTCGCCGTCGCCCGGAAAATTCCCGCGCCGCCGCATCTTCCCGATGCGGCGGCGCTTGGCATTGGGGGCGCGCGGTTGCTATGTTCATGACGAAGCATACCCGTTGGCAGCGCGCGGTTCGGCCGCAGCGCTCGCGGGGTCAGGAGTTGGAAGGTGAGCGAGACGGACCAGGTCAGCGCCGATGCTGGCGCGCGCGGTCCCACGCCCGCGTCGCAGGACGTGCGGTGGGGGATGGCGCGCGGACGCACGCCGACCTATGCCGCGCTCGACCTTGGCACCAACAATTGCCGGCTTCTCGTCGCCCGCCCGGTGTTCGACGAGCAACGCGGCCCGGCAGGGCATAACGGCTCGTTCCGCATCGTCGATTCCTTCTCCCGCATCGTCCGCCTCGGCGAGGGCCTGAGCCAGACCGGCCGGCTGAACGAGGCGGCGATCGAGCGCGCCATCGACGCATTGGCCGTCTGCCACGACAAGATGCAGGCGCGCGGCGTCACTCGCGCCCGCCTGATCGCCACCGAGGCGTGTCGCGCCGCCGAGAACGGCGAAGACTTCATCCAGCGCGTGCGCGAGCGCGCCGGCCTCGACATCGAGATCGTCGATCGCGAGACGGAGGCGCATCTCGCCGCCGCCGGCTGCGCGTCGCTGGCCGATTCCGCCGCCGAGGGCGTCGTGCTGTTCGACATCGGCGGCGGCTCGTCGGAAGTCGTCTGGCTCAGCCGCACGCCGCAGGGCAGGCCGTCCGAAGGGGCAGGGCGCGTCGCCGACGTGCGCGAGCGCGTCCGCATCTGGGCCTCGCTGCAGCTCGGCGTCGTCAGCCTGGCGGAGAAATTCGGCGGCCTGCATGTGACGCCGGAAACGTTCGAGGCCATGGCCGCCCATGTCGCCGACGAGCTGCGCCATTTCGCCGAGCGCGCCGGCCTGCAGGAAAAGTGCCGGCGCTTCCATCTGCTCGGCACGTCCGGCACGGTGACGACGCTCGCCGGCGTGCATCTCGGCCTGCCGCGCTACGACCGCCGCCGCGTCGACGGCTTGTGGATGTCGGACGAGGAGGTTTCGCTGGCGATGAACCGCCTGCGCGCCATGACCTACGAGGACCGCGTCGCCAACGGCTGCATCGGCCCCGAGCGCGCCGATCTGGTTCTGGCCGGCTGCGCCATTCTCGAAGCCATCCGCCGCGCCTTTCCGAGCCCCCGCATCCGCATCGCCGACCGTGGCCTGCGCGAGGGCATTCTGTTGCAATTGATGAACGCCGACCGCATCTGGTCGCAGGCGCGCGGGAGACGCTGGTGACGGCTAAAACGGGCTCTACCTCGGGCGCAGGCTCCGGCCGCGAGGGCGGGCGCTCGCTCAAGACGCGGGTCAAGACGGCGCGCAAGCGCAGCCTGTCCTCGACCCTGTGGCTGGAGCGTCAGCTCAACGACCCCTATGTCGCCCGCGCCAAGCGCGAAGGCTATCGCTCGCGCGCCGCCTATAAGCTGATCGAGATCGACGACCGCTATCACCTGCTGAAGCCCGGCCAGCGCATCGTCGATCTGGGCGCCGCCCCCGGCGGCTGGTCGCAGGTCGCCGCCGCCAAGGTCGGCTCGACGGAGGGCCGGGGCCGCGTCATCGGCATCGACCTGCTCGATATCGAGCCAATTCCCGGCGTCGAATTCCAGGTCATGGACTTTCTCGACGAGAAAGCGCCCGAACGCCTGCGCGAATGGCTGGGCGGGCGCGCCGATGCGGTCATTTCCGACATGGCCGCCAACACCACCGGCCACAAGAAGACCGATCATCTCAAGATCGTCGGCCTTGCCGAACTGGCGGCGGAATTCGCCCGCGAAGTGCTCGCACCGGGCGGGTTCTTCCTGTGCAAGCTTTTTCAGGGCGGCGAGACGGTCGATCTCGTCAATCAGCTGAAGCGCGATTACGCCACCGTGCGCCACGTCAAGCCGGAGGCGAGCCGCGCCAATTCGGCCGAACTCTATGTGCTGGCGACGGGATTCCGCGGCGCGCCGGAGGCTGCCCGCGAGGAGTGAGCCGATGCTCTATCTCGCCCTCAAGGCGCTGATTTCGGGCGTGATCGTCGCCGCCGTGTCGGAAGTGTCGAAGCGCTATCCCGGCTTTGGCGGGCTCATCGCCTCGCTGCCGCTGGTCTCGGTGCTCGGCATGATCTGGCTTTGGCGCGACGGGGCGGAGGCCGGGCGCATCGCCGACCACGCGACCGGCACCTTCTGGTTCGTGCTGCCGTCGCTGCCGATGTTCCTGCTCATGCCCGCCATGCTCAACCGCGGCGTCGGCTTCTGGCCGTCGCTCGTCGCCGGCTGCGCCCTGACCATCGCGCTCTATCTGGCGATGATCTGGCTGGGGCCGAAACTCGGCCTACGCCTCTGATCTGGGCTTCCGCCCGGCCATTTCGGCGCCCGCGTCGGGCGACAGGCGCAGGAACGAGACGACGGAAAGGGCCGTCAAGGCCGCGACGACCAGGAAGGCCGGGGTGAAGTCGCTTGCCGCCAGCGGCCCGCCGCCATGGCCGATGCGCATATATTCGAGCGCGCCGGCGCCGACGGCGACGCCGCTCGCCAGCGACAATTGTTGCGTTACGGAGGCGAAGCTCGTCGCCCGGCTCATCGCCTGATTTTCGATGTCGGCATAGGCGATGACGTTGAGGGCGGTGAATTGCAGCGAACGGAAGAAGCCGCCGACCAGCAGCACGCCCATCAGCAAGGTCATCGACGAATCCGGCCCGAAGAAGCCGAGCGCCGCAAAGAATACGCTCGACAGTAGGGCGTTGCCGACCAGCACGGCGCGGAAGCCGAGCTTCTTCAGGATCGGCCCCGCCGTTGGCTTCATCAGCATCGAGCCAAGCGCGCCGATGAAGGTGATCGCGCCGGAATGGAAGGCGTTCATGCCGAAGCCGACCTGCAGCATCAGCGGCAGCAGGAAGGGAATCGCCCCGAGCGCCAGACGGAACATGTAGCCGCCGTAGATCGAGGCGGCGAAGGTCGGAATCTTCAGCAGGCTGAGGTCGATGATCGGATGCGGGCTGCGACCGGCGTGGCGGACGTAGGCGAGCGCCAGCAGCGCGCCGCCGACGATCAGCCCCGCGACGACCCAATTGGGCGCAAAGCCGCGGCCGATGATCGTCAGCCCGAAGATCAGCGACGACAATCCGAAGCCGGACAGCAGGAAGCCGACGACGTCGAGCGGCCAGACGTCGTCTTCGCGCACGTTCTCGATGTAGCGGCTGGCCAGCGCGAAGCCGAGGACGCCGATGGGCACGTTGATCCAGAAAATCCAGCGCCAGTGGAAATAGGTGGTGATGAAGCCGCCGAGCGGCGGGCCCATCACCGGCCCGAGCAGCGCCGGAATGGTCAGCCAGGCCATGGCGCGCACGATTTCCGATTTCGGCACCGTGCGCAGCAGCACGAGCCGGCCGACCGGCACCATCATCGCCCCGCCGACGCCCTGGATGACGCGCGCGCCGACGAATTGCGACAGGTTCGACGACAGGCCGCACAGGATCGAGCCGAGGGTGAAGACGAAGATCGCCCAGCGGAAGATCGTCCGCGCCCCGAACGTGTCCGCCGCCCAGCCGCTGGCCGGAATGAACACGGCCAGCGCCAGCAGGTACGACGTCAGCGCCAGCTTCAGCGCGATCGGGTCTTCGTTGAGGTCGGCGGCGATGGCCGGCAGCGCCGTCGACAGCACGGTCGAATCGACATGCTCCATGAACAGGGCGCAGGCGACGATCAGCGACGTGAGAATATAGCTGGGCACGCTTCTTTTCTGGCGTTTTGGCGACTGAATCGCGGGAGCGGCGGCAGGGTCGGGAGGCCGGAGACAGCGTCAATCTAACGCAGGCGCGGCTTGCGTCCACAACGCAGCGTCCCGATGCGCAGTTTTCTTTGCGCGCCGTCACATGCGTGATAGAAGCCGCTGCCAACCCTCACGCGATGCGCGCCGCGCTCGCCCCTTTTCGCCGGCTGCCCGCGCCGGCCCGCAACCGGAGTTGGCCATGTCCCTCATCATCCGTCCGACCCTGCAAGAGGCGCTGACCTTCGACGACGTCCTGCTCAAGCCCGGCCATTCCGAGCTGATGCCCTCGCAAGTGTCGATCAAGACCCGGCTGACCGCGCAGATCACCCTGAACTTGCCGATCATTTCCTCGGCCATGGACACGGTGACGGAGGCCCGCCTCGCCATCGCCATGGCGCAGGCCGGCGGCCTCGGCGTCATCCACCGCAACCTTGAGCCGGACGAGCAGGCCGAGGAAGTGCGCAAGGTGAAGCGCTATGAGAGCGGCATGGTCGTCAACCCGATCACCATTTTCCCCGACGAGACCTTGGCCGACGCCCAGGCGCTGCAGAATCGCCACGGCTTTTCCGGCTTCCCGGTGGTCGAGCGCGGCGCGGACGGCAAGCCGGGCCGGCTGGTCGGCATTCTGACCAACCGCGACGTGCGCTTCGCCGAAAATCCGCTGCAGCCCGTCTCCGAACTGATGACCAAGGAGCTGGTGGTGGTGCGCGAAGGCGTCACCAAGGAAGAGGCGCAGCGCCTGCTGCACCAGAACCGCATTGAAAAGCTGCTGGTCGTCGACGAGGACTTCCGCTGCGTCGGCCTGATGACCGTGAAGGACATCGAGAAGGCGACGCTGCATCCCGACGCCTGCAAGGACGCCGAAGGCCGCCTGCGCGTCGCCGCCGCCTCCACCGTCGGCGACAAGGGCTTCGAGCGCGCCGAGCGCCTCATCGACGCCGGCGTCGATTGCATCGTCATCGACACCGCGCACGGCCATTCGCAATCGGTGCTCGACCAGGTCGCCCGCGTGAAGCGGATTTCCAACAAGGTCTCGGTCATAGCCGGCAATATCGCCACGACGGAAGGCGCGCAGGCGCTGATCGACGCCGGCGCGGACGCCATCAAGGTCGGCATTGGTCCCGGCTCGATCTGCACCACGCGCATCGTCGCCGGCGTCGGCGTGCCGCAGCTCACCGCCATCATGGACGCCGCAGAAGCGGCGCGGAAAGCCAATATCCCGGTCATCGCCGATGGCGGCATCAAGTTCTCGGGCGATCTCGCCAAGGCCATCGCCGCCGGCGCCGATTGCGCCATGATCGGCTCGCTGCTGGCCGGCACCGACGAAGCGCCGGGAGAGACGTTCCTTTATCAGGGCCGCTCGTTCAAATCCTACCGCGGCATGGGCTCGGTCGGCGCGATGGCGCGCGGCTCGGCCGACCGCTATTTCCAGCAGGACATCAAGGACCAGATGAAGCTGGTGCCCGAAGGCATCGAGGGTCAGGTGCCGTATCGCGGCCCCGTCGGTCCCATCGTCCACCAGCTCGCCGGCGGCCTGCGCGCCGCCATGGGCTATGTCGGCGCCCACGACATCGCCGAATTCCAGAAGCGCGCCCAGTTCGTCCGCATCACCAACGCCGGCCTGCGCGAAAGCCATGTCCACGACGTGGCCATCACCCGCGAGAGCCCGAACTATCCCGGCGGCATCTGAGCCGCGCCGCACGTCTGCTCCGGGCCGCCGCATCTTGCCGATGCGGCGGCCCTTTGCGTTGAAGGCCGGCCATGTCGCGCTAGGTCTCCGATGCAAAGTGGTCATAACCGCATGCGACCATTCCGGCCGCTTCGACCAAGGGAGAACGCCATGACGTTTCGCAAGCTGACGCTGACCGCCGCACTCTTGCTCGCAGGGACCGCGACCGCCGCGGCGCAAGGCGCAAGCGTGACTGTGAACGCCATCGATTCGAGCGGAATCGGCAAGGCGATCGGAACCCTGACGCTGTCCGACGGCAAGGACGGCCTGCGCATCGAACCGAAGCTCGAGAGCCTTCCCGCCGGCGATCACGGCTTCCACGTTCACGTCAATCCCGACTGCGGCGCGGCGGCGGCCGCCGACGGCAAGATGGCGGCCGGCCTCGCGGCGGGCGGCCATTTCGATCCCGCCGGCAGCGGCAAGCATCTTGGCCCGCACGGGGCCGGCCACAAGGGCGATTTGCCCGTGCTGACGGTCGCCGCGGACGGCCGGGCGACCACGGCCGTATTCGCGCCGCATCTGAAGCTGGCGGACATCAAGGGCCGCTCGTTCATGATCCACGCCGGAGGCGATAATTTTGCCGATCAGCCGGCCGCGCTTGGCGGCGGCGGCGCGCGAATCGCCTGCGGCGTGCTGAAATAAGCGGCGAAAGGGCTCGATCTCGGCTTGCGCCGCTGCTGACGGCGGCGCGCTGGCGCTGTCATTGAGTCAGATCAAAAAAAATCGGCTGTTATGCATTTTTGCGACGCTCTGTCGCATTTTCCGCTTTCAGGCGTGGGCGGGGCCATGCATGATTGATCTATATCAATCTGCGAGGAACGCCCATGCCTTTGTCCGCCGTTCTGCTGCCGCTGTTTGCTCAGGTGTTTCTGACTTTTGCCCTGCTGATGTGGCGCGGCGGTCCGCGCCTTGTGCAGAAGCATGATCCCAACGTGCGCGCCCCCTCGGGCCTGCTGCAATTCGGCGGCTCGACGCAGAACGGTTTCGAATTGCCGTTCATGTTCTATCTGCTCGTCCTTCTCGTCATCCTCGCCAAGAAGGACGATCTGGCCTTTGTCGTGATGGAATGGGCCTTCGTGGCGCTGCGCTTCATCAACGGCTTCCTGCAGACGCGCTATCCCGCGGGCCGTCACCCGCTGCATTTCCACATCGCTGGTCTTGCCGTGCTTTTCGCCATGTGGGCCATCTTCGCCTACAAAGTGCTGACCACGGCGACGATCTGAGCGCTTTCAAGTCGCTAAAAAAGCCCGGCTGCTCGCGCGGCCGGGCTTTTTTGTTGGGTCCGCTCAGTACCGCCGGCCGGTTTCGAGCTGCGTCTTGGCGTCGAGCGGGCGCTTCATCGGCGTCAGGTCATATTGCGCCGGCGGCGGCGGTTCGGGCTGCGAGGCGCAGCCGGCCAGCGACAGCGCGGCAATGGCAAAGGCGAGCGGGATGGAAAGTCGGCGCATGAGAATATCCTGATCGGGATTGTATCCGGACCCCAAGTCTGTGAAACACGGGAGCGTTTTCCAGTCTGACCCGCTTCGCGCCTTTTTCGTGGTCCCAATAAGGCCTTTTGCCCGATGATCCCCGCCGCCCGCATCGCCGCCGCCATTGAAGTCCTCACCGATCTGGAGACGCGCCGCCGTCCCGCCGCCGATGCGCTGAAGGATTGGGGCCAGACCCATCGCTTCGCCGGCTCGAAAGACCGCGCCGCCATCGCCAGCCTCGTCTACGACGCCCTGCGCCGCCGCGCTTCGGCGGCCTATGTCATGGGCGCCGACACGCCGCGCGCCGTCATGCTCGGCATGCTGCGCGACCTGCGCGGCATGAGCCCCGCCGAAATTCATTCGCTGTTCTCGGGCGAGGGCCACGCGCCCGCGACGCTGACGGCGGAAGAGCAGGCCAGCCTCGAGACGGGTTCTCTGGCTGGCGCGCCCGATCATGTCGCTGGCGATTATCCCGAATGGCTCGCGCGCGCCTTCGCCGACGTCTTCGGCGAAAACGCGGTCGAGGAGGGGCGGGCGCTCGCCGCCCGCGCGCCGGTGGACCTGCGCGTCAACACGCTGAAGGTCGGCCGCGACAAGGCGCTGGTGGAGCTTGAGCATCTGAGCGCGCGCGCGACGCCGCTGTCGCCGCTCGGCCTGCGCCTGCCCTTGACGGCGGACGGACGCGGCCCGGCCCTGTCGGCCGAGCCCGCCTACGCCAAGGGCCATGTCGAGGTTCAGGACGAGGGCTCGCAGATCGCCGCGCTGTGCGGGCTCGCCCAGCCGGGCGAGCAGATCCTCGACTTCTGCGCCGGCGGCGGCGGCAAGACGCTGGCGCTGGCGGCCCAGACCGACAACAAGGGCCAGATCTACGCCTATGATTCCGATGGCCGCCGCCTCATGCCGATCTACGCCCGGCTGGAGCGCGCCGGCGCGCGCAACGTTCAGGTGCGCGCCCCAAGGGGCCAGGCCGACGTTCTGTCCGATCTGAAGGAGCGCTGCGACCTCGTCGTCGTCGACGCGCCCTGCACGGGCTCCGGCACCTGGCGCCGCAACCCCGACGCCAAATGGCGGATGCGTCCCGGCGCGCTTGAGCAGCGCATGAAGGATCAGGACGAAGCCCTTCAAAACGCAGCGAAATTCGTAAAGTCGGGCGGGCGGCTTCTGTATATCACCTGCTCGCTGCTTAAAGCAGAAAATGAAGAGCGGATTCAGGCGTTTATCGCAGCGCGCCCGGAATTCCGGCCGCTTGACCCGGCCGAATTGGCGCGCCGCGCCGGCCTGCCGTTGCTGGTCGAGCGCGCCCATGGCGTCGGCCTGCGCCTGACGCCGGCGACGACCGGCACGGACGGCTTCTTCATCGCCGTGCTGACGCGCGGCTGATCAGGCCGCGATGCGCGGCTCCATCGAGGGCCGCGCCCGCGAGGCGGCGACGGCGTCTTCCGCTTTCCAATGCAGGCGCGTGCGCCCGCCGTTGAGGTGCAGGGACAGCACGGCGAGAAACGCGGCCTGATCGGCGAGGCCAAAGCCGGCGTTGAGGGCGAGCGTCGGGCAGGCGGTCTCCAGCCCATGCGCGTCGAGCACGGCGTAATCCCAGCGTTCGAGATGGGCGGCGAGGCGGGCGAGGCCGAAGCGCCCGGCCGCGTCGTCGCGCGCGAAAGCGTTGAGGCAGAGAAAGGTCTGGCCGATGGCGAGGCCGACGCCGCCGGCGCAGAGCGCCCCCTCGGCGTCGCGCACTTCCCAGCTATGGGCGAGGCCGACGTCGAACAGGCCGCACAGCGCGAACATGATCGGCGCGTTGAGCGCAACGCCGTTGCGGCGGCAGGCGTCGAGCACGATCTCGAAATTGGCGTCGAAGGCGAAATGCCGGGCCTCGTCCGCCCCCGCCCGCGTCAGCGCGGCGGCGACGACCGAAGGGTGCGCGATGGCGCGCTGCGCCGGGGCCCACCACACGGCGGCGCCGATGCGCGCGTCCAGCGTCAGGCCGCTGGCGTAGCCCTCGACGATGCTGTCGGCCGAAAGGTCAGGCGCAAGGCCGGCGAGGCCGGCGAAGGCGTGCTCCTCGCCCAGCGCCTGCGTCGGATCGGGCAGGCCAGCACGGCCGATGGCCTTTTCGCGGATCATCAGGTCGGCGAGCGAGACCAGCGCCGTGACGGGCGCGGATTTGACGAAAGGTCCGAGGCCGCGCGCGATTTCGGCGACGCGCGCCAGCGCGCCCGACTTGAAAAGTGCGACGCGCCGCGCATGCCTTTGCGCGGGCGTCACAGTCGGGGCAGGGTCGGAGCCTTCGGAGAAAAGCTGCGCCACGCGCTCCAGCATGAGGTGGGGCGGCAGGTTCGACAGGGGAGTCCGTGTCGCGGGGCTGGAGTCGGGCATGGATGACGTTCCGTCAGCTTCTGTTGCCCAAGCTGTACCCGCCGCCGATTTCCGTCCGTTCAAGGCAATTGTTCGAATGCCCGTTAAAATCCGTTTGGGATTTCGCCGGGCCACAGGGTTGCGCCGCGCCCGCGCATCCAATAATCCGGGCCTTTGGCAGCATAAGGACGCGGTTCATGGCCAATCCCGATCTTCACCAGGACATCGTCGCCCATCACGACAAGGTGCTGATCGTCGACTTCGGCTCGCAGGTCACGCAGCTCATCGCCCGCCGCGTGCGCGAGGCCGGCGTCTATTGCGAGATCGCGCCGTTTCAGTCGGCGGACAAAGCCTTTAAGGCGCTTCAGCCCAAGGCCGTGATCCTCTCCGGCGGCCCGGCCTCTGTGCTCGATGCGGGCGCGCCCGCAGCGCCCGACAGCATCTTCGCCTCGAAGGTTCCGGTGCTCGGCATCTGCTATGGCGAGCAGACCATGGCCGCCCAGCTCGGCGGCACGGTCGAGGCCGGCCACCACCGCGAATTCGGCCGCGCCGAAGTGGAAATCACCGAAGACAGCCCGCTGTTTGACGGCGTATGGCAAAAGGGCGGTAAATATCAGGTCTGGATGAGCCACGGCGACCGCGTCACCAGGCTGCCCGACGGTTTCCGCGCCGTCGGCAAGGCGGAAAACTCGCCGCTCGCCATCATCGCCAATGAAGAGCGCCGCTATTACGGCATGCAGTTCCACCCGGAAGTGGTGCATACGCCCGACGGCGCCAAGATCCTGTCGAACTTCGTCCACAAGGTCGCCGGTCTCAAGAGCGACTGGACCATGGGCGCCTTCCGTCAGGAGGCGATCGCCTCCATCCGCGCCCAGGTCGGCGAGGGCCGCGTGCTCTGCGGTCTGTCCGGCGGCGTCGATTCGGCGGTGGCCGCGGTGCTGATCCACGAGGCCATCGGCGACCGGCTGACCTGCGTTTTCGTCGACCACGGCCTGATGCGGCTCGGCGAGGCGGAAGAGGTCGTCGGCCTGTTCCGCGACCATTACAACATCCCGCTCGTGCATGTTGAGGCGTCTGAGCTGTTCATCGGCGAGCTGACCGGCGTCAGCGATCCCGAGACCAAGCGCAAGATCATCGGCCGCCTGTTCATCGAGACCTTCGAGGCCGAGGCCAAGA
>ERZ1645192.3325-NODE-3325-length-13133-cov-7.488377_pt1 | contig 13133 bp, 16 predicted proteins | sample MGYA00575354_ERZ1645192 | MGnify/ENA primary metagenome ERZ1645192 (study PRJEB40844, sample SAMN11349763) | freshwater sediment metagenome | isolation source: river sediment | host: Sediment | place: India: Faizupur Khadar , New Delhi | collected 2017-02-21 ... | reverse complement strand
TCGCGAGCAAGCTCGCTCCTACAATCAACAAGTTAGTTTTTAGACAGCTTCTCAGTCGCTGTTGCCGGATCATCACTGCACTGGTGAACTCTTGGACCCCGCAGCGCCGCGATGACTGGTTTCGTGTCCGGCCAGACGCCACGCCACAGGTGGAACGCTTCCGCCGCCTGTTCCACCAGCATCCCCAGGCCATCCAGGGACTGGGCCGCGTCCCGTTCCCGCCCCCAGCGCACAAATACGGTCGGTTCATGGCCATACATCAGGTCATAGCACCAGCCGTCCACCGCTAATACCCCGTCTGGTAGTGGCGGCATGGCATCGGTCAAGCCGGCGGCCGTAGCATTAATGATCAGATCGAATGACCGCCCCGCCAGATCGGCAAAGCCGCAACCGGACACCGGGCCCAGATCGCCAAACCGCAACGCCAGTTCCGCCGCCTTGCCGGCGGTGCGGTTGGCAATGACCAACTGCGCCGGCTGTTCCGCCAGCAAGGGTTGCAATACCCCCCGCGCCGCGCCACCCGCGCCCAGCAACAGGATCCGCCGCCCCGCCAGCACGCACCCGTGATTGGCTTTGAGATCGCGCACCAGTCCCGGCCCGTCGGTGTTATCACCGTGCACGCCGGTGGGTGCAAAGCTCAGGGTATTGACCGCCCTGGCCCGCTCGGCGCGGGCGCTGAGCACATCGGCGAACACCCAGGCGTCCTGCTTGAACGGGACAGTGACGTTCAAACCCTTACCGCCCGCGTCCCGGAACGCCCGCGCCGCCGCCGCAAACCCGCCCGGCTCCACCAGAATGGCGCGGTATTCCAGATGCTGATCGGTCTGGGCGGCGAACAGCGTGTGAATGCGCGGAGACAGGCTATGGGCAATCGGGTTGCCCATTACGGCGTAATAACCGGGTTGTGTCGTCATGTTCCTCAGTTCCTTGGGCGGCTTCCTGAAAAGAATAGACCTGTAGATCGGGCGCATTGTCGGGCAACGCTCCGCTTTTGCCCGACCTACCGGTCTCCTCCGGAATTGAAGGCTTAAACCATTTGCATAAACAGGGTATGGCATTATAGCTTAACCCTCCAGCCTCACCCGCGCCGTAGCCAATCCTGACGCTGGTTTGATCTATTCACGAAATTCGTGTTCAAAAGCAGCAACTAACCCATGACCGCCCCTGTCAACACCGGCCATCGCCATGAATCCCGCTGATTACTGCTACGACCTGGCGGCCCGCCACGGTTCGGATTTCCGTTACAGTCTGATCGGCCTGTCGCTGGACCAGCGGCAAGCACTGGTCGCGCTCCAGGCTTTTCAGCTCGAAACCGCCCAAATCGTCAGCGAATGTCATGATCCGGGCGTGGCGCGAACCAAGCTGGACTGGTGGCGGACCGAGATCGCTCGTCTGTTTGCGGGCGAACCACAACACCCGGTCACTCACGCTTTGCAGCCGGGGCTGAGCCGGTTCAACCTGCCCGAGGAATACTTCCGGGAAATGCTGGACGGGGTGGTGATGGATCTGGACTACGATGCCTACCCCAGCTTCACTGAGCTAACGCTGTACATTCATCGGCGTGGCAGCACCCCGGCGTTGCTGGCGGCGGAAATTCTGGGCTACCAGGATCGGCGGGCGACTCCCCGCTTCGCGCACGAGGCCGGCGCACTGCTGCTGCTGTTCGATCTGCTTTGCAACGTGCGCCACCACGCCCGCCAGGGACGGTGCTCTCTGCCCGAGGACGAAATGCGCCGCTTTGGCGTCCAACCCGGCGATTTGCTGGCGGCGCAAACGACTGATCGGGTTCGAACCCTGTTCGCCTTTCAGGCCGAACGGATTGGCGGCTATCACCAGCGGGCGCTGGAATGCCTGCCGGAGGCCGACCGGTACGCGCAATGCAGTCTGTTGATCCGTATGGAGCTGGCGCTGGCGCTGCTGGCGGAAATCGCCGAGGACGGCTATCGGCTGCTGGAACAGCGCACCCGGCTGACGCCGCTGCGCAAGCTGTGGCTCGCCTGGCGCGTGCGGCGGAGCGAACGGCGCCGCTATCAGCGCCGGGCGACGACAGGGTAAACTACGTTTAATTCAATCCCATCGGATAAAACCGCCATGAAGGACTATCAGCCCACCCCTGATCTACTGCAAGACCGGGTTATTCTGGTGACAGGCGCCGGCAGCGGCATCGGTCGCGCCGTTGCGCGCCGCCTGGCGGGTCACGGCGCAACTGTGATTTTGCTGGATCGCGCCATCCGCATGCTGGAACAGGTCTACGATGAAATCGAACAGGCCGGCGGTCCCAGGCCGGCCATCTACCCGATGAACCTGGAAGGCGCGACGCCCAAGGACTACGCCGATTTGGCGCAGGTGCTGGATACCGAATTTGGCCGGCTGGATGGGTTATTGCACAACGCAGCCCTGTTCGAAGGACTCACTCCGATTTTCAATTACGACATCGAACTGTGGTACCGGATTTTGCAGGTGAACCTGAACGCCCCGTTTCTGTTGACTCAGGCGGCGCTGGGCCTGCTGAATCGTTCTGCCGACGCCTCAGTCGTATTCACGACCGACCGGGTGGGCGACGAGGGCCAAGCTTACTGGGGCGCTTACGCCGTCGCCAAAGGCGGCGCACAAACCTTGATGAAGTTGCTGGCCAGCGAACTCGAAACCAATACTCCGATCCGGGTCAACAGCATTGATCCGGGCCGGGTACGTACCGAACTGAGCTTGCGGGCCTATCCGGGGCGCAACCCGGCGGAATGGGCCAGGCCTGAGGATATTCTGGCTGTCTATCTGTATCTGCTGGGGCCGGACAGCAAGGGCGTCACCGGGCAGACTTTCTGCGCCCAGGATTGAGTGGACGGTGGGGACCCGACGCCGGGCCACGCCCACCGCGCGGGCGGTCAGGCCAGATTCGCCCGCCTGCCGAAGATCGGCGGGGTTGCGGTTTCGGCTCCGGCTGCGACGCACAACCCACGGCGCGCAGCAACTCCGTGATTTGCGCCTCATCCAATTCATCCCAGTGGCCCGGATGCAACCCTCGCCGCAGGGTCACCGGCCCATAGCGCACCCGGGTCAGCCGACTGACCGTAACGCCCTGCGATTCCCACAACCGGCGCACTTCACGATGGCGACCCTCGCGCAGAATCACGTGATACCAGTGATTGGCGCCCTCGCCCCCCACATCCCGAATCTCATCGAAGTGCGCCACCCCATCCTCCAGAGTCACCCCCTCCCGCAACCGCTTCAGCATCTCCGCCGAAACTTCACCCAACACCCGCACCGCGTATTCCCGTTCGATTTGGGATGAGGGGTGCATCAGCCGATTAGCCAGTTCGCCATCATTGGTCAATAACAACAGACCCTGGGTATTCAAATCCAGCCGACCGACCGCGATCCAGCGGCTATCGCGCAAGGACGGCAAATGCTCGAAAACCGTAGGCCGGCCTTCGGGATCGTGGCGGCTGGTCATCTCACCGACCGGCTTGTAATAGGCCAGAACTCGCCGTCGCTGGCCGAACGGGCGCACCTGGATCAGACGGCCATCAATCTGAATCTTCTCCGCACCGTTGACCTGGTGGCCCAGTTGCGCCACTGCGCCGTTTACCGTGATCCGGCCCTGACGAATCCAGTCTTCGATCTGGCGCCGGGAGCCGAGGCCCATCCGGGCCAGAAATTTCTGCAACCGTTCAGCCATGGGGCGGCTCCGGGGGGGTAGTGGAATCTTCGGGCGGGACGACGGCGCGGCGCTCCAGTTCAGCGCCGATGGCGTCCAGATCGCGCGGCGTCGCCAGCGGCGGCAACTCGCTCAGACTCTTGAGGTTGAAATAATCCAGAAAGGCGCGGCTGGTAGCGTACAACGCGGGGCGGCCCGGCACTTCGCGGTGGCCGATCACCTTGATCCAGCCGCGTTCCTGCAAGGTTTTCATGATGCTGGAACTGACGCTGACCCCGCGCACCGCCTCGATTTCGCCCCGGGTCACCGGCTGGCGATAGGCGATCAGCGCCAGCGTTTCCAGTAGCGCGCGGGAATAGCTGGCGCTCCGCTCCTCCCACAACCTTGACACCCAGGGCGCGAACGCCTGGGGCACTTGCAGACGGAAGCCGCTGGCGACCTCGACCAGTTCCACCCCGCGCCCGGCGTAATCGGCGGCCAATTCCGCCAGGGCCGCGCGCACGGCCTCCCGTTCGGGCTGTTCCGCCTCCGGGAACGCGGCCAGCAACCGCTCCAGCGCCAACGGTTCGCCGGCGGCCAGCAGCAAAGCTTCCACAATGGTTTTCAATTCCGGCATGGCGGCACTTCAACCCCGCCGCCGGACGTGGATCGGCGCGAACGGTTCGGCCTGGACCAGTTCCAGCAACGCCTCGCGCAAGAGTTCCAGCACCGCCAGAAAGGTGACCACTACGCCCATCCGCCCCTCCTCCGGTCGGAACAGCGCGCTGAAAGGCGTGAAGCGCAGCGCATCCAGCCGTTCCAGCACCTGGCTCATCCGCTCGCGCACCGACAGCGCCTCGCGCCGGACCTGATGACGGCCGAACAGTTCGGCGCGGGCCAGAGCTTCGCGCAAAGCAGACAGCAACTCAGTCAGACTGACTGGCGGCGGTGTTCGGTGTATTTCCCGCTGAGCCAGCTCGGCGCTGGCGGGGAAAAAATCGCGTTCCAGCCGGGGCAGCGCGTCCAGCGCCCGCGCCGCCTGCTGGAACCGCTCGTATTCCTGCAACCGCCGCACCAGTTCGGCGCGCGGATCGTCCTCGTCCGCCTCAATAGCGGCTGGGCGCGGCAACAGCAGCCGCGACTTGATCTCCGCCAGCCAGGCCGCCATCACCAGATACTCTGCCGCCAGTTCCAGCCGCAGTTCCTGCATCAGCGCCAGATACTCCATGTACTGTCGGGTAACCTCGGCGATGGGAATATCGAGGATGTTCAGATTTTGCCGCTTGATCAGATACAGCAATAAATCCAGCGGCCCCTCGAACGCTTCCAGAAAGACTTCCAGCGCATCCGGGGGAATGTAGAGGTCCTGCGGCAACTGGGTGTAGGGTTCGCCGCCCACTTTGGCGAGCGGCGGCGGGTCAGCAGGAGCATTCATATTAGCCCACCATGGCGCAAATAACAGATCCTAGCGATCGTCATAGTGGAAGCGGCATTGCAGGATATCTACCGTGGTCTCATCCACAAAATAAACCAGCCGGTGTTCATCGGTGATTCGCCGCGACCAGTAACCATTCCACTGATAGCGCAAAGGCTCTGGCTTGCCCAGTCCGGTGAATGGAGTACGCTGGATATCCTGAATCAGACGGTTGATCTTCCGCAGGGTTGTCCGGTCTGTTTGTTGCCAATACAGGTAATCTTCCCATGCTTTAGGGTGAAACCTAATCATCATCGGCTAACAATTTCCGTTCCTGCATATTTCGTCCCGCGCGGTGGTCATCAATGGCCCGCATGAGGCGTTCAGCGTTTGCCGGAGAGCTCATCAGGTGTGCGGTGGCATCCACCTCGGCGCTGTCCAACCGATCCAGCGCCAGATTAACTACTTCGCTGAGAGAAACCCCTTTCTCATGCGCCAGGGCTTCGGCTTTTGCCTTGGCTTTAGCGGACACCCACACGCTCAGAGTCACATTTCCCATGGCTTGGTGGCGCTTGCGCACTGCTTCGCGCGTTTGCACCTGGACGTTCGCCGCCAGTTGTGAATCACTCAGCTTGGGCATCGCTTATTCTCCAGAAAAAACTCGGGTTACCGCTCCAGCTATTCTTCTGCCTTTGCCGCCTACTTTTCCAGCGGCCGAATCCCCACCGCCCGCCGCAGTTCCGCCAGAAACGGGACGCTGTATTCGCGCGCCCGCGCCGCGCCCTGCTTCAGCACCTGCTCGACGTAGGCCGGCTTGGCCAGCAGTTCGTGGTAACGCTGGCGCGGCTCGCTCAGCCGGGCGTTCAGGTACTCGAACAAAATCTGCTTCATTTCACCCCAGCCGATGCCCTGGGCGTAGCGGTCGCGGATGACCGCCGCTTCCTCGACGGTGGCGAACGCCTGATAAATCTGAAACAGCGTGCAAGTCTCCGGGTCCTTGGGCGCTTCCGGCGGCAGCGAGTTGGTCTTAATGCGCATGATCAGCTTGCGCAGCGCCTTTTCCGGCTCGAACAGCGGAATGGTGTTGCCATAGCTCTTGCTCATTTTGCGCCCGTCCAGCCCGACCAGCACCGCCGCCCTCTCGTCCACCACCGCCTCGGGCAGCACGAAATGCTCGCCGTAGAAATAATTGAACCGGGTGGCGATGTCGCGGGCCATCTCCAGATGTTGAACCTGATCCTTGCCGACCGGCACCTTGGTGGCCTTGAACATCAGAATGTCCGCCGCCATCAGGATCGGGTAGCAGAACAGCCCCATGGTTACGCCCTTGTCCGGGTCCTTGTCGGGATCGGCCACGTTCTCGGCGACCGCCGCCTTATAAGCGTGGGCGCGATTCATCAGCCCCTTGGCGGTGACGCAGGTCAGCATCCAGGTCAGCTCCAGAATTTCCGGGATGTCGGTCTGCGCGTAGAAAATGACATTCTCGACATCCAGCCCCAGCGCCAGCCAGGTCGCTGCGACTTCCAGCCGCGAGCGATGCACCAGCGCGGGGTCCTGGCATTTAACCAGGGCGTGATAATCCGCCAGAAAATAGAACGATTGCACGTCATGGCGATGGCTGGCTTCGATGGCGGGCAGAATCGCGCCGACGTAGTTGCCCAGATGCGGCGTGCCGGTGGTGGTGATGCCGGTAAGGGTTATTTCCATTATGAATCAATGCTTTATAGTTCAGGATTGGGAAAATCCGGGATTAGAAAAACAGCGACAGGATCAGGTGACGGATACTGTTCACGACGGGCATCAGATTCAGCAGACCACTGGCCAACAGCAGCACCAGAATGATCAGGCCATAGGGTTCCAGCCGCGCCATGGCCTCGCCATAACGGTTAGGCAAAACTCCCGCCAGCACCCGCGAACCATCCAGCGGCGGAATCGGCACCAGGTTGAGCACACCCAGCATGACGTTGACATTCACGCCGACCACGCCCATCGCCAGCAGCGGCTCACCCAGCCACGTCAAGGTGGTCTGGGCCTGATAACCCAGCCATGCCGCCAGCGCCCAGCCCAGCGCCATGATCAGATTGGCGCCCGGCCCGGCCAGCGCCACCAGCGCCATGTCGCGCTTGGGCTGGCGCAGCCGGTGAAAATTGACCGGCACCGGCTTGGCCCAGCCGAAGATAAAGCCGCCAAACACCGCCAACAAGGCCGGCACCAGCACCGTGCCAACGGGATCAATGTGCCGCAGCGGGTTGAGACTGAGCCGACCCTGCGCCTGGGCCGTAGTGTCGCCGCAACGCAGCGCCACCCAGCCGTGCGCGACCTCGTGCAACGTAATCGCCAGCAGCAACGGCAGCGCCATCACCACAATGAGCTGTACTACATTTAATTCTTGCATAGCGGGATTATACGCAGCCTGTTGGGGCGTGGACTAGAGAAACGGGCTGGCGTCGCCCAGCCCCTCGCGGATCAGTTGCGGCGCCTCGCCGGTCAGATCCAGTACGGTTGTGGGTTCATGCTGACCGGGGCCGCCATCAATCATCAAATCCACCTCATGCGCCAAGCGTTCCTCGATCTCTTCAGGATCGGACAACGGCCAGTCGTCGCCAGGCAGAATCAGGGTGCAGCTCATGATCGGTTCGCCCAGTTCCGCCAGCAGCGCGCGAACGATGGCGTTGTCGGGAATCCGAATACCAATCGTCTTGCGCCGGGGATGCTGCAAGCGGCGCGGCACTTCATGGGTCGCTTGCAGAATGAAGGTGAAGGGTCCCGGCGTAGTCGCCTTGAGCAGTCGGAACCGCTGGTTGTCCACCTTGGCATACGTAGCGATCTCCGACAGATCACGGCACACCAGGGTGAAATTATGGTGGCGGTCGGTCTGGCGAATGTGCCGGATGCGCTCCGCCGCCGCCTTGTCGCCCAACTGGCAACCGAGCGCGTAGCTGGAATCGGTGGGATAGACGATCACTGCGCCCTCGCGCAGTTGCTCAACGGCCCGCGCGATCAGCCGGGGTTGCGGATTGGCGGGATGAATTTGTAAAACGCGGCTCATAGCCTGTACTATTCTCAAGTTTACGGATCAGGTCGGGCGGGCAACTTGCCAGTCTGGCGCGGTCCGGTCAAGACGGCGACCGTGGGGCCGCCTTTCTTTTTCCCGTTCCCGCCCGCCGTGTCTTTCCAATCTGCCCTGGAATCTCTGCTACCGGCATGAAACTGTTGTTCGACTTCCTGCCCATTCTGTTGTTCTTCATCGCCTACAAGCTGGCGGACATTTACGTCGCTACGGGGGTGTTGATCGTCGTGACTCTGGCCCAGGTCGGCTGGATCTGGCTGCGCCAGCGCCGGGTCGAGAAAATCCCGCTGTTCACCGCCGCGCTGGTGCTGGTGCTGGGCGGCGCGACCCTGCTGCTGCACGACCCGGTCTTCGTCAAATGGAAGCCGACCGTGGTGAACTGGCTGTTCGCCGCCGTGTTCCTGGGCAGCCGCTTCATCGGCCAAAAGACCCTGCTGGAACGGATGATGGGCGAGCAATTGGAACTTCCCGGCGCGGTCTGGGTCAAGCTCACATTCGCCTGGGCGGTCTTCTTTCTGGTCATGGGCGCGGCCAACCTCTACGTCGCGTTCACGTTCAGCGAGAACGCCTGGGTCAATTTCAAGCTGTTTGGCCTGCTGGGCCTGACTCTGATTTTCGTGCTGGCGCAGGCGGCCTACATGAGCCGCCACCTCAAGACCGAAGACGCCGATCCATCCAAGGAGTCCTGATCATGCTCTACGCCATCCTGGGCCGCGACGCGCCGAACAGTCTGGAACGGCGGTTGTCCGTTCGTCCTGCGCACCTGGAACGGTTGAACGCGCTGCTGAACGAAGGCCGGTTGATCCTGGCCGGGCCGCTGCCCGCCATTGACAGTCCCGATCCCGGTCCGGCGGGGTTCCAGGGCAGCCTGATGGTGGTCGAATTCCCGTCACTGGAAGAGGCCAAAGCCTGGGCCGAGGCTGATCCCTACGCCACCGCTGGCGTGTTCGCGGCGGTCGAAGTTTACCCGTTCCGCCAAGTTTTGCCGGCATGAGTGATCGGGCGGCCCTGATCGAACACCGGCTGCGCACCGCGCTCGCACCCGAACGCCTGGTGATCGTGGACGACAGCGCCGCTCACGCCGGTCATGCCGGGGCGCGCGACGGCGGCCATTTCACCGTCCAGATCGTCTCCGCCGCCTTCGCCGGCCAAACCCCGATTCAGCGCCATCGCCTCGTTCACGGGGCGGTGGCGGACCTGATGCACCGGGAAATCCATGCCTTAAGCATTCGGGCGTGGACCCCGGAAGAAGCTTTTTTGGCAAACCCGTAACCCCACCTACCTTTCTGGAATCCTGATCATGCTCAAAAATCGCAAACTGACCCTCCCGCTCCTGGCGCTGTCCTCGACCCTGCTGCTGTCCGGCCTGGCGCTGGCGGCGGAAGAGAAGAAAGCCGAACCCGCACCTGCGCCGGCTGCCGCCACCAAGGCTCCAGCCGCCACGCCCGCGCCCGCCGCCTTCACCGTTCCTGACCCGGTTGCGGTAGTCAACGGTACCGCCATCACCAAGGCGGCGTTTGACCAATACGCCAAGCAACTACGTGGCCGGGCCAAGGTGGATTCCGCAGAAGCCAGCAAATCGCTGGTGGATCAACTGGTCATGGAAGAACTGCTGGTGCAGGAAGCCAGCAAGCAGAAGCTGGCCGACGATCCGCAGGTCAAGCAACAACTGGAAATGGCTCAGCGCAACCTGCTGGCTGGCATCGTGGTCCGTCGGATGCTGAGCGCGAATGCACCGAGTGAGGAGGCGATCAAGAAGGAATATGACACCGCCGTCGCGGCGATGAAGGGCAAGGAATACAAGGCCAGCCACATCCTGGTGGACTCCGAGGACAAGGCCAAGGAAATCATCGCCGAGTTGAAAAAGGACAGCAGCAAATTTGCTGAATTGGCCAAGGCCAAGTCCAGCGACAGCTCCGCCGACAAAGGCGGCGATCTGGGCTGGTTTACGCCGAGCATGATGGTGCCCCCGTTCGCCGAAGCGGTCGCCAAGCTGGAGAAGGGCAAGTTCAGCGAACAGCCGGTGCAAACCCCGGTCGGCTGGCACGTCATTCTGTTGGACGATATCCGCGACGCCACCCCGCCGTCCCTGGATGAACTGAAGCCGCAAATCACTCAGATGCTGCAAAGCAAGATGGTCAGCGACTATCTGGAAAAGCTGAAGTCTGGCGCCAAGATCGAGGTCAAGGAAATTCAGGTCAGCGAGGCCAAGCCCGCCGCGGCGCCGGAAGCGGCCAAGGCCCCGGAAGCCGCCAAGGAAGAAAAGAAGCAAGATTAAGGCCGACCTCTGTAGGGACACGGCGCCGCCGTGTCCCTACTGGCCCCACCGGTATAATCTTTCCAGGAAATGACCTAAGTATTTCTCTACCCCTAACCTCTCTCCCTCGCGGGGGAGAGGTTATCGCTCCAGCAGCGCCTGCAATCCCGCCTCGTCCAGCACCGTCACGCCCAGTTCCCGCGCCTTGTCCAGCTTGGACCCGGCCTCGCGGCCCGCCACCACGTAATCGGTTTTCTTCGACACGCTGCCGCTCACTTTGGCGCCCAGCGCCCGCAACCGATCCGCCGCCTGATCGCGGGTCATGGACTCCAGGGTTCCCGTCAATACGAAGGTTTTACCCGCCAGCGGCTGCTCGGCGGCCCGCTGCACTTCAGTTTCCGGCCAATGCACGCCCGCAGCGCGCAACCGGGCGATGACCTGCTGATTGTGCGGTTCCTGGAAGAACGCGCGAATCGCAGCGGCAACGACGGGCCCCACATCCGGCGCTTGTTGCAGCCGCTCTTCATTTGCCCCCATGAGCGCCTCCAGCGCACCGAAATGTCCGGCCAGCGTCAGCGCCGTGGCTTCGCCCACTTCACGAATCCCCAGTGCGTACAGGAACCGCGCCAGCGTCGTATTCTTGCTACGTTCCAGCGCCTCGACCCGCTTGGCGGCGGATCTTGAACCCATCCGTTCCAACTCGGCCAGCGTCGCCGCATCCAGACCATACAGATCGGCGGGATTGCGCACCAGTTCCCGTCCTACCAGTTGCTCCACCAGCTTGTCGCCCAGCCCCTCGATGTCCAGCGCCCGGCGCGAGGCGAAATGGCGAATCGCTTCCTGAAGCTGGGCGCGGCAGTACAACCCGCCGATGCAGCGGGCGACTGCTTCGCCTTCAGGCCGTACCACCCGCGAACCGCACACCGGGCAGGTTGCCGGCAGGACAAACGGTTGCGATCCCGTCGGACGACGTTCCAACACGACCCCGACCACTTCGGGAATCACATCGCCGGCCCGGCGCACGATCACGGTATCGCCCACCCGCACGTCCTTGCGCGCCACTTCGCCAGCATTGTGCAGCGTGGCGTTGGTGACGGTGACACCACCGACGAACACCGGCTTGAGCCGCGCGACCGGCGTGATCGCGCCGGTGCGCCCCACCTGCACCTCGATGGCCTCGACCACAGTCAACTCTTCCTGGGCGGGGAATTTATGCGCCACCGCCCAACGCGGCTCGCGGGTGCGAAAACCCAGTTGCTGCTGCCAGTCCAGGCGATTGACCTTGTACACCACCCCATCAATGTCAAAGGGCAGTGCCTCGCGTTTTGCCGCAATGGCGCGGTGAAACGTGATCAGCCCCTCCGCGCCCTGCGCCACCGCCCGCTCGCCGCATACCGGCAGCCCCAGCGCGGCCAGGGCGTCGAGTACGGCGCTCTGCGTGGCGGGCACAGTCCAGCCCTGGACTTCGCCCAGCCCGTAGGCGAAGAACGATAACGGCCGCTTGGCGGCCAGATTCGGGTCGAGTTGCCGGATGCTGCCGGCGGCGCCATTGCGGGGATTGACCAGCGTGGGCAACCCAGCGGCGCGCTGGCGGGCGTTGTAACGCTCGAAATCCGGGCGGCTCATATACGCCTCGCCGCGCACTTCCAGCACGGCGGGCGCGACTCCCCGCAAGCGCAACGGCGCCGTCTTGATGGTGCGCACGTTCCGGGTAACGTCCTCGCCGGTCTCGCCGTCGCCGCGCGTGGCGGCCTGAACGAGGACGCCCTGCTCATAGCGCAAGGTGAGGGCCAAACCATCGAATTTCAGCTCGCAGGCGTATTCGACCGGCGGCGCGTCCGCGCTCAAACCCAGCTCGCGCCGCACCTGAGCGTCAAAAGCCTGCGCGCCGCCGGGGCCAATGTCGGTTTCGGTGCGGATAGACAACATCGGCATCCGATGCCGCACCGGCGTAAACGCTTCCAGCGGTTGGCCGCCCACTCGCCGGGTCGGGGAATCGAGAGTGATCAGTTCCGGGTGCGCCGCTTCCAACTCCTGAAGTTCCCGAAACAGCCGGTCGTACTCGGCGTCGGGAATCTCCGGGTCGTCCAGCACGTAATAGCGATAGCTATGCCCGTGCAGTTGCTCGCGCAGCCAGGCGGCGCGGGCCTGTACCTCATTTGAAATTGCCACTGTGCCCGGCGCTCAGTCGAGCGGACCGAGCCAGCGCCGTTCCAGATCGGCGACCTGATTGCGCAACTGCACCAGCATCGGATTGGTCAGCCGATTCTGGCGCTCGTCGCAAATGGTTCCGCCCAGATTGCGCACCAGATGATCGGCGCTGATCACCAGCAGGTCCAGCGCCTCCGTCCCTTCCAGTGGTCCGGGCAGGCTCATGAACAGCAGCAGTCCCGGCGTGGTTAAATCCGCCAGAGTTTGCGGGTCGAACGCCCCCGGCTTGCGCAGATGCGCCATGCCGAAAATCGGCGCGTCGCCCGCCGTTTCCCGGTCCGGGAACCGCTCGAACACGCCATCGGCATTCAACCGAAAGTTGAGTTCGTCGGCCACTGCCTGGATGCGCGGCCCCGCGAACGGCTGCCCACGCGGCGCCATCACAGTCAAAACCACCGTCATGGCCAGCGGCGCTTCACCGGTCTCCTCATGCTCCGGCGACGACTCCGGGTCGGGAGCGGAGGATGGGGCGTCCGTCCTGGATTCACGCGCGGCGTTCTTCGGCTCAATCGGCCGGATTTCCACATCCACCAGAACCTTGTCGGCC
>ERZ1645192.3324-NODE-3324-length-13134-cov-10.798838_pt1 | contig 13134 bp, 11 predicted proteins | sample MGYA00575354_ERZ1645192 | MGnify/ENA primary metagenome ERZ1645192 (study PRJEB40844, sample SAMN11349763) | freshwater sediment metagenome | isolation source: river sediment | host: Sediment | place: India: Faizupur Khadar , New Delhi | collected 2017-02-21 ... | reverse complement strand
ACCCCGTGGCATCCATTTGCACCCCAACAGAAAGATTTTTTACAGGTTGCCATAAAAAATGAAACAGAACCTTATATTTGTACCGTTAATTATGTAGAAAAAATGAAATTTTCTGTTGAGAGCGGTTTTTGCTTTTGGTTTTATTATTTCGGGCGGATCTCCGGGGCTGAAAAGTGAATATCGTGTGCAGCAGGCAAAAGATAAGATACAGAAGGTCCCGGATTTCCGGGACCTTCTGCGTTTATGGCATTTAAAACAAACATCGGAGGAAAAATGAAAATTGCGGTGATAGGATTGGGATTGATTGGGGGCTCTATGGCCAAGGATCTTCGCCGGTCGGGTTTTGCCACGGAGATCGTGGGGGTCGAAAGCAATGGGGAGCATGGTGCCGAGGCGTTGCGATTGGGCATTGTGGACCGGTTGGTTGGTCTGGAGGAGGCGGTCTCTTCAGCCGACATGGTTGTGGTGACCACTCCTGTCGACGTGGTCCTGGAGTTGTTGCCGCGTATTTTGGATCTGATTACACCCCAGACCACAGTAGCCGACATGGGATCGACCAAACGGCGGTTGACGGAGGCGGTCAGGGATCATCCCCGCCGCCGGAATTACGTGCCTGCTCATCCCATGGCCGGAACCGAGAATTCAGGTCCTTCGGCGGCGCATGAAAACCTCTTCCGGGGGAAGATTGCCATCATTTGTGATCAGGAGTTCAGCGGCCCGCAGCACCTGGCGCTGGTCGAGAAGATGTTTCATGCCCTGGGAATGAACCTGGCCTATATGAGTTCCGATGAGCAGGACCACAGTACCGCTTTTGTATCGCACCTGCCCCATGCTGCGGCCTATGCCCTGGCCAATGCCGTTCAGGACAAGGAAGACCGCAACATCATCTTTGATCTGGCCAGCGGGGGGTTCAATTCGACGGTCAGGCTAGCCAAGAGTTCCTGCTCCATGTGGCACCCCATCTTTGAGCAAAACCGCGATTATATGGTGGAATCGCTCAATGTTTATATGAAGCATCTGGAGCAATTCCGCGATGCAATCCGCGATGGCGAGAGTTCCCGGCTGGAGGAGCTGATCAGGAATGCCAACCGTATCAGGGCCATCCTCAACGGGGAGAATCCCCAATTTCTGAAAAATGAAGAGACTTTTGTGAAATTTTACACCAAATAGCAATGAATACCAAGTTGGAAATACGCGCTGTAAGGGAGTGGCTGCCCCAGATCAACAATCCCCTGCTGATCGCGGGGCCCTGCAGCCTGGAGAGTGAGGAACAAGCCCTGGCGACGGCCCGGTTACTGGCCCGTGACCACCGGGTGTTTGTTTACCGGGGAGGTGTGTGGAAACCGCGCACCCGCCCTGGGAGCTTCGAAGGCGTGGGCTCCATAGGTTTGGAGTGGCTTCGGAAAGTAAAGGAGGAGACCGGCCTTCCTGTGGGCACCGAGGTGGCCAATGCCGCTCATACCGAGGAAGCCCTGAAGCACGGCATCGATGTGCTTTGGATTGGGGCCCGCAGTACCGCCAGCCCTTTTGTGGTCCAGGAAATTGCCGACGTGGTCAAAGGGACCGATGCCGTGATAATGGTTAAAAATCCCGTCAATCCTGATCTGCAGCTCTGGATGGGAGCCATCGAAAGGGTGTACCGTGCTGGCATCCGCAACATCGTGGCCATCCACCGGGGGTTCACTCCCTTCGGGGAAACCAAATACCGCAATTACCCCAACTGGCAGACGGTCATCGAATTGCGGCGCCTCATGCCGGAAGTACCGGTCATCTGTGATCCCAGCCATATCGCCGGCAAACGGGAATACCTCTTCGAAATCGCCCAGAAAGCTTTCGATATGGGACTCGAAGGGCTCATGCTCGAGTCGCACATCGATCCCTCCTGTGCCCTGAGCGATAAGGAGCAGCAACTGACCCCGGCCGACCTGGGCAAACTCCTCGACCGGCTGGTCATTCGCCACCAGAGTGCCAACAATCCCCTCTTTGCAAACCAGCTGGAGATCCTCCGTAACCGGATTGACGCCCTCGATAACGAACTGCTGGAGGTCCTCTCCTCCCGTATGGATATTGTCAGGGAAATCGGTAAATACAAAAGGGAAAACAATGTCACCGCACTGCAAATCAACAGGTGGTCCCAACTGATGGATGACCGCACGAAACTGGGCAAAAAACTCAACCTCAACGAGGCCTTTACCAAGGTGCTCTTTCAGATGATCCACGAGGATTCGGTAAGGATCCAGACAGAAATCATGGACAACCATGATGACAGGAATGGGAACTGAACTCCCGAGGAGTGCCTTCTTTAGCAGGCCGTTAATACGAATCTGTCCGATAAATTTCGGCGTTTCTTCATCTCAGGAGAGATGTCTGAGGTGCATCAGGAGGGGATCCTGAATCTCCAGGGCATGCTGATCCAGGGTTCTCCGGCATAGTGGATTCCTACGCGGGGGTGGGTGGTGAATGCCGGTTTTTCCGGGGAATCTTCCACCCGGAGGCGTTGGCTGGTGGCCAGCGTTTCCCCGTAAAAGGAGCGGTCGAGGGCCAGCAGGCGGCCGACCCTTCCGGGGCCTTCGATCCTTCGCTGACCCTCAGGGTCCCAAAGACCGCGGATCAGCACTGCCGAGGCATCCCCTTCCCGGCCCGTGACAAAGTTAAGCATCCAGTACATCCCGTAGATGAAATAGACATAAACCACTCCTCCGGGGCCGAACATCACCTGGTTGCGGGGGGTCATCCCCCTGCCGGCATGGCAGGCCCGGTCTTCCGTACCCCGGTAGGCCTCTGTCTCAGTGATCACGAATCTCTCCTCCCGGCCCTCCGGGTAACACCTTACGATGACCTTCCCCAGCAACGCAGGGGCCACCTCCAGCACATCACGCAGGAAAAAATCAGCCGTTAACCTTGATGATCCCATTGCTTCAGGTCTGATGCCTTGATCTCTGTTCATTTGCACCTCCCGCATCACTCTATGGTCATTAATCCTGCAGATCACCTATAAGGGTCCTTGGTGCTTCAGGGATCAATAGTTCTCCCCAGGCCACTGAAGGAACATGAATGGCTATTCTATTTTCTTTTTCCTGTATTCCATAAAGAAATAGCCGGCCACGGCCAGCAGCAACAGCAGGGAGCCGGCCAGGGAGACCTTATTGCCGGTGAAGAAAGCGGCCGGGTGGAACCTGAATTCCACGGTATGCGCTCCGGCAGGAAGCACCATGGCCCGCAATATATAGTTGGCCCTGAAATGGGGCGTCTCCTTGCCATCAACAAAAGCCTTCCACCCGTCGGCATAGTATATCTCGGAGAATAGGGCCAGTTGTTCAGAGGCGGCCTTGCTGGTATATTTGAGATAATTGGGTTGGTATTCCGTCAGGGAGATGAAGGCAGTGGAATCAGGTAGGAAGGTTTTTCCTTCCACGAAGGAGGCAAACCTTCTGTCGACCACGGCTTGATCAGGGGAGGTCACCTCTTTGAGCGTTTCAATCTCTTCATCAGCATTCGCCACGACCTTAAAGCTGTGGGCGAACCAGGCGTTGCCCCAGGTTTGGTTGTTGACCAGCGGAGGTGAATTTAGATCAAAGATGATATACCTGGTGTTGAGCATGTTGAGAACAGGGAGGGTGCCGAAAACCGAATCCGGGGAGTGCTGGTTGCGGAAGCCCGTCACCATTTCTTCCAGTTCGGGCGTGAGATGGTGGTCGATCATTTCCTGGTAGCGGCGCAGTTTCACGGCGCTGTATCCGCCCACGTTCTTGTGGAAATAGGAAGCCCGGGCGTCCTGCCAGGGGTTCTGCAGCGGCAGTACCCGATAGCTCAGATCCTTGTCCTTAAGGATTTCCAAATCGGCCACGGTGGGGGCATAAACGGAGGCCACCTGTTTTTTGGTGGTGAAATCCTTTTGGCCCAGGTATTTCTTGTCGATGAACCAGAGGTCGGCGAGGATCAGCAGAGCCAGGGTGCCGTAGAACCAGGCGGGTTTGATTTTTTTCAACTGCCACAGCAGGAGCGCTCCGGCGGCCAGGGCGATGAAGAGGAAAGAGCGGAAGGCCGAGCTGCGGAGCATAGCCTGCCGGTCACTGGTGACGGCCTCGAGGAGCCAGTCGGGATAGGAAGTGTCGAAAGGAGCTGAAAAATCCCCTGCGATGCCTGGCACCAGGGCCAGCAGCAGAGAGAGCCCCCCGGTGATCCCTAAGGCCCATTTCACTCCGTTCATCCACACCTTTTTCTCCACTTTTCCTCCGGAAAGGTCACGAAGGGCCAGGAATCCCAGCAAGGGCATCGTGAAGCAAGCAATGATCAGGGTCATCTCCGGGGCCCTGAATTTATTGTACATCGGAAGATAATCGAGCAGGAAGCTGGTCAGGGGCATCACATATTTTCCCCATGCGAGCACCACAGAAAGAACCGTGGCCCCCAGCAGCCACCATTTGTCTCTCCCCTGGACGACGAACAGCCCCAATACAAAGAGAAAGAGGATAATAGCCCCGGCATAATAGGGACCACTGGTAAAGGGTTTGTCGCCATGATAGAGCACAACACTGCCCAGGGCCTGCCGTGGATTCTCCACGCCCTTCTCCCTGAGGACTTTATAACTCTCTGACGCCATGTCAGGATTCGTCGTATGGCTTCCCCCCATATAGCCGGGAATCAGCAAAGTCATCGTTTCAGAAATCCCCTGGCTCCACTGGACCACGTAATCCTTGTCTAGGCCGGAGGTTTGGTTTTCAGAATTATGGGTCAGCTCTGATTTTCCGCGGATGCTCTCCTTGGAGTACCGGTAGTGGGTAAAGAGATAGGAGAAGTTCACGGCCAGCGCTAAAAGGGTTCCGGCCAGCAAAAGGCCGGTGGTTTTCAGGAAGGCGGGGATTTTCTTTTCCCTGAGGGCCACCACGAGTTCGGAAATTCCGAAAACAATCAGCGCCAGCATACCGTAGTAGGTGATCTGAGGGTGTGCGGCCATGATCTCCAGCGCCAGTCCCGCCGTGAAGAGCAGGGCTCCCTTGCGCCGGTCATAGCGGAAGGCCATCAGGGCGCCGGCCACCACCACCAGCAGGTAACCCAGGGCATACGCCTTGGAATTGTGACCCGCCTGGATGATGATGATGCCGTAGGTGGAGAAACCATAAGCCAAAGCCCCGGCAATGCTCAATCCCTGTCCGACTTTCATGCTGCGCAGCAACACATAAAAACCGATGAGATACAGGATGATCATCGCCGCCGGATGAAACAGCTTCCGGAACCCATCCTGGAAGTAGTTCAATAGGTTGCTGTTGTAAACCACTGAAATCATGTATCCAGGCATCCCCCCGAACATGGAATTGGTCCAGATTGCCTCCTCCCCTGTAGCCTTCCGGTAATCGACGAGTTCTTTTGACATACCGGTGTGACTCTGGATGTCGTGCTGCGCGATCTCTTTGCCTTCCAGCAAAGGGAACAAATAGAGGTAAGCCACGGCAATAAACAGGATGATGATCGCGGCTTCGGCCCCAATTCCGGAGAGGATCCCCTTCTTCTTCATGGTATTCAGTTTTAGATTGAGCTTGTGGCAAAAATAGGGATTTTATGGCTCTTTTATTAGCTTTGTTCCTCATAATGGGAATCATCATCAGGCAATCGGTTAAAGGTGCCGTCTGGTCTTACCTGGGAATCGTCATCGGGTATATCAACGTGGGGTTGATCATGCCCAAGTTCTTTGATACCGCCCAGATCGGACTGGTCCAGCTCTTTGCCTCCGTCTCCCTCATCTTTGCCCAATTCGGTACCCTGGGATTCACCAGTGTCATCAACCGTTTGTTCCCCCTTTTCAGAGATCACCGCCAGCACCATAACGGCTTCCTCTTCCTGGCCCTGGTGACCGGCTTACTGGGATTCGGACTGACCGTCGGGGGATTCGTATTCCTAAAGCCCTGGATCATCGAAACCAATACCGCGCGCTCTCCCCTGATCGTCGAATATTTGTGGTTGCTGATGCCTTTGGTGCTCATGCGGATTTTCTACACCCTCCTCGACAACTACAACAAGATGTTGTACGATGCCGTCACCGGCACCTTCTGGCTTGATTTCATGCACAAGGTGGTCAACCTGCTGCTGATCCTCCTCTTTGCCTGCGGACTGATCGACTTCCCCATCTTCTTTGCAGGTTATGTGCTCTCCATGAGCATGCCCCTGATCCCTGTGGTGATTGTACTCATCAGGCGCCACAACTTCCATCTCGAACCCCGGCCTGCCTTTGTCACCCCCCCGCTGAAAAAGGAGATCGGCATGACCATGCTCTTTGGCTTTATCAACGGACTGGCCTCCATCATCCTTCTGAATGTCGACAAGGTGTTCGTCAACCAGTACCTGTCGCTCGAAGAGGTGGGTATCTTTGGCGTCTCCACGCTCTTTGCCTCCCTGATCAGGGTGCCCTACAACTCGGTGGCCAAGATTGCCATCGGCCTCATCTCGGAATCATGGAAACGGAATGACCACGCTCACATCTCGGAGATCTACCGGAAGGCTTCCCTGAATCAGGCCATTATCGGGGTTCTCATCTTTGCCGGAATTGTAGTGAACCTCGACAATATTTTTGCCTTTCTGCCGCCGATATACCAGAGCGGCCGATGGGTATTGATCATCTATTCGGCAGGAATTCTGGTCAATACAGTCATCGGACTGGCTGGAAATATCACCGAGATTTCCCGTTATTTTCGCTTCAACACCCTTTTCCTGGGGATTTCCATTCTTATCCAGTTTCTCTTGAGTTACCTGCTTATACCCCGGATGGGGATCACCGGGGCGGCCCTGGCTACCGTCATCACCCTGGTGACGATCTCCCTCTTTCAGGCGGCCTTGCAGCGCATTGCCTTTGGCATTTCAGGAATGACCTTTCAGCTTCTGCTGGTGGTGGGCGCCGGGGGAGCCGCCTCCCTGGCAGGATGGGCGATGCCCCGCCTCCCCCTGATTCCCGATATAGCTCTGCGCAGCCTGATCGTCACGGCACTCTTTATGACCATCATCCTCCTGCTCAGGATCTCTCCGGAAGTCAACGACATGGCCGCGAAATCCTGGTGGACAGTGAAACGGTTTTTTCGCCCGGAACACCAAACGCCCTGAAGCACCATGGTATTAGGAATGACCCGGCCATCCAAACCCGGCCCAACCGTCAAATAGAAAATGAAAAACAACATAACCACTGGAATACGTCACTCAGCGAAAGAACAGATATGAAGCATGAAGACCAATATTACCGGAATGAAAGAAGTGAAATGGCCGCCTTCCTGCCTCCGGCCGTTTCCCGTTCCCTGGAATTCGGTTGTTCACAGGGACTCTTTTCCAAGCGGATCAAGGAAAAATACGGGGCCGAATGCTGGGGGGTGGACCTGGATACGGCATCTATTGCGATGGCGGCCACCCACCTCGACCAGGCCCTCTGCGGTGACGCCACCGCGGTGCTGACGACCCTCCCCCGTGCCTACTTTGACCTGCTCGTATGCAACGACTTTCTGGAGCACCTGCCTGATCCTGGGGCCTTCCTCCGGGAAGCCGCGGCCGTCATGACCCCGGGGGCCACCCTCGTCGCTTCGGTCCCCAACGTCCGGAGTTGGTCCAATATCCTGGAACTCCTGGTGTACAAGGAGTGGAAATATAAAGATTCCGGTATCCTCGACCGCACCCATCTCCGCTTCTTCACCCTGAAGAGCTTCCGCCGCTTTCTGGAAGAGAATGGTTTGCATATAGAAATATTGGAGGGCACCAGACCCTCCTCGTCTAAAGTCTTTATGATGACCAACCTGCTGACTCTCGGATTTATCGGCGACATGAAATTCAGCGGACTAGCTGCCCGTGCTAAATTTGGAAATGAGTTATGATAGCCGCAGGTTCTTTTCCTCTGGTGTCGGTCATCACGCCCACCTACAACCATGAACGGTATATCGGGCTATGCATCCAATCGCTTCAGGCACAGACCTATCCCCATTGGGAGATGGTCCTTATTGATGATGGGAGCAGCGACCTGACGGGCACCATCGCGGAGGAGGTGGCCGCCGGTGATGGCCGCATCAGGGTACTCCGGCAGGCCAACACGGGGATCTTCAGGCTCGCGGAAACCTATAACCGGGCGCTGGCCGTGGCCCGCGGTAAGTACATCGCCGTGCTGGAGGGGGATGACACCTGGGAAGCCCATAAACTGGAGCTGCAGGTGAGGGCCATGGAAGCGCAGCCCGATGCGGCCATGTGCTGGGGACAGGCCTTCAATACGGGAAATGATGACGGGAAGGTGATCAGGAGCTATCCTGCCATCGATTCCCCCGATGCCCGGTGGTACATGAACGATCCTGCAGGATCCATCTTTCAAGTTTTTCTCTTCCGGAATCCTATTCCGGCTCTGACCATGCTGATCAGGCGGGAAGCCCTGGAGAAAACAGGGGGCTTCAGACAAAGCTGCGGTTTGCCACTGGTCGACCTGCCTACGCTTTATGAACTGGCCTTTCAGGGGAAATTTATTTTCATACCGCAACCCCTGGGGACCTGGCGCAGTTACCCCACTCAGATCACCAAGATCCACACCGCTGCCATGTGGGAGGGTTGCCGCTGCCTGGCCATGCAATACCTCCACCACCCCGGTGTGGCCGCTGCCGTCGGGAAGGAAATCACCCCCTCACAACTCACGGCTTATTACAACCGTATGCTGGTCATCGGTTATTCGCGGTCGGGCCGCTATAAACTGATCAGAAAAGAGTTTGCCTCAGCCCGCAAAGACTACTTGCGCTCCCTGTTACACTATGGGTGGGTGGAGCCGGTATGGAAACTGCGCTCACTCACGGGCTTGTTCTTCAGTCTTTTCCGGCTCGATGTCGAAGGGCTGGCCCGTTTCCTGGGTAAAAAGGCCTACCGGTAGGAAGCTGTCAGGAGAAATAGCGCCGGAAAACTTCTATGATTCTTTCTTCCCGTTTTTCCATGGAGTAGAGTTCCAGGGTGCGTTGCCGGGCCTGGTGACCGGTGTTCATGGTCAGCGCCTTACGTATGGCCTCCTCCAGAAGAGCCGGATCTCTTTTGTCGATGATCACCCCGCAGTCGCCGATGGCATCGGGGATGCCGTTGACCCGTGAACCCACAGGAATACAGCCGCACAGCATGGCCTCACCCAAGCTCACCGGCATCCCCTCGGTGATGGAAACCTGCACATATACAGTGGCCCTGTTGAGGGTTTCGTTCAGCAGTTCCGCGGGACAGAATGAGGGGATGATCTCCAGGTTGGGAATCTCCGATACCCTGAATTGAGCCTCCGTCCACTCCATCAGATCACGTTTGAGGCCGATCATGACGAATTGCAAGTCGGGGCATCTGCGGGCCGTCTCGATGAAAAGGTCAAAACCCTTGTTGTAGAAATCAGCGGTTTTATGCATGGTGCCGATGGTGGCCACCCTGCGGGGATCCCTGGCTATCTCAGGCCTCCTGACGATCCGGGTGGCATCGATGCCGTTGGGGATTACCTCATAGTTTCCTCTGATCTCCCCAACATAGTGGCGGATCCCGTCAATATGGGGATGGTCGGGATGGTAAAAGAAATTCTCATGGTAGATCAGGGAGGCATGGTTGGGGATCACCAGGGTGGCGTGGCGCAGGGCATATTTCACCAGAGCACCCCGTAACTTTTTGAGATAGACCCCTTTTCCCAGCTCCCGGTAACAGACTGCCTCCTGTCCGCCCGCGAAGATCACCGTTGGTTTACCCAGAAGGCGGGCCACCGCTACCATCACGGCGGCATGGTAATCACCAAACCAGCAAACGAAGAGCCCGGCCTTGCGGCCCCTGGTCAGCAAAAACCATTTCAGCTGCACTAAACTGACCAGAAAACGGAGCTTACCCGAAGTCTGCCGCACCAGAAAAGATTCCACGGTGAAATGCTTTTCCAGAATCTTCTGGTCGGTCCGGATAAATGAGGAGTCGGCCGGCTTGATGTAAAGGATTTTCAAGGGCATATTACTATGTTTTCTGCGGATGTTCTGACAGGCAATGGCGGATCCCTTCCCGGAAGGGAGTGAGCGGTTTCCATCCTGAGGCTTCCGAATATTTCCGGATATCGGCAAAAACATCCCATATTTCATTGGGCCTTTCCTTTCCGGAGGCTTTAAAGGGCTTGGTGATCCCTGACGTTTCCATCACGGTGGTGATGATCTCTTCGACACTGACCGACTGGCCCGATCCCAGGTTAAAGACGTGGAATCCTTCCATTCCGATACTCCGGATCAGCGCGTCGGTGAAGTCGGAGATATAGAGGTAATCGCGTCGCGGGCGCAGGTCCATGACCGTGACTTCAGGAACAGCAGGATCGGTGACCTGCCCGATGATGAAGGGGATGAGAAAGTCGGACCTTTGGCCGGGACCATAAATATTGACCGGGCGGAAGACGACCACCGGCACACCGAAGGTCGAAGCATAAAAGCGGCAGGCTTCCTCCGCCATGAACTTGCTGTGGTTATAAGGACTTCCGGGATCCACAGGATGGAGCTCGTCAACCGGCAGGTAGCGGGGAGTGCCGTAAATATAGGAACTCACATAGGTCAGCCGGCATCCGGTTTTACGGCAGTAATCCAGGATGTTGACCGTTCCCATGACGTTGGTCCGATAAAAGGGGGCAGGATTTTCCCAGCTCAGGGGCACATAAACCATGGAGGCCAGGTGAATGATATGACTGACCTGTAATCCGCTGAAGTCAAAGGTGGCGATATCGCCCTGCTTCCGGTCGAATTCCAGAACCGCACGGCCCGATTCCCTGAGGGTGCTGACCAGCTGGCGGCCAATGAAACCATCGCTTCCGGTGACCAGGATGGTATTTGGGCCGGTTACTCCCATGGCAGGAACTGCTTTCTCGACCGTTCGAACTCCTCGATGGCCACCATGTAATCGTCGGGGCGGCCGATGTCGAGCCAATAACCCGCGTGGGGGGTGACCTCCACTGGTACGCTCTTCTCCAGAAGCTCCAGCATCAGGTGGTCGAAGCCGAAGGCTCTTCCGGAGGGGATATAATCGAGGATCTCTCTCCGGGCCATATATACACCCATACTGACCACGTATTCGCGGCGGGGTTTCTCGATAAAGCCGGTGAGCTGGTGGTTAACGTCGGTTTGTAAAACGCCATACTCGCTGACGTCGGTGCGGTGGTGGGCCGAAATGGTGAAGATCTTGCCGTTACGGCAATGGTGTTCATGGAAGGCGGCGAAGTCCATGTCGGTAAGCACATCGCCGTTCATCACCAGAAATTCGGCAGGCAGGTCAGGAATCAGCTTCAGGGGGCCCATGGTGCTCAGGGGGCGGTCTTCGAGGGAATAGTCGATGTGAATGTTCCATTTGGAGCCGTCACCGAAGAAGGCCCTGATGATGTCGGCCTGGTGATTGACGGTCAGGGTGATATGGTCAAAGCCAAAATGGGCGAGCTGCCTGATGATGATTTCCAGCACGGGATAGTCCCCCACGGGCATCAGCGGCTTAGGGAGGACCACGGTGTAGGGGCGGAGCCTTGATCCTTTGCCTCCGGCCAGTATAACAGCCCTTTTAGACATTGTAGATTCCGGTTTTGTATTGACGGAGATGGTCAGGGTTGGAAAACCAACGGATGGTTTCGGCCAGTCCCGTTTCCAGGGGGGTGGAAGGCCTCCAGCCGGTACTTCGTTCCAGGAGAGAGGCGTCGCCCAGCAGCCGTTCCACTTCGCTCTTCTCAGGTCTGATTCTCTCCTGGTCGGTGACAATGGAGGCTTGGGGGTGGATCATTTGTATCAGCAGACGGGCCAGGTCGCCCACCGAGATCTCCCTGCCGGTGGCGATGTTCACGTCGCGGCCAATAAGCTCAGGACAGCGGGCGATTTCGAGGAACCCCCGGGCGGTGTCTTTGACATAGACCAGGTCGCGGGTGGGTTCCAGGGCGCCCAGATGAATCTCTTGCCGCCCTTCCAGCAATTGGGTGATGATGGTGGGAATCACCGCGCGTGCCGACTGCCGTGGACCATAGGTGTTGAAGGGCCTGACGATGGTCACCGGCACGCCGAAGCTCCGGAAGTATGCGTCGGCCATCGCATCGGCACCGATCTTGGTGGCCGAATAGGGCGATTGCCCCTGCCGCGGATGGGCCTCATCAATCGGTACATATTGTGCGGTGCCGTACACTTCCGAGGTGGAGGTGACCAGCACCCGGCTGACCCCCTCTTCCCTGGCCGCCTGCAGGATGTTCAGCGTTCCGTTGACATTGGTCTCTATATAGCTCGCCGGAGCCAGATAACTGTAAGGAATAGCAATCAGCGCCGCCAGATGGAAAACCAGGTCCACCCCCTTCATCGCCGCTCTGACACTGAATGGATCCCTGATATCGCCGGTGAAGACTTCCAGATGGTTCCTGGTCTCTTCCGGCAGGGTGTCGAGCCAACCCCACGCGTTGAAGGAGTTGTAAAGAACAAACGCCCGTACATTGGCCCCCGAGGCGACCAACAATTCAGTCAGGTGACTCCCGATAAATCCTTCGGAACCTGTGACCAGAATTTTCTTCCCGTTCAGATCCATGTTTTCCTGCTCCAATCCATGTTGTCCTGCAAACCTAATAAAAATAAGCCGTTGGCCGGAATCTCCGCTCCTATTTTTTGGGAAAGGGCGGTCATTCCCCGGGCGGTCATTCCGGTAACCCTTTTACGTCCCAATCAAAAAGATGAGATGCGGCCAAAAAAAAGTCGTTATTTTGTATCAGGTAAAATCGTCATGCAGAAAATCGTCACCATCGTAGGGGCGCGCCCCCAGTTTGTCAAGGCCTCGGCGCTGAGCCGGGCCCTTCTTCAGGCCGGAATCCCTGAAGTGCTGGTCCACACCGGCCAGCATTTCGACGATAACATGGCCGATGTCTTCTTCCGGGAGATGGAAATACCGGAGCCTGCCTACAACCTGGAGATCCACTCCCTGCCCCATGGGGCGATGACCGGCCGGATGACCGAAGCCATCGAAAAGGTGCTGCTGGAGGAGAAACCGTCGGCCGTGGTTGTTTACGGCGACACCAATTCGACCCTGGCGGGTGCCCTGGCGGCGGCCAAGCTGCACATCCCCGTGGCCCATGTCGAAGCGGGCCTCCGCAGCGTCACCCTGCGGAGGCCCGAGGAAATCAACCCGCTCCGCACC
>ERZ1645192.3321-NODE-3321-length-13139-cov-8.658820_pt1 | contig 13139 bp, 12 predicted proteins | sample MGYA00575354_ERZ1645192 | MGnify/ENA primary metagenome ERZ1645192 (study PRJEB40844, sample SAMN11349763) | freshwater sediment metagenome | isolation source: river sediment | host: Sediment | place: India: Faizupur Khadar , New Delhi | collected 2017-02-21 ... | reverse complement strand
AAGGCTGGAAGCGTTAACCTCCAGGTCCGACCTGATAGAAGACGGAAGGGAATCGCATCTGCACTCCTTGACGAGGCAATAAAAAGATTCAATGTAAACCTCGAAGACCAAGAATATACTCCTGATGGTGAAAGGTTTATTAAAAACTATGTGCGGTCATCACGTATCTATAAGATGGCTTATCGTCAATGATCTTTTTGTCATCAAACCGATGTGAGATTCCATAATTTCATTTAAATTAGTACGGAATTCTGCTGTTCACATCAAAAGTAAATTAGTACCAGACACAAAATTGGTGATATTCGATTGAACATTTGAGGCTTCTCCTTGCTTCTTTTTCAGACAGTTGACTAGAGGCGGTACTTCTATCTTGCACCACGGAGGTGCAAGGAGTACCGCTTCCTTTTTACTACCCTTGGGATCTGCCATTCTTGCGCTTATGGTTGCGCATGTAGGTCCCAGGGAGCTGAGATGTCAAGTGGCAAAAGTGCCACTTGATATATCACCAGAGACCCAATCCAATTAGGAGAGAAAGCACATCTTAGGTATTAACTATGACCATCTTGGTTATGTGAAATAACTAGGATTCCCATAATTTGCCACTTGAGTTAATAATCACCCATGGGTGGGTTCCTCCCGTCCCAGGGGAGGCTGGTACGGTGGGCTTCCTTCGGGTATCCCCTCTTAATATACTGATATTCCGTTAGTTAGACCTAATATCAATATCTTAAAGAAAAATTTTGCCCAGAAATGATGGGAATTCAGACTTAGGGGGTTTGTTTTTAAAAAATTTTTGGCAAAAAATTCCCAGATTTCAGGTCTCAATCACCAAAGTGGAACCACTCCTTTTCAGACAAACCATAGATGAAACTCGATATCTCCTCAAGCTGGTTTTGTTTCTCAGCCCAATCTAGGTGTTCAAAAAACCTCATTTGTTTGAATATTGCACCTACTTCCCACCAGACGGCAAGGATCAATGGAGGCGATGGTTCTTTGGGTTTCTTATTTTTGAGAAGATTGAATAAATCATTCCATCGCAGTGGAACAGGACAGACTCTCTTATTTGTTTTACAGTATTCCTTCAGACTTTCTAGAGCGGTAGGCATAGAAAATGGATCATTTCACCATTACATCAAATTTATGAAACGCTACGATTGAAGAAACTCAATGTCTTTCTTCATTCTTAACTGATGAACTTGCTCCTCAGTCAGTCCAATAAACTCATTTTCCGTGAATGAGATTTCATCTGGGTAGAATTCGAAAAGCACCTTTTCTTCACCGTTACTGAATTGTACTTTGACCTGGGGCATTGCATCTAACATTCCCTCGGGCATTGGTCTTGGATAAGGTTGGATAGAACATTTTTGGATGCATGGTACTGCCTTATTCATAGAATTATAGATTTGAGGTTAATATCAAAAATAATAATTTGCATAAAATAGCCACTTGTAAGCGTGGTAAAAAGTAGAACTCTTCCAATTAAATCTTACTTTAAGGAATAATGTGAAAGGTTGACCTCAATCCAGCTTGGCAGCATCCCCTGGAATAATTATTCGGCTTGTAGTTAGCAATCAGTCAAAAATTTCAATTGGATTACTTATTCAATGATATTAAGTATTCTTTAATAATAATGTTAGCTTATTACAGGGCATTCTGTTAAATTTGATTTCGTCTAATAATCCGACAATTTACTGACATGGCAAAAGGAAGAAAACCACTCTCAAATTCATCAAACCAGAAACCCATTGAGCAATACAGCCATCCCGACAAAGAGAGACTTAATAATCCTCCTGTTGGTCTGGTGAGCGACGTTACGGATGTAGATTACGGTCAAAAGAAGAAAACGTATGAATATGACCCACATCTCGATCCTCAATTACAGTGGACTGGCAAATCTGAAAATACTTCTTTTGAAGTACCTGTAGTCTCATTACATGTACATGAAAGAATAGATCCAAAAACAATCATTGAGTCTGCAAGAAAAGAAGATAACCAACCAAAACAAATTTCGCTTTTTGAACAGCTAGAAAAACCATTACGTGAAGCTATTGAGTTTTACAAACACAAAGAAAACTGGACTAACAGGCTTATCGCTGGTGATTCATTACTTGTAATGAATTCATTGTTAGAGAAAGAAGGGATAGGTGGCAAAGTCCAAATGGTTTATATTGATCCGCCTTATGGTATTAAATATGGTAGCAATTTTCAACCTTTTATAAACAAGCGGGATGTTAAGGATGGCAAAGATGAAGATCTGACACAAGAACCTGAAATGATTAAAGCATTTCGAGATACTTGGGAACTTGGGATTCATTCTTACCTAAGCTACCTTCGTGATAGACTATTGTTGGCTAAAGAATTATTGCATGAAAGTGGGAGTATTTTTGTACAAATTTCAGATGAAAACTTACATCATGTAAGAGAAATACTTGATGAAGTATTTGGTTCTGATAATAAAATAGTCACTATTCCATTTGTAAAGACGAGTGGTAAAGGAGGTCAATTATTGGATTCTGTTAATGATTATTTACTTTGGTATTGTAAGGATATCAATCTTGTAAAATATAGACAACTCTATTTAGAGCGTTCAAAAAAGTCTCTTGATCAAGGATATACCTGGATAGAGACACCTGATGGGAGAAGAAGAAGGTTAACAAGCTCTGAAATAGAAGGAAAGACGGAAATACCAAACGGGAAGAGATTTATAACAGCACCTATTACTTCGCAAAGCGGAGGAGAAAATTCAGCCTTCCCAGTCCTATTAAACGGGGAAACGTTTTTGCCCAGGACTGGGACATTTTGGAAAACAAATCAAGAGGGATTTGAGTGCCTTAGGAAAGCAAACCGACTAATTGGAGTTAAGAATACTCTTGCATATGTAAGATATGATGATGATTTCCCATATGTTAGAATTAATAATTTTTGGTCGGACACACAGGAAAGTACATATGCCGCCAACAAAATATACGTTGTTCAGACATATACAAAAATTGTAGAAAGATGTTTATTGATGACCTCAGATCCAGGAGATTTGATTCTTGATATTACTTGTGGAAGCGGAACCACAGCTTTTGTAGCAGAGCAGTGGGGTCGTCGATGGATAACTTGTGATACTAGCCGAGTGGCATTAACCATAGCCAAACAAAGACTAATGACGGCAATTTACGATTATTATATTCTGGCAAGACCAGACGAGGGTGTAGGTAGTGGGTTTAAATACAAAACCGTTCCCCATATTACATTAAAAAGTATAGCAAATAATGAGTTGCCAGATGAAGAAACACTATATGACCAACCCTTAGTTGATAATAAAAAAGTTCGAATCACAGGTCCTTTTACAGTAGAAAGTATCCCTGCTCCAGTTGCAAAAGATATTGAAATAATGTCAGAACCAGAGATTGAATATGATAAATCTCTTTCAAGAAAAGGCGAAACTCTACGGCAAGATCAATGGCGGGACGAATTACTTAGAACAGGCGTCCGCGCCAAAGGCGGGGCGATGCTAAATTTTTCTTATGTAAAAGCTCTTTCGGGAACAAAATATGTTCAGGCACAAGCCGAGACCCGAGGCGATAAGCCAGAGGAGGTTCTAATTGTATTTGGCCCAGAGCATGCTCCTCTTGAACAACGGACTGTTGAGCTTGCGATTGATGAAGCCAGATATTTAAAACCTGATATCCTTCTTTTCTGTGCGTTTCAGTTTGATGATGAAGCAGCAAAAGACATTGATGAAACACCAGAAAAATTATTGGGATTCAGACTCCTTAAAGTTCAAATGAACATGGATTTACAAACAGATGATCTGAAAAAGAACCGAAACACAAACCAGAGTTTCTGGTTGATTGGCCAGCCTGATGTTAAAGTACATGAGATAGAAGATGGTGAAGACCAAGGTAAGGTAAGAGTTGAAGTTAATGGTTTTGATTATTATAATCCTAAAACTGGAGCTATTGAAAGTGGCGGAAAGAAAAACATTGCTATGTGGTTGTTAGATCCCGATTATGATGGTCGTAGTTTATTTCCAAGGCAAATTTTTCTTCCTCTTGCAGGTAGTGGAGAAGGATGGTCTAAACTATCAAGGAATCTAAAATCTGAAATAGACGAAGATAAAATTGAAGTATTAAATGGAACGATTTCAATACCATTTAATCCTGGGAAAATAGTTGCTGTTAAAATCATCGACGACAGAGGAATTGAAAGTCTGAAAATTATCAAAAGATGAAACAAATTGATAAGTTAATACTATGTTCCCCATACAAGGAACCTCATATCCATTGGAAATATGAGTTGGCAACACAGGAATTTTTTCAGGCTGAAGGGCGCAGACCTGCAGGTTATACAATTGCCTCTTCCCAAAACATAGGGGAATTTATTGAGCTCCCACTAGTAAACATCATCAGAAGAAGATTAAAAGAGTGGAAGGAGAATAACAGACCTGGATTAACTGGGATCACTCGTGAATTATTAGAATATTGGGAAGACAATAACCAGAGAACTTATCCTTTGTTCTTTTGTCAGTTAGAAGCAATTGAGACCATTATTTTTTTGAACGAGGCCCCAGACCATTTTAAGACAGGTATAGCCATTCCCAAAGATGGTGGTGACTTTGTTAGATGGTGCTGTAAAATGGCTACTGGAAGTGGAAAAACGATTGTAATGGCCATGTTAATTGCTTACAATGTACTGAACAAGGTATCATATAAACAGGATAATAGGTTTTCTAAAAATTTATTAGTGGTCTCTCCTGGCCTAACTGTAAAAAGCAGATTGGCAGTTCTTTATCCTCCAGATGAAAACAATTACTATAAGGAATTCAATATTGTTCCTCCTACATTGATGGATAAACTGCGACAAGGCCAAATACTTGTAATAAACTGGCACATGCTTGCATGGGATACTCAAGAAAAACTTAATGATAAAGCGCAGAAAAAACAATTAAGAAGTGTTGATAAAAGGCGGTATATTGAGATTAGCGATTCCACCTACGCAAAGATGGTCTTAGGGGAAATGGCTAAATCAAATAATATCTTGGTTATCAATGATGAAGCTCATCATGCATGGAGAACTGCTGCAGAAAGTAAAGAAAAGCAGGTAAAAAGGGAAGACATTGACAATACTGTTTGGGTAGGTGGACTTGATAAGCTACACAGGCAGGTTAAAATTCTAAGGTGCCATGACTTTTCAGCAACACCTTTTGCTCCAACAGGTAAAAGAACCTCTGAGCTGGGCTTGTACGAATGGATCATTAGTGATTTTGGTTTAAATGATGCAATTGAATCTGGGCTGGTCAAAACTCCAAGAGTAGTATTCAGAGATGATGGGAAGTATACCTCAGATTACAAATCACGCTTATACCACATTTACAACGATGATGAAGTTAGGGAGGATCTTAATCAGAAGCAGGTAGCGAAAGAAACACCATTACCCGATTTGGTTAAGAACGCCTATAATCTCTTGGGATCAGATTGGTTGAAAACAAAGCAGGAATGGATAAAGCGGGGTATTAAAATCCCTCCTGCTATGATTACAATTGCCAATACAACCTCAACATCAGAACGGATTAAGTTCTATTTCGATTCATCCGAGTGTGAAGTAAAGGAGTTATGTGATATAGACAAAACGCTACAAATTGACAGTGAAATACTAAGCCAGATTGAAAACGAAGATGAAAATCTATCTGGCTCTAAGAAATTATTGGCAGAAGAGCTTCGTGCAAAAGTTGATACAGTAGGGAAAATTGGTCAGCCAGGGGAACAGGTTCAAAATGTCATAAGTGTGAGCATGCTATCCGAGGGATGGGATGCAAAGAATGTAACCCAGATAATGGGGCTTAGAGCCTTTTCAAGTCAATTGCTATGCGAACAGGTTATTGGAAGAGGTTTACGAAGAATTTCTTACGAATTTGATGAAAACCAAATGCTAGAACCAGAATATGTGAATGTCTTCGGTGTTCCGTTTTCCTTCATTCCGCATGAAGGAGGTGTTTCTGTCCCACGACCGCCAAAACCCAAATTTCAGATCGAGCCTGTAAAGGAGAAGATTGATTATGAGATTATATTCCCTAATATTCTTAGGGTTGACACAGTATTTAAATCGAACCTATCAATTAACTATAATGAGATAAAACCAATCATAATTGATCCAAGTGATAGTATTACAGTAGCTGAACTTGCTGGGGTGATTCAGAACAATGTAGTTCCTGCAGCATTGACAGATATTGATTTAAAAGAATACTCGGAAAGATTTCGTTTACAGTCAGTGATTTTTAGAGTAGCTACTAATATCTACGGAAGGGAAAAACCGAACTGGCGGGGAAATGAATATGACTTTCTTGCCCAATTAATTAGGCTCACTGAGGAATTTATCAACTCAAGCAAGATTATTATAAAGACAGACCTATTTAACAGGGATACCACAAGGAAGAATATACTATTATCTTTAAACATATCAAGGATAATCCAGCATTTCTGGGTGGCAATTAAAGATCAGAATGCAGAGGTTCTTACACCAGTTTTTGATAATGAAAAACCCATTCGTTCAACATCAGACATGCCTACATGGTATACCTCGAAGCCGAATGAATGGCATAAGAAATGCCATATTAACTTCACAGTTTTTGACAGCACATGGGAAGCCAATAATGCGAATATTATTGACAAACACGAAGCTGTAAGGGCGTTTGTAAAAAACGATCACCTTGGGTTCACTATAAAATACCACTATAAGGGAGTAATCAGGAATTATATCCCCGATTACTTAATCGAACTTAAAAACGGTGATAAGCTAATTCTGGAGGTCAAGGGGCAAGATAGTGATGAGAACAGGGTTAAGCGTGAGTTCTTGAATTTATGGGTAAAAGCTGTTAATGAGACAAATAGGTTTGGGAAGTGGCATTGGGCAGTAGTTTTCAATTCATCAGAGATTTATGACTTATTAGAAAAATACAGGGATTTCCCTGCCGAAGCTTATTTACCTCAGAAAGAAAACATCCAACCAGAAGAGATTGAGGTTCAAAGAACAGACCTTTCCTCTTTCTATGAAATCTCAATTGAAGAACTTAGGCGGGCAGGAACTCTTGAAGGCATGATTAACATTGTTACAAAAGAGTTATTGAGATTGAATATTAAGAAGATAACCAATACTATTCAGTCTGCCCTGGAGGGAACTAATGAGGTGTTTGTTGATGAAGAAGAGATCCAAGAGATTATCTATAGTCGCCTTGATGGGATTACTCCCATCGACAATAGTGTTTTTGATGCCAGAGTGAGAGGTTATATTAAAGATGTACCAAAGCTCGAGCGACAAAGTTTCTCATTCCTTATTTCGGCGGAATACATTCACGACACTCTTGTAAAACAGTTCTCAGAGGATTACAGTCCATATGTTCTACAACTCTCCCGCTCAGTGGAAAGTGAACTCCTGTTGAAACTATTCATTCCCTTTATAAATTACATTAGAAATTCCAATCCAAATTGTGAACTAGAATATGCCGAGGATGAAAATTATCCTACTACTCGGCCATTTGCTCAAGCTGTTATCAATAATAGACACTCCATTTCTCTGGGTAGTATGTATTTCATATTGAATAACCTCAACGATGGTAATCTTATTGATAGAAGCAAACTTATGAGTGACTTCCACTTATTCATAATTGATAATTTCTCGCCCGATTTGTATGCTGCGGACTTCCTAGCCGAGCTAAATGAACTCCTGAACAAATTCAGGAATAAATCTGCTCATATCTCAACTATTTCAAGGGATAAGGCCTCAGACTGTAAATTCTTGGTAAGGAAGATCCTAGCTAGGTTTCTAAATTTGGTGTAATGCAATTAGTAGCATATAAAAAAATAGTATTGATGTTATTATGAACTCTGAAGATTTTTTGGACTATTACAATAAAATTGATTTGTATTTGAGAAAGGCAGGGGGACACGACCCAGAGGTTACATTTGCCCAGAAGGTCAAAACCTCAAGGAATGCGGTGGTTAAAAGTTATAAAAATGAGCTACTCTCATTAGGGGAACTAAGAAATGCAATTGTTCACTATCCGAAAATCAAAAATAAGGTGATCGCAGAACCTCATGAAGAAGTAGTGGTACAGATAAAGGATCTATATGAGAAAATAACCAACCCAATCAAGGTAATTCCTGATTTTCAGTGTGAGGTTCTTGGTGCTCAAGAAGATGATTTTATAAATAATATTCTATTAGAAATGGGGAAAAGATCATTCTCTCAATTCCCCGTTTTTGACAAGAAGGGTGTTGTGATTGAGGTCATCAGCACAAATACTATCGCAAGATGGTTATCTTCTCAACTAGAAAGCAACGGTACGATAATTGTCGAAAAGGTCAAAATAAAGGCTTTAATGGATCTAATAGAATTTCGGGAGAATTATAAGTACATCTCACGGAATACCTCAATTTATGCTGCTTACGATCTTTTCATTGAACATATTAATACTTTTAAAAGAAATCTCGATGTTCTATTTATAACCGCCACAGGTAAAAAGGAAGAGAAATTACTAGGGATAGTTACCATTGAAGACATTGCAGCTAAAATGAAGATGTCATAATTGGTCTGAGGCAGGAATATCCTCTGTGTGTTTACATTCAATTCCCCTTTCGCTTAATAAGTCTTTGGTAAATATTGAAATTCAATCTATTTTTGTCTCCTGAATCATCAAGAACCCTTAATTGGGTGCCAACCGAGTTAACACCACGGTGGTAAAACGATGTGGGCAGTCTGCCAAAAATGTTGAAATAGGACTTCCAGATTGATCTTGATGTGAAAAGTTAACAAATTGTTTAACAATAACTTTTTACATTATGGAAACAGAAGAAACCGATACACCGAAAGGAAATTCGTCCAATGATTCTGGCAGCTCAAAAATTGAGCTTAAGGTTATTCGGGCACAATCTTATCCGCAATTTGAAGCTGAGGGTGAGCTACGCATGTTTGTCAAGAAGAAAGTTATCGAGACCTGGGATAAGCTGATTTACTGGCAATCAGTTTATTTGGAGGAAGTAAGAAAAGGCGGGGGAACAATGGGACATAAAGTCGGTAGTCTTCGTGACCAACAAAAAGGACTTAAGGAACTCTTTGAAAAACTTTGATCTGCACGATGGAAAAACTAGATGATACATGGATCGACTGGGGGGCAGATTTTTTACATGAAATTACTGACCCCAACTTTGAGGATAAAATGAAGTGTCATGAGCACAATTCTAAAAATGAGATATGGTGTTATAAGAAAACAACATCCATGAGGTTATACTTCTTAAACAGACGCACATGGATTTTTAAGCTGGTCGAAGAAAAATGGGGGGAATATTTGCAGGGCTACCTGCACTACCCTGAGACGAGTTTCTCAAAGTATCTACTGACACAAAAATGGGGTGCTGAGTTTCGTCAAAACAATGTAGAAATGGAGATTAAGATATGGTACGATGTAAAAAACAAAATTCTTCAGTAGTTCGCCTAATTACTATATTGAAAGGTAACTTATTGTTTAATTGTGGCTTATTAGATTATGACAATAGATTTGAATATTAGGATAAACCGCCCTGGCGGATGGCTGGACGAGTTTTTCGATGATTCTATGTTGTATTTATCGGGACTTTATGACTTGCATAATTTCATGATGTATCCAACTTCCTTAGCTATTGACTATTTTAAAAGGAGAGGATGGAAATTTTATTCATCCCCATCTGATGATGAAATCTGGTTTTCTAACTTTGCGGTCAATAAGATGATCAAGATTAAATCTTACAGAATGAGCAACGCCGATTGCTGGAGGGTTGATGAAATATTTCGATGGGATTGCGTTGAAATTAGTGCTACAACACTGAATCTTAATTAAGGGAATGCAAGTTTATAATGAATAAAAGGGAACTCAAAAAAAGGATTAATGCAATAACAGCCATAGCCCAGGGGCAGACCTTGGGCGGGAAGTTTTTGATACCAGGTGAAGGGATGACAGCGGTAAAAATCGATCAAGCCCCATTTAGGATATTGGACGGCTGGCCAGTGTATCATTCTGAGAATAATACATATGATCTCCCTTGTCTAGAATTTCAAAGAAACAAGACATATAAATGGGGTGAATTCTATCATCCTGAGTTGATGATCGGATCTCCACCTATTGGTGGTTGGAATAAGTTGTACATAGATACTAGGATTATGGGATGGTACCTTTTGTGGGTTGCCTCAAAGTTGAATGAGGATGATATTGGTCCTAGTGATTGGTTCTATGACATTGTTTCATGGACGCCAAAACAGGATGGTGATTCAATTGCCAAAGCTGGATATCGTCTGTTTTGGGCTGCTTCACTTGCAATGGATTATGTTGATAAGGACAGTTTTTATAGTACCGACTATGAGAATGAAGACATATGGACTAGAGCATGGGATTGTTCTCCCTCTTGTTTTATTGTTTTCGCCAGCCTACGGAGAACCAGTTATAAGGATGAAGACAGCTTTCAAAGGACATTAGGTGATGCTCCTGAAGTTTTCAGACCTCATTTGATATCGAGAAGGTTGTTATAAACAAAGTAAATATTTACCATGTATATATCAGATCTGACCCATTTCTTGGACGAAACGGGTAACATACCCAAAGAAATGCCAACTGAAGCCCGTGAAATGGCGGGTTTCCTCGTTATGGTCGTTGATCTAACAACGGAGAGGAAGAATACAGTACTATCGCAGACCGCCTTGTGGTGCTTCAATAAAGGATGTAATGGCATAATCAATACTGCCTTAACTCCAAATTTCAAAGAGATTCACTGGCATTGCCCCCAATGTAATACCGAGGGTATAATCCGTAATTGGCAAGGGACGAAGTGGAACAATATTCAATAACCTTCATTTGATCCATTCGCTGGACGGGGTATATTTTCGAGTCAACAGGAGATCTTTGTAAACCTGTTAGGTAATACAGCATTTGAACTGGTTGCCCCAAGACCTACCAAATTAACCAAGGTCGGTGTTAACAAACACCATACTCAATGTTATTTTCCGCTTTAACTTCAAGGGAACTTTGTTATACAGCTATTTTAGTAAGGTTCCCATTTTTGCCATTGGTTAGAAGTTGTAATCGTTTAAAATTAAATTTGGCAATAGGATTTGACCTTGCCACCACCTCATATTCAAGCAATAATGACTGGTAAAGGATATCCAATGGTTCGTTGATATACTTTGAAAGAATCGATGCGAACTTTTCATTGGATTGGTCTATCACCCCACTCCCAATCTTGTAAAACCCTTCCATATAAGCCTCCCTTATTTCACTAATGAACATCCCGCTGCATAATCCTGAAAGTCTATATTCTTCAAGGAATTGGTCAGCGTAGCACCAGATATAGATGGAGCTTGATTTTCGTAAAAGTGAGTGCACCATTGAACCATCAACAATGAACAGACCTGAATTTCGAAATTGTCCTGGATTCATCAATCCATAGGGAGCTCCATGTCCGAGCATTATTATCCTATCATGGGTCTCAATCAATTCCCGTATTTCGGTTTTGGATACCCCGCCTTGAACCACTGTTTTTTCTTGAATGTTGACATAAATCCCTGTAAGGAAATCGGTGGTTTGGTCTTCGGGATGGATAACTAGTGTTTTCATAATGGGGCCAATGTACAGCCCTTTTCTGACAATGCCCAAATCAGCAATAGATGGGCCTCTGAGTAATTTTGAGATCAATGAATCTTAACGATTTTCCCAGACTCTGCCTCATTTCTGACAGCCAATTGAAGTCATTCTGCAACAGAATTAAATATTCTTCTTAGTGTATTGATTTTCAGTCGAATAAAATTTCTCATTATGCTAGGCAGATTGCAGGATATAGCTTAGTTTGGCCGCCCATTTAAAACCGAAAAAATATGAAAACAAGAGATTACAACCCTCCAATGACGAAGGAGGAAAAACGAATGTACCAAGAAATAAACAGGTACTATGACAGACATAACTATGATGACAAACTCTGTAAGTCAAGAAGTTTGGGCATGTGCCAAGCGGCTGGGAGATTTTACATCGTGGATACCTTTAACCAGACGGTTCTGGCTTTAAATGTTGATCTTGAAAGATTGCAGAATGAGATTAAAGAACTGAAACACAACCAATAACCAATTCGGAAAACATGGCAAATTTTAAACTTATTCGGGAAATGGAGAGTAATGGTCATATAGGGGATCTATACCATTTCAAACTGAGGGCGGAGTGTTTTCATGATGTGCTCATGCTTATTGATAAACTTAGCAAGAACCTATATGGATATAGTATCGAAAGGGACTTTTTCCCAGATGTTGAGTTTGAGTTCATCACGAACCTGACATCAGATGAAATTCTTGCCATTTTAAGTAAGCAGGTCGATAGTCATGTCATGATGGATACTTTGAAGCCTATTGGAGAGTACACTGGTCAGCGGTAGTTCAATCTGCATCATGGAATATTTAAAATTGAGTCATTATGAATGAGTTCAACGGAATTAAGGTCAATAAGACCACCACAATAGATGAAATTGAAAAGCGAACTAAGTTCAAAGAGTTGATAGGGTCAATTCATCTACTCCAGGACGAAGATTACGACTGTACGGATTTAAACGTATGGAGCTACAGGAAAGGTGGTGATTGTCGGGATGGCATAAGTCTGAAGTACGGCAACATGTGCAATGGATTCTCCTTTCCATTGGGTGGGTTGAACTTTGCCAACTCTGAATGTGCTTATGTTGCTGGAGCTTACGCCAGTGATGACCCTGATTGTTTACGGATTCAGAAGATGATCTCGGAGGAGAACAATGGTCAGATATGTAAACGTCTCTACCGCCTGCTCCCCGAATATACAAGGTTCATCCGAAAGGATTTCTACGAATACAACGTTCAATATATGATGTTCGTGGTATGGACAAAGGCTACATTGAATAAGTCATTTGGGAATCTGCTACAAAATATACCAATCGACGCCCATGTTGTTGAGAACACTACTCTTCACAAAGGGTCGACCGCATTATTCTGGGGAGCGAAGAATAAAGAATTAATGGCAGTTCGTGAGATGGTAGAGAATGAAATTGAGGAGAGTGGTCGGTACAGGTTTAAGTATCAACGGGAACAGGCGAAGATGTTAGCCACCAACTCGATAA
>ERZ1645192.3319-NODE-3319-length-13144-cov-13.158683_pt1 | contig 13144 bp, 12 predicted proteins | sample MGYA00575354_ERZ1645192 | MGnify/ENA primary metagenome ERZ1645192 (study PRJEB40844, sample SAMN11349763) | freshwater sediment metagenome | isolation source: river sediment | host: Sediment | place: India: Faizupur Khadar , New Delhi | collected 2017-02-21 ... | reverse complement strand
CTTACTTCTTTGCGATGGCGCGGTAGATCAACAGAAGAATTACACCGCCAAGCACCGAGGCGATCAGAACGCCAATGGTCCCGCTTGCGGTCCATCCCAACAAGCCAAACAACCAGCCGCCCAACAGACCGCCGAGCACACCAACAATAATAGCGCCGAGGACGCCAACTTTTACACCTGGAACAATCAGGTCCGCAAGCCAGCCAGCCACGCCGCCAACAATAATCGACCATAACCAACCTAAGCTACTAAACATTTCAACTCCTTTTCTAAAACGAAAAAAACTAAATCGAACTTCATCATAGTGTTGTAAAAGCAGATTTACAACCGAAAGCTATGTACATCGTACTTACCTTCTGCTTATAAAACACTCTTGCATATAATTAGTTTTGTTTTGGTTTCAACACTCCCAAAACCGCCAAGGGGAACCTTCATATAAAGAATGAGGATTTGATGGAAAAGTTTATCGTAGTCGCAGGGAACATTGGCTCAGGCAAAACCACATTGGTGGAGATTTTGAGTCAAAAGCTGGGTTTCGTGCCCTTTTATGAGCCGCATGAAGAAAACCCCTATCTGGCTGATTTTTATGAGGACATGAAACGCTGGTCCTACCAGTCCCAGGTCTATTTTCTAACCCGTCGGCTCAGAATCCACAAAGAACTGCTTCTGGCGAAAGGTTCGGTGGTTCAGGACCGCAGCGTCTATGAAGATGCCGAAATTTTCGCGCGGAATCTTTACTTGCAAGGAGATCTAACCCAACGTGACTACGCGGTCTACCAGGACCTCTACCATATCCTCGCTGCCCTCTTACCCCCTCCCAACCTGATGGTATATCTGCGTGCCTCCGTCGACACACTGCAGCAGCGCATCGCCAAACGCGGGCGTGAATATGAGGCTGGAATTTCCCGCGATTACCTAACCAGACTAAACGATCTCTATGAGGACTGGATGACCGCTTTTGACCAATGCCCGGTGCTGATTATCAATACGGATAACCTGGACCTGGTTTCCACATCCCAACACGTGGATCAAGTCGTCCGTTGGGTGCAAAACAAGCTCACCGGGCGTACCGAAGTCAGGTTATAAAGCCTAGCCCGCCGCTTTATTGGTCGCCAAAAAAACCTTCCCGGTTTTAATGCCGGGAAGGTTTTTTATTAGGAATTGGAAAGCTCATTTTCTTTTACTTAAGGCTGCTCCCAGCCCTTATATCTTACGAAAGCAAATACGCCAGTACCCATCTCGTGGTATCCACCAACGCGTCTGTGTGGGTGCGTTCGTAGTGGTGGGAGCTGTCCACGCCTGGTCCAATCAGCGCCACAGCGGCGTTCCCACCGGCGCGCCAATAAGCCGTGCCGTCCGAGCTGTAATGCACATAAATGTCCACTTTCGCCGGGATATCGTAAGCAACAGCCAGATCGCGCAGTTTATTTGAAAGCCCGTGATGGTAAGGTCCGCCCCCATCTTTAACGCAGATGCTGGCGTGCATCTCATCCGAAGTTTGCCCATTCCCAATGGCAGCCATATCCACCGCCACCAGCTCCTTCAGGCTTTGCGGGAAGTCGCTGCTTCCTCCAAGACCAACCTCTTCATAATTGCTGAAGAGGAAGCAGGTGCTCTCGCGGGGCTTCAGGTCGTTGTCGTGTAAGGCTTTAATTGCGGCAACCAGGGTGGCAACTGCCGCCTTATCATCAAGGTGGCGCGATTTAACAAAACCGTCAATAACTTCCACCCTCGGATCAAACGAAACAAAATCGCCAACTTCGATTCCAAGCTGCCTCACCTCTTCGGGGTTCGAAACACGCGCGTCGAGCCGCACTTCCATGGAGGCTGAGTCGCGCTTATCATCACGCACATTATCGTAAACATGCACCGAAGCTTTGTTGGGCAGCAGGCATCCGCGAACCGTTCCTTTCTCCCGCGTGTGCACCAGGCAGTTTTCGCCTTCGATGCTGCCCCATGCGAAACCACCAATGTTGGTAAGTTCGAGCCTGCCGCTGGGTTTAATTCCGCGCACCATTCCCCCAAGCGTATCCACATGGGCGGTCAATCCGCGCGTCGCGGGAGCTTCTGATCGGTCTTGTCCCGGCAGAAACGCCAAAAGGGAGCCTTTTTGCGTCCATTCGGTGCGGACCTCCGCAAAGGCGGCAAGCTCCTTCTCCACCAGCGCGATCGCCTGGCTTGTGAATCCGGTTGGGCTCGGGGTGTTGAGCAGTTTGGTCAAAAAGTCGATCATATAAGGCGTGTCGATGGTGGGGAGGGCGGGTTGTTTTGGGCTCATGTTTCTAACTCCTCGGCATTCTATTATCTGCTAATCTTTCTGGGAAATTCTGTCCACCTGGCTGCAACAGCCCAGGTTGAAGGATTAAAAAATGGAACCATCTTGCTCATTGAAGCTGTTTATGCCAGCAAGTCTTCGTTATGCTCAAACGCGGCTAACTTCTCGCGCACTTCCTGAGGAACGCGCATGGTCTTGTTTTCAGCCTGATCGATTGCTACCAAAACCGACACCCCACGGGCAAATACGGTTTTGCCGTCGCCGCTTTCCACAACGAACTGGCTGCGCAAACTCTTCCCGCCTATATAGGGGGTTCGTACTCCAACGCGAACGGTGTCATCAAACTGGATGGAAACCAGGTAATCAATTTGCAGCGAGGCGATCACCATGCCAAAACCGCCGGCTAATGACCCGTCCCAGACTCCAGTTTCACGAAAGTATCCGATTCGGGCGGTTTCAACATACTCGAGGATGGAAACATTGTTAACGTGGTGCAGCGTGTCGAGGTCAGCATAACGCACCTGGGTTGGGTGATAATATTTGAAATCAGTGGGATAAGCCGGTGTAAGTGAGGTCATGATTTTTGCTCCTGGAGCAGATTATAGCCAAATCTCGTAGGAAAGGCGAAAAAAATCCTTATTCAATCCCCTTGCAGCAAAAATTTTTCATTCCCTGACTCCCTTGCGAGTACAATAGAGTGACCATGCCCGAAAATCCGCTGAAACCCTGGATCGACACAATCATCGAAGGCAACTGCCTCGAGATTCTGCCGACCCTGCCCGCGGAGTCTGTGGACCTGATTTTTGCGGACCCGCCCTACAACCTCCAGCTTCAGGGTGACCTTTGGCGGCCGAACGTCAGCAAGGTGGATGGGGTCACCGAGGATTGGGACAAGTTCGAAAGCCTCGAAGTCTACGATGACTTCACGCGCAAGTGGCTCAGCGAATGCAGGCGTGTGCTCAAACCCACCGGAACGCTTTGGGTGATCGGTTCCTACCATAACATCTACCGCGTCGGCAGCATCCTGCAGGACCTCGGTTACTGGATTCTCAACGACATCGTTTGGGTCAAGAGCAACCCAATGCCAAATTTCCGCGGTGTCCGCTTCACGAACGCCCACGAAACCCTCCTTTGGGCGCAAAAAGAACCCGGCGCGAAGTACACCTTTAACTACCGCGCTATGAAGGCGCTCAATGATGAGCTGCAAATGCGATCGGATTGGTTCCTGCCGATTTGCACCGGCAAAGAACGCCTGAAAGAAGACGGAAAAAAGGCACACCCCACCCAGAAGCCAGAGGCACTTCTCTACCGTGTGCTGCTCGCCACCACAGAGCCTGGAGATGTTGTGCTCGACCCTTTCTTTGGCACGGGAACCACCGGGGCAATGGCAAAAAAGCTTCAACGGCACTTCATTGGCATCGAACTGGAACCAAATTACATTCGTGCCGCGTCGAAACGCCTCGAATCCGACATGCAGCTTGAATTTAACGATCCCGTTTTCCTCACGCCCGACCCGCGTAAGCGCCAACGCGTGCCGTTTGGAACGCTGGTTGAACAAGGCTTCATTAATCCAGGAGACCCTCTCTTCTTTGGCTCAGATGGTCAGCAGAAGGCGGTCATTCAGGCGGATGGGTCGGTGGTGCTAAACGGGCAGCGTGGCTCAATCCATTCCGTGGCGCGGGCTCTGCGTAAGGGACCTGCCAACGGCTGGAGGACCTGGTATTTCTGGGACCCCGAGACCGACTCCCGCCAACCGATTGACACCTTGCGCGACCGCTATCTTGCCCGGATCTCAGAGTTGTAGCCGCCGGTCTCTCAAATCTCGTCTTATCCAGCTTCCTAAGTCGCATATACCATAATTAAACCCCCTTCCTGTTCCAAGGACGTAGAATGTCGTTGTAACTAAGGAGTACTAATGAAACTGTTAAAGTTTAAATATCTATCTTTGGCATTAATTGCGCTTTTAGCTCTCAGTGCTTGCTCAATAAACTCTTCCACAACTGGTGGGGCATCTCTCCCAACAACAGCGGGCTCTAACTCGGGCAGTCTATCCACCGACGCGCCTACTGCTGAAAACAACCAGGATTCTGCGTCAACTTCAACCTCGGTGCAACCGACTTCCGTAGAAATAGAGATGCTTGAAACCTACGAATCAGAAAGCGACTATGTATGGGATGAAGCGAAGGTTGTGGAAATCTCCCTGGCGGATAACGCCAGCTCGGCTGCCAGCCAGGCAGTCAGAATCTCGGGTAATCAAATCACCATTACCGCTGGCGGCACTTACCGCCTGACGGGTAAGCTCAGCGATGGGCAGGTGCTGGTGGAGTCTGTGGATGACACCGTGGTGCGCCTGATCCTGAATGGCGTGGAGATCAACAACAACTCCAGCGCGCCGGTCTATATCAAAAACGCTGAGAAAACGATCATAATCCTGGCGGACGGATCGCAAAACGTGCTTACGGATACAGCGAATTACGTTTTCGCCAGTGCCGACGAGGACGAACCCAAGGCGACCCTCTTCGCCAATGACGACCTGACAATCTATGGCGCGGGAACGCTCAGGTTGACCGGGCAATACAACGACGCAATCAGCACGGACGATGGTCTCCTGATAAGCGGCGCGAACATCATCATCCAGTCATTGGATGACGGCATCCGCGGCAAGGACTACCTTGTAATCAAAAAAGCAAGCCTTGAGGTAGTTTCAGGCGGAGACGGTCTCAAATCAGATAACGAAAAGGAGGAAAAACTCGGACAAATACAAATCTACAATAGCACAGTGAACATCAACTCGGTTGGAGACGCAATCAACGCTGAAGGCGCGGTGGCGATATTCTCCGGACAGTTCACGCTCAATTCCGGCGATTCGTCCTTCAATCCCGACAGCATGTCGGCGAAGGCGGTAAAAGGTCTGGTTTCAGTCGTGATTGAAGGCGGCTCGTTTGTTATCGACGCCGCGGACGATGCGATTCACTCTAATGGCGATATCACCGTCAATGGCGGTGACCTTACGATCGCCAGCGGTGATGACGGCTTGCATGCCGACCTCTCGCTGACGATTAATGGTGGAACAATCAATATTTTGAACTCCTACGAAGGGCTTGAAGCCCAGGTTGTAACAATCAACGGTGGAGATATTTCCCTGCTGGCGTCCGACGACGGAATCAACTCTGCAGGCGGAGCGGATGGGTCAGGCATGAATGGCGGCTGGGGAATGCCCGGTGGGCAAGCTCCCTGGGACCAAGGTGGCACCCAGAACGACTATTGGGTGATCATCAACGGAGGAAAAACCTATGTAAATGCAGGTGGTGATGGGATTGATTCAAACGGTTCGATTGAAATGACCGGGGGTGTGCTCCTGGTGGATGGACCGACCAACGACGGCAATGGTCCGCTTGATTATATGGGTACTTTCAATATCAGCGGCGGCACCCTCGTGGCGGTCGGCAGCCTTGGCATGGCGCAAGCCCCAAGCGCCTCATCCACCCAACCTTCGATCTTTATCGGTCTGAACCAGGCTCTGTCCGCCTCCACATTGATCCACCTGCAAACCGATTCCGGGCAAAGTATTTTGACCTATGCGCCATCCAAGGAATACCGAAGCGTGCTTATCTCCAGCCCGGAGCTTGTAATTGGAGAAAGCTATTCCTTGTTTACTGGCGGCTCGTCCAGCGGTGAGATAGACAGCAATCTCTACCTGAATGGAGAGTACCAGCCAGGAACCGAACTTACCCAACTTACGGTCGATTCGATCGTTGCCACCTATGGCACAAATGCCGGGCAGGGAGGCGGAGGCTTCCCTCCTGGTGGTGGCGGCGGTCGTAGACCATAACCTTTTTTGTGTCACTCCTCTCTAACGGACGCTCACGCAACCTGCGTGAGCGTCCGGTTTTAACATGAAACATATACAGGAAATAAACCTGAAGCCCCCTGGGATTTGTTAATATGATCATAGTGATTAAGGAGTAAAAAATGGAACTCACTATGTTAAATATAAAAACAACAATCCCTGCAATCAAACTCGGGCAGGACCCAACAACCCCCACTTACCTCACCCATAAGCTCCAAAAGCTCGCGCAGGCATATGAACCCTGCTTTTTGGAAGACCTGGGCGAAACCTCGTTGATGAATCGCACGGACACCAAGTTTGTTCTGCCGTTGAAGCTTGGAATCAAGGCATTAAGCGAAATGCAAGCCCATTACCAGGCGCTTTCAATTGACGGTCAGCGTCTGCAGCCTTACAACACGCTCTATTTTGACACCCCGGACTACTACTTCTATCATCAGCACCAACGCACCCGTGCAACCCGCTTCAAGCTGCGCGTGCGCACCTACCTCGCGAACGACCTCAAGTATCTTGAAATCAAGCAGCGCACCAGCAAAGGGCGAACGGTCAAAGAACGTGTGCAGCTCGACAACCTCTGGCCCATGCTTGATGGCGAGGCGATCAGTTGGGCGGTGCAGCGGCTTCCGGGGGCTGCCTGGCCTTTGGAACCCGTGCTCAACAACAGCTTTTACCGGCTGCTCCTGGTGAACCCGGAGCAGGCGGAAAGGATCACGCTGGATTTTGAGCTCCAGTTCAGCAATTCCGCGCTCAATCTGGACCTGGGTCCCGTTGTGGTGGCGGAAGTCAAACGGAAATCCTCTCGCCAGGAATCAGTTTTTATCAATTGGCTGCATGGTGTCCATCAACGTCCGTCCAGCTTTAGCAAATACTGCGTGGGTCTGGCACTGCTCCACCCGGACCTGAAACGAAACCAATTCAAACCCAAATTATTACAATTGCAAAAAATGAGGTACGCATGACATTAATCAAAGACTTTATGGCTGGCTTTTTCCTTAATTTGCTTGTCGCAATTATTATTGTCCGTTTTATCTATTACCCAAAAACGCAGGACAAACACTTCGTCTTCACCTTCATGACGTTCAACACCGTCATCTACTTTGTGTTGAGCCTATTGGTAAAAAGCGAAATCGGCGTTGGCGTTGGTTTTGGCTTGTTTGCCATCTTCCACTTTTTGCGGTATCGCACAGACCCGGTGCCGATCCGCGAGATGACCTACCTCTTTGTCATCATGGCACTTCCTGTGATGAACTCCTCGGGCATGCTCCAGAGCAATTGGGTCCTCCTGATCCTGGCAAACGCATTGGTTATCCTGGTTTTATGGCTCTTGGAAAAAGGGTGGGGTTTCCACTATCAGAGTTCCCGCAAAATCATCTACGAAAACATCGAGTTGATTGTGCCTTCGCGCCGGGAGGAACTGATTGCCGACCTTGAAGAGCGAATCGGTCATCAAATTTGTTCGGTGACCATTGGCAACATCGATTTCCTTCACGACACCGCCACCCTACAGGTCTATTACCCCGAGCAGTCAGCCCGGAGTTGGGCAAGGGATATCCCCGCGGCGGGAAAATCCTCCGACGATGACGACGACTGAGGATCTGAAACAGATTAAAGAAAGCTATAATTTCAACATGAGCAGAAAAATATTGGTCGTCGATGATACCCGAAACGTGCAGTTGATGCTGCAGGATTTCCTCGAAAACCAGGGGTTTGAAATCCGCTTGGCTTATGATGGCATTGAGGCAGGCGAAATCTTCCACGCTGGTGGGATTGACCTAATCCTGCTGGACATCATGATGCCGCACATGGACGGCTACCAGTTCATCTCCAAACTCCGCGCCGAAAGTAACATCCCCGTGATTATGATCACCGCGAAACAGCAGGAAGCGGACGTCGTGCGCGGGTTTGAGCTGGGTGCCGACGACTACATTTGCAAGCCTTTCCGCCTACGCGAGCTCCTGATGCGCATTCGTGCCGTCATGCGCCGCGCCGCGGTCGCCGAAGAGGTCTCCACGCTGATCCAAGCCCAAAACCTGAGCCTTGACCGTTCCAGATATGAAGTTCGCAAGGACGGTGAGCTGATCGACCTGACCCCGCTTGAATTCTCCCTTCTCACGCAGTTGATGGAATCCGCTGGCAAAGTGGTCCGCCGGCAAGAAATGAGTTTGCGCCTGATGGACAATGGATACGCCGGTTCTGAAACAACCATCAAAATCCACATCCGCAACTTACGCCAAAAGCTGGGAGACGACCTGGCAGAGCCAACCTACATTGAGACCGTCTTTGGGGTTGGATATCGGTTCATGGAAGGTGAGTCTTGAAAAAATCGCTCAAGACCCGCCTTATTCTGACCTATGCTGCTGTTGCCCTGGTAACGGTTTTGGCGGCGCTTTTGGTGGTGCGTTTTCGCTCCAGCCAGTCACTCCGCAACCTTGTTATTGATCAGCAGGTTGAAGAACTTTCGGTCATGGTCGAGGATTACTACACAGCCAAACAATCCCTCGATGGGTTCGTGTATTACTATCTCTCATCCATCCTGCGGACTGGCGAAGAATCCCCGTTTATAAAACAGCCGTGGGGTTCCGACCCGGGAGAAATCCGCGGAATCAGCGGGTTGGTCAACGGCGAGGGGGTGACCCTCCTCCCAACACAAAACCTGCCAGTGGGTGTGGTTGTGCCTGAAGCCTGGCTTGAAGGCGCGCGCCAGGTTGAAATAGATGGGAAGGTGATTGCCTGGGTGCTGATCGACGAGAAAAGCCTTGAACTAAGCCGCTCCGAAGAGATATTCATGGAACGGGTAAACCTGGCGATTGCCATTGCGGCAGGAGCAGGCTTTCTTGCTGCCGTCTTGATGGGTACGGTTTTGGCTTCCGGCATCATCAAACCCATCCGCAAACTAACGGAAGCTTCCGAAAAAGTGGCGCACGGCGCCCTGGGGCAGCAAGTGGAGGTGCGTTCGGGCGATGAAATCGGGCGGCTTGGCGAGAGCTTCAACCAGATGAGCACGGACCTTGCCCGGGCGGATTCTGAGCGGAAAAGGCTCACAGCAGACATCACCCATGACCTCAGCACGCCGCTTCAGATTATCTCGGGCTACCTTGAGATGTACGAAAACGGCGATATCAACCTGAACGCCCAACAGCTTGGCATCATCAAAACCGAGTTGGAAAACCTGCGCCGTTTGGTGGGAGATCTCACCGTGCTGACTCAGGCGGAGGGCGGCGGGCTCGAGATACTCTTAAGCCCTGTAGAACCAAATCATCTGCTGGAACAGGTCGCCCAGGCATACTTGCCCATCGCCAATCAGCAGCGCGTGGATCTCCGGTTGGAGCTGGAGGAAACTCCGCTACTGATCAACGCGGACGAAGGACGCATGCTGCAGGTGTTGAAGAACCTGATGGAAAATTCTCTGCGCCATACTCCTCCCGGGGGGGTGATAACTCTCGCCAGCAAGATTGGCAGCCAGGTTGAACTGAGCATCACTGACACCGGCGACGGCATTGCCCCCGAGGACCTCCCTCTGATTTTTGACCGCTTTTACCAGACAGATAAAGCCCGCACGGGATTGAAAGGCAAAATGGGGCTTGGCTTGGCAATCTGCAAAGCCCTGATCGAACTCCAGGGCGCCTCGATCCGTGCGGAATCCCAAGGGTTAGGGCAGGGCGCCAGCATCATTATCACAACCCAAAGAGCCTGATTGCAAACGAAACCGGGCTCTCCCGCAGCCCGTGCGGCGGGATTCGACCGAGGTGTATACGCATTTCTCGCTCAGGCTGGCTCTCATGGATTATCATAAGGCTAACAAAAAATCAAAAAAGGAACTAATATGAGCGAAAAAGAACCTACTTACTCCCTCTCTGGTTGGAAATTGTCCGAATTGTTTGAAAGTTTTTCCGACCCGGCAATTGACCAGGCTTATCGGGACCTCGAAGCCCGTGTTGAGAAGTTCGCCATCCAGCGCGAAGTATTAAAGCCCGAAATCATCAGCGAAAAATTCCTCCAGTTGTTGCAGGAACAGGAAGAAATGAACAAGCTCGCCTATCGTCTGTATGGGTTTGCTTCGCTTAGTTTCTCTTCCAACACACAGGATCAAACCGCGCAGATCAACATCGCCCGTTTTCAGCAATTCGCCGCTGAGATGGAAAACCGCACCATGTTTTTTAGCCTCTGGTGGAAGGGGTTGGATGACGAAAACGCTGCCCGTCTATTGGATGTCAGTGGAGATTTTCGCTATTGGCTTGAGCAGATGCGAAACTTTAAACCCTACACACTTAGCGAGCCTGAAGAAAAGATCATCAATATCAAGAATGTCACCGGCAGCTCCGCCCACGACATGCTCTACGATTCAATTACCAATCGCTACGTATTCAGTATCGAGGTCGATGGCGAAATGCAGGAAATGACCCGAGGTGAGCTGATGGCGCTGGTGCGTAACCCCGATCCTGACCTGCGCGCCAAGGCTTACCAGGAGCTCTACCGCGTCTATGGCAATGACGCGCCAATTCTTGGGCAGATCTATCAGAATATCGTTCGAGATTGGAAAAATGAAAATGTAGCCCTGCGCGGATTCACCAGCCCGATTTCCGTGCGCAACACCATCAACGACCTCCCCGACGACGTGATTGACACCCTGCTCGAGGTCTCCCGCAAGAATATTGGCATTTTCCACCGCTTCTTCCGCCTGAAAGCCCGCAAACTTGGCATGGATAAGCTGCGCCGCTATGATGTTTATGCGCCTTTAGCCGCCTCCGACAAGCGATACACCTTCCAACAAGCAGCCGATCTCACCTTTGAGGCTTTCGACCGGTTTGACCCCAGGTTCACCAGCCTCGCAAAGCGAGTTTTCAACGAAGGTCATGTGGATAGCGAGGTCCGCAAAGGTAAAAAGGGCGGCGCGTTCTGCTCAACCTTGGGTCCAGACCTGACCCCCTGGGTGATGCTCAATTATCAAGGCAAATCAGACGACGTCTCCACCATGGCGCACGAGCTCGGTCATGCCATTCATTCCATGATGGCAGAGGAGCACACCCTCTTCACGCAGCACGCCTGCCTGCCTCTGGCTGAAACAGCTTCGACCTTTGGCGAAATGACGCTCACCGACCTCATGTTGGAGCGCGAGACCGACGAAGCAGTCAAGCAAGATATTCTGTTCGGCCAGCTGGACGACGCATTCGCAACGATCATCCGTCAGATCTATTTCGCTCTGTTTGAGCGCCAGGCGCATGAGATGATCGCCAATAACGCCTCCGTGGACGAGCTAAACGAAGCTTACCTGGCGAACCTGAAAGAAGAGTTTGGCGATTCTGTGGACGTTTCGGACGAATTCAAATATGAATGGGTCTCGATCCCTCACATTTATGGCACGCCTTTTTACGTTTATGCCTATGCCTTCGGGCAGTTGCTCGTTTTTGCTCTATACAAACGCTACCAGGAAGAAGGCGAAAGCTTCAAGCCCAAGTATATGCGCATTTTATCGGCTGGCGGCTCCATCGCCCCCATCCCACTGCTGGCAGAATCCGGCCTGGACGTCACCAAAGCCGAGTTTTGGCAAGGCGGCTTCGACGTGATCGACGCGATGGTAAAACGGCTGGAAAGTCTGTAAATCACTTTGATCCAAACGGGGCGCACTCATAAAGGCGCCCCGTTTTGTTTGTCTGCCTGTGTTTCTGAGTTTTACGGTTTCAGGCAGCCGATTGGTACTACCAAGACATCATCCGTACGTTTATAGGCATACTGCCCTGCAGTTAATACCATTAGGAATTCTGGTTGTCGAAGCTTTTTCTCGCCGATAAGACCTTTTAACTTTATAAGGTTTTTAGAAGCTTCATCAATTTCCGAACTTCCCAATTTTGCCTCAATCAAGGCATAGCTGCCATTATCAAGATGAAGTACAATATCGCACTCCAAGCCATAACGATCTCTGTAGTAGGAGATTTCGCCACCTTGCTCTGACGCGTAGATTTGCAGATCACGGATACAAAGGCTTTCGAAGAAAAACCCCAGTGTTTGCAGGTCATCGAGTAACTGAGAGGGTGTAAGAGCCAGTGCCGCTGCCGCAATGGATGGGTCAACAAATCCCTTTTTGTTGGTGGAGCGTATTGATGTGGAGGACCGAATGGATGGATTCCATGCTGGAATATCCTGGATTACAAAAAGCGAATTTAGAGCGGTTAAGTACCGGTAAAGCGTCGATTCATTCATCGTCAAATCGTTAGTGCTGATATCTTTTAAAATACTTCGATTACTTGCCAAAGTCGAAAGATTCCGCGCGTATGATCTGAGAATTGCGCGAACGCGTTCTGGGTCGCTGATTGAGGCATCAATTCTGCGGGCGTCGTCAGTGCAGATTGCTTCAACGTACGATTTTGCGATTAAGAGAGCTGCTCTCTCTTTGAGTCCAATTGAAGCGGGCCAACCACCGCGGCAGATTGAAAAAACAAGCTGCTCAACGGTCAGGTCACTTTTCGACCCTGTGAAATCCTGCTTGAAAAACAATGAATTAAGCGAAACCGTTCCGTTAGATTCGTTTGATTCGAAAAGACTCATCGGTTTCATATCGATTTTTACAATACGACCTGTTCCAGTATGAAGAATCTGGTCATGACCAATAACCGTTGAACCTGTGAGGATGAATTGCCCCACTTTTTGTCTTTCATCTACAGCGCTTCGAACCGCATCCCATAAAACAGGCGCCATTTGCCACTCGTCAATCAGCCGCGGAGTATCTCCTTCCAGCAATCGGGATGGCATGAAGTTTGCCATATCAAGGTATGCTCGGAAGTTGTCTGGATCCTGCATTTGCAATACTGAGCTGGCTCTTTGTTTAGCAGTAGTGGTTTTTCCACACCATTTAGGGCCTCTAATCAGTATTGCTCCAAAAGCCTCAAGATACTCATCAAGGATGCTATCAATTACCCTGGGTAGATATTTCTCCATTTTGTCTCCATAGAGACAATACTAACACAAAAAGAGACATTTGGGGTATTTCGTGCAAGACATTTGGGGTATTTCGTGCAAGACATTTG
>ERZ1645192.3317-NODE-3317-length-13154-cov-7.108558_pt1 | contig 13154 bp, 9 predicted proteins | sample MGYA00575354_ERZ1645192 | MGnify/ENA primary metagenome ERZ1645192 (study PRJEB40844, sample SAMN11349763) | freshwater sediment metagenome | isolation source: river sediment | host: Sediment | place: India: Faizupur Khadar , New Delhi | collected 2017-02-21 ... | reverse complement strand
GCCGGGGCGTTCTGCTGGACGCCAGACAGGTTGACACCGAACTGGATACGGCGGACGCGATGGAAGCCGTGACCGAGGTGATTGACGAAGGACTGCCGCTGGCACTGCTGATTTTGACCAACCCGAATCCCGATATCCGTGAATATACGTGGCACTGGATGACGATTATCGGGTACGATAGACTTAAGGAAACGGTGACCGTCGCCACGCACGGCAGGACCCATGCTTTGAATTTTCGGAACGTCTGGGTAAACGGCGGGGGATACAAGACCGGAATCGTTCACTTTTGGCCCAAAGGAGCGTAGAGGACTTGGCATACGTCTACATCCTGATCTGCGCAGACCAAACGCTGTACACCGGCTGGACAGTTGATTTGGAGCGCCGCTTAAGCGAGCATAACGGTGGGAAAAAAGGCAGCCGCTACACGCGGGCCCGGCGGCCCGTCCGTTTGGCGTATTCGGAAGTCCTCGCGGACAGCGTATCAGCCATGCGGCGGGAAGCGCAAATAAAAAAGCTTTCGCGCACGCAAAAGCTCGAACTCATTGCAGAAAACAGGCCGAATGACGCTAGATGATGTCCTGAAGCCGTTTGTTTTTTCGGATGATGGACTTGGCCTCGGCGATGATGACGCCGTTGGCGACTTCGTTATATCCGCCTTCAGGGATGATGATGTCGGCGTAACGTTTAGAGGGTTCGACAAACTCATGATACATCGGTTTGACCGTGGTGATGTACTGGTTTAAAACCGAATCCAGCGTCCGTCCGCGGGTTTCCACATCCCGGCGGATTCTTCGCGCCAGACAGATATCCGGGTCGGTATCGACAAATACCTTGATATCAAAAAGCTCCCGCAAAACGGGATCGGTGAATATCAATATACCTTCGACCAGCACCATGGAAACGGGTTTGACCGTGACGGTGCTTTTTTTGCGCTGATGTACGGTGAAATCGTATTGGGGCACCTCGACGGACTTGCCGTCCTTCAAGTCCTTTAAGTGCTGAATGAGCAGTGAGGTTTCCAAAGAATCCGGATGGTCATAATTGATGCCTGCGCGCGTTTCCAAATCCAGTTCGGGATGCGCCCGGTAATAGGAATCGTGCGTAATTAAAACCGCGTCGGTTTTAATCGCCTCATGAATTCGGTTGGCGATGGTGGTTTTGCCCGAGCCGGATGCGCCCGCTATGCCGATTATCGCGTTGACCATGGAAATCCCCCTCAGGTGTCTCATTTTCAAATGTTATTCTACACTATTTCTGCCCGCGATAAAAGACCTAAACGTGCGAAAGGCAGGCGGGGTCAGTGCAGATTTGAAAAGAAAATGGCGCGCGTGGCGTTGAAAGTTTTGGCGGCATACATGGCAATATCCGCTTTGCTGACCAGCTCTTCCGCGGTGTCTCCGTCCACCGGTATTTCAACAGCGCCCATGGAAACGTGAACCGGCAGGGTGGTATTGTTGACGGTGAACGGCGCATCAAAAGCCGCCACAATCCGATTGATTTCGGGACGGGATTCGGCGGGCGGCATCCGCATCAGGATGATGAACTCATCGCCGCCGTAACGATAGATATCGCTTTTTTTGCTTAACACCGACTGGATGCGTTCGATGACCTGTTTTAGGATGGCGTCGCCGCCCGGATGTCCGAAGCGATCGTTGATGGTTTTAAAACCGTCAACATCCAGAAAAACGAGTGTGGAACTGACGAGAGAGTCCAGACAGTAATTGATCAGGATATCCAGTTTGGTATCCAGTGCCATCCGGCTGCCGGCTCCAGTGAGCGAGTCGGTCAGCGCAATCTGCTCGCGCTGGACAGCCCGATAGTGGCGGAAGAAAGCGAGGCCGGCCAGAATAAAGATACAGGCCCCCAGGAATATGGACAGATAGACCATGTCCTGGTCCATATTGGGATAGGAACTGGTGATTAGTTCTGACGTGCTTTGATGGATGCGCAGCGCCTCCTGCGGAAGCGCGGATGCGCTGATATCAAACCGCGCCAGCATATCGGTGTTGAACATATAGGACATGCTGGAATCGGGATCGCGGTTGAGACCGAACGATTCGGCGGGCGTTCCGTCATACAGAATGGCGCGGCCGACCATCCCGGCATCGTACCCCGATTGGCTTTTGTCATGCACATAGCCGCCGGCGAAGATGGTATCCACGCTGTAGGAAGTGGTGCAGAAGATGGGGGTAGAGAGCGTGGTATACAGGAAATTGGCCGACTGCGTGTAGGTCATGCGTGTCCCATCTTTGTCCTCATAGCATGAGATAAACAGAAAAATATCCCTGGGCGTCAGCTTGGCCAGCTTTTCAGCTAGATCGGCATAGGTATAGTCATTCGAATTAATGAAGGTGAGCGGATAGTTGTTGACGTTTTCGGTAATCAGCTGTTCCATTTCGCCCTGTGCGGTGGCCGAGTCATCGACCAAAATCGTGATGCTTTGATAATCGGGGATGAGTTTGACGGCGACATCCAAGGTTTTAATGCGGGCGGAAGGCTCCAAAAAACCGGTGATATTGCTGCGGGATTCATAGATGGCTTCGGTTGACACGTAATTATTGCATCCCGAAAAAACGATGGGAATGGTATCGGTGCTGTCCGGGCCGAAGAGCAGCTCATAATACTGGTTGATAAAGGCCAGGGCGTCATCATCGAAGGTGATGATCAGATCGATATCTTTCAAGAGTTTGATTTTAGTCTGGAGTTGATGGAACATCAGGCCGCTTGCGGTTTCCGGGTCAACCAGTTTGGTATCCATATACTCCACCTGCAGGTGGACGTTTTGGTCGGCAAATGCTTCGTATAGTCCGTCCAAAAGCATATCAAAGGACGGGTAGGAGGGCGAATAGGAAAATATGACGAGTACATTTTTGGGAGGCAGGGTGAAATCGGCGGGCTCTGCGGCCGCTTTTGCGGGCAGCCCAAAGAAAAGAATAACAAGTATGAAAAATAAGGAAACCAGTTTTCTTCTCATGAGACCCACTCCAACCGAGATCGGTTTGACGTTTGTCAAGCCATATATTCAAAAGTAATGCAGGGGCATCAGATTGACATCGGGCGTAAGTTTTAAGTATAATGCTTGTGAGATAAATAAACGGGTTACGTGCTTTCTAAACACGTACCGACGCGCAGTGAAGGAGAACCTGACTTGAAATTATTGATTACCGGCGCCAAAGGCCAGATGGGCCGCGCCCTGAACAAACTGCTGAAGAACAAAGCAGGTTATCAGCTGGTCTTAACCGATCTGGATGAGATGGACATCACCGACGAGAAGGATGTGGTGCGGGTGATGACCGCTGAAAAACCGGATGTGGTGATCAACTGCGCGGCGCACACCAAGGTGGACCTTTGCGAAGACGATACTGAGAATGCCTACATGATTAACGTCACAGGGGCCGGGAATCTGTCCAAAGGTGCGGCCAAAATCGGCGCCAAGATCGTTCATCTCTCCACCGACTATATCTTTGACGGGGAAGCAACTACGCCGTATCTGGAGGAAAGCGAGCCCAATCCGCAGAGCGTATACGGCGAAACCAAGCTGGAATCCGAATACGCGGTGACCGAAAACAACCCAAAATACTTTATCGTGCGGACAGCCTGGCTGTACGGCGAAGGCAATAACTTTGTCAACACCATGCTGCGGCTGGCGAATACGCAGAACGAAATCAGGGTGGTCAACGACCAGACCGGTTCGCCGACCTCGGCGACCGAGGTGGCGCGGGTGATTGCGATGCTGATTGAGACTGAAGCTTACGGTGTTTATAACGCGGTGTGCGAAGGCCAGTGCACCTGGTATGACTTTGCCAAACGCATCTTTGAGCTGGCGGGGCTGGACGTTAAGGTTTCGCCCTGTACATCGCTGCAGTATGTGACGCGGGCCAAACGCCCCAAGTACTCGGTGCTGGACAATAAAAACCTGCGCGAGAAATTCGGATATCACTTACAACCATGGGATGACGCGCTTCGGGAGTATTTTGCAGGTCGACACAACTAAAAAATAAAGCATCGACTTATTTATAAAGCCGATGCTTTTTTATATCCGTATATTCTCGTTTAAAACAATCCTGCGATGAGGAAATAGATGGGCGGAATCAGGATGGCGGGCAGCATATCGCCCACGTGGATTTTCTTGATATCCAGAAGGTTGATGCCGATGCCCAAAATGAGCGCGCCGCCGACAGCCGAAACTTCGGTCATCACGGTATCGGTCATGAACGGCGCCACCCATGCGGCGGTCAGCGCGATGGTGCCCTGATAGAGCAGAACCGGCACAGCGGAAAGACCGACGCCGATGCCCAGACTGGCGGCCAGAATCATGGCGGTCACGCCGTCCAGCAGAGACTTGATGAAGAGCAGCTGGTGGTTGCCGTTGAGGCCGGATTCGATGGAACCCAAAACCGCCATGGCGCCCACGCAGAAGATGAGCGTGGCCGTGACGAAACCTTCGGCAAAAGTGGAATCATCGCTTTTGGAAAAGCGCGACTGCACGCGGTTGCCGAGGGCGTCCAGCTTGTCTTCGATGCCGATGAGGTTGCCGGCCGCGCCGCCGATGACCAGACTGAATATAAAGAGCAGGGGCAGATTGGTTTCTATCGCGCTGATGATGCCGATGACCACCACACAAAGGCCGATGCCCTGCATGATGACTTTCTGAACCTTTGGCGGGATGCCGGATTTTAGGAGTACGCCGAGGCATGTACCGAGAAGGATGGCCCCGACGTTGACGAGTGTTCCAATCATGATTTTTATTCCGTCCAATATAATAGGTATTTTTATTTTTTTGCGTTTTGCATAGCATAGGTTAACATAAAAGATAACCGTTTGTCCAATCAATATTTGCCGGGGAAATTTCCGATGCCCGATAGAAAAAAATGCTAAGAAACTTTTTAAATTTCATGGGGTTTTATTGACGAAACAAATAAAAGCGTGATACAATAACTGTCACCGACAATGGCGTTTGGTATGGTCGCGTTTTTCGCGGCGGCAGATGCGCATTGTTTTTTTTAAAATTTACCGATACCCATTTTTTTTAAGCAGAAAATTGGTATAGACATGTTAAATACACGATTGATAGATTTTTAGCGGTTACAGATTTATTATATTTCAGATGAGGGGAAGATTTAGATGAGCTTACCGAAGAAACAGGGGCTGTACAGCCCGGCTTATGAACACGACGCCTGCGGCATCGGCGCGGTGGTCAACGTGCACGGCAAACGTACTAATGCAATAATCGAACAGGCATTGACCGTTCTGAACAATCTGGATCATCGCGGCGCGCGCGGCAACGAAGAGAACACCGGCGACGGCGCGGGCATTTTGTTCCAGATTCCGGACAAATTCTTCCGGGCGCAGGCCAAAGTGAACAACTTCGTTCTGCCGCCGCTCGGCGAATACGGCGTGGGCATGATTTTCTTCTGCCACGACGAAGCCAAACGCCTGATTTTAAAGAAGATGGTGGAGGAGGAAGTGAAGAAGCACGGCCAGACCGTTATCGGCTGGCGCGTTTCGCCCATCAACGGCGAAGACCTGGGCCAGATGGCCAAGGTTTCCATGCCCTTTGTCGAACAGATTTTTATCGGAAAATCCGAAGACATCAAGGACGAACTCGACTTTGAAAGAAAGCTGTTCGTTATCCGCCGCGGCATTGAAAAGAAGATGCTGGGAGTCGATCTGGTCGGCGCCGAGTATTTCTATATCGCGTCCATGTCCTGCCGCACCATCGTTTATAAGGGCATGCTGATTCCCTATCAGATGAAGAAGTTTTATCTGGACTTAAACGACAACCGTATGGAATCGGCTCTGGCGCTGATTCATTCCCGTTTTTCAACCAACACCTTCCCGTCATGGGAACGGGCGCATCCCTACCGCATGGTCATCCACAACGGCGAAATCAATACCCTTCGCGGCAACATCAACGGCATGAAGGCCCGAGAAGCCTCGATTAAGACCGATGTCTTCCCAACGGCCGTGGAGAACCTGATGCCCATCATCGACGAAGAGGGCAGCGACTCGGCTATGTTCGACAACTGTCTGGAGTTTATGTATCTGGCCGGACGTCCGGTTTCCGAAGCTTTGATGATGATGATTCCTGAACCCTGGGAAAAGAACCCCTATATGGCTGACGAGAAGAAGGCGTTTTACCGCTACAACTCCTGCCTGATGGAACCCTGGGACGGCCCGGCGGCCATCGTGGCCACCGACGGCATCAGCGTCTGCGCCAGCTTGGACAGAAACGGTCTGCGCCCCAGCCGCTACTATGTGACCAAGGACGGTATGCTGGTTCTGGCTTCCGAAGTGGGCGTTTTGGATATCCCTGACGCCAATGTGGCCGTCAAGGAACGTCTGCGTCCGGGCAGAATGCTGGTCGTGGACACACAGAAAAAAGAGATTATCAGCGACGAGGACGTAAAAGGCGCGCTGATTAAGGAATATCCCTACCAGAAATGGCTGGACGCCAGTGAAGTGAAGCTGGCCGAATTAAAGGCGGCCAAAACCCAGGTGCCGAACGACGCTGTGGACTTAAGACTCCAGCAGACGGCTTTTGGTTACACGTTTGAAGATTTGCAGAAAGTGCTGGAACCGACGGTGGTTCGCGGCATCGACCCGGTGGGCTCGATGGGCAACGACGCGGCGCTGGCCGTGCTTTCCAACCAGCCTCAGCTGCTATACAACTACTTTAAACAGCTGTTCGCCCAAGTCACCAATCCGCCGATCGACTCGATCCGCGAGGAAATCGTCACGGGTTCGCAGACCTGGCTGGGTGCCATGGAAAACCTGCTGGACCATTCACCCGATGCCTGCCGCAGAATCAACTGTGCCACGCCGATACTTACCAACGAAGAAGTGGCGGCGATTCGGGATATCGACAAAAAAGGATTTAAACAGATTACCATATCCATGCTGTACGACATCGAGCGCGGCGGCGTGGGCTTAAAAAACCGGCTTTCGAAGATTTTCGCCGAAGCGGACGAAGCGATTGATGCGGGCTACAACCTCATCATCCTGTCCGACCGCGGCGTCAACGAGACCGAAGGACCGATTCCGGCGCTTTTGGGCTGTTCAGCACTGCACCACCATCTGGTGGAAAACGGCACACGCACCAAGGCCAGCATCATCGTGGAATCCGGCGAGCCGAGAGAAGTGCATCACTTCTGTCTGCTCTTGGGCTACGGCGCGGACGCCATCAACCCGTACCTCGCTTTTGCCACCATCAAGGACATGGTGAAGACCGGTCTGATTTCGGGATATAACGAAGAAGACGCGCTGAAACGCTTCTCGTATGCCACGGTCAAAGGCATCATCAAGGTGCTGTCCAAGATGGGCATCTCCACCATCCAGTCCTACCGCGGCGCGCAGATTTTTGAAGCGGTCGGCATCAGTCAGACCGTCATTGAGAAGTACTTCTGCGGCACGGCTTCGCGCATCGGCGGCATCGATCTGGAGATTATCGCCAACGAAGCGATGATGCGGCATCAGGCCGCTTTCGCCAATCTGGACGGTAAAAATGCACCGCTGCAGGCGGGCGGCATGTTCAACTGGCGCAAAGAGGGCGAATACCACACCATCAACCCCGAAACCATCATCGCACTGCAGCAGGCGTGCTGGGACGGGAACTATGAGAAATACCGCGAATTTGCCAAGCTGCTGAACGACAGGGAGGGTTTTTCCACCATCCGTTCACTGCTGGACTTCCGATATGCGGATAAACCACTGCCAATCGACGAGATTGAATCGGTGGAATCCATCTGCAAGCGCTTTAAGACCGGCGCGATGAGCTACGGCTCCATCAGTCAGGAAGCGCACGAAACCATGGCCATCGCCATGAACCGCATCGGCGGAAAATCCAATTCCGGCGAAGGCGGCGAGCGCGTGGAGCGCTATACACCCGACGCCAACGGCGACAGCCGTTGTTCGGCGATTAAACAGGTGGCTTCGGGACGCTTCGGCGTGACCAGCCATTACCTGACCACGGCCAAAGAGATTCAGATTAAGATGGCGCAGGGCGCAAAACCCGGCGAGGGCGGCCAGCTGCCCGGCGAAAAGGTCTATCCCTGGATTGCCAAAACCAGAGGGTCCACGCCCGGCGTGGGCTTAATCTCCCCGCCGCCGCATCACGATATCTACTCCATTGAGGACTTGGCACAGCTGATTTATGACCTCAAGTGCGCCAACCCCGCGGCCGATATCAACGTCAAACTGGTATCCGAAGTGGGCGTGGGCACCATCGCGGCCGGCGTAGCCAAAGGCTATGCGGACGTCATCCTTATCAGCGGCTATGACGGCGGAACCGGCGCGGCACCCAGAACCAGCGTGCGCCATACCGGTCTGCCCTGGGAACTTGGACTTTCCGAGACCAACCAGACTTTGATTATCAACAAACTGAGAAACCGCGTGAAGCTGGAAACCGACGGCAAGCTCATGACCGGCAAGGATGTGGCCATCGCCGCATTGCTCGGCGCCGAGGAATTCGGATTCGCCACATTGCCGCTTATCACCATGGGCTGTGTCATGATGCGCGTCTGCAACCTGGATACCTGCCCGGTGGGCGTGGCCACCCAGAACGAAGCTTTAAGAAAGCTGTTTAAGGGTCAGCCCGAATACGTGGTCAATTTCATGCGCTTTATCGCCGAAAACCTGCGGGAAACCATGGCGAGAATCGGCGTTCGGACCATCGACGAAATGGTGGGCAGAACTGACCTACTGAAACACAAGGACAACGTCGATCACTGGAAGGCCAAGACGGTGGATGTTTCTCCGCTGTTGTACCAGCCCTATTCGGAATCGGCGAGCGACCGGTACCGGACGGTACGCCAGAAACATAAAATCTACGCGACCAGCGATATGAACATCCTGCTGGCGCTTTGCAAGGATTCGATGAACACCCAAAAACCGATGGAAGCGAGCCTGGATATTATCAACCGCAACCGTACCACCGGCACCATTTTGGGCTCGGAGATTTCCAAGCGTTATGGCGGCGCAGGCCTGCCCGAAGACACCATCAACCTGATTTTCTCGGGTTCGGCGGGTCAGTCTTTCGGCGCGTTTGTCCCCAAGGGCGTCACGCTTCGCCTCATCGGCGACGCCAACGACTACATTGGCAAAGGACTTTCTGGCGGCAAGATTATCGTCAATAAGTCCGACAACTTCACTGGTAAGGCCGACGAAAATATCCTTATCGGCAACGTGGCCTTCTACGGCGCCACCAGCGGCGAGGCTTACATCTCGGGCGTAGCGGGCGAACGCTTCTGCGTCAGAAACTCGGGCGTTAAGGCCGTGGTGGAAGGCGTGGGCGCGCATGGCTGCGAGTACATGACCGGCGGACAGGTGATTATCCTGGGCAAAACCGGCATCAACTTCGGCGCGGGTATGAGCGGCGGCATCGCCTACATCTACGACGACGATAAATCTTTCGAGCCGATGATGAGCAAGAGCATGGCCGACCTGTCATCCGATTTCAGCGATGCGGAAAAAGCCGAGCTGAAATACCGTCTCGAAAAACATCTGGAATACACCGGCTCCGAGCGGGCCAAGTCCATTCTCGCCAAGTTTGACGTGAACATCAAGAATTTCGTCAAGGTGGTTCCAAGAGACTACCAGCGGATGATGGACACCATTGCCGAAGGCAAAGCGCAAGGCATGGCTGAGGAAGAGGCCCAGATGTACGCCTTTACCAAGAACATTCATGACGCCTCCCGCTTAAGCGGCAACTAGGAAAGGAGCTAACCATGGGAAAAGCCACAGGTTTTATGGAATATAACCGCGTGACGGCCAAGGACGTTGCACCCGACGCGCGCTTAAAGAACTGGGAAGAGTTTCATGTGAACTTACCCGAGGAAACACAGAAAGAACAGGCAGCCAGATGTATGGACTGCGGCATTCCGTTCTGCCACACCGGCATCATGATTGCGGGGATGGTTTCGGGCTGCCCCTTAAACAATCTGATTCCTGAATTCAACGATATGGTTTACCGCGGATTGTACGATCAGGCTTACGAGCGTCTGTTGCAGACCAATCCGTTTGCCGAATTTACCGGACGGGTTTGCCCCGCACCGTGTGAAGGTTCCTGCACAGCCGGCCTCAACGGCGACCCGGTCACCATCAAAGGCAACGAACGTGCCATCATCGACACCGCCTTCCAAAACGGACAGGTGAAGCCCGTAAAGCCGGTCAAGAAAACCGGCAAGAAAGTGGCTGTGGTGGGGTCGGGCCCTTCGGGTCTTTCGGCTGCCTACTATCTGGTTCGAGGCGGTCACGACGTCACCGTGTTTGAACGCGCCGACCGCGCAGGCGGACTTCTGATGTACGGCATCCCGAATATGAAGCTGGATAAAAAACTGGTGTTAAGACGCGTGAAACTGCTGGAAGACAGCGGCGCCAAGTTTGTCTACAACACCGAAATCGGCGTCAGCAAACCGCTCGCCGCACTGAAAGAAGAATTCGACGCCGTGGTTCTCTGCGGCGGCGCCACCGCACCGCGCGATTTATCCGCCAAAGGACGCGAAGGCGCGAAAGGCATCTACTTTGCCGTGGATTTCTTAAAAGCCGCGACCGAACGCCTGCTGGGCGGAAAAGCCGAGGGCAAGGAAGACCTGATGGCCAAAGATAAGCACGTCGTCATCATCGGCGGCGGCGACACGGGCACCGACTGTGTGGGCACGTCCATCCGGCAAGGATGCAAGAGCGTGACTCAGCTGGAGATTCTGCCCATGCCGCCCAAGCACCGTCAGCCCAACAACCCCTGGCCGCAGTACCCCAAGGTGCTGAAAACCGATTACGGTCAGGAAGAGGCGATTCATGTATACGGCCGCGACCCGCGCGATTACGAGATGATGACCACTGACGTCATCACGGACAAGGACGGGCACGTGACCGAGCTGAAAGCCGTCAAAGTGAAATGGTCGGTGGACGCCAACGGGCGGTTTAGTCCAGTGCCGATTGAAGGCAGTGAAACCACCTACAAAGCGGATATCGTGCTCATCGCCATGGGCTTTATGGGCCCCGAAAAGGCGATGATTGACGAGCTGGATCTGGCGACCGACCCGCGCGGCAACGTGCTGGGCGACGATACCCATTACGCCACCAGCAGCGAAGGCGTGTTTGTGGCCGGCGACATGAGACGCGGCCAGTCTCTGGTGGTTTGGGCCATCAAGGAAGGCTGTGAAGCGGCGAAAGCCTGCAACGCATGGCTGGCCGAATAACCAAAAAACGATCCCGCAGCGGTGAATAAAAGCCGCTGCTTTTTTTATTGATTTTTAAACCCGTGGTGTGCTAATATAGTAAGAATTTATGGGAATCCAATCCGAAAAGAACAAAGGCGTTCTTTATATCGTCATTACCGCGGTGCTTTGGAGTACGGGCGGCATCGCCATCAAGCTGGTCGATGCGCATCCGGCATTTATCGCGATGGGCCGCAGTATGGTGGCGGGGCTGTTCTTTCTGCCGTTTATCCGCTTTCGTGATATCAAATGGAGCAAAGAGCTGGTGATTCTGATTGCGGCCTACACGGTCTGCCTCACCACCTATGTGCTGGCCAACCGCCTGACCACCGCGGCCAACGCCATCGCCATCCAGTACTCGTCGCCGCTCTTTATGTTTATCGGGCTTATTCTGTTTAAAAAAGAGTTGGACACATCCAAGGTTTTGCCCATGATTGTGATTATGCTCGGAATTGTCGCTTTTCTTATGGAACCCAACACGGGCAGTAATGGACTCGGCAACTTCCTCGCCATGGTCAGCGGCGTTGCCTTTGCTTTGGTCATCTACTATCTGGGGCGCGATTACGGCATCTCCTCGGTGGGGATTACCGGCCTTTTAAACCTCTTTCTGTTTCCGGTAGTGGCGATATTCGTCCCCTGGCGCCAGAACCCCTGGCCGACCGACGGCCTAAGCTATGTCATGCTGGCCTATCTCGGCATCATCCAGATCGGCCTTGCGTATATTCTGTTCAATAAGGGAAGAAGAACGGTGGATGCCTTAAACGCAAACATCATATCCCTGATTGAGCCCATGCTGAACCCGCTCATCGTTTTTCTGGTTATCCATGAAGTGCCCACGGTTTATGCCATTGTCGGTGCGGCGCTGATTCTGGCGGGACAGGTGCTAAACATTCTGGCAGAGAACCGGAAACAGAAGCGAACGCTGCCGGTTTAAATAACAAGATTAGCGCCGATGCCCGGCGTTTTTTTGATACCACCTTGACGCGTATGGTAAAATAGAAGTACAAGGAGGACGAAACCATGGACAAGAAAGTCTGCCAAAGCTGCGGCATGCCGATGGACGATGCCGACGTGATGTTCGGCACCGAACAGGACGGTTGCAAAAGCAGCGATTACTGTGAATTCTGTTATCAGAACGGCGCGTTTACCATGAACGGGGACATCGACGAGATGGTTGAGACCTGCGTACCCTTTGTGATGCAGGGAAGTTTGGATGTGTCCGAAGCGGATGTGCGCGCTATGCTGAAAGAAATTCTGCCCGACCTAAAGCGGTGGAAGAATAGATAAATCTTGAGTAACCAAAAAGAACCCTTGCGGGTTCTTTTTTTTATCGCGGTCTAGCATTCAAAAACAAACGCTTTATTCTTGTCTTTCGTCTGGCTCAGTTCCTTGGCTTTGGCTTCATACCCTTCGCGGCCCATCAGAGCGAAGGTGGCAATCTTGCCCGCTTCCACACCCGGCTGGTCAAACGCGTCGATATTGAGGAGCTCGCCCGCGGCGGCGGTGGCCACCTCAAAGAAAGCGAGGAGCATACCGAAGGTGTAGGCGTCCACGGTGTCCAGGGTAATCATCATATTCATCTTGCCCGCGCTGGTCACCGCGTATTCGGTGGCGGCGAGTTCGGCCAAAATCAGCTTGTTGAAGGTTTGGCCCTGCAGGTAATCCGCATCGTAGAGATTGATGGGCGCCTTGGGGATGGCCGCAATGGTCTGCGGGCTCTTCACGCGGATAAAGGTGATGATCTTGTCAAAGGGGCCTTCGTTGTACAGCTGAACCTGCGAGTGCTGGTCGGTGACGCCCAGCGCCCGAACCGGCGTCTGACCCACATATATCTTGTTGCCGTGGTTATCCACCTGTTTGCCGAGACTCTCAGCCCATAGCTGCGCGTACCATTCGGCGGTGAACAAAAGCCCGTCGGCATACGGCATGACCACCGAG
>ERZ1645192.3316-NODE-3316-length-13159-cov-6.260607_pt1 | contig 13159 bp, 9 predicted proteins | sample MGYA00575354_ERZ1645192 | MGnify/ENA primary metagenome ERZ1645192 (study PRJEB40844, sample SAMN11349763) | freshwater sediment metagenome | isolation source: river sediment | host: Sediment | place: India: Faizupur Khadar , New Delhi | collected 2017-02-21 ... | reverse complement strand
AAGTTCTTTTGCCTTTACAGAAGAATATTGTTCTATTTTTTCGAACCTTTTCGTGCCTCCTGTTACATCAAATATTTTTTTCAGGTCATCAAGAGATTTTTTCGATGTTCTGCGAAGAGTACCTGCCTGGTCTTTATTATAACTAGTATTAAGCCGCTGCAGGAGTGATTGGCTGTTTCCCCTTATCCAATTCCATACCGGACCCTGTTCAGGATACATTTCAAGATCAACTTCATCAATGTAGATGCAATAGCCATATTTCAGAATATGATCACCCACAGTCCGTTTAATAGCTAATTGTTTTCTGCCCTGTTCGCTTTCAGTAAAAAAGCCGGTTTCAATTGATAAGCCTCTTAATGCCTGAATCACATAGCAGGGGGTATTTCCACGCGGGCATCTGGTTTTACAGGAAAGACATTCGCCGCATCTCCATATCTCGTCACCTTTTAATAATTCTTCAAGGGCAGTTTCATCTTTCTCCTGTACAGTGTTGAGTATTCGTCGGGGATCGTAATCGCTTACTTCAGCTGCCGGGCATATTGCGGTGCAAACACCACAATTGAAGCAGGCTTTCAGACCTTCCCTGTAACGGACATCCTTCTCCAATTCTTCATAAAGTGTCGGCATATATCTGCTTCTTTTGAATCTTTAATAGTCTTTTGATTTTATTAATGAAAAAAACTCCGTCAGGATGATCAAGTTCATTAACTTCTGCTGCATGTCTCCTGAGAAACTTATAAGATTATGGGCACATTCATTTGTCAAACCGCCCAGTGATAATCACGTATGAAAAACTTATTACCTTCATAAATGATTGATTTAATCAGGTGCTGATTAATCAGAGAATCGACAACAGAATATACTGCGCCATCATCCTGAAGTAATTTATGCAGAGCATCCTCTCTTAATGGATGAACTGCAGTAATATTCAGAATATCCTCATAAATGTTGCCCGTATAACCTGTATCTGTACCTTCAAAACCTGTCAGAAGTTCTGTTTTTATATCCATCTTATTGAAAATTTGCCAGGCCAGATTCAACCTTACAGCATCAGGTGGTTTTACAAAATTCTCTAAGGGGGGGCGAATTGGAACAGCCAGATATGCTATCTCCGGATTAATGCTTTTTACTATTTCGGCCAGTGATGAAATATTTTCAGTTGAATCATTTATGCCATTAACAATCATAGTTTCGGTGCATAATCTCCCCTGGTAGCCATCCCTGAAAAGCTTAATATTGCTTAAAATTTCTTCAAAGTCCAGACCCTCAACCGGCCTGTTAATTAAGTGCCATGTTATTATATCCCCTGCATCAATTTTAAAAGATACCCAATCTGCAAGTTGAAGGTCTTCCTTAACAGAATCAAAACATAACAAAGATGCATTGGAAATGACAGCTACAGGTATGTGTGTTTCTTTTAATAATTTGATTGCTTCCCCGAGATTTTCATCAAGTGTGGGTTCTCCGTTTGAAACAAAAGTCAGATAATCAGGATAATTATTCTTATTTAACTTTTTCAGGTGTTTTATAACCCTCTCATAAATGAATTCAGGTTTATAAAAATATTCTCTCTTACAGCTTTTCTTAATTGTCTTTCCAACCTGGCAATAGTTACAACTGTAGGAACAAGTCTTAGGAAGGATTATATTGTTAATTCCAAGGCTTTTCCCTAATCTCCTTGATGGTACCGGACCGAATGTTATCATTTCGAATTGTTGGACTTTTTCTAAATTATGACCTCATATAATCAGTGGTCACAATAATTTGCTCCTGCAACCAGAGTATCATCAAGAAGATCATTAACAAGATCCCTGGGCAATTTTATCGGTGCTCCTGCAAAAACATTAATATTTTGCTGATTGAATAAGTTAATTGCTCTCTGACCCATACCGCCGGCAATAACATCGGTTACCCCTTTCTCTGCCAGCCAGGCTGGAAGTAATCCGGGTTCATGGGGTGGTGGTGTGACAAATGTTTCGCCTGTAATTGAATTGTCTTCAGTATTTATAATTGCAAACTGCTGGCAATGGCCAAAATGAGAGCATAATGTTCCGTTCTCAAGCGGAACAGCAATTCTTTTTTTCATAGTTTTATTATTAGAAATATATACAGTTTAAGAAGAATAAATGTCAATTTCTGAATCTCAGAATCCACCCCTGAAACGATTTTGTCGTCCCATTCCCCTGCCTCTTCCAATCCCTCTTAAACCATAATCTTCTCTATTGAAATATCCATAAGGCTTCATGTTTTGAGCCTCAGTGTTCGTGTTAGCAGAGTTTCCGGCATTTCTGCCATAATTTGTGCATCTTCCCATTCTTCGTCCCGTCATCGGTCCGTTCCCTTCAGGGCCTGTCTGATTTAAGTTTGGCATAATAACCTCCGTTTTAATTGTTTAGCATATTGATTACTTCAGTAATTGTTTTTTCAGGCTGTTTTAATACTATCATCTGGATTTTTAAGCTATCAAGCAATGTTTTAATCTTTATTCCGAATTCTCCTGAAATGATTTTTTTTACATTTCTTGAAGCGACGAGCTGAACAGATGCTGGACCGGCGCCTTCCTGTGCCTCCTTGTTAGGATTGGGAAGGAATTCTATTCCCCTGGTCTCAGTGTCATAAATGGCAAAGTAGGAGCAACGGCCAAAACGCTGATCAAGCTTGCTCTCAAGACTGTTGCTGACACATGTAATAGCAATTTTCATTTTTCAGTAATTATGGGTTTAAAAATTCTCTGTTTCTTTCCTGACCATTTTGCTTCCACATTCAGGACAAATTTCTTCCCTGCATGGCTGGCCGAGTTGGTGAGGAGATTCATGACCACACGAGGTGCATAAACAAACCTCAGAGCAACGCCTGTTTGTATCTTCTATTCTGTTCTTGTAAGGTTCAAAATTCTTGAAATCTGTTCCACTGCAGAGAGGACAGGCTTTTATCTCCTCCTGTTTTTCAGGATTGTTGAAATTGCAGCCACAGGTGTTGCAGGTATACCAATCGCTGTCAAAATAAATCTTGCCTCCTTCAATAATTATCTGTTTTCCCAGAACAAGTGCTTCTGCAATTTTTTGCCTGGCCCTGGAATAAATCCTGGTAAGTGTAGGCCGTGAAACATTCATTATTAGTGAAGCCTGAATGTGATTAAGCATTTCAAAATCACACAATCTTATTGCTTCATATTCTTCAAGATTTAGAAAAATGCTTTGCACAGGTTCTGAACCTGCTTTTTCCCCATAAGGCTTTAATCCTGAAATTACAGGAGGATTACTTATTTTCCTTAATTTGAATGGTCTTGGCGACATAAATTATGAGCAATAGTTCACTACAAAGATAATGAACTTATGTTCATAATGCAAATTAATCTACTTTTTTTTAAAAAATTTTTTATGGTAAAAAGGAGACTCATGAGGAGTAGCAAATATTTTTAGTTGCCAGGGTGTATATTTGAAAAAAATATCTGCTTAAATTATGGCAAATGATTATTTCAGTTTCAAGCAGTTTACAATATGGCAGGACAGGTCGGCTTTCAAAGTGGGAACTGATGGTGTCCTCCTTGGAGCCTGTGCAGATGTTTCAGCTGCAAAGAGAATACTTGACATAGGCTCAGGGACAGGTCTGATAGCTCTTATGCTGGCTCAGAGAAGCCAGGCAGAGATTGTGGCCATTGAGCCTGATCATGAATCATTCCTACAGTGCTGTGAAAATATTAACAGAAGCTCCTGGAAGAACAGGATAACTGTACATGAATCAGCGCTTCAGGATTTTCGCTGTGAAGAAAAGTTTGACCTTATAGTTACAAACCCTCCGTATTTTTCAGGATCACTTGTCAATCCCGATTACAGGAAATCAGTAACACGTCATGATATCAGTCTCAGTTCAACTGATATTCTTAAAAGTCTTGATGCACTATTGAATGAAGAAGGTTTTCTGCAGCTTATTCTGCCTTATGCTGAAGGGAATGTCTTTCTTACTGAAGCTGCGGAATATGGTTTTTATTGCCATGATTTATTGAAAGTAAGGCCTATGCCTACTTCTGAAGTCCGGAGGCTTGTTATGCGCTTTGGCCGGAAAAGGGTCAGGACTTCTGAAAAGTTCCTTACAATTGAGTTTGGCAGAAGACACGAGTTTACCGATGAGTACATGAAACTTACAGGAGATTTCTACCTTAAGTTTTAAACTGTTTGAGGTAGGTTCTGGGAGAGGTGCCGAAATACTCACTGAACGACTTTGTGAAGTGTGCAGGATTTGAAATGCCGACACTGTTTGCCACTTCAGTAATATTTCCAACCCTGGCCCTTAAAAGACCTGCAGCCTTCTCAAGCCTTATATTCCTGATAAGTATATGAGGAGAAAGACCTGTCAGCGCTTTTATTTTTCTTGTCAGATGCATACGGCTTATTCCAAGTAAATTATGCAGGTAATTGACGTCAAAGTCAAAGTTTCTGAGGTTGTCATTTATAATAGTGAAAACCTTTTCCATAAAAAGATCATCGACTGATCTTGATTTAGCGTCCTTTAAGACTGTATTGCCCGGGCTAAGGTATTTCAGCCTCAATTTCTCCCTTATTTCAAGGAGGTTTGTGATCCTGGCCTCCAGTTCATCCATGCTGAATGGTTTGACTATGTAATCATCTGCTCCTGATCTCAGACCGGTCAGTTTATCCTCGGGAGTGGCTTTAGCAGTCAGCAGTATTATCGGGATGTGACTCGTAAGTTCTTCATTTTTAAGTTTTATGCACAGGTCCAATCCATTCAAATCAGGCATAATTATGTCGGAAATTATCAGATCAGGCAGCATTGACATGGCAAAGCTCACACCAGTTTTGCCATTGCCTGCCTCAACTATATGGAACCTGGCTGAAAGATTTTCTGCAATGTAGGTCCTGAGTTCCTTATTATCTTCTATAACAAGTATGGTCCCCTTGTATGATCTGTCAGAATGGTAATTTTTTTCTGATTCAATTTCATCCTGATAATCATTTAAAATATCACTTTTATAGATCCCTGGTTTAGCAATAATATATTCCGATTTTTCAAGATGCTCTGTACCAAGAGGTAATTCAACCGTAAATGAGCTGCCTTCACCCTCCCTGCTCCTTACATCTATATTTCCATGAAGGAGAGTGATGAATTCCTTAACAACCGACAGGCCAATACCTGATCCATGTTCATTGTTCTCGAAATGCCCTTCAATCCTGTAAAATCTGTTGAATATCTCACCGATATTCTTTTCGCTGATTCCGGTTCCGGTATCTGACACAATGATTTTAAGAACAAACAGATTATCATCTGCCTTGCTCTTTTCAATGCTTGTTATACATTTAACCGTGCCATTTTCAGGGGTATACCTGAAGGCATTTGTAAGCAGGTTTGTTATTATCCTGTTTGTCTTATCCCTGTCATACAATGTTATCACAACCGATTCCGGTACTTCAGCTATATAGTTTATTTTTCTGCTTTCAGCCAGAGAAAGAAATTCATAAACAAGCATTCTGAGGTTCCTGACAATGTCTTCCTCAATAAGAGTGATCTTCATTTTCCCGGAATCAAGTCTCGAGATATCGAGCAGTTCATTCACAAGGTGCAGGAGCCTGTTGGCATTTCTTCTGACGGAAATAAGTGATGAATGCACCCTTGAACCCTGCTCAAATGATTTAAGCAGAAGGTCCAGTGGTCCCAGAATAAGTGTCAGAGGAGTCCTGATTTCATGAGATATATCTGTGAAGAAATCTGTCTTTATCCTGTCAATTTCTGAAAGTTGCCTGTTTTTTATTTCAAGCTCTTCTGTACGCAGCCTGACTTCCTTTTCAAGCAATGTCTTTTCTTTATATAAATTCCTGGTACGGAGTCGTATATAGAAAAAGACCAAAGTGAAAAACAGAAGTATATATGCTGAAATAGCAAATGAAGATTTATACCATGGGGGACTAATCGTAATAAAAAGGTTTGTTCCATCAGGATTCCATACGCCATCATTGTTTGATCCCGTGACCCAGAATTTATACTTCCCCGGAGCCATATTCCTGTATTCCGCAACCGGATTGCCATCAGAAAATGAAGTATCCCTGTCCACTCCTTCCATTATAAAACGGTATCTGTTCATTGAAGGGATTACATAGTTAAGGGCAGCAAATTCAATTTTTATATTATTCTCCCTGTAACTCAGAACAGCTTCATCAGGGATTGCTGTTCTCCATCTGTTGATTCTTACAGTGTAATCTTCGTTGTTGACAAATATTCCGGTAATATTTACAGGTGGAATACTCTTATTATAAGCGAGTTCAGGAGGGAACAATAAGATTCTGGTTCCTATAATAAACAATACTCTTCCGGAAGTTGTCACAAACGATCGCGGAGCATTACCATTCATGCGTAAGGGATAGTTGTATCTGACCCTGCTGAGAGTATCGAAAACTGTTATTATATTGTTGTCAACAAGCCATATTCTTCCGGCATTGTCAAACCGCATATCGGTAAATGAAAGGTCCGGCATAAGTTCCTTAGGGTAAGGACAAACAAAGGTTTTTCTGTCAAAATCATAATAGTGAGGACTTCCAACCGAACAGAGTATCCATAATCTCTCCTTTTTATCATTTATTATCCTGTAGTAAGTGTTGCCAAAGATCCGGCCGGAGCCTTCAAAACCGGTCATGTCTTCAATTTTTCGTGTAAGCTGATTGATCCTGTAAAGTGCAACATAGGAAGATATCCAGATATTATTTTCCCTGTCAATGTTAAAATCCATTATTAACTGGAATTTATCTCTTGCACTTATCTGATCACTTGTAAATTCCATTCTGACAGAATCTTCTCCTTTTCCGAGCTTATAAATCCTGGCATCATTTGTGGCAAACCACAGGTTTCCCTGTTTATCCTCCCGTATAATTCTTACTGCACCCTGTTCCGTACCATACGGACCTCCCGGTAATTTAAAGCTTTTAATCAGCCTCCCGTCAGGCCGGTGTTTGTTTATCAGTCCGCCGGAATAACAGATCCATAGATTATTCTGACTGTCCCTGAACAGGCCTGCAGGAATATTTTTCCCGGCTTTAAAATCAGTTTTTTCAGCTGCAAGTACATCAGTTTTAAGCGGATCCCTGAGTTTGTATATGCCTGGCCAGGAGGAAATCAGTATATCTCCCTGATTATCTTCGGCAAGATAGTTCATAAAGGAATAGTCTAATCCCCCGTTATGCTGAAAGTAGCCCGATCTGTATGGCAATCCATTCGTAACAAGTATAAATATGTCATTGGCCACGCACCCGAACCAGAGGTTTCCGGTTGTATCAAACATTACATCAAAAACAATATACCTCGGTACCAGATATAGTGAAACATTTTCAGTTATTGTGTTGAATTTAAATAAGATACCGCTGGCATAATTAAACAGCCAGATTTCATCTCCGAATCCTCTGATAATTTTATTTATCCTTATTAAACTGTTCCATTTTATCTCAGTACTAAGCCTGTCAGAGATAATGTATTCAGAAAGTTCATTAGTCTTTGCTCTGAGTTTGCAAAGCTTTATTCCTTCGGTAAACCAGATATCATTGTCATGCAGGACGAGCATTGAAATTATGGGTTCGGGGGAAAGGTCAGCAGGGTTCCTGAAAGTTTTCCTTATTGTTTCATAAGATCCTTTTTCAGGATCTGTTATTCTGAGTAATCCGCAGCTTTCAGTTCCGATCCAGAGGTTTCCCTCTGAATCTGTTTTTATGCAGTTGATCTTTGGATTGAACTTTCCAGTGATTTCAAAATCAGAGGGGAAAACTTTATCCCACTGCTGATTTTTCTTCCGGTACCTGAAGAGTCCTTTGTCTGTTGCAAACCAGATAAAGCCTTTAGAGTCCTCCGCAAATTTATCCTTTTCATCAACTATTAATGCTTCAAGTGAGCGGAGCGGGAGTGAATCGACATGGAAATGTGAAAAGCTGCTATCCGTTGTATCAAGCCGGAATACATCCCTGTCAGTCATTATCCAGATCTTTCCCTCACTATCCTCCCTTATCAGCCTTACTGAATTATCACGACTCTTAAGATCAGCAGTGTCCGGGATAAATTGATCAATTGTCCGTTTGTCGTTGTTTATTCTGCTTAATCCCCCGTGAGTTCCCACCCATATCTGACCTTTCCGGTCTTCGTAGATAATATTGGCAAGGTAGCCATAGAGGCATGTGTCATTATTACCAAAGGAGAATTTCAAAAATCGTGAGCCGTCATATCTGTAAAGACCTGCATCGGCACTGCACCAGATAAAATCCCTGCTGTCCTGAAAAAGACTGTAAACTGTGATTCCGGCTTTCCCGTTTTCTATTTCAAGATTATCGAAACGGGCATCTGCCGGTCTATACTGAGGGAGCAGTTCCTTCTGACCGGAGGCGGCAGTAAAAATTTCTGAAAAGAACAACAATACTGCCATGCCGACAAGGTGTGGTTTTTTCACCTTATATCTGTTATATGACAGATAATGAATTAAATGTAATGCATAAGTTACAGTTATTTCCCGAGATGGAAGTGGTGTGGGCAAAGAAAAAACCAAAATGTTACAAAATGACAAATGCCGGTTACAATATTGGTGGAATAGACCAATGTGACAGATTTAAATTTGGTTTAGCCAGCTAAAATGAGAAAATAGGTTAGTAAACTGCCAGGCAATAGTATTGGAGGATCAAATAATCACCTTTTTTCATATCAAAAATTCTATAATAAAAAAGGCTATGGATTTATAGAGTAAATAAGTCTTTTCAGAATAGAATAAAAATGAAGGAACCTGCATTAATATTGGCTTTGCTTGTAATATACCATGCTGATTTATATCCTCAAAATGAGAACGGAATGTTATTTGAAAAGATTGGCCATAAAAGTTCCAGTGTAAAGTTTATTAATAGTCTGAATGAGACAGATTCAGAGAATATGCTGACATTCATTAATTTCTATACCGGTGCAGGAGTAGGTATTATTGATGTTAACAATGACAGGTTACAGGATATTTTTCTTGCAGGTAATCAGGTAACTTCAAGGTTGTACCTAAATAAGGGTGGATTTAAATTTGAAGATATAACTCTTAAAGCCGGAGTAAAAACTGACAGGTGGATTACCGGAGTAAGCATAGTTGATATTAACCAGGATGGTTTTGATGATATATATCTCTCAGTTTCGGGCTCATTGGAAATGGGGAATTTATTATTTGTGAACAACCAAAACTGCACTTTCACAGAAATGGCTGCTGAATATAATTTAGATGTGAAGGAGCAGACAACGCATACAAGTTTTTTTGACTATGACCGGGATGGTTTTCTTGATGCATTTCTGGCAACAAATCCTGTAGACTTTAAATTAAATTCCAGTGATCCGTTACAGAAACCAAAAAACAGGGGTGAGTCAAGAGGAACGGATATACTATTACATAATGATGGAAAGGGGAAGTTTTCTGATGTTTCAAAAGCTGCAGGTATTTTATTTGAAGGCTATAGTCTTGGCGTTAATACTTCAGATTTTAACCATGATGGATGGACAGATATTTATGTGTCAAATGATTATATTTCAAATGATATTTTATACATAAATAATGGTGATGGTACATTCACAAATAAGCTTGATGATTATTTTGACTATACCTCTTTTGCCAGTATGGGTAATGATGCCGGAGATTTTAATAATGATGGCCTGATAGACCTGATTACTCTGGATATGCTTCCTGAAAGCAGTTTACGTCAAAAGCTGATAGTCGGAAGCAGGACCTACAATGCCTTTATGTATACTCTTGGTTTAGGCTACTTTCCCCAGTTCAGCAGAAACATGCTACAGTTAAATAACGGCAATAATACCTTTAGTGAAATCGGAAGATTGGCCAACATCTCCAAAAGTGACTGGTGCTGGGCTCCTTTACTTGTCGATCTGGATTATAATGGGTTTAAAGACCTTTTTATAACCACAGGATTCAGGAGAGACATGGGGAACCTTGATTTTATTTACAAAACAGATAATTCCCCATATAGGAAAGGAGGAGAGCCTGTACCCATATTTGCCCAGCTTGAAGCAATTAATAGTTTTGAAGGAGTTCCTGTTGTGAACTACGTATACAGTAATGAAGGACACCTGATTTTTAAAAAGGTATCAGCTGACTGGGGATTTAATGAAGCAAAATTTTCAAGTGGGGCTGCGGTAGCTGATCTTGATAATGACGGAGATATGGACCTGGTCATTAATAATGTTGATGATTTGTCCTCAATTTATGAGAATAAAACAAACCTGTCTGATAATCATTATATTAAAATTTCTTTGAAGGGGCAAAAGAATAACAGGTCCGGAATCGGAGCAAAGGTTTACATATACTATAAAGGAAGTCAGCAATACATTGATAACAATCCATATCGTGGTTATATGTCAACTGTTGATAAGAACATTTTTTTTGGGATTGGTAATTGTCATACTGTTGACTCTTTGATTGTAATCTGGCCAGAAGGAACATATACACGACTTTGTAATTTGTCAGCAGATAAAAGCATTGACGTAATTTATCGAAGCTCATTGCCCCCTCATAAAACAAAAAGCAAAGAGATTAAAGGTTCAATCAATTTTAAAGAAATCTCATCAAATATCGGAATCGAATTCAAGCATAAAGAAGATTCTTACATTGATTTTTGTGAACATCCTTTATTGCCACATCAGTTGTCAAGGCTGGGACCTGGTATTGCTGTTGGAGACATTAATAGTGATGGATTAGAGGACTTTTTTGTAGGCGGAGCAAGCGGATATCCTGCCAAACTTTTTTTTCAGAAATCGAATTATACCTTTCGATCTGAAGATTTCCCGTTCGACATTGAATGTGAAGATATGGGAGTATTATTGTTTGATTACGATGGAGATAATGATTTAGATCTCTATGTAGTTTCCGGTGGAAATTCTGCTTTCAAAAAATCCAATGTTTTTTATGACAGGCTCTATGAAAATGCAGGTAATGGAAAATTCAGAAAGACAAATAACGTAATACCATTGGTAAAGTCGAGCGGGAGTGTGGTAACTGCTGCAGACTTTGATAAGGATGGTGATCTTGATCTGTTTGTTGGTGGCAGGATATCGCCTTCTAATTATCCGGCCCCGGCAATTAGCTGTTTGCTGGAGAACAGGAATGGGAAATTCTTTGATATTACAAATGCCAGGGCTACTGAGTTAATGAATATCGGAATGGTAAGTTCTGCTCTTTGGACTGATTTCAATAATGATAATAACCTTGACCTGATAATAGCAGGTGAGTGGATGCCAGTCTCAATATTTGAAAATGAAGGAGATATATTCAGAAACAAAACTGAAAAATATGGCCTTTCTGGAACATCGGGATGGTGGAACTGCATCAGTTCCGGAATTTTTAACGGGAATGGGTCAGTAAAATATATCCTTGGGAATCTGGGATTAAATAATCCTTATACTGCTTCTGATCAAAGTCCATTAAGGATTGTTTCATGCGACTATGATAATAATGGACGGTCAGAACCATTATTAATTATGAAATATCCGGAAGGCTATTATCCTTTAGCTTCAAGGAGTCAGTTTCTTTCTGCATTTCCAAATAAAGCCATGATATTTAATACATATCAGTCATATGCTGTTACAAGCGCTGATGACATAGTAAAAGTTTTTGGGAAGAACAGAATAATTTCTTTTGAAGCAAAAATGATGGCAAATTCCATTATCTCATTCCATAAGGATGGAGAAGTATCGATAAATCCACTGCCAGTTGAATGTCAGTTTTCTCCTGTATTTGGGACCTTCTGTAATGACATGGGGGGTAAATCAACTGAAATTTTATTCGCAGGCAACTTTTATCCAAATAATATTGATGACGGGCCTTATAGTGCATCGACAGGAGGACTTTTATCATTGAATGAAGCAGGCTGTGTTACCAATGTACTGAGAGGCCATGAAATAGGTTTCAATAATCATTCTGATGCACGGGCAATTGCAGGAATCGTCCTTGGTAATATGAAAAGAGTGTTCTTAGTTACTAATAATAATGACAGTTTGAGAGTATTTGCTCTGGAAAAGAGCGATGTAAGGCATATAAAATTGGATGCAATGGATGCTTATGCCATAACAGAGCTTAAAAATGGCCAGAAACAAAAACATGAGTTTTATTATGGTTCGGGTTACCTTTCCCAGTCATCAAGATATCTGACTCTACCTGCTGATTGCAAAAAGGTGAGAGTTTTTACTTATTCGGATCAGGAGCGGATTGTTTCAATATTTTAATAGCAGTTCTATAAATTATATCGCACATGTTACAAAATAATCAGTACTGGTTACAATACAGGTGGATTTAAGCATTCTGCCGGATTAATTTCGATTAAGGAAATTCCGGTTTTAATGTTGTGACTAACCGGGGTGAATTCATAATACCAGGATGAGAACAGGTTGCTATCTAAAAGGATTATTATTTTTTTCTTTATTAACATCTGAGATGCTCTTTTCAGATAAAGTCTTTTCAGAACGTTATGTTAAAGTGGCAACAATTGGTAATATACCACCCAGCATTGAAAGTGAAGATCCCCAGGTAATAGTGGATCATGTAATTAAGTTCTGGGACCATGAGCTGAAAAATGTACTCAGGCAAAAGCCGGATCTTATTGTTTTGCCTGAATTCTGCGACCTGTCAACCCTTGGGCTAGAGTATCTAAATGTCAGAAAAGATCAGTTGCTCAATTACTTCATTTCTGTGGCAAGGAAGAATAACTGTTATATAGCATTTGGGATGTGCCGGTCTGACTCAGAAGGTATTTGGCGCAATTCATGCATTGTAATTGATCGTAAAGGTGAAATAGCAGGTATCTATGATAAGAACTACCCTACAATAGGGGAAATGGATATAGGAATAAAGGCCAGTGACAAGACTGGAATAATTGTGACAGATTTCGGCAGGATTGCTGTAGCAATATGTCTTGATCTTAATTTTAATGAACTTCTGGAAAAATATGCCAGTCAGAAACCTGATCTTATAATATTTTCATCTACATATCATGGAGGAATTGCTCAAAGTGTTTGGGCTTATACCTGCCAGTCATATTTTATAGGTTCAGTCTATCGTGGTCATCCATCGCAGATACGAAATCCATTTGGTGAAGTCATTGCGTCAACTACCCTGCAAAATGATTATGCAATTGCAAAAATT
>ERZ1645192.3314-NODE-3314-length-13162-cov-5.453880_pt1 | contig 13162 bp, 12 predicted proteins | sample MGYA00575354_ERZ1645192 | MGnify/ENA primary metagenome ERZ1645192 (study PRJEB40844, sample SAMN11349763) | freshwater sediment metagenome | isolation source: river sediment | host: Sediment | place: India: Faizupur Khadar , New Delhi | collected 2017-02-21 ... | reverse complement strand
ACTTATAGCCAATGCTCAAATTGTTGATTTCAATAATTATAGTGAGGAAACGATGAATAATGTTATGTTCGACGAGATGAACTCATATGTCAAGCGGATTCATCATGGAGCTTCCCTTATCTGGTCAGCTGTTGTGCAACAGGATATAATGACCGAGAATTATAATTACATCAGGAATAACAGTTACCTGCCACTTCAAAAACTTCATAATCAGAAATGGTTAGGAAGGCCATGGAATGATTTGCCCGACACGATAAGAGTTAAAATTATTGAGGAGATGTCAAAATACCCGGATTCAACTTTTATAAAAAACAAATACTTCAAGGAATACAAAACTTATCTGGCGTTTACTTATACCGAAATACTAAGGTTAATAAGATACGGCAGCCCTTATCCCACCGTTACATATCAGGATATTGCCCGCCAATGTATTACAGACTGGAATCAATCACCTCCTCACGCCACATATATGAATGCCAACTATAAAAATGCTGTCATTGTCGGCGTAGCCACATATTTCAACAAAAAAGGCAGAACCATTTTTATTTCATTCGTACATGTTAGCTAAATGGTTCCATAACTCCTAAATGGTTATACCTAATCTCAACACTCATCTCAGGTTAAGGCTCAATTAACTGATTTTTTCTGGTTTTTCAGATATTCAACCATTTCATTGAACTTGGTTTGCTTGTTTTTCTTGAGGTTAACCACCATCTTGTCATACTCAGAAATTGGAATATCTGATTTCAGATCGAACCCAAGATCATGGAGGTTTTCAAACAGGGAATACTTATGCCACTCTTTGATTATCCTGATTCCTTTAAAAAAATCTTCAATCTCCTTTCGGTATTCTTTATGCTCTTTCCTGGTATAAGGACTTATGAGCATTATACCGTTTAGAAATGAATGCCTTCCAACAGGTATTGAAATCCGGTTTGGAATTAAATTATTATTTAATACTAATCCCAAACAATCATTACAGTATAATGGATTGTATTTGGAAGCGGTTCTGATAAGCTCCTTGGAACAGCAATGACAGAAATCGACGTAAGGATCGGTATAATGTCCGGTTTCATCAGGATTGGCTTTCCCAGGCTTTAGGTTTAGAGGGTCTTTACAATGACAGTATTGAAAAAAGCTTTCAGAAACCTTCTGATTATTCTGTTTTGCTGACCTTTCCAATTTTCCGTAAGGCATCAGGCATGTACTGCATATGGTAAGATCATAACAATCACCTGGCAAATCCCCGGCAGGATCAAGATTGGGTAGTCGATTAACATAACTATTGGTATTATTCTTTTTGTTTATTTCTTCCATCACATAGATTTTTAAATAAATACTTCACGAAACAAAAACCTGAGAAGGTAGCCAGTGGATTACAGACGCAGGGAATCATATACATCGTATATTTCCCGTTCCCGAATACCCAGGTATTTTTTTGTGATTGCCACGGAACTATGACCAAAAAGCTCCATCAGGAGAATCACAGACTCATTGGAATAGTTATTTAGTCTCAACACCCTGTTTCCAAGGGTTTTACGAAACATATGACTGCTTATGTTGCCTTCCACATCAATGTTGTAGTTCTTCAGAATCTGCTTCAGTTTCAGGTTGACATATGATTTGTCGATAGCTTTGGTTCCAAACCTGTTCACAAACATATATTGTTGGGAATCTGTTACCCCCATCTTTTTCCCGACCCTTTCTATAATTTCTCTCAGGTCAGGATTTATCTTAATCCTTCTGACTTTACCTGTTTTTTGCTCCTGAACCGAAAGAATTTCTGTGTTCTCGAAATGAGAGAACCGAAGTCGGAGCAGATCCGAAATCCGCAATCCGGTGAAAACTCCAACAGCGAACAGAAGACAGAATTTCAACTCGCCATCCCTTTCGAGCTTTCCAAGGAGTGATTTGAAATCCTCCCAGTCCATACTGGTTGTTGTTGTGCGTTGACCCTGTAGACTCATAATTATCCGGTTTTAAAAAAGGGCCCAATGATACAGCCAAAATCTTATACTTGCCGCATTTATTTGACGAAAGTATAAGCTGATTTTCAGCTTTTTAATGATGTTTTTTGTAAAGCGGTGCAGGTCAGGGGGAACCTGAAATTGGACATATTATACAAAATACAAAAGTATAAGTTAGCTCACTCATCACAGAAGAATATTCATGAAAGTATCAACGCCAATCCGTGCTACCCCGGGAAGAAAAAAACTCAAGCTGCAAATATTCATTTCAGCATAGAAGAAGAATACCCTGCTGCTTGAGATACAGAATATGCGATCACCGGAGAAAGATCCCAGGGGAGGCAGATCAAAAAAAATTTGGCATGTCAGGTAGAATTATAAGTCAAATGATGACTCCATGGCTGAATGTTCATACTCAACCAATATGCTGAAGATAAAATATTCCAGTATTTTACTGTCGAGTGGGCCAATCTGGATCCGCTTACCGTCATCTGAGCCGGAGAGTTGTAACTCATTTACAAATCTTTTCGAAAATTCATATTTCAATTTATCCCGGCAGGACAGACTTGCGATAACTTTTTCTACATCTTCAATGTATTCACTGTTCTGTTGCCTTTCTCCTTTACCCATTTTTGTTGAATTGATTGAAGTTTATTTCTGGAGGTTCATTTCTGTGGATACTTTCAATCAAATATTGATTCAGGGCTTCCCTCAGGATTTGCGACTTTGTCCGCTGCTCCTTAATTAATATATCGGTCAACCATCGAAGTTGACTTTCGGTTATCCTAACTATTATTTTATGTGATTTTTTTACCATACCTATAAATATCAGGCTGTATTACAATGCAACATCTTTTCACTATTTTTTTTTACAATCAAAATTGAGAGCTATTGTCAAACGGGTCAATTCCTTTTACCATCCCTGATGAAATAGATAAACAATTAAAGGCAGATTACTTTTCCTGTTATGGTTATTGCAGCGGAAGTTTTATCCATTCATATACCCTGTTTTGGGACTTCAATGCCGAGCAAGGGCTTACGACAAAAAGCATTTGTGGGAAATTGGAATGATCATCCGTGGGTGTATTACATTTTCGGCCAGAGGATGATGTTAATCACCCTCCATGTTTTTTCTAATGTTAAGATTGCTCCTCACTCACCGAATTATTTATGGAACATTTTGCTTTAAGTGGTTTTTTAGTATGGTCAGCACATCTATAATGGATGGAATGCCTTCATGTAGTTCGGATGTCTCCTGGAGAAAAGTATGTAGTGGATTATCCTTGAGCAAAGTTTCCCAGTTTGGAAATTTATCCTCGTACAGCTTATCAATTGCATCCCTGAACTCAGCTATACTAATTTCATCTGGTTCAAAATCTTCCGGGATAATATCTGTCGCTATATCATAGATTGGGATTTGCTGAATCCATGCTTGCAGCCCTATTGAGCCTATACTGACTCCAGAACCTGGAATTTCTGTTTGAGCATCCACCACCTTTGGTTCCACAATCTGTTCTTTGGTTGAGGTTGTATTAATCTGGGCCTCTTCATTGTCCCGAACACTCCCGAAACGGAGTTGAGGGTGAGGGACAATTGGAATATCTTTCTCAATAGTTCCTGGGTCCAGTATGTCTTGGCCCAGTATTTCTGGGCCCAACATAGCTTGGCCCACTTTCGGAATGCCGTGTCTCACCTCCACTCCGTTTCGGGAGTTCGACACGGTTCCAGTATCCTTTGTATTATTACTTTGTATACACCCTGATTTCCAGTCACTGGATATCAGTGTATGGATATCCTGTTTATCCGTATCCTGTTTATCTGTATCCTGATTGTCCGTACACTGGTTTTCAGGGGACGGAGGTACTTCATAAACAATATGCCTGTAACCAAAAGTCTTTTTTGCATCACCATTACTATACTTTATTGTTTGAATATATCCCAACCGGACAAGATTCTTCCAGACCTTATCAAATTGATCCCGGCCAATATTCATTTGCTTCCAAATAGTGGATTTGTGTATCACAAAATCTCTTGGCAGCGATAATAAATGAACAAGAATTCCAACCTCATGAGGCTTTAAAGTCTTCGATTGTAAAATTTCATTGGATATGTTCGTGTACCCTGTCTTGCCGTTTTTCTCTGATCTTATTATGTTAATCATCTCAAATTGTGTAAAAAAGAATCCCAATTGATTTCTGTGGGGCTGACTTCACATACTATCAAAAGGGATTCAAATACTTTATGTCGTTGTCAGCCCTGACAATCAAAAGATAAAGAACTTTCAAAATAAAGTAAATGGTATCTTAATAACTTCCTCATTAATATTTACTTGAATCAGTACATTCTTGCCGTGTCTCACCTCCACTTCGTTGCGGGAGTTCGACACGGCTCCGGTATTGTTATATTTTGTTCCTGATACTGGATCCTGAATTCTGGTACCTGTATTTGATTTCAGTGTATCCAAGAGTTCGGGGAAAAGTAGTTCCTGACCTCAACTATATGTTTTGGTTGGACTTTTCCCCATTTACATCCAATGAGACTGGGGCCAGTAAAGTCGTAAGAGTGTAATTACTGGTTGTATCTACCTACAATTGTCTTACCCAACTGCCAGCCCCATCATACTTTGTCCAGGGTGGTGCTATGCCAGACCCGTTCTTGCACCTTTTACTGCCATCACTTGAACCGTCTATATCTCTTTCGAGCTTTAACCCGAATGTAGTGATGTGAATGATTGCCTTTAGGCTTAAATTAAATTGGATCATACTCCTGGTAATAAATTTACATATAAACGATAAAAACTAAAAAATGTTAGTGGGGAAATCAAAAATTTCTAAAGGTTTAGAAAATTGTAAAATAGATAGCTGCAAAAAGAAAATATAAAGGTTTTATCTTTATACAAAACATTGGTATCCAGATAAATAAATTGTTAATACTAATAATAAAGCAGTAACAAAGGATACGTTTGTCCGTTAGAATGTGTGCTAATCAATATTAATTAATAATATCATTTATGAAAAACATTTTAGAGGAAATTGAAAAACAATTAAGAGTCAATCAAGATGAATTAGCTGAAGAAAAGCTAAATCAAACTGAAGAATCAGAAATAGATTGGCCTGATGATTTTAACACATTGCATCATGAAAAATGGGAGGAACTTAATTACCGAATTTGGCAATATCACAACTTTGGTAAATGGACTGACTATAATCAGCTAGAAAAAGAGATTATGGTTAATTTTCCTCTAAGTGCCATGTTATATTCAGGCATTTGGACTATTACTGAAATTACAGTTGAAGGCAATATCTGTTACGACTTCCTTGATATGATGCGGGCATGGCGTAATCTCTTAAATAAGTTATATTCATGTAGCTCAAATTATGCACCTTTTTCTTTGTACGATGGCATGATGGATTTAATGGACTATTTTAGTTATTATAAACAAGATACGCATTATGAATTGAAGGATAAAGATGATCCATCAATTTTTAAGGATGTTGAACACAGAATAGAACCTATCTTCATGATAAATGGTCACAAGCTTTCTTGGTCAGATTTTTTAAGAGATGATGATCAATGCATGTTCGATGGAACATTTGAAGAAGACATAGATTATACAGAGATTGATGGTTACTATTCTGAGGATAATTCTGACGAACTATCTTTCGACCGGCACCTCCAAGAAGAATATGTAAATGGATTAAATGAGGAACTCCAAAGATTATTTGAGAAGAAGAATGATATCCTCAAGATATTAAGTTCTCCTGATATTGGTTCGGAGACTTTAAAAAATGCGGAATTGGAGGACTCGTACTGCAACGGTCGACTTTATTGGATTGATAGACAACTAAAGTATATAAGGTAGAAATATTTTGAAACCTTTATAATTGACTATTACACCGCCTTATGCTTTAAAAGTAAGTTTTTCAGACTATTATTCTGCGACGACCTATAACAAAAAAAGTGTGAAGAATTGGTTATAAAATCTTGATATAAAAACAAATACTATATAAATTGAAAAAACAAATTATAAAATCAAAAATCTCAGCAATTCCGGAAGGAAAATCTAGATCTTACCTTATCATGGAGAATGTCTTTGGGACTGACAAAGTCTTTGGAGGTGCAAGGAAACAAGCTATTGAATATCCTGAAGATATTGATTGCCCTGAAGATCCTCTAGAATTAGCAGTGGAATGTGAACAAGGAATTGAGGGATTCGAATTTGAAGATGACATTTCATCCCATAAAGATATGCTTTGTAATAACGGAGATTTTGAAGAGCTGCAGCTTATATTACTAATTGAATATGTATCTGATTATATGAATATGTTTGATATAAAAGCGTATCCTGGTTTTATACTTGAGCGAGTTTATTATTTCCCAAAGGCACTCGATTTATTAAGGAAAATTTCATCCACATTCTTGAAGAAGTAGCTTATGAAAAGAAGATATCATGGGTTTAGTTGAAGTAACAAAAGAGATTCCCATCGAGGGTTGTTTGTTAAGTGGAAAGAAATCTCGCATCAACCAGAATTCGGGAAATAATGAATGGTACACACCGAAATACATAATTGAAGCTGCAAAGAAAACGATGGGGAGCATTGATCTGGATCCAGCATCTTCAGCTATAGCTAATCAGACAGTACAGGCGAAACATTTTTACGCTAAAGAGCAAAATGGATTAAACCAACCATGGTATGGTAATGTGTGGTTAAATCCCCCATATTCCAGAGCACTCATATCACAATTTTCTTTGGCTGTTATCAATAAACGGCAAGACTATAACCAAGCAATTGTACTGGTAAATAATGCAACTGAAACTATTTGGTGTCAGAATCTTTTAGGAGCTTGTTCTGCGTGTTGTTTTTTTGACAACAGAATAAAATTTCTTGATATTACCGGTAAAACATGTGGTTCTTCAATGCAGGGACAAATTGTTTTATACTTTGGCATTAATCATCAGAAGTTTGTAGAAAATTTCTCGCCTTTCGGATCGATAATCATGCCATATAATGAATAATTGCATGAGCCAGTCGGATTGACCACATTCCGCCAGCAAATTGAACATTTATTATTTATCTATAGGTCATATGATTAACGCCAGCATTGGGTGGTCAATTTGTACCGGCGAGAGATGGTCAGGATCATTCGGCTTTTGCACTTTAACCTTTTCGCCTTGATCATATGCTGTAAAATTCCCATATCCGCATCAAACCTAGCGTTGCATAACAAATAATTTATACTTTTGGGCCCATTTTTTTGATTTGAAATTTCTTTTTACGGATTTTTTTCCTTATATTTTTATTACCCGAGGTTAAAGGGTATAAAAGTCAATAAATCTGTAAAAATGGAAGGAAATAATTTTTTAGACGTGCAATTATTGTCGGAATACATTCATGTTTCAAAGTCACTGATATATCAGATGGTAAGCAAAAACAAAATTCCGCACATTAAAGTCGGATCCCGTACCATCTTTGAGCGTGTTCAGATAGATCAATGGTTACGGAATCACTGTATGATGGTCGAAGAATTGCCTCAAATACCAAAACTGTAAAATCGTATGTCGACGATTAGGCGAGTATTGGACACCCGCAAGAAGCTGAAAGATGACAAGTATAATCTTTCAATTCGGATTTGCCATAAGGGGAATGTTCAATACCTGCCAATAACCAATGGAAGGTTTACAGAAAACCAATACAAACAGGTCTTTATCGATGAATCAAGGGATGAACAGAGTATCAATTGGAGGGAACGAGCCAATGAATTCAAAACAAGGTGTGATAGAATTTATTCTGAGATGTCGGTTTACAATCCAAAGAGGTTCCGAGAACTGGTTTATTCCAAGGATAAAGAGCTACCGAAAACACTGCTATTGAAAGATCTGTTTAATTACTACATCGAGAACTATGAGGGGATCACCCTGAAGACCCGACATCATTTCAGGTTATCAATTAACAAATTGGAGTCGTTTCAGCCAGGACTAACGGTTCAGGATATAACACCTGAGTTCCTTCGTCACTTTGATCTCGAGCAGCAGAAAGCAGGATTATCAAGATGTACGATTGACGGAGTATTCCGAAATCTGAGAAGGGTTATAAATTACTTCATGCTGGAGAAGAAACTCATCCCCAGAACCTTTGAATACCCGTTCGGCCGAGGTGGTTACAGTATCAAGAGTTTCTTTGGGAGAAAACTCGTCATGAGAAATGATGAGATTCAGAAGGTTGTTGATTTCAATGATTTTAATGACGATAAGGAAATGGAGTACGCACGTGACATATGGTTATTCCTGTACAGGGCCAATGGGATCAACTTTGCCGATCTGATAAGAATGAGGTGGGATAGTATGCAGGGAGGTTATCTAATTTTCTTTCGGAGGAAGACTCAATCAACAAGGAAGAATAATATCAAACCTATAACAGTCCCAATCACCGATAAGTTAAAGGACCTCATTGATAAGGTGGGTGTAAAAGACAGCCCATTTATCCTTGGCCTGCTGGAGGAGGGCTTTGCTGAAAATACTTATGAGAACTTGTCCCATAAGATCCGCTCTAACATCAATGAAAAATTGCTGGAGATTAGTACGAAACTAAACCTTTCTGTGCCATTGAAATTGAAAACGGCAAGGGATTGTTATGCTACAACACTGAAACGGGCAGGGGTATCGAAGGACAATATCGGAGAGATGCTGGGACATTCCAATTCGGTGGTAACAGAACATTATCTGGCCAGTCTGGACATCGAAAAGACACATGATATTAATAAGCATATTCTTTAGGGATCCATTATGCCGATTCACATTTTCATCATCAAGAAAAAAAATTAACTTTAGAATATTAGAATGAGAATAATTTGACACTCTTAAAGGGAGATAGTAACTACAAGATATGGATGTTAAAGTTATCACAAGTTCATGTAAAAAGGATTAGCGTTCATGCTGAAAGCAAGAAGGGTATTCGAAATAATTTAAAAATGAATACATATGTCATTAAGATGTAATATTGGTTTTCATTCATGGAATGGGTGTAAATGTTCAGAATGTGGAAAAACTCGTGATGAACTACATGATTGGTCAAAAGACTGTGAGAAATGTTCTAAATGCGGTAAAACCAATAAGAACCAACACGACTGGAATGGAATTGTATGCAAAAAATGTAACAACATTAATCATTTAGATACAACAACGTTAATTAGTGCTGTTGGAAATAATAACATTGATCTCGTAACGGATTTAATAGCATTAGGGGCAAATGTTAATGTAAAAAATGCATATGGAATGACACCGCTATTAATCGCATTATTAAATGAATATTATGAAGTGGCTAGATTGTTGATTGAAATAGGTGCTGATATTCATATAAAATTTCACCATGGAGTCGAGTACAAACGAGAATATACTCTATTAGAATGGGCAGCGAGTAAAGGAAATGAACAATTTGTTGAACTACTTATATCAAATGGTATCAAGATAAATTCACAAGACGAATATGGGCGTACTCCACTTATGTTTTGTAAAAATTATACAAAAATAGCTGAATTACTGATCAAAGCAGGTGCTGACATGAATATAAAAGATAAGGATGGTAATACCTCTCTTTTATACACATGGGGTTGGGAAAAATATCCTGAGATGGCCGAATTCCTGATTTCAATAGGTGTTGATGTAAATGTAAAAAACAAAGATAGCAAGACGCCATTAATACTAGCTTCCGAAGCGGGACAAATAAATATAGTTGAACTTCTGATTTCAAAAGGTGCAGATTTAAATGCAAAAGATAAAGATGGTTCTACTGCACTTCGATGGGCGTTGTTTTTTGGTAATAAAGAAATAGCAGAACTTCTGATAAAAAATGGAGCTGATATTAATGAAAAAATACAAGGGAGAAGTTCACTTTTTTATGCAATTGAAAAAGGCATAAAATATTTGAGGATAATTGAACTTCTAATTAACAATGGAGCTGACTTAAATGCAGAACATTTCTCCGAAAATATAACTCCATTAGATTATGCATGCCAAAAGGGATATACTGAAATTGTTAAGCTACTACTTCAAAAAGGAGCGAAAATAAATATGAATACTGAATGTGAAGGATTCACTTCGCTATTCTGGGCAATTTATAGTGGTAATAAAGAGATAGTTGAGATATTGATCTCAAATGGTGCAAATGTGAATCAAGTCTATAAATCTAAAGAAACTCCACTAATGTATGCACTAGAAAAGGGGAATATTGGAATTACCAGATTATTGGTTTCAAATGGAGCAGATATAAAAATATTAAATAAAAAGAGCCTGGCACAGCTAAACGATATTTTTGAAGGAGAGAAAGTTAAAAATAATGAGATGCCCAAACGAACACTAAATGATAAGGATAGTTGTGAAATCCTTTATTTCCCATCTTTAAGCAAGAGAGATGCCGCCTATTTTATATTGTATACAAGATTTTTATCAAAATTTTCTCATATTGAGAAACGAGATGTTAATGATAGAAGGGTAATGTACAAATATTGGATTGTTTGTAATAGCCAAGCCTACGATAATGAAATGCAGACTGCTATCAAGGAAGCAGATTGTCCATGCCCAGAATCACAATTTGTTGATTATTGGCTTGCAAAACAAGATTCTGACCAATTTGATTAGAATTAAAATGCAATCTGAAATTTAATTTAAGATTACTATGTTGTTAGATATTGTAAGATGTGAATAATAAAATTATATTTTAGTATCTATTATAAAGCACGAACCGCTGATAGTATGTAGAAGGCTCTTTTGTAAGGTGATCTGGTGCCAGTTTTAGTGCCAGTATTTCCACCAAATCGGTATAAATCCATGAAATCTTTTACAATTATTCTGTTACAAAATAAACTGGTACAAACAGATACAAATCTGTGTAAATCTGTGGAAAACTTCATATGACGGACATAAACACCTGATCCTCAAGCTTGGTGTCAGGTTTAGGCAGGGAAGTGAGTTATTATCAGATAGTTTTGCTTTAGCGAAATAGAATTTTATTATTCAACAGACTTCAATCAGTATTTTTAAAAAGGCGAACACTTGCTCCTGCTGTACTATGAGGATGATTCTGACTGCTATGTGACCAAACCGTAGATCCTATACTTACTGCATCTGAGTAAATGTAAAAAGCATAAGAGTACTTATCAAGAGAAGAGCTCCAGAAAATATCAAACTTACCCTTGCCACTATATCCTAACATATTATGAGTCCCTCCTAAAGCAAGATCAAACCCTGATCCCCCTCCAACACTTAATACGTTTTTGACATCTCTAACATTTCCACCTGCATATTCATACAATTCTTCCCATTCCTGAATTGATGGTAAATGCCAGCCAGGAGGGGCAATTACGTTTGCTGTATCCCTGGTATACAGATACCCATATTTTTGAATGTTACTTTTATCATTATCAAACGCCCTGCAACCTTCGGCTGTTTTATATCGGAAGTTTTCAGCTAATAAAACTTGTTCCCCTATCTTAACAGTTCTATAGCTTTCCCCATCTCGGGGATCGATGTATTTACCATATTTATTAATGTCGATTTTAAGGATTATTTCTTTCGGTTTTATAGAATCTCCAAACACGTTAAAGTAATAGAATTTTATACAACTAGCATATTGGCCTTCAGATTTGCTGGCCATCAATGGAAACTTCAGAAATTTTACTTCTTTAAAATTTAAATTATCAATGCTATATGATAACCTGATTCCAAATACATCATCAGCTCTAATTTTTTTTGATATGAAGATTCCATATTCATCTGATTTTACTTCCAGGATACTATCACTGTTGTTTTCAAATAGAACTTTAGCTTTCTCAAAAGTGAACCTGTAATTATCATTTGGGTCGTATTTTTGTAGAAGCTTTATAATTTCAGGATCTGCATCTATTGAGATTGCATACTCAATAGGTTTCATAATTAATGGTGGGTAAGGAATCAGATTTATTGCTAATGCATAAGGATCATTATCGAGAAAATATCTCACGATGCTCGGCTCCTTAACATTAAAGCCATGTTCCAGAAGTAAGGTTATTATTTTCAAGTTATTATTTCTAATAGCAAAGTTCATAGCAGGACTTCCACTTTTAATATCAATTGTTTTGTATTTGAATACCCATTCTGCTTTCATTTTTTCATCTATATCTTCAAATTGCCCAGATTTTTCATTTTTTATCATCCATTGGTTTTTTACAAAAGTAACAGGTATTCCTGCTCCAATATTACTGTTGGATATGGTTGGTTCAACAACATCATAAGTTGTTACGGTTCTAAAAGTAGCTCCTTTGTCAAGCAGGAATTGAACAATCCCTGTTTCGTTATGGTAAACAGCATTAATTAAACCATTAGCGGGATCAGCTCCTTTTTCAACAAAATATTCCACCAAATCAGCATTTCTGTTTGTTACAGCTAATAGCAAACCCTCATCTGGTGATGCCCCACTGGAAAGAGCTGCATTAATTTTCTGAAGATCATTTGATTTAATTCCGTCTTTGAAAAGTTTGTCATTTTTTCTGGACTGGCCATGAATCGGGATAACACAGATGGAAAAAACCAAAAGAAGGGATAAAAAGTTTTTCATTGGAATTGCTTTTAATTGAACTTAATCCTTAGTGAAATTCCTATTATTTTTAATTTAAGATATATTTTAAGAACTATGATTTCTGAAAGTAAAAATGTTAGGTTTAATATATTTCAAATAAAAGTGCAAAAAAAATTTTGAAGAAGCAAAAATAATACCTGACACTTAATTACGCTAGATCCAAATACTAATAATAGCATTGATATTCTAGTTGGAGAATTAATAGGTGGTGCCAGTTTTGGTGCCAGTATTTCCACTAAATCGGTATAAATCCCTGAAATCTTTTACAATTATTCTGTTACAAAATTAACTGGTACAAACAGATACAAATCTGTGTAAACCTGTGTAAACCCTAATTTGACGCTCATAATCAGGGGGTCGCTGGTTCGATCCCAGCTGGGCCCACACGAAAAAGAGCGAGAGTGAGAGCGAGAGCGAGTAAGAGCGCTGGCAGTCACTCTCGTTCTTTTTCCTCAAGACTCGTACTCACACTCACACTAAATCAGTTACAACCTCAAAAATTGTAACTTTTTTTTTGGCGCCAGTTTGGCGCCAGGATTTGGGGGAAAATGAGGAATTTTCTTTTAAGCTATCGTAATATTGTAC
>ERZ1645192.3312-NODE-3312-length-13167-cov-5.899558_pt1 | contig 13167 bp, 9 predicted proteins | sample MGYA00575354_ERZ1645192 | MGnify/ENA primary metagenome ERZ1645192 (study PRJEB40844, sample SAMN11349763) | freshwater sediment metagenome | isolation source: river sediment | host: Sediment | place: India: Faizupur Khadar , New Delhi | collected 2017-02-21 ... | reverse complement strand
GATCGTGTTGGAGCATTTCCGCGTACAGCAGACCCCCTCCAGTGTTTGCTGGAGGGGGCAGCGCCAAACCGTCAAAAGGTCTTACGGATTTGTAACAACCCTGAAGAATTGCTGCGTGTTGCTGCGAGTCGGCGTGACCATGCTAAACGCGCTGCCGGTGCCCGTAACGGGCGCACCAACGTTCGTCCAGCCGCCACCCAGCGTCGAAATCGCCTGCAATTGGTAGGTCTTCCCCGGCTCGGTGTTGAATACCACCTCGGCAGCCGTGTAGATCTGGATCTCGTCGGTCGAGCCGCCCATCGAGCTCGCGTTGGCCCAAACGTAGCCGCCCGGCACTTGTATGCCCGGAATCAACGGGTCCAACCCCAGGCTCCACTTGAGCCAGTTCGGCACACCGTCGTTGGCCGGAGTCGCGTTCGGCGCCGCGTTCGGGGCGTTCGCCGAGCCAAAGTAACGAATCTGCCACTCGTCCGGCAACCCGTCCTCGTTGCTATCGCCGGTGAGGTCCGCAATGGATGCCTTCAGGAGGCCGACCGCGTAAGCGGGGTTATGCACGCCGAAACTGCCTTCCTCGCCCACGAATTTCCAGTTGAAGCCGGCCCTGAGCTGCTGCTTGGTCCAGCTCGAATTGATGGAGATGGTTTCCTTGTCCACACCAACGGGCGGCAGGAGCTTCGCAAGACGCCGGAGCAGCGCCTTGACCTCGCTCTGGATGCCCTCAACCACGCCATCGCCGTTGTAATCCTGGCGAACCAGGTTGAAGTCTTCAATCTCGCCGTGGCACTCCGCGCAGGCGGTCACGAGTTCAATCCTGTTGGTCGAGGTCTCCAGCGATAGCTTGAACGTATGCCCGCCCACAGCCGAAAACCCGGGTTCGGTGTTCGCCACCGGCTGCATATGACAGCCGACACAGGAATCCTCGACAGCACGCGCGTGCGCGGAACTGCCGATCACCTTGCCGTAGGTGATCGCGTTGGCGCCGGCCAGCATGTCCGCCTGGTTGCTGTGATGCGGTCCGAAGTTTCCGCTGCCGGTGGTCACCTCGACGTAATTCGTGGCGTTGCGCCTGCCCATGTGACAGCTCATGCAGATAGCCCCCGCCCCCGGCTCCTGAATGGTGGTTATGCCGTCCATGAGCGCGATGGGCCCGGCCTTGCGGAGCTGCCCGGGATGCTCCGCCGAATGCGGATCGTGGCAGGTGACGCAGCCGATCGGCTCGTAATCGGTATGGATCACGCTGGCGCCCTTGACTGTCTCCACAAACGATTTCCCGGAATGACACTTCACACAATCGCCGCGCGACGGACCGGTCGGCGAGGTCGTGGCCACCGCGTGCCTCGAGTTCTCCCACTCCGTCGTCTTGATGTGCCGCCATGCCGAGTCGTGGCACTGGGCGCAGTTGCCCGAATCAAAGCTCACAGAGATCGTCTCCGGATTGCCCACCACACCGGCGTGCACCACGTGCCGGCTTCCCGCCCCGTGGCAGCTTTCGCATTGGACGTTCGCAACGTTCTGGATCTCCGGCGGAGTGGCCGCCCAGTTGCCGTTGGTCAACACCGCCGGCAACGACCAGCCCAGTTGCCGGGCCACATCGTCAAACCCCCCGTTCACCGCATTGGTGTTGTCGTCGTAACCCACAACGTGACAGGAAAAACACCGCGTCGCAAAGTGACCCATGCTGTCATCTATGTTCTGCGCAAAAGCCGTCGCGTGAGGCGTGTTCGTGTAAGACGACATGTCCGGCGCGCGGAAGTTGCCGTCATGGCAGGCCCGGCAGGCCTGCTCATACCCCAGGAACCGGGCGCCTGTGATCTTCTGCGTGATGTTCGTGGAACTGGTCGTCGTGGTGACCGTGGCGCCCAGCACATACACGCCCTCCACGTCCGGGCGCAGCATCGTGCGCGCGCTCAGCCAGTGGGTCAGAGCATCGGCGCTCGACGCGATCGGCACGTTCGCGCCCAGCGGGCTCGGCTCCAGTGTCGCCGTGGACCCCAAAGGCCTCTCGGTCAGCGCCCACGTAACGCTCACAATGTTGGAGGGAGGCGTTGAAAGCCCGATTTGCACCTCGGCATAGACGGGCTGGCCCACACCCACGGTGTTCAGGCCGCTGGCTCCCTGCAACCCGGTGAGGCTGTAATCTGTTTTATCTTGCGGCGAAAGGGAGCGCGTCACTATTCGGGCGTTCACTGCGGCGGTTGCCGCTGTGGCCGTGACCACTCCACTCATCCATAGCGCAAGAGCCGCGAGGACAACTTGCGTTTTGTTCAACGAACCATTCATACGGTTAGGCGTGCTGCTGTTGGTGGTATTGCTGGTTGGAGCTTTTCGGCCCCGGCAACGCACCCACAAGGATGCGCCGCTCCCAATGCGAGGCGGAATTCCATTGTTCCGCAACGGCATCGAAATTCTGTTTGCTTTTTGGTGATCATCAGGCCCGCGCCCCTTCCATGCCCCAATCGGGCGCGCAAACCGAAGGCTCCGCAGCCGGCCGGACCACACTCACACGCTCGTGGCTCTCGGCCGCCATTTGCCGGACGATCTCATGGCACTTCGCAAGCTCCCGCTCGCGCAAGCACCGGTTCTCTTTCACAATTTGCTCCAGGTGATCGACGTTGTAGAGATAGACGTTCTCCAGCCGGTCAACGTCAGTGTCAATGTCCCGAGGCACCGCAATATCAATGAGAAACAATGGCCGGCCCACACGCCCTCTCATCACTCTCTCAATATCCGGACGGTGCAAAATCGTCTCCGCTGAACCGGTGGAGCTCACCACAATGTCGGCCTGAGCCATCGCCTCGATGCATTGCGCGAAGGGCAGCGGTGTGCCTCCAAATTCTCCAGCCAGCTTCAACGCGCGCTCGTAGGAACGATTGGCCACTAAAATGGATTTGGCGCCCTTCTTGGCAAGATGCTTCAAACAAGCCTCGCCCATCTTGCCCGCGCCGATAATCATCACGGTGCGCGTCGAAAGGTCCCGGTCAAATATCCGCTCCGCAAGCTCGACAGCCACGCTGCCGACCGATGTCGCCCCGCGCCCCACGGCGGTGTGCGTGCGGATCTCTTTAGCCGCCTTCAATGCGGTCTGGAAAAGACGATTGGTCACGCGACCCGTCAGCTTCGCATCGCTGGCGGCCACGTATGCCTGCTTGATCTGACCGGTAATTTCCGTCTCGCCAACCACCATCGAATCAAGCCCGCTCGCCACAGAAAATAAATGCTCAACGGCCTTCACACCTTCGTGAATGTAAAGATAAGGCGCTATGTCCAAACCCGCCGCGAGCGTATCCCAGAGACGCAACGCGTTGAATCCGCCCGAGGAACTCACACCGTAAACTTCAACGCGATTGCAGGTGGATACCAGGACGACTTCGGAAAGACCGCCAATGATCTTGAGCCTGCACCCCTGGCACTTCAACCGGGACGCATGCACCGCCACCCGCTCCCGCACTTCGACAGGCGCGCTCTTGTAACTCAAGCCGGCCACAAAGAACCTCATAAGATCCTCCTGAAACCCTCCAGCCTTTTGTTGATACGGATCACGCGCAAAAGCCTATTCAAAAGCGGCATTAAGGCTCTACCTCGCTTGGCAAACGCTCACCATTTTTTGCTCTTGAAAACCCAACCCCGCTAATGCGAAAATCCCGGAGGAACAGATTGGCTCATTAATACCGCAAATCCAGGTGGGAAATGACCGACAGGCCGCCGCGCAACCGAACCTTTCTTGGCTAGCCAATGCCAAAAATAGGTTTCCAGTCAGACAACCCAAAAACACACCCAAACCGTGCCTCGCTCCAAACCGCCCCAGCGGCCCACCGCCCCGGTGCCTCACGCCTGCGGCTTGGCCTCCTCCGGTTTGACAACCGCTTGCTCGGCTCGCGCACACTCGATGTTCTCCAGCGGATGCTCGTCCTCGTGCCAGTGCTTCGAGACTTTCCCGTTGATGCATGCCCAGTTGAGCGGGTAAATGTCCGGGTCAAACATGACGTGGTAGAAGTGCCACACGATGATCGCGAGGCATGCAAGGATGGCCTCGTAGTAGTGAATGGTTAGCCCGACATCCACAATCCAGCGCGGAATGAACTGGGTCACTTCCATCTTGAACCACACCATGAGGCCTGTGACCCCCATGATCACGGTGCCCCAGACCACAGCCCAGTACTCCATTTTCTCGGCATATCCGAACCTTCCGATCCGCGCTTTCTCCGGCGAGATTCCCGCCAGGTACTTGGCGTTCACAGCAAGGTCCCGGGCATCCTTGGGTGTCGGCATCAGGTCCTTTACCAGGTTGCGTCCTTTGCGGTTGGCGACCACGTAATATATATGGTAGGCGCCCACCAGCAGCAGCACAACGCCCGCAACCCGGTGGCTCCAGCTCCGTAACTGCTCGTTGGAGCCCATCATCCACGCGAACCATGAATCGGGAAATTTCAATGCAAAGCCGCTAATGGCCAGCCAGATAAAGCTCGCGGCCAGAACCATGTGCTGCAAGCGCTGGGAAAGATCCATCCGCGGCACCTCCAGGTGCGCGCTCTGATATCGCGCACGCACCTTCTTCACAAATACCGCGCCGTTATGCAAAGCCATGAACCCTATCGTGCCAAAAATCAAAATCAGGTAGATCCTGCGCACCCAGAAGTTCGTCAGGGTTCCGACGTCTCCATCACTCCCGGCGCTCGACGCGTCCACGTGGATTTTGCTTTGGGCAAAGTTCTCCGTGGCGCCCGGGTGGCACTTGCCACAGGTCTCCGCGAGGTTGGTCGGATGAATGGTCGAATTGGTGTTGCTCGAAGGCAGTATCTTGTGCACACCGTGGCAGCTCGAACAATTCGCCGCCGTGGCAGAACCATACTTTCCGGCCAGGCCATGGTAGCTGTCAAAAAAGGTTCTCACCCGGTCGGATGGCATTTTGAACTTGGTGTTGATTCGCTCCGAAGCGTGGCAGGAGCTGCAAACATCCGCCGAAGCTCGTTGCGAACCGGCCGAAAGCTTCTGGATTTTGTGCTCCGAGTGGCAGTCGGTGCAGGTGGGAGCTTCGCGGTAACCCTTCGCCAACGCCTCCCCATGCACGCTTTCCAAAACCTCCCGGGCCTCCTCATCGTGACAGGCGCCACAAGTCTCCCCAATCCGCATGTAATGAAGTTGAGACTCCGTCGAGGTCGGCGGCAGGATCGAATGCCCGCTCCCGTGACAATCAACGCAACCCGCCGCGCCCGCACTGCCCTCGGCCAGCGCCATGCCATGCGTGCTGGCGCCGTATGTCTCAGTTTGCTCCTTGTGGCAACTCCCACAATCCACCGGCTGCGGCGATTTTCCATCATCCGGATGCTGTTCGGTGATGTCCGAGTGGCAACTCGCACAGCTGTTGGTTTTATGAGCTGAAGCTTTCACCTTCTCCAGGTCCACAAAAAGCGAGACCCCCACCCCGGCGGCATTGGTCTTCCACAGGTCCTTGTCGGCATGGCAGTCCATGCACGAACTGTCCGCTATCGGCTCCGCTCGCGCCGCAAGGGCTGCCAGAATGACCAGGGTCGCTGTGAATACGCCACACTTCATCCCCGCAGACTGTCTTTTTCCATCACGGCCTGCTTATCACCGCTTGTCTAAGATTTCGCATTTTTTGCTTACTATGAAGGGCACACCGTATCCAGACCTCGCCATCGCTCATTCACAATTTGACGTAAATTGTTCCAGTCACAGCAACATATGACGACATGAAAATTGTTCCCTCAGCTTGGCAATCCCTGCCCCGGTCATATTCCTCAAGTCTCCCCCCCAACCGCTCCTTCCAGTCCTGGCCCCCAAAACTCAGGTTTCGGGTTTCGGCCCCTTGGTTTTCCTTCAAGTCTTTTCTCTCACGTTTCTGAGCTCAGATTTTAGAACCCCAGATTTTTCTTTCTCCAAGCCCATCAAAACGATATAGCTCTACGCCGCTTTACCCAAAGTAATGGTATGGATGAGTTATTAAAAATGCTGCAGGCCAACGCGCTCGAGTCCACGGCGGACATCGCCCGGATGCTCGGCGTCACCGAGAACGACGTAAAAGCCCGCATTGAGGGCTATGAGAAGGCCGGTGTTATCCGTGGATACCAGGCGATCCTGAACGAGGAGCAGGTGGATCCGGGGAAGGTCACGGCCGTCATCGAGGTGAAGGTGACACCTCAACGCGAGGGTGGCTTCGACACGATCGCCAACCGGATCAGCCGTTTCCCGGAGGTGCGGTCGGCTTACCTGATGAGCGGCGGCTATGACCTCCTGCTGTTCGTCGAGGGGCGCAGCCTGCGCGAGGTGGCGGCCTTCGTCAGTGAAAAGCTCTCCTCCCTCGAAGGGGTCATCTCCACCTCCACTCATTTCATGCTCAAAACCTACAAGCGTTTTGGCGTGCTGATGCACCAGGAACCTTCCGATGAGCGCCTCAGTGTCTCTCCGTAACCGCCTCAACACCGTCGTACGCGATATCCCGCGTTCCGGCATCCGGGACTTCTTTGACATCGTCACAACGATGAAGGACGTGATCAGCCTGGGCATTGGCGAGCCGGATTTTGACACGCCCTGGCACGTTCGGGAATCCACGGTCTTTGCGCTCGAACGCGGCGCCACGCATTACACAAGCAACCTCGGCTACATCGAGCTGAGACGTGCCATCGCCGGCTACATCGCAAAAAACTTCGGGGTGACCTATAATGCCGACAGCGAGATCCTGATCACGGTTGGCGTGAGTGAAGCTCTGGATCTTGCCCTCCGCGCGCTGCTCAACCCCGGGGACGAGGTGCTCTACCACGAACCGTGTTATGTTTCATACCGCGCGACGATCCTCTTCGCCCACGGACGCCCCGTCGAGGTCGAAACCAGCGCGGAGAACGGTTTCCGGCTCACCCGCGCGATGCTCGAGGCCAGGGCTACGCCAAAAACCAAGGTCCTGATGCTCAATTTTCCCAATAACCCCACAGGCGCGGTCATGGGACGGGAGGATCTCGAGGAAATTGCCGCCTTCGCCCGCGAGCGGGATCTCGTAGTCATCACGGACGAAATCTACTCGGAACTCACCTACGACACGCCGCACACAAGCATCGCCGGCATTCCCGACCTGCGGGAACGGACCATCTTTCTGCACGGGTTCTCAAAGGCATGGGCCATGACGGGTTTTCGTCTCGGTTACGCCTGCGGACCTGCCGAGCTCATCGAGGCGATGATGAAGATTCATCAGTACACAATGCTTTGCGCCTCATCGCTCAGTCAGAAAGCCGCCATCGAGGCGCTCACCAGGCCGCAGACGGACGTGGCCGAAATGGTTGGCGAATATCGCCGGCGTCGCAATTACATCGTCGGCGCATTCAAAGATATGGGCATCGAGTGTCATCGTCCGCTCGGCGCCTTTTACGCTTTTCCCAGCGTGAGGAAGTTCGGGCTGCCCGCCAAAGAGTTCGCCCTGAAGTTGCTGAACGATGAAAAAGTGGCCGTGGTGCCCGGCACAGCCTTTGGCGCCTGCGGCGAGGGTTTCGTGCGGTGCGCCTACGCCACGAACATGGAAAACATCAGGGAAGCCATGACCCGGCTGGCGCGATTCACCAGCAAACTCGCCGGGTAACCCCGGCAGATCCGGCAATGGAATACCTGTCAACCTGGGATGTCACACTAAGGCTGCTCGCCGCAATAGCGGCCGGGGCAATCGTCGGATGGGAACGGGAAACACACGGCCGCCCGGCCGGTTTTCGAACGACGATCCTTGCATGCACGGCGGCAGCACTGGCAATGATCATCTCCGATGCGCTCTACGCAACCAGTTCTCATGAACTGGCGAACATCGGCGGCAACTGGCGCCCGGACCCCGGACGGCTAGGCGCGGGCATCCTCACAGGCATGGGATTCCTCGGCGCCGGCACCATTATGCGGCAGGAAAAGTTCGTCAAAGGGGTCACAACCGCGGCCACTCTTTGGTTTGTTACCGTGCTCGGACTGGCTTTCGGCGCGGGTTTGTTCGTGGTCGGCGCGCTGGGATTGGCAGCGGCCATTCTAACGCTCGTGCTCCTGCCCATGATCGAGGGCCGTATTTACAGCGACTCCTTCGCCACACTGCGACTGACGGTGAGCCCGGACGGCGTGTCGGATGAGGAACTGGTCGCAACGCTGAAAGCCGAAGGCGCCAAACCCACAAAGATCGCCATCGGCATGGAGCTGCCCTCCAACGAGCGAAACCTTCAGTTCGAACTCAAGTTCAAGCACAAACGCCGGTTCGAACTCTCCTCCAGAGTCGTGCGCACCCTGGGCGGGAAACCCGGTGTGACAAGAGTAGCGTGGGAGTGAGCTCCGGGCTCAGCAGGCACCCGAACAAAGCGCATGCCCGCCTATGCCGTCTCCGGATGCACCCAAGGCGCGCGATACGGCCGGCGCAGCCTGCTCGCCGCTTCGGCGTCCCCGGTCACTGTCCCCGCCGCGTTATCCCAAGCGAGACTGCGTCCCAGACCCATTGACATATTTGCCAGAATGCACGCGATCGTTGAAATGCAGCCCTCTTCGATATCTGAAACGGGCCTTCCGCCGTTGTCAATACATCCCAGGAAGTCCTTCATGTGCCTTCGCACGGCAGGAGCCACGTGCTTCTCAAGGTCCCGCTCGGTCTTGTCCTCCGGATATTCCTCCAACTCCATGACGACATCCTTGTGCACGGGCGCGCCGCCCCGCGGCATGAAGTCGTAGCCCATCAATCCCGCCTTAAGGGTGCCTTTATCGCCATAAAATGTTGCGCCCCATGTGTACTTCGGATCCGGAGGATCCCCCCACGTCCGGTGCTGCCAGACTATTTGCACGTCGCCAAAGTCGAATGTTGCCGTTTGGGTGTCGCTGATGTTCGATTTTGCATCCTTCGCAAACAGGATGCCGCCGGTGGAAGTCACCATCCTGGGCGCGCTCAAATCGAGCATCCAGCGCGCCATGTCGAGCATGTGGACGCACATATCACCCACAATCCCGTTCCCGTACTCCATGTAGCCGCGCCACCGTCTTGGATGGATATTCTTGTTGTAAGCCCGCTTCGGAGCCGGTCCGCAATACATATCCCAATCCAGATGCTCGGGCGGTTCAATGTCGGGCGGATTCTCCCGCGAACGCATGTTGTAGTAGCAGTAAACCTCCACAAGCCCCACTTTCCCAAGTTTGCCCTCGCGCACAATCGTATCCCGCGCCTCAACCAGGTGCGGCGTGCTCCGCCGCTGTAACCCCACCTGCACCACCCTCTTGTGCCTGCGCGCAGCCGCCAGGATCGCGCGCGCCTCCACCACATCCACACTGATCGGCTTCTGCAAATAAACGTGCGCCCCGGCCTCCAGCGCCGCAATCGCCGTCAGCGCATGCCAGTGATCCGGCGTCCCTATTAGAACAATGTCGAAGTCCCGCTGCTTGAGCAGCTCTCGATAATCCGCATAAACCCGCGGCTTCCTGCCCGATTTCTGCCGCCCGGCCACAATATCAACCGCCTCGGACAGCATCTTGCTGTCCACATCGCACAGTGACACCACCTCCACCGGCGCCACCTGGATCAACCGGAGCAAATCCACCTTGCCGTACCACCCGGAGCCAATCAGAGCGACTCGCCTGGCGGGAGAGTTGGGTTGCGCAAAACCGGTAAGAGCCGGAGCAAGGGCCGCAACACCAATGCCCGCTGTCCCGAGCCGTTGAAGAAATAAGCGGCGATTCATGCGCCCATCTTGAGCAGTCGTCCGCGAAACTCAAGCACCAGTTGCATTATCGCCGTCGTGGAAGAAAGCCCGGGAGGCAATCCTCACCAAATGAGTCAGCGCCAGGCGCCCTATTGCGGCTGGCTCGTTCCCTTCCCCTTTTTCTTCTTCTGGCCTTTCCCGAGCGCGGCCCGTTCAGCGTCCGTGCGCGGATATCCAATCCCCCGAGGCCACGGCTTTACGTTGGCTCGCTCCGCCCATGCATCCCACTTGGCGGCCAGCGCCTTCACTTTTTCAGGGTGCCTGACAGCAAGATCATTCTGCTCGGTGCGATCGGCCTTCATGTCGTAAAGCGCCCAGTTGGCGGCATAGCCGAGCCGCGTAATTTTCCAATCGCCTTCACGCGCGGCGGCGTTGCCCTCATGCTCCCAGAAAATGGGCTGCGAACGGTGAATCGTCTGCCCGGCAAAGATAGGACGGAGCGACACACCCTCCAGGGGCAGCACCGGTTTATCTCTGTAAAGCTCGGGCATTTTGGCGCCCGCAACATCAATGCAGGTAGCCATAATATCAATCAGGTGCGCCGGCTCGTCGCACCACCCCTCGCGAGGCCTAATCCCGTTTGGCCAATGGGCAATCAAAGGCGTAGAAATGCCGCCCTCGTGGTTGTAATGCTTGAACTTGCGGAAAGGCGTGTTCTGCATCCATGCCCAGGACTCACCACAAAAAACCGTCGAGTTAGCCCGGCCCAACTCCCCGGGCCCGCGCGCGATTCCCTTCGGGCCGCCCTCGGCGTTGCCGCCATTATCGCTCATAAACAGGATCAGGGTGTTCTCGAACACGCCGCGCTTGCGCAATCCATCCACCATGGCGCCGACGGACCGGTCCACTCGCCAGACACATGCCGCATAAATAGCCATAAGATGGTCGAAATGGTCCTTCTCGCTTTCGCTGAGCGTGTCCCACGCGCTGACGGTCTCAGGCCGGGCAGCCTTTTGCCATTGCTTGTCAACCAGTCCGGCAGCGATTTGCCTCTTGTGACGCCTGGCGCTGATCTGGTCCCAGCCTTCCTTATACTTGCCACGGAATTTCGCAACGTCCTCCGGGTCGGCCTGGAGGGGAAAGTGTGGGGCATTATGGGCCAGGTAGAGAAAGAAAGGTTTCTTGGCCGCGAGCGCTTCGTCAATAAAGCGAAGGCCAAACTCAGTCCAGAGATCGGTTGAATACCAATCCCTCGGCAACTCTGGACCGGTAGGCTCGACCCTTTTCCCATCCAGAACAAGCCTCGGGGCGGCTTCTCCCTTGCCGGCTGGATAATAGAAGCCTCCCGCCATGGCTTGTAAGGAACGATCAAATCGCTCGGCGGGCGTGTTCGGTCCTTGGCCCAAGTGCCACTTGCCCGTCATCGCCGTGAAATAACCGGCGGGCTTGAGCACCTCGGGAATCGTGATGCGGTCCTCGATCAACCGTCCGCGAAATCCTGGATAGTTCGAACCGAAATCCGTTGTCATCCATCCCATCCCCACCTGGTGGGAATAGAGCCCGGTGACCAGTGCGGCCCGTGTGGGACAGCAACGAGCAGTGTTGTAGAATTGGTTGAACTTGATACCCCCGGCCGCGAGCCGATCGATGTTCGGCGTGGGAATCTCCGAGCCATAGCAGCCAATGTCCGAGAAACCCATGTCGTCCACGAGAATGACAATGATATTCGGCTTTTGCGCGGAACTCGCAGTCGCCACCGGAACCGCCATGGCCAACACCAGCCACGCAACACGTAAGAAGCACATGCGCCAAAATGTGCCCGAGAGCCGCCTGCAAGGTAAATCAGAAACAGAAGACCGAATGGCCTTTCCCGGAAGTTTTCCTAAGGCTTTGGAGATGTGACAATCCCAAGGGTGAGAACCATCCTGGCACGTCATTCCGGGCCCGACCTCAGTTTTGAAACTCAACGATCTGCGATCGTTAGTCCGCCCCAGCCTTCAGCAAATCTCGTTTGACAAGCTTTTTGAGTTGACTCCTACATTCGACTTGCTAAAATGCTGTCCAGTTTATGAAACGTATTCTAATTCCTACAGCTTCGGCTTTACTGTTCACCCTGAATCTCTCGGCCGCACCCGTGGCCCCGGAAAACCTTCAAGGGAGGTGTCTCTTCGACTTCGCGGGAGATTTTGCCGCGTCAAGCAGCGTCTTTAACCCGGTCTATTCCGGTTCCTACGTTTACGTGAACCAGATCAATAGCCGGGGCTTCGGCCGCTACGACAGCGGTTGGGGGACACCTCTGCTCCTGGTCACGCCCGACACCGAACACCGCATGGTCAAGCCATTCCCGGGCACCCTCGGATCCGCTTACATTGTCGCATCGAGCAGCGGTTACTCCGGCGCAACCACCACTACCTTTACGCGTTACAATCTGGATGGCACCGGGGCGGTAACAGCGCCGACACCCAGCGCCAGGATAGCCGAGGGTTTTGATTTCGTTGACGATTTCACCATCATTCATACGGCATACGATTCGGGGTTTCGAAAGAACCTGTATTTGGTTAAAGTGACCGCAGAACCATTTGCCCTGGAAGCGGATACTCGCTGGAACCCGGATGGCTATGTAACCACTCTTGTGACGACTCGGATTCGCAACGTTCGCGTTGGCGATGTTTACAAGGATTATGCCTACTATGGTGACAATGGCCAACTCACGAACCCAAAGTTCTACGCGCTGAATCTGGCTACCGGCGCAAGCACTGAACTGGGAAACGCCGGCATCCTCAGCGGTACCGGCAGCTTCGGGCTTTGGACGGTCATCGAGCGTGGTGGGTATTTGTATGTCCACACCACAGACAACGGGGTGCAGATTTATAACATGAACAGTGCAACCAGTCTTGGCTCGCTGGTGACTACTTACACCAAGACGGACCTCGATACTGTCGCCGGCAGCGCTCAGTACTGGGGTTTTGATGTGACCAGCGATGGGTCGAAGTTCATCCTGGGCGGCGTGGGCAAATGTTGGGAATTTGGTGCCCCCGAATTGAAAATCTCCATGGACAGCAGTTACGTCACGCTTGCGTATCCGTCGAACCTCACCGCTGTGGCAGTTCAATCTGCAACGGCAATCAACGGCGGGTTTAACGACGTGAACCCGCAGCCCTCTGTTTACCAGGACGGCAAGACCAACCTCGCGCCACTGCTCCGGGGAACCGGGACAGAGTTCTTCCGCCTGCGCAGAAACCCATAGCACCGATCAGGCATTCCAGAAGAATCGGCAGGCATTTCGTCCCGGCACTGGCATAACGGTGCCGGGATCCGTCAGGACCCGCATATTCGGAGCCGCTTCTTCCGTCGAAACTCCCAATGCGGCGCCCACATGTGTTTTGACAGTCGGGGTCGCGCGCCTGCTATACTCGCCGCATGCTGAGTCGCCGTCGTTTTCTGAAGGCTGCCACGGTAGCTGCGTTGGCGTCCGGCACGGGCTTTGCCAATGGTCTTGCCGCGGCGGCCAATC
>ERZ1645192.3311-NODE-3311-length-13170-cov-11.164468_pt1 | contig 13170 bp, 5 predicted proteins | sample MGYA00575354_ERZ1645192 | MGnify/ENA primary metagenome ERZ1645192 (study PRJEB40844, sample SAMN11349763) | freshwater sediment metagenome | isolation source: river sediment | host: Sediment | place: India: Faizupur Khadar , New Delhi | collected 2017-02-21 ... | reverse complement strand
TTCGAGTCCCGTCTCCCGCTCAATAAAAAGCTATGATAATTTATGTCGTAGCTTTTTTTTGTGCCATGCATTCAACATAAATCCTGAAGTAAAGTATTATCTTTTAAATGACCTGCACGACTTGCATGACCTGCATGACCTGCATGACAATTCTTTCCCTGTGCCCTTTGCCGCGTACCGCACGCCGCATGCCGCGTACCGCCTACATCCACGGATCAAAATCAGCCGCTACCCTCACCAGTTTAGGTGAATTTTTCGTTCCGAAGACGAGATAGGGCTGGTTTCCTTCATAATTCAGATAAATCCGGTCGCTTGTAAGTGTTGACTCCCTGATCTGGACAAAAGTCTCGGATTTAAGGTTCCTGTTAACATTGCTTCTGTACACCAACCTGACTTCCCTTAGTTTATGGGCTGATTCGGCAATAAACTTTCCGGATCCGGGATAAGCGGCATATCCTGTAAGAGTACGGCCTTCAATGACAACCTTCATCCAAAGTTCAGCTTCCGGATCGGTAAAAGCCCATGTGCCCTGCAGTGATTCCATTAAGGATGCCTTGCCTGAATTGCTCTGGCAGTATATATTTGAATAAGAGTAGTTTAAGAGTATGGTTATGATGAGCAGGACTTTCTTCACATCAAGTTTTACTAGGTTCAACTGATATTCTGATCAGCCGGAAAAAATTGTACTTATTGACAAAGCGGTTTCCAGGGATCAGGACCTGATAAAAATATTGCTTTGGCCCCGAATCTGCGGGTCACTGAAAGGTTTATTTATTCACATCCTGATGAAGTTTTTCACTGGCCGGAAATTTTTATCACGGGAAAGGAATTACCAATCTGGTCAGGGTTGAATAATAAGGACCATGAATAATGTGAAAATCCGTAATATAATCTTCATTAAATTATATTTTTTGTAACTTCGTTACCCAAAATCCAAAACAAAATAAAAACTCCATCAATGAAAAAAATCATTTACATCTTCCTGTTTATGACAGCGGGTATTTTGCTCTCATGTTCGGAAAAGAAGAATGATGCAGGTTTTACTGTGCCATTCGAGAAGTACACACTTCCTAACGGACTTACTGTTATCCTTCATGAGGATAAGTCTGATCCGATTGCGGCTGTGGCCGTTGTTTTCCATGTTGGCTCAAGCCGTGAAGTACCCGGTAAGACCGGTTTTGCTCATCTTTTTGAGCACATGATGTTCCAGAAATCGGAGAACGTAGGAGAGGACCAGCTGTTCAGACTGATTCAGGGTGCAGGAGGCGAACTCAACGGAGGTACAAGTTTTGACAATACCGTTTATTATGAGGTTGTTCCGAAAAACGCGCTTGAAATGGCGCTGTGGCTTGAATCGGACAGACTGGGTTATCTCGAAAACACGGTGACCAAAGCTGCATTTGCCAACCAGCAGAATGTTGTGATGAACGAAAAGAGGCAGAGTGTCGACAATGCTCCCTACGGTCACAATGATGCATTGATACTGGCTAAGGCATTTCCGGTGGGACATCCTTACAGCTGGGATGTTATTGGCGAGATGGACGATCTTATGAATGCCACCGTCGAGGATGTAAAGGCTTTTCACAAAAAATTTTATTCTCCCAATAATGCGACCCTTGTTGTTGCAGGCGACATTAATAAGGATGAAGTAAAGGCTATGGTCGATAAGTACTTCGGTGAAATTCCTCCGGGTGAGCCGATCGAAAAAAGAACCCCGGTCCCAACATCAGTATCATCCACAGTAAAACTTTTTCATGAGGATAATTTTGCGAAAGCTCCCAGGCTGACAATGGTATTCCCCACAGTTGAGCAGTTCACAAAGGACGCCTATGCTCTCAATTACCTGGGCCAGCTTCTTTCGGGCGGAAAGAAGACACCCATGTACAAGATCCTTGTAAAGGACAAAAAACTGACTTCATCAGTCGGTACATACAATATGGCCCTGGAACTGGCCGGCATATTCCAGATAATGGTGACGGCAAATCCCGGGGTGAGCCTGGCTGAAGTTGAAAAATCGATATTCGAGGCTTTCGATATGTTCGAAAAGGAAGGATTTACTGAAGAAGACCTTACAGCCCTGAAGGCCAGGAATGAAACTGCTTTTTACAACAACTTCAGCAGCATTCTAAACAAATCATTCACTCTGGGTGAATATCAGATGTATAAAGATGATCCTTCTTTCTATGCCCTGGATTTTGAAGGTCAGCAGGCTGTAACGTCAGAAGACATTAAAAACGTATTCCAGAAGTATATCAGGGGTAAGAACTATGTTCTGACAAGCTTTGTCCCTAAGGGTGAAGTCAATCTTGTTGCCGAAGGATCAGTCAATGCAGGTATTGTTGAAGAAGACCTTTCAAATGCTGCGGAGATAAAGATGACAGCAGGAGTTGAAGAACCTGTTGTTAAAACTCCGACCAAGATCGACAGGTCGGTTCAGCCGCCGCTTGGACCTGACCCGGAGGTAACTCTTCCTTCAGTCTGGACTGCTTCCCTTGACAACGGCATGAAGCTTTACGGAATAAAATACAATGAGCTGCCCCTGGTGCAGTACTCTATAATAATGCAGGGCGGGCACCTTCTCGATCCGATTGAAAAGGCAGGGCTGGCAAGCCTGACCGCATCCCTGATGAATGAAGGAACGGCAAATAAGACGCCTGAAGAACTCCAGGATGCGATACGTCTGCTTGGCGCCAATATCTATTTCTCAGGAGGACGGGAAAACATTACGCTGAATGTCAGTGCTCTTGCCCGTAATTTTGAAAAGACACTTGACCTGGTTGAAGAGATGCTTTTTGAACCGCGCTGGGATGAGGAGCAGTTCGGTCTTGCAAAAAGCAGGGTGATAAACGACCTTAAGAGAAACAAGGCCAATCCGAGCTATCTTGGTTCCAACACCCTGAACAGCCTGGTCTTCGGTGAAGGCAATATCCTGGCTGTTGAAACATCAGGCACCGAAGAATCAGTAAATTCGATAACAATTGATGATCTTAAAGATTTCTACAGCAAGAATTTCTCTCCCTCTCTTGCCAGTTTCATTATAGCAGGCGACGTTGATCAGCCGAGGGTAGAGACAGCTCTGGCAGGATTGAATGAAAAGTGGCAGACAAAGGAAGTCAGTCTTCCTCAGATAAATATACCTGCAGCTCCTGAAAAGTCGCAGATATATTTTGTTGATGTTCCCGGGGCCAAGCAATCGGTAATATATATAGGTACGCCGTCCATTGCCCGTACAGATCCCGATTATTACCCGGCCTATGTGGCAAACTACAAGCTGGGAGGCTCGTTCAACGGGATATTCAATCTCATACTCCGTGAAGAAAAAGGATTCACCTATGGAGCCAGGTCGAATTTCAGTGGAGCAAGGAATTACGGAACATTTATGGCAAGTTCTATGGTAAGCACCAACTCTACTCTGGAATCTGTCAGCATATTCAAGACCGAGATGGAGAAGTATCGCAAGGAAATCCCTCAGGAGTATGTCGATTTCACAAAATCGGCTCTTCTGAAAGGAAATGCAAGGAGCTTTGAGACTCTTTACGGACTGCTTAACATGCTGAACAACATGGCGTCTTATGATCTTCCAGCCGATTATATAAAGAAGGAGGAAGCATTTGTTAAGGAGTTAACAACAGACAAAGTCATTGAACTGGCAAACAAGTACATAGATCCTGCCAGGATGTATTATGTTGTTGTGGGCGATGCAAATACACAGCTCGGGCCTCTTGAAAAAGCAGGACTCGGCAAACCGGTGCTTGTAAAGAATTAAATGTTATTTTTGCACCGACTATCCGATTCATTAAGTCCTGCAAGACCTGCTTGTTGAGGCGCAGCCGAAATCCCGAGAGCAAAGCGACTCGGGAACCGCACGACTGCAAGACCGCACGACTGCACGACTTTTCTTAGCCCGGATGGTGGAATGGTAGACACGCAGGACTTAAAATCCTGTGGCCATTAAGGCTGTGCGGGTTCAAGTCCCGCTCCGGGTACTGAAAAAGAGTGAGAGTGAGAGTGAGAGCGAGTAGCTCGAACGACCACTCTCACTCTTTTTCCTCAATGCCCACTCTCACACTTACACTAAAAAGAGCGATAGCTAAAGTGAGAGCGAGTAGCTCGAGTAAACACGATCAACTCAAATTCAAAGCGTCAAACACCATAAACTGTCGTTTTTCTGGCGTGAAAACAAAAAAATCATTAGCTTTTCTATCGGAAAAAAATATCTTTGAGCGTAGTTGTGTTTTTCAAGGCTGCAAAAAATGACAGGATGCATATTGGATTTGTAAAAATATATTCCAGGTTTATTACAACTATTTATGCATTCACAATAACGGTACTGGTTTATGGTCAGCCAGATCCCCCGTCTTTTAGCATAAAGCATGGTTTTTTCAATTCACCGTTCCGGTTAACAATAAGTTCTACCACACCCGGTTATTCGGTTTATTACACTCTCGACGGAAATTTGCCGGATCAAACCAGGGGTATTTTATATAAGGAACCCCTGGATATTAATACCACGACAGTTATCAGGGCTGTTTGTTATAAATCCGGTATGCCGGCAAGCAGGACAACTACTGCGACTTACCTGTTTCCTGATGACATTATTCATCAGCCGGAAAACCCGCCCGGTTATCCTGCCGAATGGGGCCCGTTCCTGAGCATCCCCGGGATTGCACCTGCGGACTATGCGATGGATGCCGAAATGATGGCCGATCCTGGTTTCGCAAATGCAGTTAAGGAATCATTGAAAAGCCTTCCGGTAATTTCATTGGTTACCGACAGGGATCATTTTTTCCGCAACTTGGCCGATCCCCTTGCAGGAGGGATCTATATGCATACCGGAACAAATGAGCAGCTTGGCTATGGATGGGAGAGGCCTGTATCGTTCGAATATTTCGACGTACATGATTCAGTCTCTTTTCAGGCTGATTGCGGAATCAAAATCCAGGGAGGAGAGGGAAGAAGGCCTGAAAAATCTCCCAAACACTCCTTCATGCTGATTTTCAAAGATGAATACGGACCAACAAAGTTCAACTATCCCCTGTTTGGAGAAGATGCAGCAACAGGTCACAATAGCATCATCCTGCGGGCTGGTTTTAACAACACATGGATACACTGGATTCACAGTGAGCGGGCAAATGCAGACTACCAGAGGGACAGGTGGACAAAAGATACCCAGCTGGAGATGGGGCATCACTCAAGTCATGGAATATACGTGCATCTTTTCATTAACGGACTTTACTGGGGGATATATAATCCCTCTGAAAGGATGGACAAAGAGTTTGCAGAGCTTTACCTTGGCGGTAACGAGGAAGATTATGATGTAATAAAGGACTATTCGCAGGCAGTGGACGGATCCGATGCAGCATGGCTCAAAACACTGGCAATGGCACAAGACGGATTAACCGGTAATGAAAGCTACCAGAAGCTTCTTGGCAACAACCCGGACGGAACCAGAAACCCATTGTATCCTCCGATGGTCGATCCGGTCAGCCTCGCCGATTATATGCTGGTGAACTTTTATGGAGGGAACTCGGATTGGGATCACCATAACTGGGTTGCAATAAGGAACCGTGTTAACCCGGGAAAAGGATTCCAGTTTTTTATCTGGGATGCCGAACACAATGTGGAAGGTTTAAACAGAAACATTCTTGATGAGAATAATGATAAGTGCCCCAGTCGTCTTTTTCAGAAAATGCGGCAAAATGAAGTGTTCAAAAGACTCTTTGCCGACAGGGTACAGAAGCATTGTTTTAATAATGGGGTTCTTACCCCTCAAAATACTGCACAGCGCTGGATGCAGAGCGCTAATATTGTCGGAAATGCTATTGATGCGGAATCGGCCAGATGGGGCGACTACAGGCGTGACGTCCATAGATGGCAGACTTCAGGCCCTTTTCTGCTTTACACTAAAAAAGATCACTGGCTCCCTCAGCAATCTTATCTGATGAATACCTATTTTCCACAAAGGACATCCATTTTCATTGCCCAGCTCAGGACTGCCGGACTATTCCCCGATATAGCAGCACCAACTTTCATGATAAACGGCAACCCGGTCTTCAATAACCGCGTAAATCCTGGTGCAGCTTTATCTATGACAGCCCCGTCAGGTACAATTTACTATACCACTGATGGCTCCGATCCGGTGAATTGGATGGATAGCCCCGCAGTTACAACATCAGCAAGCCAGTATTCGGCTCCCCTGATCCTAAATGGTTCAAGTCTCGTCAGGGCAAGAGTTCTCGCTGACGGTCAATGGAGCGCCACTTCAGAATATTACTTTCGGATGGAGGCTGACTTCTCTGACCTGAAAATTACGGAGATCAATTATCATCCGAAGGAAAAGACTGAGGGTTCAGGAAAAGAGCTGGAGTTTATTGAATTAAAGAATACCGGTACAACAATGCTCGACCTCGGAAAAATGAAGATATCAGGAGGGATACACTATAATTTTCCGGAAGAAACATACCTGGCACCGAAATCATTCATAGTTCTTGCTTCTAATATTGGGAGATTTTATGAGAATTATGAATTCCTGCCATCAGGAGAGTATACAGGTCAGCTCGACAACAAATGTGATACATTATTCTTGATCGGCGCTTCTGCTGATACGCTTCTTACGATCGTTTATTCTGATGGCCATGGATGGCCCGAAGAAGCTGATGGCGATGGAAAAACACTTGTTACAAAAGAGATCGATCCGGAAGATAATCTTAACGATCCCGCGTTCTGGAGAGCTTCCCGGGGTATCGGGGGATCACCGGGAAGAGACGATAATTACATTCCTGAAACCGGCCTGAAAAAGAAGCTGGGAATTCTTTATCAGAACTATCCCAATCCTTTCAGGGAAAGCACTAAAATCTCATACAAAATCAATGAGAATGCTCATGTTCAGCTTCTGGTAATAGATATAACAGGCAAGGTTGTGAAGATACTTGAAGATGAAAGCAAGTCAGCAGGATACTACGAGAAATACTGGGACGCTACAACAATGGGTAATACACACCGGTATAACGGCATTTATTTCTACCGGCTGGTAATAACAGGCAGTAACAGTAAGGACATTCTTACACGCAAAATGCTGTCGGTTCAATAGTTTGAAGGCTTCCGGCTTTTGCAGGAATGACAACTATATTGCTGAAGAATATATGAAAGTGCTCTGGTTGCAACTTCCGTCCGTTCGGGGTACAAATAAGCCCTTATATATTATTAAATATGAGGGCTTTACATTTTTATGAGATGCAAACAGGATGCAAAAAATAATAAATTAAAGGATATTGTTAACTATCGCCTGAAACATCTTCATAAAAGGGTTATATTCGTTTTTGCTAAAAATGAAATTACATAAAAAACAACTCAAAAAAATGAAGATCAATTTATTGCTCCTGAATTTCTGTCTGTTGGCAGCGTTGTTATTTACCGATGCCTCAGCGCAGCAGAAGAAACCACGTATAGGAATTGCCGGAATACAGATTGAAAACAGCGTTTTTATGCCCAACCGGCAAGCTATAATAGGGAGGACGCCTTCTTTGCCGGCTTATCTTAGTAAGGATTCCGTTATGGGTCAGTCTGCAATCTGGCTTCCTTCTTTAATTGGTGGAGGCAGCGGACGAGGGCCGGTGACCAGAGAATCATTTGAAGCTTTTGTTAACAGTGCGCTTGAGATTATCCGGAATAATATGCCTTACGATGCATTCTGGTTTTACAATCATGGGGCTTGTAGCGTTGATGGTGTTGATGATCCGGAGGGGGAATTTATGGAGAGAGTAAGGGCTGTAATAGGTAACGACGCCCTTGTCACAACAACTATGGACCTGCACGGAAACGTCTCCTGGCGTGTGGCTCTCTACTCTGACCTTATTACCACATATCGTAAAGCTCCTCATGATGATGCGGTTGAATCACATCGTCGTGGCGTGGTTAATCTGCTTGAGCGACTATCGTCCGGAAAGGGACGTCCGGCTTATAAAGCCTGGGTGGCAGTCCCTGTACTTCTCTCCGGAGAGTGGACAAGTACCCGGGTTGAACCTGCCAAATCACTCTACGCAATGGTTCCTGAAGTTGAGTCGTTGCCCGGTGTGGTGGATGCTGGAATTTGGATAGGCTATGTATGGGGAGACGAGAGACGTAATCAGGGTGTGGTTATGGTTGTAGGTGATGATAAAGGTCAGGTGGAAAGCGGCGCAAAAAAGCTTGCTCAGAGATTCTGGGATGTGCGCCGGCAATTCAGTTTGGAAGCGCCGGGGTATCCCCTCGAAAAATGCATTGATCTGGCTGTTGCCAGTAATAAAAGACCTTTCTTGATCAGCGATATGGGCGACAATCCTGGTGGTGGCGGTTCAGGCGAGGTGACCTGGACTCTGGCAAGGGTATTGAAGCGGCCGGAATTTAAGACTCCACAAGGAAAAAGCCTGCTTTATTGCTCTATTCCGGGAAGCGAAATGGTGGAAGCCGCCCGAAAAGCCGGTATTGGTGGCCAGGCAGAGGCTAAGGTAGGGGCAATGACAGATAATTCATATGAAGCTCCTGTTCATTTATCAGGTACAGTAATATATGTCAGTCCTGATCATGGGAAGGACCAGCAATCAGAAAGTAAATCACCCCCGAACCGGAGGCTTCCTGACATAGCAATTATTAAAACGGGAAGCATATATGTGGTTGTGGGAACATCTTCACCCACACCAAACCTGGAAGGTACAGGAATTGATCCTAAGAAAATGGATATTATAATGGTAAAGCAGGGTTATCTTGTTAGTCAGTGGTATGATATGAAGGCCGATTGGGTTATGGCTCTGACACGGGGAAGTGTTGATCAGGATTTTAAAAGTCTCCCTTACAAACGTGTTGTAAGGCCTGTCTTTCCGCTGGATCCTGACATGCCGGATCCGGAACTGAATGTTATAATGGTACCATCTGCAAAACATATGTACGGCAGATAAAAAGTATTCAACTTAATTTGGGGATTTCGGTGCAAGTGAGCACCCTGTTCAGGTTCCGGGTTGAACAACCGGAAATAATAAAAAGGAACGAACAGATAATGCTGGCTTTGCACCTGATTCCAGGTAAGCAGTCCTCGATAAAATCATGAAATTATAATCATCTGACAGTTGAAGTAATAATCAATATAATGATGTTATGACAAATTTGGGTTTGAAAAGATGTATTAAAGCAGTTTTTGCCATCCTGGTTGCGATTTCAGTATCTCCCGGCTGCGCAACCAAAGACGAGCCTTTTTCGCGTCAGCTGACAGAATGGAAGATAGCGCCTGCTGTGTCTGCAACAACACCTGCCCTTAATGCAATTGCTGTTAAAGATGATGCAGCAAAGGCCATAGACTACTCTACTTCTGACTGGCTGAAGGCCATAGTTCCCGGAACCGTTCTGGGCAACCTTGTCGATGACGGTGTTTACGATGACATTTTTCAGCCGGATACCGATGGAGAGATAAACGAATATTTCAATGATAATTTATCAAGGATACCTGAAGGGGATTTTGAGAATCAGTGGTGGTACAGCACTGATTTTACGATTCCTTCAGGCGAAGCAGGAAAAAAAATCATCCTCACGTTCAAAGGCATCAGCTATACAGGCGAGATATATGTGAATGGAGTAAAAGTCAGCAACAAATACATCAACATTACGGATGAAAACTATCTGAAGAACGGACCAACCCTTGTGGATCCTGTTGCTGAGGTGACCGATTTCCAGACTGATGGTTCCGGCACTCTGACAGGTGTCACGGATTTTGAGGAGTACAAAAATCAGTTTATAGGGACGATGCGCACATACGACCTGGATATCACGGATCTTGTAAAAACGGGAAGCGTAAAAAACAATATCAAGGTAAAGGTTACAAAACCCGTGTACTCGCATGACCTGACTTACTACTGGGTTGACTGGAACCCCAAACCTGCTGACGCAATGATGGGTCTGACAGGCGAAGTTTTTCTGCATTCCACCGGAAGTGCAAGACTTGCAAATCCCGCCGTTGCCTCAAAGGTCACAGTCGATCATACAACTGCCCGTTTGAATTTATATGTTGATGCGAGCAACTTCACTGCGGAGGGGGTAAGCGGATCACTCACCGCTGTGATCAGGGACCCTGAAGGGAAAGTAGTTACGACAATCACCAGAGAACCTGTAAGCGTTCCTTCAGGTGCATACAACAGTGAGATTGAATTAAAAGCCTCGGACTTTCCAGAATTGAACATTGAAAATCCGCGGCTATGGTGGCCGCATCTTTCCGGTGAACAACCGCTGTACACTGTTGATTATGAATACTCAGCTGACGGTATTGTCAGTGACAGGCTTCATCACCGGTTCGGCATACGGGAAATAAGCGCCGAAGTGAATGTGTCGCCTTATGCCAACAATAATTCCGACTCGATATCGGCATCACACCTGGCTAACATGCTGCAGATATACGTCAATCACAGGCCTGTGTTGCTGAAGGGCGGAGGTTATTGTGCATCGGATCTGTTTCTTCGCCATAACCGTGAAACCAACGAGGCAGTTGTGGAATACGTAAAATATATGGGAATGAACATGATCCGTGACGAAGGCAAATTCTTCGACAATAATCTGCTTGATCTCATGGATGAAAACGGGATACTGCTCATGACGGGCTGGTGCTGCTGCGACCGCTGGCAGAGTCCGGGCGAGTTCTCCAAAGCTGAGCGTTTCGTGGCTTTTGAATCATTGTACGCCCAGCTGAGGAATGCCAGGCAGCATCCGTGCATGTTTCTCTGGTTCAACGGAAGCGACGATCCTCCAAGCATTGAAGCCCAGGGTGTGAATGGTCAGAATGTCGAGCAGAAATACTTTGAGATAGAAGCAAACCTGCGCTGGCTCGAGATCGGTGCAAATTGCAACAATGGCTCTGCCAAGCTCGCCACCCTGACCGGGGTTACGGGAGGCATGCACATGGATGCAACATACGACAGTCAGACGCCCACCTGGTATTACTCTGACCCCAGGGGTTTGTATGGATTCATCTCCGAGGGCGGAGGGGGAGGGAGCATCCCGGTACAGGAAACCATGCGCAGGATACTTCCTGAATCCAATCTTTGGCCTTACAACTCCGCGGAGAATTACAATGTGTGGAACTATCATGTCTGCAGAGGCAGCTTCAACAACCTTGGCCAGCATGTTTTGTTCATTGACGGCTCATACGGAGCCTCTGCCACATTTGATGAATTCATTGCACGGGCCCAGGTCTTTCAATATGATCTGCAGAGGGCCCAGTATGAAGCTTTGAATTCAAACCGGTACCGGAACACAAGCGGTTTTATAAACTGGATGCTCAACAATGCCTGGCCAATTATGTTCTGGAACCAGTTTGACTATTACATGAATCCGAATGGCACCACATACGGTGCAAGGAAAGGCAATGAACCCGTTCATATAATGTACAACATGTACCGGAAGTGCGTCAATGTTGTCAACAATACATTTGCAGAGTACCAGGGAGCTGTGGCCAGGCTGGAGGTTTATGACATTTTGGGAAACCGGATCAGCAATACACTTGAAAAAACAATAGATGTCGGGGCTGACGGCGCACCCGCTGCAGTTGATTATGCGGTTTCGGGAAAAAACAGGTTATCCCCCAGGACAATAGGTCTGGTGAAGGATGAAAACAATTCCTATGAACCATACCGGATCAACTATTTCGGAAAGCTTACGGAAGCCTATGGTGTTACGGAAATATGGGATTACGATGATATACAGACTGCATTGACCGGTCCGCCTTCGGATGTGTATTTCATACGGCTGGAACTAAGGGCTGCGGATGGCAGGTTGCTCAGTCTGAACTCATATGCCGAGCCTTTACGAAATGATGTGGCAGGAGCAAGCCACTCCTGGAACCGGTCAGGCACTTACCAGGCTCCTGACATGACCCTGCTGAATCAGCTTCCCCATGTTGATCTGGAAGTTACACAACCGGCTTTCAAAAAAGCTTCCGGAAAGAACATCCTGACCTGCAGGGTAAGCAATCCGACTGACAATATCGCATATGCTGTTGAACTTAAAGCATACACAGGCAGCGACCGAAAGACACTTGTGGCTCCTGTCATCTATGATGATAACCTGTTTACCCTTTTCCCGGGTGAGAGCCGCGACATCGATATTTCGTATAACCGGTCGGATCTGCCAGGGAAAGCCTTTGTCGCTGTCAGCTGTTACAACAACGTGATCAATGGGAAAGACTCCAGGGCTGCGACAAGCATCTACACCAATGTACAACAGGGTGGATCCAATAACATAGCCCGCGGCAAAACAGTGACAGGAGGCACTGATCCTCTCAATGCCACGGACGTAACACCGGGCGGACAGGCAAATGCCGGTGAAGGCAGGACATTCATCGACTCCGATATGAACACCTTTGCCACGCTGGCGCCGGAACAGGGAGCCTTTGTTGTGGATCTCGACAGTGTCAGGAGTTTCGACAGGATAATGCTGCGCTGGAACCGTATGAACAATCTGCGGGGCCGGCCGGATCATGTCAGGATTGAGGTAAGTAATGACAATGTGCAGTACACGGAAGCTGCAAGTTATGATAACAGTAAAATGGGCTCGATAATGACCAACATTATCCTCCCTGCACAGGCGAGGGGACGTTATGTAAGGATCATACCTTCAGGGCTGACTGGAATGTCTCCGGCTGTCGGCATGAGAGGCGGTGATGAATCAGGAGCATCAGGGCAAAGTGCAGGCGGCATACGTCAGGCAGACGCTTCAAAGGTATTCAACCTGTCGGCTGTTGAGATATACACCTTTAAATAGCATTCTGAAGATTTTTGCGATGATCAACCCCGGCCCGCCTGAAAGATCTCCCGACTTATTTTTCTACTCAAGTTAATAAAAGCAAAAATGAGGATTACAAAAACAACAATGAGGTGGGGCATAAGCTTGTTGTTGCTTTCAATAATTATCATTATTGCCTGTATAAAACCACCGCCTCAGGATCCCATTCAATATTACGAAAGAGAAACCGGGCAAATAAAAACAGAAAAGGTGGCCGGAGAAAAATGGCTGGTATGGTTGTATTATAATCCAATAGGAGAAGCAACCCTGTGGACCATGGCAAAAAGGAAGCTGGTTTCATCTGTTTATGGTAAAATGATGGATCGCACTTCATCAACTGAAAGAATACATCCCTTTATTGAAGATTTTGAT
>ERZ1645192.3308-NODE-3308-length-13186-cov-5.734141_pt1 | contig 13186 bp, 9 predicted proteins | sample MGYA00575354_ERZ1645192 | MGnify/ENA primary metagenome ERZ1645192 (study PRJEB40844, sample SAMN11349763) | freshwater sediment metagenome | isolation source: river sediment | host: Sediment | place: India: Faizupur Khadar , New Delhi | collected 2017-02-21 ... | reverse complement strand
GGGGAGAAGGTGGAAAAAGTCAAAATGGCGGTGGCCCTGGCTTCCAGCGAACTGTCTGAAAGCCGGAAACGGGCCGCCCAGGACCTGACCAAGGGCATGGAAGCCCAGCTTGGACGCCTGCAAATGAAATCGGCGCATTTCCTGGTTCGCATGCAGCAGGAGGAGCGGCCGGATGGCCTGGCGCTGGCCGGCAGGAACCTGGCCTTTGACAGCACTGGCGTTGACCACGTGGAATTCCTGGTTGAGACAAATCCGGGTGAAGGCTTCAAACCACTGGCCAAAATCGCCTCCGGTGGCGAAACCTCGCGCCTGATGCTGGCGCTTAAGCACGTGCTCGCGGAAGTGGACCAAATCCCCACGCTGGTGTTCGACGAGATTGACAGCGGCATTGGGGGTAAAGTGGGCGCCACCATGGGGGGCATGCTTTGGCAGCTGGGCAGGGAGCACCAGGTGATGTGCGTCACCCATCTGCCCCAGCTGGCCGGCTTTGGCGACCAGCATTTCCACGTCTCCAAGCAGGAGGCGGATGGGCGCACCTTCACGCGCGTACGCGCGCTGGAGGGTGAAGACCGGGAGCAGGAACTCGCGCAGATGATTGGAACCCTGAGCGCAGGAACGCGCCAATCCGCGCGGGAAATACTGGCCTCGGCGCGCCAAATTACGGGTAAAATTGAGTCATAGAACTTAAACAGGCTTTGGGCCTTCTTCGAATTCTCACCAATTGATTTGTTGCGGCATCTTACGGAAAGGAAGATGAATATGCACGAAATGAGTGAAGTCCTGGCTGTAATTTTAGGTGGAGGGCAGGGAAAACGTCTGTACCCCCTGACCGCCGAACGCGCCAAACCCGCGGTTCCTATCGCGGGAAAGTACCGCTTGATTGACATCCCGATCAGCAACTGCATCAACTCGGGGATTTACCGGATTTCAGTGCTTACCCAATTCCTTTCGGTCTCCTTGCACCGCCATATCACCCGCACTTATAACTTCGATTCTTTCCACCAGGGCTGGGTGCAGGTATGGGCGGCGGAACAAACCATGGAGCACACCGACTGGTACCAGGGTACCGCGGACGCAGTGCGCAAGCAACTCATGGAAATCCAATCTTCGCGTGCCTCCTTCGTGCTCATCCTGGCCGGCGACCACTTGTACCGCATGGATTACGCGGAAATGGCGCGTTTTCACTGGGAAAACGATGCTGATATCACCGTAGCCGTTCAGCCGGTACCAGCCGCGGAAGCCTCCCGTTTTGGCCTGCTCAAGCGGGATGAAGAAGGTCGGATTACCGACTTCGCGGAGAAACCCAAGGACCCCGAAATGCTCGCGCGCATGGTCAGCCGGGATGACCCCGTGGCTCCGTATTTGGGCTCCATGGGCATTTACCTGTTCAACACAGAAGCGTTGGTGGAAATTTTGCGCAAGGATAGGACCATGGAACGCCTCGATGACTTTGGCGGGGACATCATTCCATACTTCATCCAGCACGGGGCCAGGGTGTTTGGCTACAATTTTGAGGGTTACTGGCGGGATATTGGAACCATCCGCACCTTCTATGAGACCAACCTGGAACTGACCGAGGATCAACCCGCCTTCGATTTCTACGATTCGCAGCACCCGATTTTCACGCATCCCCGTTTCCTGCCAGGCTCACGCCTGGTAGGTGGGCAACTGACCAGGGTTCTCATCGCGGAAGGTTGCGAGATTCAGAACGCCACCATCGAACACTCCATAATTGGTCTGCGCAGCACCATTGGCGAAGGTACGCGCGTCAAAGACACCATCGTCATGGGCGCGGATTACTACGGCACCCAAAAGAATGGCGCCCCGCTCGGGATTGGGCGCAACTGCGACATCGAAGGCGCGATTATCGACAAAAACACCAGCATTGGCGACAACGTGGTAATCAAAGCCTTCCCACGCGATGCCGAGGTTGATCACCCGCTTTACCGCGTGCGCGATGGCGTGGTGGTCATCCCCAAGCACACCACCATCCCCGCTGGGACGGTCATCCAGCCTTAAGTCAACTTGTTAACTAAATTGAGCGCCCCATACACAAGGGCGCTCATTTATTTCTGATGGTATCCCCGACTTTTTTAAGGCAGTTGGCTAAAGGCCAGTTGGTACGCGGCAATTCCAAACGCCACGGAGACGTTGAGCGACTGCTTGTTCCCCGCCATGGGCAGGTAGACCACTTTATCCGCCACGGGCAGCAAAGCCGGGTCCACACCCGCGGGTTCATTCCCCACCACCAATACCAACTTCTCACGGGCAAGTGCCTGGGCATTCAACGTAAACAAGGATTGGGCCCCTGAGGTGCTTTCCAGAATTAAAATCACATATCCTCGGGCCTTCAGGTCGCGTAGCAGGCGCGGGCAGTTTGGCGCGTATTCCCAGGGGATGGCGTCCTGCGCTCCCAGGGCGGTCTTGGTGATTTCTGGCGTGGTTTCGGGGGTGGGCGTGATGCCACACAGGTACAGCCTGGCAAACCCGGCGCCATCTGCGGTTCGCAGGATAGCCCCCACGTTGTATGCCGAGCGGATGTTATCCAGTATGCCGACGATTTCACGCAGCGGCTTTTCTGGCTTGGTTTGGGACGGGGAAAGGCGCACTTCCTGCGCTGTTAACCCGGAGCCGCATTTTGGGCAGAATTGCCCCTTGTATTGGGCTAAATCCAGCGGAAAGCGCAGCCCGCAGTTGGGGTTGGTGCATTCCATAAAATGGATTGAGGGAGTGGATTTCATACCAGGTTTCTCCTGAAATGAAAGCGATTAAAGTGTTAGGCGCCTGGGTGAGGGGGGCACCCAAGCGCCTAACTATTTCAAGTATACACGATTAGCCCCATAATGCAAGTCCCATTATTAAGCAATTTGCTTAAAATTACATAATGTTAATAAAAATGGAGGAACACTCGACGGAAAACCGACCTGCGTGGCCGTTAATAGGTGTAAGCCTGGCCTTGGGCTGTGCATAAGGGCAGGAATTGATACCCCTCCAAGGTCAGCTCATGCAACACCAGCCCCAGTGCCTCAATCGTGTTCGTCCGGTACTCCCCACCGTCATGCATCAGGATGACCTTGTTTGGGGCAACGTTTTGCACGACATTATCCAGGATTTCAGCAGGGTCCGGGCTGGCCCAATCCGAGGTGTCCAGCTGCCACATGGAGACGGCGTAACCCATCCGGTACGCGTAGTTGTAGACTTCGCCGCCAACCGAACCGTATGGGGGACGCAGGCAGGGGGTCACCTGCCCCAGGAGCTCCGGGTGCCCGCTCAGGGCTTGCTCGATGGCCTCGGTGGTGTCGATAACCTCCGCGTAAAACCCGCTGTAGCCCAGTTTAGCCAGGTCAGCATGGTTGTACGTATGGTTGCCAAGGTACTGTCCGTGTTCGGCAAGGTCCAAGACCAGCTCAGGGAAGGAGGTGGCGTTGCGGCCAATCATGTAAAAGGTGGCCACCGCGCCGTAACGCGTCAGTAAATCCAACACCTGGGGCGTCCATTTGGGGTCCGGCCCGTCGTCAAAGGTCAGAAAAACACCCAGGTCTGGGTTCGGGCCTGGTGGAATGGTTGGTTCCGGGGTGGGCTGTAAGGTTTCCGTCCAGGCGTTCACAGCCTTGGCCAGCGCCTGCACCTTTTCATCAGTACCCGGGTTGGAGGCCTGGGCGAGGGGCAGGGCGGCTTGCTCCGCCCGCGCGGGTTGATAACCCGCCAGCCCAATAACCAGGCAAAGGCAGGTCAGGAGGGTTAGTTTCCAGGGGCTGCGCTTGGTAAACATGTTTCAACGTCTCGATTAACTCATTATAAGCGATGGCGCTACTTGGTTCGAGTCGAACCTGTGACAGTTTTCTGCTTTCGGTTGCAAGTTACGGACCGCTGGACGTCAATTTTCCGATTTTTTGACTCATGGTAAGATGCGCAGATGGCAACGGAAATTGAAGTAAACGCATTATGGCGAGATAAACCCGCGTACAAACGTCTGGAAACTACCAAAGCGCGCCTTGCGGGAGGGCGACCATGAAACCGCGTTGGTGGTTGTTTGCCCTGGTTGGGCTGGCGTTCGGCGTGCTGGATTGGTACATTGTCCAATGGACCGCATCCTCCAGCCTGTTCTCCGTTCTCCCGGGGATTTGGGTGAGCGGGTTCAACGCTCTGGTCTGGCTGATCCCCATACTACCCGTGGTCAGCCATACCGCCAAACGCGCCACGGCCTGGCATTCAGCGCCGCTGGCCGGGATGCTGACATGGGGCTGCGCTGTGGTAAGTTACTACTTGTTTTACGCCCTTCGGCTCGCCCTGGGCCAGGTGGTGGGCTGGGAGCATCTGAACATCTTTGCGGGTAAGGAAAACGGTTTTTGGCAAATATTCGGGCAGGCTTTCAAACGGCTCATCCTCGTCCAAACCCTGGAGTGGCTGTGGGTGGGGCTGTTGGGTGGTTTTTTGATTGGCTTGCTGGTGCGGTGGTTACGCCGGTCGCCTGGCCAGGCCTGAGCGCGCGGCCGATAGGCGAGTAAAATCTACATCCTCAACAAGGAGCGTGGCAATGGAACGCGAACAAGCTTTCACAAGACTTACCAACAGAGTGGCCGTACACCAGTCCGCCTACTGGCATACCAACAGTGGCCTGGTGCGGACGGCGGAGGGGTACATCCTGGTGGATCCCGGCATTCTCAAGGCGGAACTGGATGCCATCGCGGCCTTCAGCGCGGGTGTGGGGGTCAGGGCCGGGTTGGTTACGCATGCCCACTGGGATCACATGTTGTGGAGCGCGCGTTTTGGACGCGAAGTGGCACGGTTTGCCTCGGAAGGCGCGGTGACCCAAATCCAGGCCGAACGCTACAGATTCCTACAAGAAATGGCCGAATTTGAACGCGTGAATGGCTTGGGGGAGAGCCAGTGGGACCACCCGCTGCTCTTCCAGGAGCAACCCTTAAGCTCTGGGAGCCATTTTATTGGGGGGCTGGAGGTCCAGGTGGTGCCTTTGCCTGGCCACTCAGCCGGCCAGTGTGGCTTTTACTTTGCAGGGGAGGGCGTACTCTTCTGCGGCGATACACTCTCGGACGAGGAGGTGCCCACGCTCAGTGTCGGCCCTCAGGACCTCACGCCTTACCAGCAGTCCCTGGATTTTTTGGCCGGGCTAGCAGCTGGCGCGCGTTGGATTGTTCCTGGACATGGGCAGCTTGCCAACCCCGCGGAGGCGCTCAGGCGGCTTGATTCTGACCACGCTTACCTGGAAAAGCTCTCAAAGCTTGGTCCCGCGGACCTGGAGGGCGATTTGAATGCGTTGGGCGCGCGTATATTGGAAGAATTGGCCGAAAAGCGAGCCGATTCAGAGGCCGGCTGGCTGATGCACCTGGAAAACCTGGCCCTGCTCAAGCGCGTGTTGATTGGCCGGGCTGGCGGCTGAACCTCACCCCGGATACCAATCAAACACCCCGGGTCTTCACTTGTTATGACAAAGAATACCTGGAGATGTTCAGGAAGAAGGCTCCAGCACCAAGGCCGGGAGTGGCGACCAGGTTTGTCCGCCGTCCGTGGTCTTGTAAATGAAGTTCTGGTCAATTTCCAAGGTGTTCGCGTCCGTCACCACCAGGTAGCCCACGTTCACATCCAGCCTTTCGGCGTCCAGGATGAGCATGCCAGCCGGAAGGGCGGCGCTGATATCCTGCCAGGTCAGACCGCCATCCAAACTGGAAAACAGCCGGTCCTCGCCAAAAGCCAGGGCAGAAAGGTCGCTGGCGACTGAGGTCTGTTGGGTTTGGGCACTGAACTGGGAAACAAAGTGCCAGCTTTGGCCGCGGTCGTCACTCTGGCAGTAATACATTAGGAGCGAATCCATACCGGCCATAGCCCGCATGGGCAGGAGCAATACCCCGGAACCCAGCGGGATGACCGGTTGAGGTTCAAAAAACGAGCCACCCGCGCCCACGGGCAGACCGGTGCAGCCCTGCTGAAACCATGAAGTGCCGCTATTAATTGTTCCATATAGATAAAGTGCATCTGAAATAGGCGCGCTTCCGGTAACCCAGCCAATATACTCATCCAGAAACGATAAACCGTTCTTAATGCCACCGGCTGGCAGGCTGGTTTCGCCCTGCCCGGGGGTGTGGGCGAAGCGTTGCTGCCAGGTCTGGCCGCCATCGGCGGTGTAATAGAGGGCAACGTAATTGGACCCCGCGCCGACGCCCAGGTCTGACAGCAGGAAGCCGCGCGTCGCGTCCAGGAAGTACAGCGCGCCGCCGGGGAAGTCGAGGCTGACGTGCGACCAGCTCGCACCGGAATCATACGTGGCGTAGAGGTCTGAACTGGTTTCAATCCGGCTGAGGTTGAGCCAGGCGGTTTTACCATCCAAGAAGAAGTGCGACGCGCTGTCGCCACTCTCCAGGGGAGGCGTCACGTCCGCCCAGGTCAGCGCGCCATCCGCGCTATGAAACACCCGGTTGCCTTCCTGGCTGGCCCCCCATCCGGAGCCATCCGCGAACATCGCGATATCGCCGATAGGCAGTGGCACTGGAGCGCTAACCACGGGGCTCGCCTCCGGGGAGGTGGCAGTCGGCGGGATGGGGGTCGGGGGCAGGGCAGTTGGGCTGGGTGTGGCGCTGGGCGCGGCGGATTGCGGCGTTGGAAGGTGGCACCCCGAGAGCAGCAGCATGACAATCAACAGGACAGGGAAGAAAAAGCGCTTGTTCATGGGCATTCTCCTTATCGGGATTCTACCACTGGGCAATTCCTGCTGCCTGGCAAGGGTGAAGCTTGTAAATGATGGATAATGGGAGGGGGGCAGATGGAGAACTAAAAGAAAAAATGCCCTCGGCGCGATTCGAACGCGCAACCTACTGCTCCGCAAGCAGGTGCTCTATCCATTAAGCTACGAGGGCATGTCTCCAAGCAAAGCAGCATTCTACCCTTAAACCGGGCGCGGGTCAAGCCTTAAGGCGCGATCGCATCGTAAATCAGCCGATGACCAAGGTTATTGGTTTGTATGAGGTTGGCAAAGCGCGGATGATGGGTAGGAAACGCAACTCGTTGCGGGGATGAATGGGGGTGTGAATTAAAAATGTTTCACGTGGAACATTTGGTCCCCAGTGGCGCGATGTTTCACGTGAAACAATTCGAATCAAGCTAATCAGGTACGAGGTAGGCCAGCGCCTGGCTGGAATTGTCATCCATGACGAGGCTCATCGTCCAGTTGGGCCGGAAATCCTTGACGCGGATGAGGCGCAATTGGCTCAGCAGCGCGCCCTGTGCGTCAATCCACTCGGCGATGTGGTTGGGTGCGCCCTCAAACAGGTCGATATTGAACAAATCCTTGCCGTTTTGGATGGCCAGAGGGTAAATTTGGCCTTCAATCAGGTCCTGGAAGAAGTGCGTGCCCAGCGAGGGTTCGGTGGCCACGCCGGCAACCAGGCCGGCCACCTCCACCAGCGCCTTGCTGTTGAAAATGTCGGCGTAGTCCACGTGCACCCCCAGGTCGGGGTTGGATGTTCCCCAGCGCCCCGGCCCAACGCAAATAAAGCCTTCCTTTTGCAAGGCGGTGTTGGCCCGGCCAATGGCGCGTTCCAGCTGGTGCCGCTCAGCCTCTGAACGGATGCTGAAATAGGCCTCGGCCGGGACATACAGGATGTAATTGATTTTATGGATGCTGCCGCCTGAGACCAGGCTGGTGGCGGTGAAGAGTTTGTCCTCCGGCTTAATATGGGTGGGGAGGATATTGACGCCTTCCTTGATGGTGCTGAGGGGCCGGCATTGGATGAGCGTGATTTCGGGCCGGTATTCGCGCCCCTCGCGCAACAGCCGACCGGTGAATTCCACGTCTACCGGGCAGTTGTACTCGCGCTGGAGAGTCTGCAGCATCTCTTTCATCAGGCCCGGGAAAGCGGTCTGCTTCAAAAGCCCTTCAAACGTGACCACCAGGTCCTCCGGCCGGCCGTCCAGGACGTTGCTGGTCAGGCTCTGCAGGTATCCGCCGGATTCCTGTTGCGCGATAAAGCGCAGCAAAGGCGTGTTTTGGTTGAGCACCTGGCGCACCGGTAGCGTGATGAACTGGTTTTGCTCCAGGTCAATCAGGTCGATGTACTGCTGCGAGTAGCGCCGAATGGTTTTAATGGAGCTGGAAGGGTGCAGGGTCGGGTGGCTGAGCGCGACCAGCTGGGGATAATCGTTGCCCACGCGGTCCACGGCGCGCGTGCCCAGGCCCCAGACGAGCCGAATGAAGCCGTCCTCAGCGCGGATGGTGGGCGACCAGCGGTACTGGTTGTGGCTGTAGGCCACGCCGGCCATCTGCGGGTAATAATAGTTGCCGTTCGTCTCGCCTTCCACCACCTGGATGAGCAGCGCCATGCGCTCGTCGTAATCCAGCAGGCCGCGGCTTTTGCGATAAACCATGGCCGCAGGGTTGAGCGTGGAGGCGTAAATGTTGGCCATGGCGCTTTGCAGGGCGCGCAGGTTGTCTTCCGGCTTGCCCTGGTTGGGTAAAAAGATGCTGTCATACTTGCCGGCAAAGGCCGTCCCAAAATTATCCTCCAACAACGAGGAGGAGCGCACGATTAATGGCCGTTTCCCGGCCATGCTCAGGATGGTCTCCAGGTATTGCAGAGCCGCGGGCGGAAAATCACCCTTGCGGAACTCGTCCACCAGGTCCGGGTATTCCAGGCGCATTTGCTCTTCGCTTTTGTATTTTTGCTCGTTCCAATGCAACAGGTTGTTGACGGAGATGAAGTTATAGAACAAATCTGACCCGATATAGAAGGAAATGGGGGTGTGCAGGGCGGAAAGGAGCGCGGGGCTGGCTTTTTCCTTGAGGATGCGCGCGGCCAGCAGCATACCGGCCGCCTTGCCGCCAACCCGGCCGCTGCCGAGCTTGTGCCTCCGGATTTCGGCCAGGTCCGCGATGGTAAACCAATCCTTGGCGATGTTGATATAGGGTAGCTGATCGCTAATCATGCGGCGGATGAGCACCACCTTGATTTCGTGCAGGCGCGCGGCGTAGGGGGTCTGCTCCGCCTGGGAGAGTTTTTCAATCATCATGCCCTGGTTGAAGAGCAATTCCGTTGGGGCCGTCTCCGGGTTGAACTCCATCAGCACTTCGGTTGGGCTGACGCCGCGCTCGCCAAGAACCTGTTGGATGAGCTCGGCCAGCTGTTCATAGGAGAAATGCTTGGCAAAATACGAGTCGGTCAGCTGGTTGAGCACCATGGACCGGCGGTATTCCCAGGTCTCGGCGTCCTCCTCCACGAGGGGCTGGCGGATGCCCTCCCTTTCCTGGGTGTGTACGGCCCTCAGGGAGACCTCCTGCTGGAAAGCGCGCGGTTCTAAAAAGCCTTGGCGGTAGAGCTCCTGGCGCATGAGCTCGCGGATGCGGGCGGAGAGGACGGGGTATTGCGACAGCGCCAGGTAGACGCTGAGCAATCGGTCGCTGCTGGTCTGGGGGAGGGTCATGCGAGCTCCTTTTTCGGGGCTTTGGATAAGGCGGACTGGTTGTTGCTAGTCAGGCAATCGCCTTGGCTGGCATACTCTTCGTTTTCCTGGAGGTCAGAGTGTGTTCCAGACCTTTTCAGGGCAGGCGGGTGGCTGTTATTCGCAGACGAACGCAGAAGTATAAGGATTGTATAATGTAACCCTGCAACAAGAATTCGCGTGAAGCGATCTTCCTGGAGTTGGAGTCCCCCGCGCGCGTTGATTCCTGGGATGGACGGTTCTGCTTGCTGTGCCATGCCAAAATTATAACCTTGCCGCAGCCCACCCGCCCGTTGGCTTTGTGGAGCGCGTTTGGCGAGGTACTCGGCTGTTTGAAGCGGTTGGTAACGGTTGGGTGTCCCCCTCCGCCCACTGTTGTCACCCGGATCCCATCAAGGGGAGGGTTTTAAGGCGATAAAGATTCCCCCTTGCCTGCCAAACATAATGACAACCACACAAGGTAACGGGACGGCGTGGAAGCCGTCCCCTACTACAACACGTGCACCCTAGGGGCGAGGTTGTGCGAAGCCTCCCCTTGCGGGACCGTCCTCGCCCAATTGAAGCAGCAAGTGGCGATGATGACCCACCCTTTGCCTCATTTATCGCTTATTTCCCGGCAATGCGGGCTTTAATTGAAAAATGATTCCGCTTTTCATACGGATTGACAACAAACGACGTTCTCAACGATCTGAGACTTCCGCGAAGCACTTACATCCAGGTGCTCATCCAGCCAAAGAGCTGTGGATCTTTGGCTGATTACTCTTCCCAAACAAGATGCCAGCGAGCATTACGAATTGAATTCCGCGTAGGTTATGGGAGGAATTGGAGGTCAGGGTTCGATGACAACCTCCTGAATATTGATGTACTCAGGACTTTGAATATTTAAAGGATCTGTAAGTAAAACAGACACGGTCATACCTGTTTTCAGGTCAGCCGTGGAACGCAAGATGAAATCTGCTCCGGATCTTTCCCAAACCAAGTCATTCTTTCCCAGGAAGAAGGTGGCGCCTTCTATGAACAGAAAATCAGATGGCTGTGTCACACTTATTGAAAGCTGCAAGGCGGTAGTGTCCCTACTATATTCATTAATACTGGTAATAACTCCCTGGATATTAGGTGTCAAGAGTGTGGAAAGCGGAGCGTTACTCTCGATGGAACCCGGGCCGAGTATCTTAACGTAATGCGTCGTACCTTGCCAGGGATAGGATTCCAGTATCTCGGTGAACCACATTTCTACGGGTTGCCCTACCGCCAGGTCGGCAATACTGGCTCGGATTTCCCTACCATTGACCAATTTCCAAAACTGGCTATCGTTCTGAAAACCGACAGTCCCGATCTCACGGATACCTTTCCCTAGTTCTGTGACTCCGAATAATATAAACCTGTTCTGCGGATTAATATACACTTTTAAGACTAAACCGGACAACATTCTCCCTGGGATCACCGTGGCAGTGGTGGTGGGTGCTGGTGTATGCACAGTGATTTTGTCGACTGTACATGAAACCAACAGCAGCGCAATAAACAGTGCAAAAATGAGGGCTCCGCCCAGGCTATTTTGCTTAGATGTTTGCATCTTTGTCGCTCCTAGTGAGGCCTCGCGTATAATTTGAATTTGATCTAGAATCCATTTCTAACAGACATAATTAAGTTATCTCACTTTATGGTGAGTGGGAGAAAGATTTGTCTGGTAACATAATAACTTTCTTGAAAAAGCATCGCAAGCAATAAATCCGCAACTCTTGGACCTCCATTTTCACTCCCAAAGATGGCCTCCCTAGAATGCACTGCCAGAACACAGCTAGGGCAAGCAGCATAACCAATTTCCCAGACAGGCGAACCACTATTTCCCCCAACCGTATCATTGTCGTAGTAAGTAAACAGTTCATCGGAATGAAGTAGTGATCCTAAACCTAGCCACATTTCGTTGCCGAAGGACTTATCTTGTGGAAAACCGATCAATTGAAGGAACTTCCCAGCGCCAGATCCCTCGAAGAAGGTGTATCCAAGATAGCCAGATTTGTTTCCTATATCGCAACCTAATCTGATATATCCAAAATCATATTCTTTTGGCTGTCCGTTTAATATCCACAGATTAGGTACAAAGTACTCCAGAAAATTGCAGCTCCCGAACGGAACGGCTTGGTTTGAAGCGATATTGTATCCTGGGAAAGCGGTAACGTCATAGACCCAGGGATTATCAGGTCGTTTGATTGCATCATATAGGCAATGGGCTGATGTGATAACAGTACTTCTGCCTACCATCCAACCTGTGCACCATGATGCAACGGGTCCTGGATAATACACCCAATTGATCCGCGCAACTGTTGAGTAAGGAAAATCCGAGTTAGAGTTGCCAACAGCATACCGTCCATCAGGGCCTATGATAACCTCAGGCGCGACAGGCAGTCCTTCCGGAATGTACGGTTGACCCTGGAGAGATCCATTCTGCAGAATTAAATTTGCCAACAATGAACTTACATCAATATTTTGCTGAACAATTGATCCGTCAACAGTGATTCCAGTAAAGGAATGAAAATCTGGAATCATCGATGTTGACTGAGGCACAAGGGTTGGCGTTTCAACTGGATAAAGTTCTGCTGAGCTTTCCTCAGGAGGAGAATAACCAACTATCGGGTATAGATTTTGCGGTGAGGAGTTCGGCGAACCAGACAAGGTTTGTCCCTTCTTTGCCATCGAGTCGACTGAATCCGAAGATCTCAGGAAAGCAAAGATCAAGGTGATTGTTAGCGTAAAAACAAGAATAAAAATGACGAACCTCAGGGGTCCATTTTTGTCCCACACTGTTGGATTTTTCATAGTCATCCCCATTCCGCAAGGCTCTTATACATTTTATTATGTAACAGAAAGGGTGAAATTTCAAGCTTCTGCTCGCTCTTCTTTCACTTGCTCTCTAACAATACTGGTCGCCATTCGTGCCACCTCCTACCTTTGCAAGACCGCCCTCGCCCGTTGTTTGCCAAACATGACGCCACTCTCCCAAGGCAAAGGGGCGTCGTAGAACCCGTCCCATACGCCCCGAAATTTATTCCAGCTAGCCTCTAGACTATGCAAGGCCTTCTGTCCGTTTGTGTGTTGTGGCAAATAACAACCATCTTGTGATTGGCTTAAAGCAAACCCTGATGGTGATGAAAGTTGCAATCATACCGATGTCCCCCAAGAAGTTCAGGCTTTGCAAAGCGTTGTAGAGCGCTTCTCCGGTGTGGGTGATGCCGCTTCTAACAGTGAACACAGTTCAGCGTCGAGCTTGCTGCGTGGGATAATTTCTAAATTAATCATCAAGTTCTGACCAGCATCGAGGTAAACCGTGGATAACAATACTTCAGGAAATGAACCGCCGCTTGATCGCGAGGTTTTAACCAACGTCGTTCGTTCTGCGCTTTCAAACGAGTCCGTTGAGATCAGAAACTGGCATCTCAGCAAGGTTGGAGGCGGGTTTGGTAACCCGGTGAGTGTTGGAATATACCGTGTTCAAGGCGTTGCCAGTGACAAACATACCGAAAAAGCCTGGTCCGTAATCTTAAAGATCCTGCAATCCCCGGAAAATGTTGGCGCTAAAGATATGGGTGGCGGGGAGGATGCAACCCATTGGAACTACTGGAAGCGTGAACCTCTGGTATATCAGTCTGGCATCCTTGATAAATTGCCGGAAGGGGTGGCTGCGCCAATATGTTACAGGGTGGAAGAACTTCCCGGTAATATCGCGCGTTTATGGCTT
>ERZ1645192.3307-NODE-3307-length-13188-cov-6.915937_pt1 | contig 13188 bp, 11 predicted proteins | sample MGYA00575354_ERZ1645192 | MGnify/ENA primary metagenome ERZ1645192 (study PRJEB40844, sample SAMN11349763) | freshwater sediment metagenome | isolation source: river sediment | host: Sediment | place: India: Faizupur Khadar , New Delhi | collected 2017-02-21 ... | reverse complement strand
GGTGGTAAACTTTCACGTGCCCATTTTTGGTAAGATTTATCACGCCCAAGAACAGATTAATGATATAACACAGCCCATGATGTCATTGGATCATATCATGCAACCTTTAACCATATCGGATGACGTATGGATTGGGTCCCATGCCTTCATTAAAGGCGGGTTGGAAATACACAATGGGGCCGTGATCGCCGCAGGTGCAGTGGTGATAAAGAATGTCGAAGAGTATTCCATTGTAGCAGGGAACCCTGCTCGAATTGTGGGGAACAGAAGAACTATAAAGTATAATAGTAATAAAATGTAAGCGCCAAGTAACCACGGTACTGTCAACAATATTTAGCACTTACAATCTCGGTCTTATTTTGCCCAGTACGGCGAATATGTATTAATGAAGTTTAGTTTTCTGTTCTCGAGATAATCCTCAAAGATAGTTGATAGAAAAATGAACTGGTACAGTCTGTCGAGTTCTGCTGTAATACCCGATAATCGTGCTTCGGAAGCATCCAGTGCCGAGATCATAGGATTGTTTCGATAATGGTATGACATCAAGTCATATTTCGTTAATACATTGCCAACTAAAAACTCTTGTTGAATAAATATATTCCCTGTTTCAAGATCTCTTGATACAGGAATAACGCCATAATGGGTTGTATGGTGTCGTATATCGAGATAACGTTCACATTTAAGGAAGAAAGATCTGATCTTAGAGTAGTATGTGTTGTTATTATGCTTCATCCAAAATAACAAATCCGACGGTGACATGCTTATCTGCCTCGCCCCGTCAAATTTAGTGGATTCATAATATGAGCGATTAAGGAGAATGTAAAGTTCATTTGAACATGCGGTAATAGATTGATACAGGTCAGAATGAAGAGCATCAAAACATTCTTTCATCATAAATGCCCGGTGTTCTGAACTGTAATCACTAATCTGCTCAGGCAAAAGATATCTCTGCATTTGTTCAACCTGAAAATGAGCACCAGCCAACTTCATGTAGACAGTATAGTGCAGGAGTTGCAGATATGATATCTCTCTGTGGGAAGATTCCGCAAGGCTCTTCCCGGAAGCCGTTATATAATTATGAGAATCAAAAGCTCCTGCAAGTTCAAGCAGTCCCCACCAATAATCCACCTTTATAACATTTCTGTATAACTCTTTATTATTTTTATCGTACGGCAGAAAATCATGAATATTACACAACGCAGGTTCAATTATCTTCGGCTTTATCATCATGTTTTACAAAATAAGATATCTATTCGAATGATTCATTGTTGTGTGTTGCTTCAATTTAATCTTTAGCTTCTCACAATTGCTTATGAAAATGTTCATTGTGTTCCAAACCCATTCAATGAATAGGAATAATCTGCGCTCGTTGCACCAATGCAAAGAGTTTTCCCTTCAGCGCTCCCATCTTCATTATAACTTTCCAGATAGGTGGCAAGCCCGCCAAGTGAAACAGTGTCACCATTAGAAGTATTATAGAATTGAAGGCTCAGGTCATAGATATTCTTGGGGGTATCGCTGGGTGGACTATAATGAATGCTGATTGTTCCCAAGAAACTATTGCCAAGCGTGTCACTGCCCGTTATGTTTCCAATGGTGGGGACTTCTGTGGACGGGGTTATGGTAAGAACTAAAGTATTTCCGCTCTTCCATTCATCAACGAACACCCATGAGTCCTTGATATCATCAATGCTTGGAGGAACTTCATAAGTTGTGTTATAAATAAACTCAAATGGAACGTTTTCGTCTGGATTGGCATCATATCGAAAAGACCCCATCAACAAAAACTTTTGCACAAGGTAACCGAACATGTCCAGAGTCGCGTGGTTGGTCTGGTAATGAACACCTCCTGTAGTCGTCCAAACGCAAGCTGAAAGCTCACCATTTAATACAGTTCTAGCCCGGACATCGACTGTTCCTACATATTGGATCGCATCACCAATGAACCGTGCGTTGTATTCTGGTGTTATTATGCCAGCCACAAATATCTTACCTGCTTCCTTTCCTAAAGGTACATTCGACCACACACCGGATGCATTCTGATTCTCCCCAGTGTATCCACCTTCGCTCGAACTGCCTGAAGACGAACAACTCCCACACAAAACCAATAATAATGCCAGAAAATATTTTATACACTTTATCATGCCAGATATCTCCTGCCCTGTATGCTTAATGAACCGGTACCCATCTGAGTTTACATCTTATATATTGTGCTCTTTGGTATCAAGTATTATTATTGTCAAGGTGGCCAGGAACCTCCCTTATAGCGGCAGAAGCGGTTTTATTGGGCGCTTACATTTTATCTCTCATCAAATCTTCATATGCCTTTGTATACCTGATGTTTTCCAGGTCCCAATCATTTCTCATCAAGTCCCAGTCATGAAATCCCATGGAAACAGCCTTCTTGAGCCAGAGAATCGAGAGATCTCCTTTCTTCTGCTTAGCATAAATGCAGGAGATATTGTAATAAGCCTCCACATGGTCGGGGACAAGCTCGACAATCTTTTTGAGGTAAAGAATGGCCCTATCATATGCCCCCATATCTGAATTGATTATGGCCAATTTCGTCAATACCAGAGGTGACTTATCATCAAGCGACAGTGCTTTTAAATAATTATCCTGGGCCGTATTGACATCTCCCTTGCCCGCATAGAGATCTCCCAGCTTCATGTATAGAGAAATATTTCTGGGATCGGCCTTGATGCCTTCTTCTGCATTTCTGATCGCTTTATTTCCCGCTTCCATTATGAGTTCGGCTTTATCGAGATTCCTTCTCACCTCTTCCGAAGACGGGGTTATCTCTCTGGCTTTATTTAAGTGTTTAATTGCTTTGTCTATTTTGCCAATTTTCAAGAAGAGTATGCCTACTGCCAACTGGGTCTGAAACTGATCGGAGTCCTTGCGGAGTACCTCACACAAATTATCAAGAGCTCCAACAAAATCATTTTCTCCTATCAGGGCATTCCCCAACAGTTTTCTCGCATCTATATTGTCGGGTTGAATCCGGGCCGCTTTCTTGAAATGCATTACTGCGTCTTTTCTTTTATTGAGTTTCATATAATATATACCTAGCCTCAAGTGTGCCGGCACAAAAGACTCATCGATCTGCAGCGTCTTCATATAGTATCCAGAAGCCAAGACAGGTCTGCCCTGAGAATCCTCAAGAAGACCAAGACCATAATAACCCTGGGCGAAATACGGATTAATCATGATGGCTTCCTGAAGATGAGAGTAAGCTTCTTTTTGATTTCCCATGGCCGACAACACATTCCCGAGGCCTAAATGCGCCATGTAGAGAGATGGGTTAATGATGAGCGCTTTTGAGAACAATTCTTTCGATTTGTTGAATTCTTTATCAGCATAAAAAATATTTGCGAGATAATAATAAGCGTCGTAATTCATTGGATCTACTTGTATCACTTTTTGAAGTATGCTTGTCGCTTCGGCCTTTCTCCCCATTTTTTGAAGAGTCCGGGCAATATTAGTTTGCCCCAAGACAAAAGCGGAGCTGGCTTTAACACTGTCCTGAAAACAAAGAAGCGCTCTGCCGTAATCTCCTTTATTGAAATAATCTTGCCCAAGATTGTTCAGGGCAATAAAATTCTCCGGGTTGATCTTAAGAGCGTGTGTGTACAGCGTCTTATTATTCTGCCAATACCCGACTTGCATCCCTGTCTGAATCATGAGCAATACAATAAGAAGACCTGAGGTTGTTACCAGGAATATCTGGTGAAATCTCCAACTGCTGAGCAACGCAGGGACACCCCATGCAAAAATGATGAACAGCCCGATGAATGGGATATATGCCCACCTGTCGGCTATTTCAGGCCATAAACCGCCTTGTATCAGTCCGAGGACAGGTATTAGCGTTACTATATACCAGAGCCATCCAACCAGCAAGTAAGGCGCTTTATGTGCCAATCTCAGTGCAGCAATGGTAACCGCTAGAAGAGCAGCGAGCACTAGAAGAACTTTCCATGATGGTATAGCTGTTGGATAGGGATAGTAAAATGTCAAATCCAGAGGCCAGATCATCTTCAAGAAGTATGTGAAGTAGGAAACAATGGCATTCTCTATGCGCAAAATGAATGAAGGCTGTGTTATCTGATCAAATTTCTGAGCCTGTTGAAGAGAATGGCTTGAAAGAAAGATCGTCAAGAGCGCAAGGACGAACAATGGTATCTTCTCAAGGATCAATTGTAATGGCCGTGCCGTGCATGCCTCTCGATTGTGAATAATCCCGACATCTTTTCGTATAGAGCTATCTTGATGTTTATTATGAGATATTCGAGACAGTGGCCAGTAATCGAGCAGGAGGAGTACAAAGGGCAAGGTCACCACCATGGGTTTGGACAGTAGGCCCATGGCAAAGAAAGATACAACCACCACGTATCGTGCAATACCCTTATTTCTTACATAATAGTAGTAGGCGAGCATCGTCAGCATCCAGAAGAAAGTGCTCAAAACAGTCTTTCTTTCAGCCAACCAGGCAACAGAATCTACATTGATGGGATGCAGACCAAAAAATGCTGCTGTAAGGGCGCTTTTCCAGAGAGACCCTGTCATTTTATTGAGCAAGAAGAACAGAAGAAGGATATTCAGCACATGGAAAAGGAGGTTCACGAGGTGATGTTTCCCCGCATCAAGGCCGAATATCTCTGTATCCATCATGTGGGACAGCCAAGTCAGCGGATGCCAGTACGTCTTGCTGATATTATCAAGGCTGAATGCCCATTTTAAGGTGTCAATAGTCAAACCCGCTTTAACATGCGCATTATCTGTAACATACGTAGGATCGTCAAAAGAGATGAATTCGTGGTTTCTAATCTGCAAATACACAGCAACCGTAGAAACTACGAGGAAGATATATATGCAAATTACTTGCAATTTATGGGAAACACGCACCTGGAGCACTGCATCAGACTGCATATATTCCAACCCTTATCAGAATCCGTTTCACACCTGATCAATGGCGGGCAAATACCCTATCTGATCTCCATCTTGACTAAGGCAAAACAAGGTCCCCTGGTTATCGCTATGGTTTTAAAAGAAGACGGGGAATCGAAGACTATCGGGGTCATTTCAAGAAAACCGTCAAAGGTTTCCTTCCCTTTTTTATGGTCTACTACAAAAACATATTTTCCTTTAACATCACTGTCGAGCGCCATATATGCTATATGAGAAGAATCCGGACTGAACATGGGGTGTATTACAAAGGGGAACGCCGGTCCTGACTTCCCATCAACCACAACCTTCCACAAATTATTATCTTTTGCTGCGTATGCATAGTGTCTTGAGTCATTACTGAGAATTGCTTCACCTATTTCATCAAACAATGGGCCCTCAATTCCATCGAAAACAAACATGTGCTTGTTCCCTTTTCTCGCCTTGTAGACAACGTGTTTTGAGTCCAGGCTCATGGCGGGGGGGGTGATTCCATCATATTCCTTCGACCTCTTGTTATCGACAACAATGATATGTTTATCTTTCATTTTATAAGAGTATACAAATCGCTTTGAATTCCTGCTTAACATAATATTCTGGAATGGTGACAAAGATTTCTGTATGACTACTCCATTTTCGATTAAGAGATATTCATTCTTCTTTTTGGCTACATAGACAACTCGCTTCGAATCAGGGCTTATTATTACCGGTACACCAACATTGTCATATGGCCCATATTCGACACCATCTTTTACAAGATAACTCTTTGCATTCTTTGTTGCCAGATATATGACATATTTTGAGTCGGGCGAATAGGCGAGATAATTGATGCTTTCATACCCTGGCCCCTGAGAGGGTTTGTTGTTGATTACCAGAAAATACTTATCTTTGATCTTCTGAACATAGACAAGTTGTCTGGCGTCTGGGCTATAACTCGGGAAGGCTATGAGCTCTGCTGAAGATATTATCTTCTGATCAACCACAAGATGCATCCTATTATTTTCATCGAGGGCCACATAGATGAAATGCTTATTGTCAGGACTGAATGATGGTATAGATGTCTTGCTTATCCCGGCAAAATAGGGGCCTTCTTTCCCGTCGAGCACTATACAGAAACGGTTTTGATTTTTCACGATATATGCACTATGCCTTGAATCGGTGCTGAATATCGGAGATGATATCACATCATATGCCCTGCCCTCTTTCCCGTCGAGAACCATTACCCATGAATTATTTGTTTTCTTTGCCGAGTAAGCCAAGTGTTTTGAATCATAACTGAAAACAGGAGTACCTGCGAGGATGCCCGCGTATGCGGGACCAGCATGATCATTCATGATTACCCGCGTTTTGTTATCCTTATGTACTACGTAGGCTACCTGTTCTCCATCAGGGCTGGTAACAACAGACCGGGGATAGATCTTCCAGTCATTATATGAGTCATTCTTGAACACCTGTACCGACTCTTTCATATGCAGGGACGTATCATCGCTTGCTGCACGACTACTCCAATTAATGGAAAAAACAATAAACAATAATGAAATACAGATTCTCGCAGTCGATCTCATGGGGGTGCCTTTCTTCAAAATGTTTTCTCTCAGCGAATCACCAGTTAAAAACCTGCCTGAACGAAAAGATATAATTGTTGAATTTTTGATCAACGTTAAGCCCTGCAAAGGGGTTGTATACCACGTTAAAGAAATCCGTTGAATTAAGATTCTTGCTGCTGTTGCTCGCAACATATTTGTCTTCAAGGTGCATGTATGAAAAGTTGACATCGAAATGATTGGGTTTGCTCAATTGATGGAACAGGGCACTCATATTTTTAGGCCTGGGTTTTGGTTTCTCGTCAAGCTCAAGTCCTAACCCCACGGAATATATTTTCATATCAGACATGGGCACAGGCCCGAAGTATTGGTCCTTTATCGAGGTCGGACTCGGCTCTTAGCCAAGAAGCACTGTAACTGTTTTGCGCGGTTTAAGCTCAAGCCCGTACCCGAGATGAAAGGTGTTCTTCATTCCGAGATCGATAACCATCTGGTTAGCATCGTGGTAATAGCCCAGAATTCGACCCAGTCTGAGCAGCTGAATCTTCTGGTCGAACTCGAGCTTCAGTTGGGGCCAGTCTTCCCAGTTCGTCCAATTGAGGTCGCACATGAAACGAACGCCGTCAACAGGCTTGAGCATCACACCCATCTGGAACCTTTCAGGCCATGTCATGTTCAATGTAAACGTTCCCTTTTGTGACGGCACTGCTTTATTTGGGAGATCAAGCATTGAGGAACTTACTATCAGTACAGGGGTGCTCCCCAACCAATTGATCATTCTTTGAAACGGCGCTCCATATTTGAATTCATAATTACCAGACATAGAAGCATCGGATTTGCTTTGATATACTGCGCCCAAGGAAAACCAGTTTAATGGCTCCCAGAGTAACCCCAAATTATAAGACGTGGTGAGATAGTCTTCTCCAAGAGCTTCCAGTTCACCAGCTTTCTCATATGGCGACAATCCACCTCCGAACCATGGGGGGGGTAGCGTGAGTTCCGATAGGATAGGAATCTCCAAACCCCTTGTATTCTCGCCCAGAACCCCTGTAAGCGCGACCATGTCATTGGGAGTTCTCAGATTTGACCCAAATGAAAAAACGCTCACCCCTAAACCCACTGAGGCGCCTACTGAGAGGGAGTCCGTGAGTTTATAGCCTACCGATGGCGCAGCATAAATCAAACGAAGAAAGAAAGCCTTCTGCCCCAGATAACTCAAGGGGTCATCGGAATCATTTTGAAGGCCCACTCCGTAGGGGGCGTACTGTCCCAAGGCAAAGGTGAGTCGAGAATCATGTTTATGCGTAGCAAAACCCGCCGAAGGTGCAAGCAACAACGGGAGAGGCACATCGACAAATGGTACAACCATATACCCGCTTCCCAGTTTCCCTGTCGTTCCGGCCAACGGATCCTTCGGCTGACCTTCGGCTCTATTGGCGGGATTGAAATACCCTCCGAAAGGAGCCCAGTAATTGCCTTTATCATCCAACCCTTGTGTGAATTTCACCTCTCTTGACAACTGGACATATGCCAAGCCACTTTCAAATTCGGAGCCTTCAATTTTGGTTAGGCTCGCAGGGTTATAATGGATTGCCATTATACCAATAGGATAGGCAGTGACTGCATTGCCCAGAGACATTGCTGTTCCGGAAACAGCAAGCTGTTCAAAAAGCCCTGCGTGAAGAACAAAGGGGAATAAGAATATGATTATCAATATAAGCAAACGCGTTATTCGATCCCTTAAGAAGAATATTCTAGTCATATTCTACCCTAAAAGACGAAATTAAGTGGAACTCTTAATGAGATGCCGAAATTAGGTCTATCCGGTGTAAGCCCAATCTCTAGAGATGTGTAGATATTAGTCTTTGATCCAACCCTCCAACCTGATCCGATAATGTAAGCTGCCGAAGTATACGCACCTGATTTAGACGTCGTTCCTGTGAATCTGTATTTGGAGCCGGTTACATATGATAGTGACAGCTGTTGGGACATGGAAACCAAATACGAGATGGAATACCCGAAACCAAATCCCATGCTAATGCTGTCGCCGAGTTCCACTCTCTTCAGTTCAACGCTGCTTTCTCCCATGGTCATGTGCGTGTGAAGATCGCTCAACGGATTTTTATAAATGTACCCGATATTACCGAATATTACCATAGGGTCAATGGGCTTACTCCAATTCACTCCCAGGGAGCCCAAATAGACTCCATTCCCCGTTGATATTTCAGTATCAGAATTGATTTTATAAGGATTGCTGCCTGTCGGTGTTGAGACTATCGCATTTATTATGAACGAAGACCCGTCCTTGGTTTGCTTAATGGGTTGATACTGAAATCCCGCAGAGATGTCTCCCAAATCCACTGTGTCTTTTTCAGTGCTTGTCCCTATCTGATTGTATCGATATACGATTGGCAAGCTCATGTTTAATGAGAAGTTGTTGCGTATTCCATACGTACTCGTTATGGTGTGCGTAATCGTGTGATCATAGGTGTGCTCAACATCGAGAAATTCACCAATTTGATCTAATGCATTGTAATCATAAGATAACCTATATTCAAGTTCAAATTTTCCCTTACCCAAGAGGGTGTATTCACGACCAACGGCGGTGAGTACTTCTGTCTCTGACTTTTTCTTTTCTTCTTCGCTCATCTGCAGTTTCTTTCGTGCAGCAGCTTCTTGTTCAAGCTTGTCCACCTGCTTCTGCAGGGCTTCTATCCTAGCCGGTATATCATTCTTATCCGGGGTAACTTGTGATGGCGGCCGGGGTTGCTTTAGTGCTTGACCAGCTGCCTGGCCCTGCACCTCAACCCCTGCCTGACCCGGGGCTTGAGCGGAGGTCTGCTCCTGTGTCTCAACTCCCCCCTGATCCGGGGTTTGGGCCGAAGTCTGCTCCTGTGCCGCAACTTCCGCCTGGTCCTGCACCTCAACCCCTGCCTGATCCGGGGCTTGAGCCGGGGTCTGCTCCTGTGTCTCAACTCCCCCCTGATCCGTGGCTTGAGCCGAAGTCTGCTCCTGTGCCCAGGCGCTTGTTATACAAAGGAAAAGAAAGAGCATGATATATAGACACTTAAATTGGTATCTCAAGAGTTGTTACCCCCTTTACACAGATTCATTGAATCATCTTCCATGATAAAAATAATACTGTCCAGTTGATTCTAACAGTTGCTGCCGTTCAATCGATAGAGATGAGGGAATTGCCTGTTTGAGAAATATATCTTGAATATATGAATCAATGATGAGAAGATCACTTTCCTTGAGTTTAAGAGCGGTGAGAACCAGATCTTCCTGCTTTGGATACACGACAAACAGGATGTTCTTATGCCAGATTTGAGAAAACTGATCCATGGTAAAACTTATGTTTCCCAGATAAGGGTCGGCAAAGAATATATGATTTCCGTAGATGCCTTTGAGAACAACAAAATGAATATATTTCTCAATATCTATGGGAATGATACATGGCCTGTTCATGTCCTTGAGATCGGAGATATCGGCCTTGAATCCGGAGCTTGAATACCCAAGGGCCTCCACCAGGCGTTTCATGTCAAGAAGCGAGAATGCCCTTTTCTCTTCTATCAGCTTTGCATCTCCGTAGGTGATAAGGCCCTTTATCACCTCTTCCTCTGAGAGATCTTCGCCTAGATAGTAACGGAGCACCGTTGACAACGCAGCTGACCCGCAACTGTAATCAAAGCGCTGCCTTACCAAGTTGGAATATTTTTTTTCTGATATCGGGGAGAGCTCTGGTTTAAACTTTACCGCACCGGTATTCTCTCCGACATAGAAAGCAACCTCTTTTTCCGGGATATCGGCTATGGAGGTGTAAGAGGTTATCATCCCGAAGAGAATTACAAGTGCAATAACAACTTCCATGAGAAGCCGCCTTTATTGAGATTATTCTATGATGCATCAGATTCCTGTCAGCAACTGAATATTCAAGCGATGAATCGCCAGCCCGTCAATGGCACAAGGACCAAAAGCGTTTCCTCCGAAATCGACACTGTTTATTCTTATGTCTCCCTGCATGGGAGCGTTCAAGATCATTGTGGTGTTGCCTGACGATACGCTCGTGCCGATGTCTAACGTACCGGGGTTGCCATTACTCATATCTCCTATCTTGAATGACCCGTCAAAGGTCCACGTGGATGGATCTTCGGGCGCTCCGCTTGCTGATTGGCAAAAATGCACGCCTGACAACAGGAGGGACTGAGGTTGGTTATTATAGGTATATTGGATGGCAGCAATATCAATCCTGGATGCGTGCTGGAAATCAATGCCGCAACCTCCGCCCGCATGCGAACTGAACTCTATGGAACGGTCATTCTCCGTTATGGACTGAAGGGCGAGGCTGCCTATGTCCTCGTTACAAAAGACCATGCTTCCCACACTTACATATCGGGGCCTGACAGCCGCCGATCCTGTAATGAGGGCAACGGTCTGGCTGGAATTAAACGGATTTGTGCCCACGTCGAATGTTATCGGCTGGTCGTCAGTTGCAAAGGTGAAATTCTGACCAGCGCCATCATCGATCACAAGCTCTTTGAATTCGACCCTATGATCGACAGTGAGGCTGCTGTCACCGATCCAGAAGGAATCGAGGGTGATATGAGCGCTGCCGATGATGTCAAGGCTGACGCCTGATTGACCACTGACATCCGAAAGTTCACCATCACCCATGGGCGTCATGTGTGCTAACAGACATGGTGTCGGAAATATAATGAATGAGGACAGCGTCACAACGAGAAATGCATATCGTTTGATAACTTCCATATGGTCCCCACATCTTCTGCACTTCATTCTTTATCATCATTTTCAAAGGCTTAGATAAAGATGGCAGGGCATGAGCCCTGCCATCTTCCGATCATTTATCACACGATCCTGATATTAGTGGGGGTAAATCCAAACATTGCCTTCAGGAATGGCCACCTGCACATTTGAGAATCCAAACCAGCCAAGGCTTATATTATTATCAGTATACCCGGTACCCAAAGCGTTTGAGAAATATCCAGAAGTTAAAGGCGAGCCAACTGCAACTGTGGTAGAAAGGAACGGACCAACATTCTGATCATACGAGTAATCCTGGCTAACAGCATCAACGTTATCAAGCGTGATCGCCCTCAGAGCAAACGCGTCCAAGGCCATCGCAAAATTGGAGAAGTTGATGCGCACAGCGGTTACATCATTCGCACCAGTAACAAATGCATCAGTAAAGCTCTCGGCAGCATAGGAACCCACATCGATCTTCAGGGTAAGGGAGCCGATATTGATATGCATCGGGACCGACTCCACGCACATGTTAATATAACCAGCATTGGCGTTAACATCATCAAGACCATCAAGGTCGCCATAGGTAATGGAGCCAATGGCCATGCTGATATGCATGTTTCCCACGTCGATGGTTACGCCTGCCTGACCGGTGACATCAGACATCTCGTTATCGTTAATCGGGGTCATGGCAAAAACGGAAAGCGGCAGAAGCATAACGGCCAGTACAAACAATACTCTCTTCATAACTTAATTCCTCCAATGTCTTATTTATTTTGAATCACCTATAATTCTATTGCCTGTTTATCCTCTATGACTCGAGATTCCCTTATATATTATTTGTGCCTCGTCATCACCCCCTTCATTTATGTCGTTTTTTTGTTGATGTCAGGGTGTTGATATCGCCGCATTCGTCCACGTTATCCACCACCCTTTCTCAACCCCACTCACGGTGAGGGCAGCCGAAAATGCCGAATTCGTGCTCGTAATCGTTGCTGTCCCAAGATTCATTCGACTACCCTGCACCAGCGTCACGTTTGCCGTGTCCGTAATAGATCCGCTGAATGAATTGAAGGTTGCGGTTATCGGCCCCGTCATGTCGGGTGTACCGACTTTAATACTCTGGAGAGTCCTCGTCGCAGGGTCTGATATATTCGCGAAAGCAGCCTCTATGTAGAAACCTTTCACAACAAGATCTGTGGACGCAGATCCCAGAGATACTGATATCCAGTCCTGATCCCACCCTGTCGACAGGCCATTGTCATAAAAACCCATCTTTAACGACTCGATTTCCGTATATGTTCTGGCTTCTATATTGAATGCAGCCCTGGCAATTCCACTATTCAATGTAAAATCGGCGAAACCGGTCCCCGTTACTTCCTCGAGTTCGTCATCGCTCATCGAATCCATTGCGGCATGTAACGTCAAGGACCACACCGTCATACAAACCAGGAGCGAGAGACTCTTAGACACGATAGAATAACCTCGTGATCTATGAGATTCCATTGTATGGGATTTCATATTCATCCGCATGCCATGGATAAAGCAACAATGGTGCCATTGAATATTGTTAATGAATCAATAGGATTATCTCTATCGAACGAAGGAACTAACTGGGACATGGAATTATTTTTCACCCATAAAGAGAATTTGTTTTCCAGGACTGCCGTCCACATAAGGCTCTTCCCAGTGATTCGGTTTATTGCCAGGATCCCTCCCATTTGTGGTGGATAGAGGACAAGCACCCATGGTATTCTATCGACAGGGGGGGGGTCGATGCCACCATACATACCTGAAGGAAGAACAAAGGGGCTGGAAGATCAGCTCGACGAGCTCAAGAAAACCCAGGAAGAGCTCCGCATCAAGGAGTTTGCCATCGCGTCGTCCATCGACGGCATCGGCATCGCCGACCTCGAGGGCAACATCACCTACGTGAACG
>ERZ1645192.3305-NODE-3305-length-13191-cov-4.430801_pt1 | contig 13191 bp, 11 predicted proteins | sample MGYA00575354_ERZ1645192 | MGnify/ENA primary metagenome ERZ1645192 (study PRJEB40844, sample SAMN11349763) | freshwater sediment metagenome | isolation source: river sediment | host: Sediment | place: India: Faizupur Khadar , New Delhi | collected 2017-02-21 ... | reverse complement strand
TCAACTTCTTGCGTGATTATTTCCTGTGTAAAGCGGTCTACCATTTATAATTCCATTCCTTTCGATTTCGGTATTGTATTATTCGTCCTTTCCGGCTTCAATGTCTCAACGAATTTCTTGAGGCTATCGGTGCTGATACCGCTCTTCATTGTCTCTCCGTAAATCGCTTCACGATGTTGCTGGTGATTGTTCTGAATTATGAACAGTTCCGCTTTCTGTAAATTGACTTTATCCTCCGGTGCAAGGTCGCCGATTTTCTTCTCATATTTTGCAACCTCGGCGTTTGCGTTTTTGTAAAGATTGTCGAGGTAGTCACGACCCTTGCCGAATGCTCCGTTTCTGACTTCATCGACAAGCGTTTTGTCGGCAAACTTAGAGAGAACGATTATCTGCTTTTCCGTGAGCGGTTTTTCGCTGTAGTCGCGTTCTATCTTTGCGTGCAGTTCCGCGATGTATTTTCTGCCTTCGCCGGGGTTTCCTTCCTGCACCGCTTTCTTAACATTTTCAGGAGCGTATTTGTCTACTACGGTCTGTTGCTTTTCAGTGAGCGGTTTTTCTTTGTATTCCTTCTCAAGTTTTGTGTGCAGGCTGGCGATGAAATCACGGGCCTCGCCGTAGTTACCGGTGCGTACCGCTTCCTTGAGTTTTTCGTCGCCGTGTTTGTCTATCACCGCTTGCTGTTTATCGGTGAGTGGCTTCGCTTTGTAGTCCTTCTCGGCCTTCTTGAGCATTTCGTCAAGTTGCTTCCGGCAGAAAGCATAATCGCCGGTCTTAATAGCCTCTTTTGCTTCGTGGCTTCCGTGTTTCTCAAGAACCGCATGTTGTTTGTCTGAAAGCGGTTTCATGTCGCCCCATTTACCGGGTTCTTTGAGAGACGCTTCTATGTAACGAAGCGCGAGCGCTTCGTTCCCCGATTTGTGAACCAGATAGGGGGCGCTTTCGGCAAGAAATGATTTCTGAGTTTCATTCAATTTCGCGCCGTCTTTATTGTCGAGGCCGGAACGAAGTTCTGCAAGATATTTTTGAGCGAGTTCGGGGTTTTTGGGGTCGTGTTTGATCGTTCCTTTATCGACGGTTTCGACGCCGTAGATTTTGAGGTGCAGTTGGATGTTCTTCGATTCCAACGAAAGCTCTTTGGGGAGATCGGTCGTTGCCGGAACCGCTTTGAGGGTGTCGATGCGCGAGACATTGGTTTCGAGATAACGGTCGAGCGTTGCTTTGTTCGAGAATTCGATGTAGTTGCGGTTGTCGGCCGGGAATTTTCCTTCTGCGTCGCTCGGAACTACCGAGTGATTTAGTTTCTCGTCGTAGTAAAGGCGCTGTTTGCCGTCCATAGCTGTTTTTTCCTCATGAGGCATTGTTGTGGCTCTGTGTTCTTTTTCGAGCGCGGCGAGAGCTTCGCGGGCGACGGCATAGTCGCCCATATTCATTGCGGCGGCGGCCTTACCCCAGCCGAAGGTATCAACGGCGTCCTTTTCCTTATCGGAAAGAGCGCGGTCCTCTTTGTATAGTTCGGGGTTTTTGAGCGCCGCCTCGATGTACTTGAGGGCAATTTCTTTGTTCTCTTCCAAGGAGTATTCATACCGAATAGGGAGCGGCGCATTCGTCATGATGAATTTGTCTTGAATGCGGTTCGGCGTGGAGCTGTCTTTTTCATCGAGGCCGGAGCGCAGATAAGCGAGGCGCTCTTCCGCCCGGTCGGGGCCGTAGTCCCGCGCATCGTGATTGAACTCCTTGAGAAACCGGTCCGTGGTCGGGTCGGCCGGGTCGAGTTTCGCGGGGAGGTCGGTTGAAGAGGGAACGGCGTTCACGCTTGCTATTGTCTTTTCCCATCGGGAGACGAACTCCCGCCGTTCTTCTTTGTCCGTGAATTGGAAGACCGGCCTCCCCTCTTGTGTGCAGGCGAATTCGTTGTTGATCACGCCGGTAATTTTATTATCGGCGCTCTCCGCCAGTTGTTCCGAATGGGGTTTTTGTGGGTAAAATTGATAGAAAGTGCCGCTCATAGCCTCCCTCCCGAGAGAATATTCTGTAGGGTCAGTCTCCTTTTGATGTTTCCGATATTGTTTTTATGAATTCTTTGTAGCGCGCCTTTTCTTCTTCCATGGTATAAGCCTCTAACTGTTCAGTTATAGACTTCCACGCAACTTCGCTGTAAGGGAAGTGGTATTTGAATTTAGTTTCGCAGTTGAGTTCTATGTATATCCTTTTTTCTGTTTCTGGAGTAACAAAGACCGTGGCTATGTTCTTCTTGGCAATGATAAGTTTTTGTTCGGGAAGGAAAAGAAATTGTTTTTCGTTCATGGTCTTTCTCCTATTTGTTCTTGCCGCGAGGCTTCGGCGGTTCGCCTTTGAGGTGTCTTTCGGCGATGGTGAGCTGGCCTTTGAGCCACTTCGTAAAGTCGCCGGTCAGGTCCATTTTGTACCCGGCTTCCTTCGAGGCCGCGATGGTCGCAAGATGTCTTTCGTAAAGGTCAGGGGCGATCTTGAACGACACTTTCTTCATCTGCGATTTGGCCCGCTTCTCGATCTTGAGCATTTGTACCATCGTTGCCTCCTTCGGCGGTTATAGGGTTAGGACGAATCAACTGTTTTTTGACCGGGGCGGCCGTAGCCGCGCCGCACGGCGGGTTCTTCTTATAGCCTTCGTAGTATGCGAGAACTTTGTTGACATAGTTCCGCGTTTCGGGGTTGTCGGCGATCCGGCCGCCGAGGAGCGCCGATTTCTCGGTGCTATGGGAGCCGCCGTTGTACCCGGACACGGCCCGGAGGAGATCTCCTTTCGTGTAGGTGAGGAGCGCCGCCATGAAGCGCACGCCGCACTGTATGTTCGTCGCCGGGTCGTACATATCTTCGTACTTGCAGCCGAGGAGTTCGGCGGTCCGCGGCATGATCTGTAGAAGGCCGCGCGCGCCGACCGGCGAGGTGGCCTTGGGGTTGCCGCCGCTTTCCTGTGTCATGAAGGCAAGGACCAGCGCCGGGGCGATGTAATATTTCTGTTTGCCGACGATGTAGGGATTGGCGGCGATGGCCTTGCGGATGGCCGGAAGTTGGTCACAGAGGGCCGGGGCTTCCGCCGGCGCGGAAGTGACCAAGTGCAGTGTGAGAAAAAGCGCGGCAATCATTTATTTCATGGGGCTGGTGTTGAGCATGTTGTTTATCTCTTTATTTTTCTTCATTTCATCGGTGCGTTTCTTGTAGGCATTGAGGAAGCGGGAGTTGCCTTCTCGTACCTGCTCCTCTTCGAGTTCTTTCTTGACATATTCGGCCTTCTGGATGTTCGCCATCGTTTCCAAATCGCGGGCCTGTGATTGTTCGAGGCCGAGTTGGATAGCCTGCCCCTGCGCGGTAAGGTTCTTCGAGCGTTGCGCTTCGGCGAGGTACTCCTTGACTGCCATATTTATCATGCTCGCCTGAACGGTCTTAAAGGAGAGTTCCGAGGCAAGACCGCTCTTGACGAGGGCGGCCGTGTATATCTGATCGACCGCTGTAGGTTCGTTGTCAAAGCCGTAGTATTTCGACATCAAGGGAGCCACCTTGGGGTAGACATGCGCCTTCATCATGCCGCTTGCAAGGCCGACGATGAAACGGTTGGTCTCCCTGTTCCAGCGGCTCTTGTACGAGAAGAACTTCTCGTCGCCGCTTGTGATCATTTCCACATTGTCTTTGAGTTCGAGAATGGAGCTTTCGAGGCCCGGACAAGTGCCGGGAAAGCCGTTGCAGAAGCCTTCTTTCATGTCCCGCAGAAGTTTTTCGGGGCTGTAGTCGGCAATGCTTTTTCCGATCTCGTAGAGTCGGCGGCTGGTGTCGAGGGTCGCATTGGCTATGTCTATGGTCTGCTTTGCGCGTGGGATTATCTCGGTCATGATGATGTTGTTGCCGAGCTGTTCTTGGGCGACGATCTGCGTGAGGGCTTGTATTTGTGTCGAGAGAAGCGCGTCGGTTGTTGGGGCGTCAACGATCAGTTGGCCCGCCGCGAAGCGGCCGGTCAACATTAACACCGTGATAATGGCAATACGAATATTTCGCATGGTTATACACCTCAAAATGACAGTGTAATTATAGTTGAGAATATCAACATTGCAAGAAAAAAATATGATATAAACTTTCAACAGAAATGTTGAAAGATACGGCGTTCTGCCGGGGTTTGCCGGGGGTTCGGTCGATGCCCGGAAAATGTGCATTCTGACCATGCGAAATTTATTGACTTCCTTCGGCGGGATGTTACACTGATCGTACTGGCGAGAGGGGCGGCGAAAGCTGCCCCATTTTTTTTACTCCAAGACAAATGAATTTCAGAAACGAGGACACGGCCTTTGGCTCGGTGCGTGTTGCCGCGCCAGCGGCCTCTTACGCATCGAGCGGTATTATATTCAGGCAACCGATGAATCGGCGTCGCTCGTCGCGATGGTAGCGAACAGGTAGCTGATGGGGAAGCCGAGTCCGCTCCCTCTTGCCAGTGTCGCCGAATCGAGACGGGCCGAAGGCTGGTCGAGTGAGGCGAAGGTATTGGAATTGAAAATGGGTTGGGTATGGGCGGAACGCCCATCCGATTAGGAAAGGGCGTCAAGCATAGAGCCGTGGGGTTGCTACGAGGGGCCAAGAGCTCGCCAGAGGCGAGCGTGGAATGGGTACGGGTGCGCCGTAGGCGCTAACCCGTCCTTATAAGGGGGGGGGGAAGCGGAATGTGACTAAAACGCGCTACGCGCGAGGCGGCTCCGCCGCCGGGGTTCCGCCCTGCGGGCGGCCGAATTCAGGCGCTACGCGCCAAATGCGCGCTCCGCGCGCAGATCGAGCGGCCTCCGGCCGCGCCGGAATTGAATTCCATTCGCGCGCGCGAGGTCGTCGTAGTTTCTTGTTTTGATGTTTAACTAAGAGAGAGAGTACAGAGAGAGGGAACGGGTGGAAACCCATGGTTGTATCGGGTGGAAACCTAGTGTCATGTCGGGTGGAAACCTAGCGTTGGACGAAAAAAGTATCAAAAAACGGGTGGAAACCCATCTTTTTTCTTGACAAACGGGTGGAAACCCAGTATTAAACGGGTAGAAAGCGGTCTTTAGAGGTCGATCCTGTGTGGGGTTTCGTGTCAGAAATGTCTTTTGCGCGCTTGCAACATATTGATATTATTCGGCATCGGGTGGAAACCCATGGTTGTGCAAAAAACATCGGGGAAAATGACCGGTCGTGGTGTTTTCCGAGTTTTAATGCTTGTGACTGTCATTTAACCACATGAATTTATTGGTCATCGGGTGGAAGGCTAGTATTGCGTGTTTGTCGCGTAAAAAGAGAGTCCAAAGGCAAGCCGATTGCCGTGAATGGCAAAAATGGTCGTTGCAAGATGCTGATATTATTAGATATCGGCTGGAAACCCAGTATCATGTCGGCTGGAAAGCTAGTGTCGGGGGCGAATGATGGCAAGAAGTGAAAAAAAAGGCGGCGGGCTTCCGGCGGGCGCTCTCGTTATTCGTGGCGGAGACAGCGATTCCATCGTCATGCCCAAGCCCATCGTAGAAGAGGAGTTCTACGATCTCACAAAAGATGACCGCTCCATCCAGTACGAAATGAACATGATCGAACTTCCCTTCTTTTGTCGGGACGACCGGCTCCGCGAGAATGTGACGAAGGTGTACTATTTCTCGCCCGACAAACAAAGCTACATCAAGGTGGTCCCGAGCGTGTCGGAGGATACCGGCTACAAGATACCGCAGGATTTCGATGAGCGCATTTTCTATGCGATCATGGTGTTGCATAAGCGGCAGGGCAAGAAGATCGTGGCGACGATATGGGAACTGTTGAGCCTCGCGGGGGTAGACAGCGTGAGCACCAAAGAATATGCCCGCGCGAAAGAGGCGTTGAACCGGTTACAGGGAACCCGCTACCTCATGCAAGGGGTGTTATACAACAAGGAGCAAGGGACCGTAGAGCAAAAGGAACGGAAGCTGAACCTCATACAACAGCTCGTTTTTTACACCACAGCCAACGCACCGGAGGAGTTGCAGGATTATTTCAACGCGCGCCGGAAGGAGGTCGTCTGGATCGTGCTGTCGGATTTTTTGCACGAGCACATAGAAGCCAAAGGCTTTCTTTGGTACGATAGCCAGAAGTTATTGGAGGTGTCCAGCGCAACCACGCGGAAATTGTATCTGCTGTTGGAGAAGTGGCGCGGAGCGGAACATCTTATGACGGTATCGCGGCCGTCCCGGTTTTTCGCGTCGCGGATACCGTTGTCGTGGGTAAAGAAAAATATCGCGTACACGGTGGCCGCCCTTGAGAAATCAGCGGGAGAGCTACAGAATAGGGGCATGATCGGCGGGTGGCATCTGGATAAAAAGGAAGGGCTTGAGAAATCGGAGCTTCATTTCTTTTTTCAGGAACAGACCAACAGCGCCCGGCTCGATGTCATGCGGAAACTGAACGCGGCGCTGGCCGTGAAAACGGGAATGGAAGAGCGGGAAATGTACGGTATCGAGGACAGACAGACAACTGTGTTCGATATGTCGGCCGAGGCCGTGCAGATCGTCCACGAGGGCATCGAGAATATCCTTGAGCTGTTGCCCGAGGCATGTACTACCGACGATTGGAAAAAGAAATTGGAGCGGTGGTTGAAAGATAAGGGCGAGGGCTATGTGATATCCAACATCGAGTATACCGTGAAGAGAGCGCCTACAAGTTTCGCGGGATTCCTACATGGGGCGCTCGAAGGCGATTGGGGCGCTGAACTGCGGGCCGAGAAGTTGCGGGACCAGAAGACGGCCGCGATAGCGGCGGGCAAGTTCACACTGGACGATGTGCGGGAGTGGTGGACCTCTCTGTCGAGAGAAGCGAAAGCTCTTGTGTACTGCGGTTTTCAGGAAAAGGTGCTGTTCGACTTCACCCGGAAGCACGCCGATCTGAGCACCGAAGAAAAAAACCGCTGGGAAGATTTTAAGGTTGCCGCGTACCGGAGTTCGGGAAACGGCTCATAATATGAACGACACGAGGAAGGTATCAGGAGAGTCCGCACAGGCGGAGAGCGATAACCGGTAAGGGTTCGCTCGGGTCGAAAAATTCAAAGAGGTCAAAAACATCAACGGGAGAGGTGTGTCTTTGCGATATTCTTATAGCCCCGCCTCTTCCCGGCCAGCCCCCGGCCGCGCGCTACGCGATGTGATATTGTGATATATGTTACTTGTGATAAAGTGTTTTGTCATCGGTCCATGCCCTTGTCTTTGGGTTTGTCTGGGGCCTTTAGGGGAGTCAGCGCTTTTTGGATTCGGAGGCTTACGGTGCGCTCGGCGACCTTACGAAGTGCCGCTTGGAGGTCTTTTCTCTCGTAATGTAGCAGTTCGCGGGAAGACTTGCCTTCGACTATCTCGAACTGCACTCCGGTTTCGCGATGTATATAAAAAGCATGAGAGGTGGCCGTCTGGCGCTGTAGCTCAAAACCCGCTTTATGGAGAAGAGAGCGGCATTCTCCGACCGTAAAGGGACGCTGGGGATAGTCGGCCGCTTTTTCGGCGAGTTTATCGAATTGGGCGACCATCAGCCTTTCGCGCCGTCATCGGGAATTTCGTTACCGTATTTCTTCACGAGGACATCTACAGATTCTTTCCAAGCGCCTTCGGCCGTGTGTTCGTGCTGAAAGAACCGGTAGGTTTTTGGTGCGGCACGGTGGCCGTCAACAACCAGATCTTCCACGAAGAGGAAGCAGGCGCAACGGCCGGTTTTGACTTCAAGGCCGAAGGCGTTGGCCGCGTAGTGCCGCGCGAGTTCTTCAAAGGCTTTCGCGTTCTCGGTCTCTTTGGTGAGGAGCCGGACATTGCGCGGGAGGCGCTGGCCGTCGAGTTCGTTCCGCATTTCGTGTTCGTTGCAAAAGGTCTCGAAGCGCGCTTCGGTGGTGTGGTCCATGGTGTCAAACTCGAAGGTGAAAAGCGCGGTGAGTTTTGCGATCTTCATTTTATCTCCCCCCGTTTCTTGAGGTCGGTTGTGACAAGTTTTTCGACATACTTTGAAAAGCTCTTGATGCCTTCGATCTTCTCATCAAGTATGGCCTTGTTCGCCGTGACCCACAGCGGCTTGTCAATGTGTATGCTGGTGCGAAATATCCGGGAACGCGCATCGGTCCCCGCCTTTTTCACTGTTACTTTGCGCGCCGTCATGGATCCCTCCGCGAACATTATTGGCCTCGTTCTTTGGGTAGAGTAACAGCACTGTTAATAATTGTCAAGAAATATCTGGAAGTGTGCCCAAAGGTCCGCAGTGCCGCTTTGTGGTGGTCTTTCGTGGGGCAGTATAATAATACCGCTTTTAACGAATACGCAATAAAATAGGAACGAAAAAACGACCATCGAAAAATATTAAAAATAGTGGTTGCTTTTTAGAAAATGTTTCTTACCCTTTCTTGTAGACAGGGGAGGTTCCGCCTCTCTTCGTTCTTTGGAAAGGGGTCGGTCGGGTTCGGCCTGAGACAGTACAAGGCTCTCTCAGGGACGGTTTCGTCCCATACGAAACCGGCGGTTGGCAGTGACCAATCACCGAAACCAAAAGAGGGAGATTAACCTTGTCTACGCAAAGCAAGGCTCTCGCCCTCCTACATCTGCTTCTCATAGCGGGAGACCTAATGACCGGCGGACACCGCTTCGTGTGTCTGGCGGTCGTCCTCCTGCTACTTGAGTTATGGGGTGTAGTGCAGTAAGCGAACGGACCCGGCCGGTCTCGATCCGAACATCTGAGAAAAAGAAAAGCCCGGAAGCAAAAGCCACCGGGGTATTCATATCAAAACCTTGTCTACGCAATTATGATTTTAAGTCTTGCGAAGATTTTGTCAAATATAATTTGAAAGATTCTTTGAAACTGATGCGACCCTATAAAAAATGTCAAGCAAATTCGATAAAATAAAAATTCAGCAACAACGGGCAGTTGCGTCTTTTTTCAAGGGATGGAGTTCATCGCGTAGAATGATGATCTTGGCGGCTTTTTTCAAGGGTCTTGAGTCGGCTTTCCTGCTTGTTTTTCTGGTCCTTGCGCCATTGCCACGGCGCGGCCGGGGCGGGGTCGGCCCATAGGCCGCGCTTCGCGGTTCGGGCTTCCTGTTCGAGTTTGCCGAGTGTGGCGCAGAGCGGCTCGATCTTGCAGTATTGAGGGTAGCGCCACGCGAGACCAGCGGCGACGAGCTGTTCGTTGACGCTGCCCCCCTCCCCTATCCGGACGATACCGACCTCGCGGCCGTAGCGATCGGTGTCAATGATCTCGACGCTGGCCTCCTTGCCGAAGGCGATCTCCGAGGTCTTCTTCTTGGCGACTTGGCCGAAGTCTTGGGCCTTCTCCGGGGCGTCGATGCCGTAGAGCCGGACTTTGACCTCCTGTTTGTCGGCCGAGAGGATCTTCACGGTGTCGCCATCGGTCACGCCGACGATGCGGCCGGTGACTGTGCCGGCGGCAAGGAGCGACAGAGAGAATAAAGTGATAAAGAAATAATGTGATATATGTTTCTTCATTCCGCCCACCCCTCCCGGAAAAGATATTACCATATCAATCTCTCGGCGTTAATCAGAGGTACGGTGATATTCCAACCGGCAACGGATTGATAGGTGAACCCGCCTGTGACTGTTCCATAAATGGTGACCATGTGGTTTTCTTCAAGATCGGTAGTGTTGTCGAACACCACCATGATCTGATCGTCCCAAAATCCGTATCCGTGATTCGTTACATTAACTTGCATTATTGTTTTTCCGCCTTCTTCGCGGATAGTGAATATCTTCCCATAATATTTGACGAGGGTGCCCGCGTATGAATCGGGGTTCTTCTTCAATTTGCCGTAGGATAAGCGAATGGCTTTTTTGTCAAGAAGTATTCCTTCGATCTTGTCAATTTGCTTCTTGCTGTTTTTGTAGTCCCCGAGTTGTTCGTACAGGGTTTTAGCCTCCTCATATTTTCCCGTATTGAGGAGTTTAGATGCCTTTTGATAATCCATAGCCAACATTTTGGCGTCGGAATCCGCCTTGCGTTGCGCGGCGTCCTTATAATCCCGGAGTTCTCCGAAGGCATAGCTTGCGCCCGCATAATCTTTCTTTTTGAACAGTGAAACGGCTTCGTTGTATTTGCGTTGCTGGTGTTGTTCTTCTATCTGGTTTAAGTATTCACGTGATTTTTCATAAACGGGGCCGACTGCGTTAAAGCCGATCTCGGCTTGGGCGATATCGCCGTTGTTGAATTGAGAAACGGACAAATCATAAAGCTCCTTGCGAATAATCCCCATTTTCTCTTGAGCGCCTTTATACTGCGCCGCCGAGGAATTGAGCTTGCCGTAAATCATCAAGGCAAGAGGAAGGTTCTTCTCCTTATAGAGGTTTTCGGCCTTAGCAAAGGTGGCGGCGTCTTCGTCCGCGTTGTTGACGGTAGGAGTCCGTTTCGTGTCTGCGGGCGACGCCGCTCCCGAGGGCTTCGCAAAATCGGAATTGGCTATTACCCCCATCGCGAAGGTAAAGAGGAGAAACACCGCACCGAAGCGCTGCACCCCGGAAATCGTCTTGTTGGTAGCGAGGAATATTTTTTCCCTTATGGGCGACAAAAGAAGCCCGGAGATCACCAGAAAAAGAACGGCCGCGAAGAAAAAGGCACCCGACGAAGTTTCCCCGATGATAGAGCCAAGGATGAAAAAGAAGCCCATCAGAAGAAAGATAACGCCTAGTGCGTTGTTAAACATCGAAACGAGTTTTTCCATGACAGCCCCCTTAATATGGTGATTCGTGGTGTATCGCGCGGCCAATGGTATCGAGTTCAAGCGAGGTCCGCGAACCGTTTATGAGATCGCCGAAACAGCGTACTGCGCGGGAGACCGTTTCGGGGTCGTCGATGCGGACCGCGACTTCGTAGTTGCGGAATAGGCCGAGTTGGGTGAAGTTCAAAGAGCCGGTCCAAAGTATCCGTTCGTCGATGATGTAGAGTTTCGCGTGTACGAATTCGGCGCGGCTATCGGTATAGGGCGGCTTGGGCTTTACAACGATACGGAGCGGAAATATCGGCTTGTAGGTGTAGCGGCAAGCGGCCATGTGCCGCGTTTTCAGGAGTTTCTTGAAGATGAAATAAGAGGCATAGCCGAATATAAGGGTCAAGAGCGCCCCGGTGAACAGCTCGGCCGCCTCGATGGAAAAAAAGAGGTATGCGGTGAAGGCCGAGAACATGAGGAACAGGATCAGATACAGGCGCTGAACGGTTTTCTTGCGAGCGCGGCCTTCCGGGTCGTCGATGCGTTCCTGTTTGATCAGCATTTGAGGTTCGGGCAAGCCAAGTTCGTCGGTCGTGATAAGTTCAACGGCGACCCCGCGATTGTGCAGGCCCACCAGATCGGAAACCGTCTCGGAAGAGAGATAGGGACTGCATACCTTGACGGAGCGCTGGGCGCTCTTGAGTTCGTCGAGGAGCTGGCGGCCGTTGCCGGGGCCGAAATAGGTTTCGGTGGAAGAGTTGGTCACAGTGCCGTCCCGTACTGCGGGCAGGAATCCGTGGTATAGTTGCCGGTGTAGGTGAAAGTGATCTGATTGAAGTCGTCGGCTATTTTTCCCATACCGCCTTGTACATACTCAGCCCGGCGCAAATAACAATCATATCCATATGTACACCCTGAATCGAAAAACCATTTACTCATAACATCTACACAATACCGATATGACCCAAATTTCTCGCATATTGTCTCATCATATTCTGTGGGACAATCACCTGCGTCTGCACATTTTGTTGTGTGATCATTCCAATAGTACCCTATAAAGTTCTTAACTTTAACCTTTTTGTTGGGTAAATCGTTTGTCGAAGTTCCTTTCTGAATTTCTCTTTTCAGATCAAAAACTCCGCCACATGTGGTCGTCGGCGTTTTCATCGCAAGGACACCGGTAGTGCTGTTGTTTATTTCATTGGTGATGATGCTGTGTTGGAAGTTGATGTCCTTCCCCGCCGTTGTGAACGCCTCACTCAGTACCCTGAGCTGCTGATTCACATTAACTATCTTGCGGATCGGCGCGGCGCTTATGGAGTACGTCGTCGGCGAGGTAGAGGCTCCGCTGTTCGAGGTTATCTGATACTTGATCGCCTCATAGATGCCGCCCGCCGGAACGATTATCGACAGGGTCACATCGTCCCCCGGCCCATCGTATACCAATTCTTCATACGAAGCATTGGTACAGTAATTACCCGAGCAGGTATACCCCGCCGAGGTGTAGTTCTTGTTCACCTTGCGACCATACAGCCATATTTTCACATTCTTCACGCCGTAGGCGATCGCGGCGGTATAATGTACCGCCGGTTTTGCGTTCCCGAAGTAAGAGGGTTGCGGGCTGACATGGGTGAAGGAAAAACTGGTTACAGTGCGGTCGATGGTGAAATCGGTATTTTGGGTCGCGATATTACCGGAGGTGTTGTCTCTGCTCGTTACCTCGATCCGATAATCGCCAGCGGGCCAAGTACCCGTGTTCGAGATATTTATCGTCTGCTCCCCGGTCGCATTCGCGCAGGTATATTTCAACACATTGCTCGAATTATATATCTTACAGGTCTGAATGGTTGCCGTGTCGGGAGTGGACACCTCAAATACCAATTGCGTCGCGTTGATGCTGGTAACGGTAACATCGAGCGCCGGGTAAGAGAAATAGACGCTCTGCTGGACACAATAGTAATTGTCGGCTTGGCAATCGGTCGCTACGCCTGAATTCCCGTATTGATCGGCCGATGTCACCCGCGCCACATGATCGGCCCCATCATTAGCGACCGTGCAAGCAATATTGCCGTCAGCTCTCAGGGCGCAATCGGTCGAGACGGTCGTTGAATCGAGATATATCTTTGCGGAAACCGCCGGTTCTGTCGGATGGAACAGCAGTATGCGCGGGCAGATAACTTCAAAAGTTATCGGATTGATATAGCATACACCCAACTGCGCTCCGAGATAATGCAATATCGGCGCTTTCCGATCTACGATCCACTGATAAGTTTCTGTGTCGGATACATTGTACGCCTTGTCGGTACTCCTCAGTTCGAGTGTCACCACGGTATTCTTGTTTTTCCAGAAATTCGCGTCAAGGAGTGTTGCGTCGGTTGAGGCTGGGAATATTACCGTTCCCTGAGCACTTGCGTTGATGGTGCGATTTATCCAACTGGAATAGGCAGTCGTCATGGTTTTGTAGCGATACTCGACCTTCGAGACATTCACATCGCCGTATTGAT